>Ga0114129_10002047_pt1 | contig 27666 bp, 37 predicted proteins | sample RhiMetdeltSRZDD1_FD_80071 | JGI IMG/M metagenome (GOLD analysis project Ga0114129, IMG submission 80071) | Populus rhizosphere microbial communities from Tennessee, USA - Rhizosphere MetaG P. deltoides SRZDD1 (version 2) (version 2) | ecosystem: Host-associated > Plants > Roots > Rhizosphere >... | reverse complement strand
GCTAGCCCGTCCTCCGCGTCCCCGGTCATCCGGTCGGCACCTGCCGCAGCTCGGCCTTGGGCGAGAGGCGGCAGACCACCTTCGGATGCCGTGAGTCGAGGTCGATGTCCTCGAGCAGCGGACACATCAAGCAGCGCTCGACGTCGACTTCCCTGCCATCGTTCGTGCAGTAGACGCGACCGTCGCTGATGAAGTTTGCCTGCTTCGTCATTGCGACGTCACTCGAGAAGGCCATGACTGAGCGCGTACTCGACGAGCTGAGATCGCCGGTGCAGGTCGAGCTTCGCCATGATGCGCGACCGGTACGTGTCGACCGTCTTCGGGCTCACGAACAGCCGTTCGGCGATCTCGAGGTTCGAGTAGCCGCGGGCCGTGAAGCGCAGGACCTCGCGCTCGCGCGGTGACAGGGCGGGCTCGGCGCGGAGGTTGTCGCTCTGCTGTGTTGCAAGGAGCAGGCGGACGGCCGCCGGCGTGAGGTAGGCCTCGCCCGCCGCGACCGCGCGGATCGCCTCGAGCAGCTCCCGATCTGCGGAGCGCTTAAGGACGTAGCCGGCCGCCCCCAAGCGAACGGCTTCCATGACGTAGCGATCCTCGGCGAACATGGTGAGGATCACGATCTTGGTCGGCAGCTCCATCTCACGGAGACGGCGCGCGACCTCGAGGCCCCCACCCGGCATGGAGACATCCAGCACGAGCACGTCAGGACGATGCTCCTGGACCGCCGCGATGGCCGAGGCTGCGTCTGTCGCCGTGGTGACGACCTTCATGTCGCCGGTCGAGTCGATCAGTCGCCGCAGCCCATCCAGCAGTATCTGGTGGTCGTCGGCGAGCATCACTCGGATCATGCGGATACCTCCTCGCGGATCGGGACCGACGCGCGCACCGTCGTGCCGCCTCCGGGCTTCGAGTCGATCTCGATGCGGCCGTCCACGAGCGCTATGCGCTCGCTCATGCCGAAGAGACCGATGCTCGAGTCGGGCCGCCGTCGTGCCTTTTCGACCGAGAAGCCTCTTCCGTCGTCCTCGATCGCGAGCTCCAGCATGTCGGCGTGCGCGGTCAGCCGAACGCTGACCCGCTCAGCCTGCGCATGTCGCACGACGTTGGTCAGGGCTTCCTGGGCCACGCGGAATATGGCCACTGCGACCTCCGGCAACGTCGCGTCGCAGTCGCCCTCGAGCCGGAGATCGACGGTCAATCCCGCTTCGAGCCTGACGCGATCGACCAGCCACTCCATCGCCGCGCGAAGCCCGAGATCCTCCAGGACGCTCGGCCCGAGATGGACGGCCAGGCGTCTCACTCCGTCGAGCGTGTCGCCGACCAGGTGGCGCAGCTCAGCGAGCTCGCGCGCGACCTCGGGATCGGTCGATCGGTCCTGGACCAGCTGCAGCCGTATCAGGAGCAGGGTCAGGGCCTGACCGGTGTCGTCGTGCAGCTCGCGCGCGATACGGATCCGCTCGCCTTCCTGCGCGTTCAAGATGCGCGCCGCGAGGGCTCGCGCGCCGAGCCGATATGCCTCGAGCTGGGCGACCTGCTCGGTCATGGAGCCGACCGTAGGCGTGCGGGCGCCAGCCAGAATCGGCCGCTTGGCCCGTTTTTCCAAGCCGTTCGTCCCCATCGACGCCCGTTTCGCTATGGCCGTCGACCGATCGCGAGCAGGGCGGCTTTGACGGGCCCGAAACCGGCGAAAACGCCCGCGAGCTCGGTCGCGCCGGTGCCCTGGAACGCACGCGCCGGCGTGTGGTCGACGACCGCGGGGTAGGTCCCGAAGGCCTCAGCCATACGCCAAGGTCTAGCGCCGATGGAAGGTCCCAGCCGTCCGGCGCGTCACCCCCGCGGGAGAGGGCGCTGCCCGACAGACGGACGGGTCCTTTGCGCCGAACCTCTAGCCGATGCGATTCCTCTTCGCGACCGATGGCTCGCGCGGCGCTGAGATCGCGCTCGACTTTCTCGGCGCGCTGCCGCTTTCACACGCCGACCACGTGGTCGTGTTGACCGTGCCGACGTATTCATTCGTCAGCACCAGCGGCGTTGGAGCGCAGTCCGACGTGCTCGTCGAGCACGGCGAGAGCGCCGCGCGAACGGTCGCGGAGCACACCCGCTCGCGACTGACCGCGCGCGGGGTCGCTACCGCCGTGGACATAGCCCAGGGTCCGGTGGCCGACGCGATCGAGGCCGCGGCGCTGCGCCACGCGGCCGACCTCGTCGTGATCGGATCACGCGGGCTCGGTGCGCTTGCCGGAACGATCCTTGGGAGCATCGCCCGCCAGCTCGCACGGCATGCGTCTTTACCACTGTTGGTCGTGCGTGAGAGGCGCGAAGCGCCACGCCGGATCATCCTCGCCGTCGATGGCTCGGCCGAGTCGGGCACCGCGGTCGCGCTTCTCGCGCGCATGCCTCTACCGACGGCGGCGCAGGTCACGCTCATGCGCGTCGTCGGATCGCCCGCGGATGCTGCCGCCATCACGCGCGTCATCGACCGGGCCGCCAGCGCGCTGGAGATCCTCTCCGTCGACCGCGAAGTGACCACGCGCGGCCACGCCGCGGAAGAGATCCTCGGCCGTGCACGGGATGGTGGCGCCGATCTGATCGTTCTCGGCTCGCACGGACAGGCGAGCGGCGGACTCTTTCGCGGGAGTCTCGCGGATCAGGTGCTCAGCCAGGCGCACTGCGCGGTGCTTCTCGCGAAGGCGCCGCTCAGCCCGCGTCCGGTGGCCGAGCGGCACGTGGACGTGCGGCCCGTGGCGCTCGCGTTCTAAGCGAGAAACGGAGAAGTGAAATGCTCGGATTCATGACGAAGAACAGGACTGAGGACAAGGTGGAGAAGAACGGCGACGTGAAGAAGTACGAAGCCGTCCTCGACGATGGCATCGAGACGTCGCCGGTCGTCAAGGTCATCGAGGTCATCGCGACATCATCAAAGGGCTTCGAGGACGCGGTCGCGAAGGGCGTCGCCACCGCCTCCGAGAGCGTGCGGCACATCAGCGGCGCGGACGTGAAGCACATGACGGTCGCCGTGAAGAACGGCAAGATCATGCAGTACCGTGTGGACCTGAAGATCGCGTTCGCGCTTGATGAGGTCGACGATGAAGACGAAGAAGACGACCAAGAGGACGACGAAGAGAGCGACGACTAGCGTCGCGCCGCGCCGCCGCGGCGTCCGGATCCTCTTCGCGACGGATGGCTCGCCGGGCGCCGAAGCCGCCCTCGATCTCCTCAGCACGTTCCCACTGCGGCCGGTGGACGAGATCACGGTCGTCATGTACCCGGCGTACTTCCTGGTCGGGCGCCCGGACGGGACCGGTCTGATCGGCCGATTGATGGAAGGACGCCGGAAGGCGGCACGGTCGACGGTGGATGCGGCGGTGAAGCGACTCTCCGGCCGGGGAGTCCGCGCCCGCGGCGTTGTGGCGCAGGGCCTCGAGGCAGTCGACGGCATCCTGCGCGTGGTGACCGAACGTTCGCCTGATCTGATCGTCATGGGATCGCGCGGCCTCGGCCCGGTGGGCAGCACCGTGGTCGGCAGCACCGCGAGGACGCTCGCGCTGCTGAGCCCCGTCCCGGTGCTCATCGTGCGCGATCGTCGGACCGCGCCTCAGCGCGTCCTGATCGCCGTCGACGGGTCGCCCGCGTCGCGTGCCGCGCTCGCGGCGTTCACGCGCATCCCGCTCCCCAGCAAGGTCGAGGTCGAGCTCCTGCATGTCCTGCCCGAGCACGACTGGTCCGGACTGCCGGTGCGCGACGATGAGCTCGCGCAGCTGCGCGAGGAACAGGAGCGCTCAGAGTCGGAGACCGCTGACCGACTTCTCGAGGCCTCGGCCGAGGCGCTCGGAGCCGGCGTTTCCGTGCGAAAGGCGAAAGAGCGCGGTGCGGTCGCCGATACGATCTGGGCACACGCCGACGCGATGGATGCCGATCTCGTCGTTCTCGGATCGCGTGGTCTGGGCGGACCGCGCCGGCCCTTCTGGGGCAGCACCGCGGAGAGATTGATCGTCACGGCCGGCTGCTCGGTCCTACTGGCGCCGGTGCCGACGAGAAAGTAGACCGGTGGCGGCGTCGGCAGCTCCGACACCGCTTGTGACACTCGGACGATGACGTCGCGACACTCGGCACTACGCCGCGGGCGCCCCCGAACCTAGTGTCCGAGCCATGATCGCCTTCACCCTCGGGCTCATGTTCGGATTGGCATTCGGTCTGGTGCTCATGGGTGTGCTCAGCCTCGGCGCATACGATCGCGGCTTCGATGCCTCGACGCGCCGGCGCGCGACATGGCTGCCTGACGCGCTGCGACGCCGGATGGGGTCGGGCGTGGTCCTCTCGGCGCGCCGGGTCGCGTGAGAGTCCCCGAATGCTCGGGTCCCTTGACCAGAAGCAGATCGACCGTGTCCTGAGCAGCGGAACCGTCGGACGGATCGGCGTCCATGGCGAAGGCCGCACGTACGTCGTGCCGACCACATATGTCTTCGACGGAGACTCTGTCTACTGCCACTCCGCGATCGGACTCAAGATCCGCATGATGCGCGCGAACCCGGAGGTGTGCTTCGAGGTCGACGAGATCGACGACATGGCGAATTGGCGCAGTGTGATCGCCTGGGGTCGCTACGAGGAGCTGAAGGGCGAGCTCGCGATCGCCGCGATGAACCTCCTTGCCTCCCGGCTGTCCCCGCTCACCGCCAGCGAGACCGCCGGTCCTGCGGGCCGGACGGCCGGCCGAGCGGGGAACGGAGAGGAAGTGTCCTACCGCATCCGTCTGGCTGACCGCACCGGTCGGTACGAGCGACGCTGAGCGAAAGTGATGATCCTTCGCCGCAAGGTCGATCTGCAGCATGCTCCGCCATCTGCGTGCGCGACATCGATCGCCGACGCGGTCGCTGAGCTGCCGGCGGGGGAGCTTATCGAGGTGCTGGCGTCCGACCCCTACGCGGTGGCTGAGTTCAGGGCGAAGAGCAGCCCGGCCTGCACCGATCTGCTCGAGTCCAGCCGGCTTGGGAACGTATTCCGGTTCGTGCTGCGAAAGCGCTAGACCTCGGAGCTCGCGCCTAGAAGCGGCGTTCCTCGCGGGTCTGGCACGCGACGCAACGTGCGGCCTGCGGGTGGACCTCCAGCCGCGCCGCCGAAATCCCGTCGCCACAGTCCACGCACGTTCCGTACGTGCCGTTGTCCATTCGGGCGAGCGCGGCGTCGATATCGGCGACCTGGTCCCGCAGCGTCAGGTCGGTGAGGACCGCGACCTCGCGCGCGTAGAGGTCAGACGCGACGTCGGCCGGATGCTGGGACGAAGTGGTGTCCTCGCCCCGATCGTCCACCGGCGTCGCGAGCTCGGCCTCCGTGCGGGCGATGCTCGACATGAGATCACGCCGCTCCGCCTCCAGCCACCGCCGCGGGTCGATGGTGATCACGGAGCGAAGACTCGCGCGCGCGGCGGCACGCGGCTAGTGCCGGTCGTCGCAAGCGAAGAGTGACCTACGGCCCTGCCCACCGCCCTGAAGGACGCCTAGCGTGCTCGATGGAAACGGAGGTGCGCTATGAGCCTCCACTCGGAGACGCGACCGGACATCGAGAACGAGATCGCGCTCGAGATCGATCCGGTGTGTGGTACGACGATCGACCCCGACTCTGCGCGCGAGCTCGACCTCGGAGTCACCTTCGCGGAGCGCGACTACCTGTTCTGCGGACCGGGCTGCAGAGCGACCTTCGTCCGTGCACCACTGGCGTACGCGGCTGCCGGCCGCGACGCGCCGTGACGATGACGCTTCGCCACCGCGAGCTGCGCACCGATATCGAGCGGCTTCGGCAGTGGGCCGATGAGATCGGCGTCGTACACCTTGACACCGTGCGACAGCGCCTCGGCGCGGCCAACGAGCTTCTCATGACACGGCTCCTGCCCCATGCGCTCGCCGAGGACGAGATCCTGTACCCGGCTGTGAGGGAGTTCGTCGGTCCGCAGGCGACGGGGATGCTGCAACGAGATCACGGCCAGATGCTGAAGCTCACCGCCGAGCTCAACGCGCTGCGCCGCGCTGCCTGCGCCGATGAGGTCGGTCCGCGATTCGCGGTCGAGGCCCGTCGCATCCTGTACGGCCTGTACATGCTCGCCGACCTGCACTTCGAGAAGGAAGACGAGATCGTGCTTCCCGTTCTTGACGAACGCTGCTCTGTTGCGGAGACCGCGGACCTCGACTCAGCGATGGAGCGGGCCGCGGCTCGGATCAAAGCCGAGGCATAGAGCGACGCCGGCGTCTTGCGACGCCGGCGTCACCAGATCGGGAGGGTTGCCTTCTTTCAAGCCGTCGGGCTGGGCGTGGTCCTGACCCCGATGTCCGCGATGAGCGCCAGAAGGATTCCACCGATCAGCGCGGGGATGACGAACATTCCGTCGAACTCCGGGCCCCACTGCGTGATCCCGTCGAGCAGCGGCACGGTGCTACCGACCACGGTCTCGCTCGCGAAGTACGCGCCGAAGGCGCCGGCGAGCGCGACGATGGACCACTCGTAGCCCACGCCGCCCTTGATCGCGTACTGAACAGCGATACCGACGATCAGCGCGATGACGACGATGGTGCCGAGAGCCAGGAAGCTCATCGTGCTCCTCCTTTTGTCTGACCCTATGTCGCGCCGCCGCATCGGGCAGTCGGGTCGGGGCCGCGACCATGCGTCGGTCGGTGCCCGACGCCGCGCGCGGGGTGACCTTCGGCCACCTATCGCGGGTCGTTTGCCCCACTCGCCGCGGTCCTCGCCGGGCGACGCTGTGGGCAGCGTCGAACGGAGGTGCGTCATGCGCGTCCTGATCGCGACCGACTTCTCCTCTCATGCCGAAGATGCTCTGGCCCTGGTCGCGGGTCTCCAGATTCCGGTGGGCTCCGCCGTGCGGATCGTTCACGTCGTCGAGCCCTTCCCTGCGATCAACGCGTTCGCGCCGACCTCCATGATCACGCTGGCGGAAAACGAGCGTGAGATCACGGCGGAGCTCGATCGGAAGATCGCACTGTTCCGCGATCGTGGGCTCGTGGTGCAGACCGCGCTCGTCATCGGACGTCCGGCGGACATGATCGTGGACGAAGCGCAGCGCTTTCACGCCGACCTGGTCGTCGTGGGCAGCCGCGGCCGCCGCAGGATGGTGGCGACGCTGCTCGGCTCGGTCTCGGCGGAGGTCGTCGACCGCGCGCCATGCCCGGTGCTGGTCGCGCGCGGACGCGCACTCACGCGTCTCGTCCTGGCCGAGGACGGCTCAGAGACCGCCGCCGCGGGCGCGGATCTCGTGACGAGCGTTCCCGCGCTCCGCGCGTTGCCGGTCCACGTGGTGAGCGTTGTCGACGCGCCGTTCCCATTCACCGCCGCGAACAGCGACGCGGGACCGAGCATGCACGCGGCGATCCAGGCCTACTACGACTCGCTACCGTCCCTGCGCGAAGGGACCTCGCGCATCGCGAACGACCGAAGCGCGAAGCTCAGCGCGGCAGGTGTCGAGGCGACGGCGGAGATGCGCGAGGGTGATGCTGCCGACGAGCTCATCGCCGCGGCCGCGGCCAGCCACGCCGACGGCATCGTCATCGGTAGCCACGGTCGGACCGGCGTCTCGCGGCTCTTCCTCGGCAGTGTCGCTCGCACCGTGCTGTTCAACGCGCCGTGCTCGGTGCTGATCGTCCGCGCGCCGGTGGCCGTCAAGAACGGCGCGCCGCGGGTCGCCATACCGGTCGCACGATGACGCAGCCAGCCGCCGCCGACCCGATGCCCGCGACTCCGCGGGTACCGTGCGCTCTGCGTGGGGGCGCGTCGATCGACCTCGAGCGATGCCTCACGTGCGCGTATTTCAAGGGCTCGACCGCGTGTGGCAACGACCCACGCGAGCTCCTCTATGCCGGCCCCAAGTGGTGGAACCTGCTGGTCCGGTAGACCCGCCTCCGATCGACCGCGTCAGGCAACCGATGTAAGGTCCGACGACCCAGACCGTTGGGCCGTTCGGCAGTCGGCGGTACGCATCGTGGGGGGCAGGCTGTCTGCATGACCACCCCCCGCTACCCGGGGATTCCGGCGATCGCCGACGGATCCGAGGCCGTCGCGCACGTTGAGACACGGCTGTCCGAGGCCGCATGCGCGTATCCGATAACGCCCTCCACGACGATGGCGGCGCTGTACCAGGCGGCGGTGGCGGACGGCGCGACGAACCTGTGGGGCACGCCGCTCCGCTTCATCGAGCCGGAATCGGAGCACTCCTCCGCCTCCGCGGCCGAGGGCTTCGCTCTCGCGGGCGGCCGCGTGACGAACTTCACCGCGGGCCAGGGCCTGATCCTCATGAAAGAGGTCCTCTACGTCATCGCCGGCAAGCGGCTCGCCGCGGTGTTCCACGTCGGAGCGCGAGCGCTCACGAGCCAGGCGCTGAACATCCACGCCGGCCACGACGACGTGATGGGCGTCGCCGACACGGGTTGGGGGATCCTGTTCGCGCGGAACGCGCAGGAGGTCGCCGATCTCTCGGCGATCGCGCGACGCGCCGCCGAATCGACCGAGATCCCGTTCATCGTGGCGCAGGACGGTTTCCTGACGACCCACACGCTCGAGAACGTCCGTCTGCCCGAGGACGAGCTGCTGCGCGAGTTCGTGGGCGATCCGCGCGAGCGCGTGCGCTCGTACTTCGAGCCCAGCGACGCGCTGATGACCGGCGTCGTGCAGAACCAGGACTCGTACATGAAGGGCCGAATCGGGCAGCGCGCCTTCTATCACCGGCTCGCCGAGGAGCTGCGCCTCGCGATGCACGCGTGGACCGATCTCACGGGACGGCCCTACGGTCTCATCGATGCGTACCGGTGCGAAGATGCGGAGACCGTCGTCGTCTCGATGGGTTCCATCGCGGACACCGCCGTCGCGGTGGTCGACGAGCTGCGTCGCGCCGGACGCCGCGTCGGCTGCGTGGCGGTCACGAGCTTCCGCCCGTTCCCGTCCGTGCGGCTCGCGGCGGCGCTTCGGAATGCCAGAGCCGTCGCCGTCATCGAGCGCACCGACGAGCCCGCGGCCGCGGACAATCCGCTGACGCGTGAAGTCAAGGCCGCTCTCGCGGATGTAGCGGCCGGCGGAGCGCACATCCCATCCGTCGGGTCGGTCGCGGCCGGGCTTGGATCGCGCGATGTCGCGGCCGGCGACATCGCCGCCGTATTCCGCTGGCTCGAGAAGCCGCTCGCGAGCGATCGGCGGTTCGCGGTCCTCGGCATCAAGCACGTGCTGGGTCTCGAGCGTATGGATCTCGAGATCCGTCCGAGGGGCGCATTCAGCCTCCGCGGTCACTCTATCGGCGGCTTCGGGTCAATCACGACCAACAAGCTGCTCGCCGCCGTGGTCGGCGACCTCTTCGGCGCTTTCGTTCAGGCCTATCCGCGGTACGGGTCCGAAAAGAAGGGCCTGCCGACCGCGTACTTCCTGACCATCGCCGAAGAGCGCGTGCGCACGCACGCCGAGCTCGACCGCGTCGACTTCGTGCCGGTCCACGATGTCGCGGCGTTCCGCCAGGTCGCGCCGCTGCGCGGCCTTGCCGACGGCGGGACGATCTTCGTGCCCAGCGCCGATGCGGACGCCGAGCGCATCTGGGCATCGCTTCCTGTTGCGGTGCGCACCGAGATCCTCGCGCGCCGCATCCGCGTGTTCGCGCTGGATACCGCCGCGCTCGCGCTCAAGCACGCGCCGCGCGCGGACCTGCAGGTGCGCATGCAAGGAGTCGCGCTCATCGGCGTCTTCCTCCGCGTCTCGCCGTTCGCGGAGCGGGCCGGACTGGATCGCGACCGCCTGCTGGCCGCGACGGGGAACGCGCTGTCTCGCTACTTCGGAAAGCGTGGGTCGGCGGTGGTGGACGCGAATCTGGCCGTTGTGCGCGAGGCGTACGACGGCGTGATCGACGTGACGGCACTCGTCGGCGCGCCGGCCAGGAGCGCTCCATTGGAGGTGGCGACATGAAGGTGCCGATCGTCGGCGATGTCATGACCCGGGGAACGATCGCGGTGCGCGACGACGTCCCTCTGGCCGAGGCTGCGCAGCTGTTGGACAAGCATCACATCAGCGGAGTGCCCGTCGTCGATCGTGAGGGCGATCTTGTCGGCGTGCTCTCGCAGACGGACCTGCTGCGCGCGCGTGTCATCGACCACCTCTGGTCGGTGCTGCCCGGGCTCGCCGTGCGCCACCTGATGACGGCACCCGCCGTCGTCGCGACGGAGGAGATGACGGTCGACGCCGCGGCCGCGCTGATGGAGCAAAAGCAGATACACCGGCTCGTCGTGGTGGCCTCTGACGGGCGCACGCCCATCGGCGTCCTCTCGGTCTCGGATCTGATCCACGAGATGGTGTCGCGATGACGCTGATCAAAGAGCCCGGCACTCCGAAGGAGACCCACGCCGTCGCCGAAGCACGTCACCTCTTCGACGTCCACGCGTACGTCGACGACTTCAACGCCGTGATCGACGCGTATGGCGCGAGCGTCGCGGACGCCACGCTCCCGGCGGACCGCAACGTCGCTCGCAGCATCCTGCCGCCCGGTACGGCGGCGGTGCGCGACTTCAGTCATCTCGCGCCTCGCGTGCCCGAGTTCATCGCCGACCGCTGCGTCGGCTGCATGAGCTGCGTGAACGTCTGTCCCGATACCGCGATCCTGGGCATCGCTCTACCGGAAAGTCGCGTTGCCGAGCGCATCGAAGCGTTCGCCGCGGCCGAGGGCGCGAGCACCGGCGCCGCCGAGACGGCTCGCGCGCACTTCGCGGCGACACGGAAGTACGGCGTCGTGCCGGAGAAGCGCGGCCTCGAGCCCGCGCTCTTCGGGATCTTCGTCGAGCCCGTGCACTGCAAGGGCTGCGCGGAGTGCGTGCAGGTCTGCACCGCTCTCGGGTACGACGCGCTCACGATGGTCGACAAAGTCGCAGATCGTCCGGGCGGACCGATCCTCGCGCAGTACGAGCGGGACATGCGCTTCTTCCGGACGCTGCCGGTGACGCCGCCGGAGTACCGGAACGAGAAGTCGCTGGCAGACCTGATGCTTGGAGAGCACGCGATCGGCTACGTCGGCGGCGCGGGCTCTTGCTCAGGCTGCGGCGAGGCGACCGCCATCCGCATGATGGTCGCGGCGACACGCCAGACATATGGCCCCACGGGGATGGGCATCGTCGCGTCCACCGGCTGCAACACGGTCTTCGGGAGCACGTATCCCTACAACCCGTATCTCGTTCCCTGGACGAACTCCCTGTTCGAGAACGGTCCGGCCGACGCGCTGGGCATCCGCGCTCGCTGGGACCAAGCCGGTGAGACATCGCGGCGTCTGTGGGTCATCGGCGGCGACGGCGCGATGTACGACATCGGCTTCCAGTCGCTGTCGCGCATGATCGCATCAGGCGCGGACATCAAGGTGCTCGTGCTCGACACGCAGGTGTACTCGAACACCGGCGGTCAGGCGTCGACCGCATCCTTCGGCGGTCAGGTGACGAAGCTGTCGGCGTACGGCAAGTCGCTTCACGGCCGGCCCGAGCGCCGCAAGGAGCTTGGACGGATCCTGATGGCGCACGGCGACGTCTTTGTCGCGCAGACCACGCCCGCGCACGTCAATCACTTCTACAAGGCGATCCTCGACGCGAACAGCTTTCCCGGCCCGGCCGTCGTGATCTCGTACGCCCCCTGTCAGCCGGAGCACGGTATCGCCGACGACGCGTCGAGCCAGCAGGCCAAGCTCGCTGTGGACTCGCGCGCCTTCCCACTCTTCGTCTACGACCCGCGCAAGGGCTCGACGATCGAGGAGCGTCTTTCGCTCCAAGGGAATCCCGAACCGAAACAGGACTGGGCCGCGCTCCCCGATGGCACGACCGTGGACTTCCTGACGTTCGCGCGAAGCGAGGGCCGTTTCGCGCCGCACTTCGCGAAGGATGGCTCACCGACCGAGGAGATACGCGCGACGCAGGACGACCGCCTGGCGAACTGGAGAATGCTGCAGGAGCTCGGTGGCATGCGGGCATGACGATGTTGGGCGATGCCGATGTCGTCCTGCGCGACGGCTCGATCGCTCACATCCGGCCGGTCGTCGCCGCCGATCGCGAGGCGCTCGAGGCGTTCCTTCGCGGCCTCGGCCGTGACGCGCGTCTGACGCGCTACAACTCGCTGGCGATCAGCCTCGCGGCGGAGGCGGCCCGCCTCGCGACCGTCGGCATCGACCACTGCGGGCTTGTCGCGATCGACGCGGGGCGGCAGGCGATCGTGGCGCATGCCGAGTACATTCGCACCGGCCCGACGACGGCCGAGGTCGCGTTCGCGACAGCGGACGATCGTCGCGGCGTCGGACTGGCGACACTGATGCTCGCGCGACTCGCCCAGACGGCACGCGGCCGTGGAATCACCACGTTCGAGGCATACGTCCTTCCGACCAACACAGCGATGGCCGACGTGCTGCGCGACAGCGGCTTTGTCGCCACCTTCGCGACGCGCGACGAGTTCCAATGCTGGGCGCTCGATACCGCCCAGACTCATGCGACGGTGGCGCGCTACGACCTGCGGGAGGCCACCTCGGCCCAGGCATCGCTACGCCGTGTGCTCGCGCCGCGCAGCGTCGCCGTGATCGGCGCGTCGCGCGAGCGCGGCACGATCGGCGCCGAGATCTTCCACAACCTGCTTGCGACCGGCTTCAACGGACCGGTGTACCCGGTGAATCGCTCCGCGGAGGTCGTGCAGTCGGTGCGCGCCTACGCGAGCGTCAGCGAGATCGACGGTCCGGTCGACCTCGCGGTCATCGTCGTTCCCGCGGCGCATGTCATCGGCGCCGCGCGGGAGTGCGCGACGAAGGGCGTGCTCGGCCTCGTCGTCATCTCCGCCGGATTCGCGGAGGCGGGAGCGGCGGGGACGAAGCGCCAGCGGGAGCTCGTGAGCATCTGCCGGGATGCCGGAATGCGCCTCGTCGGACCGAACTGCATGGGCGTCATCAATACCGACCCCGAGGTGCGGCTGAACGCGACCTTCGCGCCGTCGTATCCGCCGGCCGGCCGGATCGGCTTCCTGTCGCAGAGCGGTGCGCTCGGCCTGGCGGTCATCGAGCACGCGGTCCAGCGCGGCCTTGGATTGTCGAGCTTCGTGTCCGTGGGGAACAAGGCGGATCTCTCGGGCAACGACCTCCTCGCGTTCTGGGAGAACGACCCGCGGACGGACGTGATCCTCCTGTACCTCGAGTCCTTCGGAAACCCACGCAAGTTCGCGAGGATCGCCCGGCGCGTCGGGCGTACCAAGCCGATCGTCGCGGTGAAGAGCGGACGCTCTGTCGCCGGCGCGCGCGCGACGTCCTCTCACACCGGCGCACTCGTCGCGGCATCGGACGTCACGACCGACGCGCTGTTCCGGCAGACCGGCGTCGTCCGCACCGGAACGCTCGCGGAGCTGTTCGACGTGTCGGCGCTCCTTGCCAACCAGCCGCTCCCGGCCGGCGGTCGCGTCGCGATCCTGACCAACGCCGGTGGACCGGCGATCCTCGCTGCGGACGCGTGCGAGGCCGCGGGCCTCGAGGTCCCCGCGCTCTCCGACGAGACTCGGAGGCGGCTCGCCGAGCTCCTGCCGCCCGAGGCGTCGACCGGCAATCCGGTGGACATGATCGCTTCGGCCGGTGCGGACGCGTACTCGCGCGCCATCGGCGTCCTCGCGGCCGACGACTCGGTCGACGCGCTCATCGTCATCTTCACGCCTCCGCTGGTCACGCGGGCCGCGGACGTGGCGCGCGGCATAAGGACCGCCGTCCGCGCCCTCCCGCGGAGCATCCCGATCCTCGCCGTGTTCCTTTCGGTCTCGGGCGTGCCCGCCGAGCTCTCCGACGACGAGGTCCACATACCCTCCTTCGCCTACCCGGAGGACGCCGCCCGCGCGTTGGCGCACGCGCTGCGCTATGCGCGCTGGCTCTCCCGTCCAGCCGGGGTCGTCCCGCGGTTCGAAGCGCGCTCCGATGAAGCGGACGAGATCGTGTCCCGCGCCCGTGCCGGAGGCGGACGCTGGCTCGCGCCGGACGAGGTGGCGGCGCTCTTCGCCTGCTACGGTCTGCCGCTCGTGACCACCCGCGTCGTCTCGACACCGGAGGCCGCAGCCGACGCGGCCGCCGAGCTCGCGGGAGCCGTCGCGCTGAAAGTCGTCGCACCCACTCTGGTCCACAAGACCGATGCCGGTGCTGTCCGCCTCGACCTCGCGGCGCGCGACGTGTGCGAGGAAGCGCGGACCATGGCCGACGCGGTGCGCGCGAGCGGTCACGCGCCGACCGGATTCGTGGTGCAGCCGATGGCGCCGAAAGGGATCGAGCTTCTGCTCGGTGTCGTGCAGGATCCGACCTTCGGTCCGGTGATCGCGTGCGGTGCCGGTGGAGTGACCGCCGAGGTGCTTAAGGATGTCGCGGTGGGTGTCGCTCCGCTGACCGATCGTGATGCGCGAGACATTGTGCGTTCGCTGAGGACATTCCCACTGCTGGATGGCTTCCGGGGCGCTCCGAAATGCGACGTATCGGCCGTCGAGGACGCGCTGCTCCGGCTATCGGCGATGGTCGAGCGTCATCCGGAGATCGCGGAGCTGGACGCGAACCCCCTCGTCGCGCGGCCCGACGGAGCGCTCATCGTCGATGCCCGCGTTCGTATAGCGGCGGAGTCGTAAGGGCGAACGCCGTCGCGATCTGGCCCGTTCGGCACTGGTGGCGCGGCGCCCAGCGCCGAGACTCGATAGAAGACCTGGAGGTGTGTTGTGAGCGACTTCGATGGAAAAGTAGCGATCGTGACCGGTGGTGCCCGCGGGATCGGGGCGGCGACCGTCGAGGCTCTCTGTGACGACGGAGCCTTCGTGTTCATCGCCGACGTTCTGCCTGAGGGCGAGGACCTGGCTCGTCGTCTGACCGCGGCGGGCAAGTGCGCCCGCTTCGTCAAGCTCGACGTCACCGACGAGGCCGCGTGGAAGCGGTTGGTCGACGACATCGTCAGCGAGCTCGGCCACGTTGACATCCTCGTAAACAACGCCGGGATCGGCACATTCGAGGACGTCGAGCAGGAGACGCGCGCGGGCTGGGACAAGGTCATCGCGGTCAACCAGATGGGCGTGTGGCTCGGCATGAAGTACGCCGCGCCGGCCATGCGCGCCGCGGGCGGCGGCAGCATCGTCAACATCTCGTCGATCTTCGGCGCCGTCGGCGGCTTCGGCGGCTCCGTCGCATATCACGCGTCCAAAGGCGCGGTCCGTCTCATGACCAAGAACGCGGCGATCCACTACGCGAAAGAGGGCATCCGCGTGAACTCGGTGCACCCGGGTTTCGTCGACACGCCGATGGTCGCCGTCATCAAGGGCACGCCGACCGAGCAGGTCATCGTGCAGAACACGCCTCTGGGACGTCTCGCGACGTCCAAGGAGATCGGCGACGTCATCGCCTTCGTGTCGGGCCCGAAAGCGTCGTACATGACGGGGTCGGAGATCTACGTCGACGGCGGCTGGACCGCCGTGTGACCAGCTGACCCAACACAGGAGGTAACGCGCGACATGAAGATCCTGGTCGCATACGCATCGAGGCATGGGTCCACGGCAGCGATCGCCCGCGCCATCGCGGAGAAGCTGCGTGTGGCCGGCAACGAGGTCGATCTGGGGACCGTCGCGGAAGTCGCGGACGTCGGCACGTACGACGGCTATGTCGTCGGCAGCGCCGTCTACTACGGCAGCTGGATGAAGGAGGCGACCGCGTTCGTCGAATCGAACTCGGCCTGGCTCGCCCGGCGTCCGGTCTGGCTCTTCAGCAGCGGTCCCGTCGGACCCGCGGCACCCGCGGACCCGAAGGAGCTGCCAGCGCTACGCGAAGCGATCGCGCCGCTGGATCATCGCGTCTTCTATGGCGCCCTCGACCGGCACCACCTGTCCATCGGCGAGCGCATCGTGGTGGGCGCGGTGAGAGCGCCCGACGGCGACTACCGCAACTGGCGCGAGATCCACGGCTGGGCGGACGAGATCGCGCAGGAGCTCGCGAAGACGGAGCCGCTCCCGGTCTGACCGGCGCTCTCTAGCGAGCCCGCCGTTCCGCCCGCTCGAGCATGCGCGCGTCGCAGATCACGTAGCGCGGCGGGAGGCTCTCGTCGGAGCGCACCAGGCGGTCGCACCCAAGGCACGTCTCGAGCTGCACGTATGTGTACCGAAGGGGGCAGAACACGGCCTGATCCTGCGGAGAAACGGCCTGCTTTTCGAGTGCGAGCGCGGTCGTCACAGCCGTAGGGTGCGCCCCGCTCTCATCACGGGGAAGGGCCGAACGGCGCACCCGGCGCAGGCGAATTGCCCTCGGGCGCGTCGACGGTGTCGGGCAGGACCGGACACGACCAGTACGCCTGCACCGCATGCCGACGCGCACATCGGTCCCCGAAGTGACTCCCTCCGGTCCTACCCGCCAGGACCGCGCGAAGCGACGATGCCCTCACGCCCTCACGCGTAAGGAGGCCCCAGATGCTTCTCAAGATCGGGATCACCGCCCTGTTCATCGTCGGCTGGCACTTCCCGACGACCTTCTTCGCGCCTGGCGGCCCGCCCTACGAAAAAGGCTGGCTCATCTGGCCCTTCGGCCGGCGGACCCGGCCCGCGATCGATGCCCTGCCGGGCGTGATCGCGCCGAAGACGCTGCCCGCGACCGCAGCTCCGACGATCGCGCTGATCGCGGCCGGTCTCGCGTCGTTCGCATTCCTCGTCGCCATAGCGGGCGTGTGGGGCTTCGTCGTGCCGCCGTCATGGTGGCAGCCCGTGGTCGTGCTCGCGGCCGCGGCATCCGGGCTCCTCTTCACGATCTACTTCAGCCGGCTGGCGATCGTCCCACTCGTCGTCGACGTGATCGCCGTGTGGCTGGCACTGTCGCAGAGCGACGCTCTGGCGCAGCTGACCACGCCATGACTCCGAGAACGAAGGTGGTCGCGGCCCTGGCAGCGCCGATCATCCTGATCGGGTCCGCCGGCGCGCTCTACGCCTCGGGGGCCGGCCACTGGATGGCGAACTGGGGTGCGACCTCCATCGAAGCGTCGTGGCGACTGCCGGGAGATGAGGTGCTGCCCCAGGCCGCGACGTTCGCGACGAAGGCCATCACCATCGAGGCGCCGCCAGAGGATGTCTGGCCCTGGATCGCGCAGATGGGCGTCGGCCGCGCCGGGATGTACAGCTACGACTGGATCGACGCGTTCGTCGGCTCGGGCGACGCCGTGGATGGGCACTCCGCCGACCGCATCCACCCCGAGCTGCAGGACCGCGCCGTCGGCGACCGGATGGTCCTGCATCCGCCGTCGGGACTGGCGTACACGGTCGCCATGGTGAACGCGCCCCGCCTCATCGTCTACGAGGGAAAAGCCCTGAGCCCGCTGACGTGGACGTTCTATCTCCTGCCGAACGATGACGGGACGCGGCTCATCACGCGCTGGCGCGGCGCGCCCGCGACCGGAGTCGGTGAGCAGGTAGCCGGCGCGATCTTCGGGACGATGGATTTCGTGATGGAGCAGAAGATGCTCCGGCGCATCAAAGAGCTCGCCGAGCGCGACGTAATGCGGCGACCCACCAAGGACGTATACGAATAGGAGGATGACCATGGACAACGTTTCGACCACGCAGCCCCGCTTGTACCGCAGCTCCAGCGACAAAGTCATCGCCGGTGTGTGCGGCGGACTCGCCCAGTACTTCAGCGTCGACCCTGCTCTCGTGCGTCTCGCATTCGTCGTGTTCGCGCTCGTCGGCGGGGCGTCGGTCCTTCTTTACATCGTGCTGTGGATCGCGGTCCCGGTCGGCGCGGGCGTCCCCGCCGTCAGTCTGGGCGACCGCGGCCACGAGATGCTCGCGACCGTTCTCATCGCGGTCGGCGCGCTTTGGCTCCTCGCGAACATCGGCGCGTTCTCGTTCATCGACTGGCGCATCGCCTGGCCGCTCGTGCTCATCGCCGGCGGCGCGGCGCTGCTCATCAGGAGGGTCAGGCCATGACGACGACCACACCCGCTCTCACCTTGGAGGCACGCCAGCGCTCCGGCCCGAGCATCGCGTTCCCGCTCGTGCTCATCGGGCTCGGCGGCGTCTTCCTTCTCGCGAACATGGGATACGTCAGCGGACTCAGCTGGAATCGCGTTGCCCAGCTGTGGCCGGCCATCCTCGTGCTGATCGGAGTCGATCTGCTGCTCCGGCCGCGATCGATGCTCGCGGCGGTCCTCGCCGAGGCCGCGATCGTTGGAGCCGCGCTCATCTACCTGGTCGTCGCACCTCCGATCGGCGGTATCACCCCGGGTGCGTTCGTCGCGACGGAGAACGTCTCCCGGCAAGGGGCGACAGAGATGTCCCTGACGCTCGGCTATGGGGCCGGCGAGCTGCGTCTGTCCGGCGGCGCCTCGGACCTTCTCGCGGTCAAGTCGACGCATCAGGACGTCGAGCTCCAGCGCGTCGTCCGCTCGGGTAGCTCGGCCGCCGTGAGCGTGCGGTCGAACACTCCGAATCCGGCATTCGTCACGACCTCGCGATCCTGGGACGTACGGGTACCGTCCGACATCCCAGTGGCGCTCACCCTCGACCTCGGTGCCGGTGATTTCAACGTCGATCTGCGCGAGGTCATGATCACGCGGGCGACCGTCAACAACGGCGCGTCGGATCTCACGATCGGTCTGCCGACGCCCAAAGGCGAAGTGCCCTTCACGATCTCGACGGGCGCCTCCAGCGTCACACTCGACGCACCGGCGGGGATCCAGTACCGGGTGACGACGACCGGCGGCCTCAACAGCATCACGGGCACGCAGGAGACCGCGGGCTATGCGACGGCACGTGACCGCCTGACCATCACGATCTCCGCGGGGATGTCCTCGATCACGATCCGCTAGCAGCCCCGTGAAAACGATGGCGCGCGCGGGAGACCGCGCGCGCTTTCGCTATTCGGTCGCGAGCGACTGACGCTCTATTCGGCGCTCGGTGCCGCCCAGCGCGAGACAAGCGCGAACACCCCCACGAGGAGGGCGATGAAGCTCACGCCGCTGAAGAACGCCCACCAGACAAGGACCTCGCCGCTTCCGTACATCATCTGTTCGTACCTCCTGGCGGCATCGTGCCGTGCGGCTCGAACGCCCACCAGTGCCGATCGGACGTGTGCGCTCCGCGAATGGCCGTGCGCTGACGGGACGAGCCGCCCGGAACAGCGAAGCGGCCGGGAGTCCGTCCCGGCCGCTGACAACTCAGATCCGCCAAATCGGGCTAGGCGGTCTCTTCGACCCCGTCGTCACGCTTCTCGACGATCACTGTCGCGTCGGCGACCATCGCGGCGATAGCGGCGATCGCGGCCCACACCGGGACCAGGACCGCACCGACGACGCCGACCGTGAGCGGCACCTCGATGAGGGTCACGCCTTCCGCGTTCTTCACGAGCAGCCGGCGGACGTTGCCTTCGTGGATGAGGTTCTTGGTCTTCTCGATCACCCGATCGATGCCTTCTTGATCGATGTGCAGGGTCTCGAACAGGGATTCCTTCGTGATCGGCACAGTGCTACCTCCGACGTTTTGTCGAGCTCAGCATCTGCCGTCCCCCGTCTCGCACATAGGGTCGCTCGACCTGTTGGGTTCGGGACTCTCGACCCTGCCGCACGGCGCGCGTCGCGGCGATGCTCGCCGTATTGCGCCATCTCCATAGACCTCTTGGCGTCGCGATACGGAGTCGGCTGTGAGAGGAGGTGATTTCAGATGATGGGTCCCGGATACATGATGGATCCGACCTACATGGGTTGGATGATGATCGGCTCTGTGGTTTTCTGGATCCTGCTGGTGGCCGTTGCCATCTTCGCCGTCGTTCGCCTCAGTCCGAGTCGTGAGCGTGGCGCGGACGCCGTGGCGACCCTCGATCAGCGGCTCGCCCGAGGCGAGATCGACGCGGACGAGTACACGTCACGTCGAAACTTGATCCTCAGCCACTAGCGGCAGCGCCCAGCGCTCGCGTGCGCGGTGATAGCGGCGGCGCGTCGGCCGACGACACGCCGATGCCGTAGCGTTTCACCATGAGCCGAGAGGTCGAGGACCTGAACCGGCGCCTGCTGCGCGCCCGCGACGCGATGGACCGCGCCTACGCCGAGCCGCTCAATGTCCGCGCCGTTGCCGCGGTCGCCCACATCTCCGAGGCGCACTTCATCCGCAGCTTCCGCGCCGCATTCGGGGAGACGCCGCACCGTTACCTGCAGCGGCGGCGGGTGGAGCGCTCGATGTTCCTGCTGCGCGAGACTGACCGCAGCGTGACCGACATCTGCTTCGACGTCGGCTTCATCAGCCTCGGGACCTTCAGCCGCACTTTCCGCGAGATCATCGGCCAGACGCCGTCGGAATATCGCCTGAGGCATGGGCCGATAGCGGCGCCCAACTGCATCCAGATGACGGCCACGCGGCCGCGGGTCGCGGCGCGGGTGGCGGTGCGATCGAGCAGTTTTGGAGAAGCCGCCGCGGCGGCGGATGCCTAGCGTGAGGGTCGTCCGATCAAAATCTCGCATAGGGGGAAGCAAGCGATGATCAAGCTCAACGTCACCTCCGTCATGGTCCTCGACCAGGACGAGGCCCTTGATTTCTACGTCAACAAGCTGGGCCTGGAGAAGGCCAAGGACATCAAGCAGGGTCCCTTCCGCTGGCTAACGGTCCGCGTCCCCGGCGACGAGGACATCGAGATCTTCCTGGAGGAGCCAGGCCCGCCGCTGCACGACGAAGCCACCGCCGCGCAGCTCCGCGAGCTGATCACCAAGGGCGCCATGAGCTCCATCGTGTTCCAGACGGACGACGTCCGGGGTCTGTACGAGACCCTTGTGGCGCGCGGCGTCACAGACTTCACCCAGGAGCCCACGGACAACTTCTACGGCATCGACATGGGCCTCCGCGACCCCTTCGGCAACGCCATCCGGATCCTCCAGCCGGCGAAGGTCGCCCGCCAGAAGGTGACGGCCTGATATGGCTGGAAAGATGATCGCCAAGAAAGCCACACGCAAGACCGGGTCGACAGTGGGCCTCAGTGCCGAAGAAAAGGCCGCGCTGAAGGAGACCATCGAAGATCAGAAGGCCGCCGCGCGCGGTCTGGAGGGCGAGAAGGCGCTGCTGGCGAAGATCGCAGCGATGAAGGAGCCGGACCGCGGCATGGCCAAGCGCATCCACGCGATCGTCAAGGCCAACGCGCCAACGCTTCAGCCGACGACGTGGTACGGCATGCCTGCCTACTCCAAGAATGGCAAGGCCATCTTCTTCTTCCAGGACGCGGCCAAGTTCAAGGCGAGGTACGCCACGTTCGGCTTCAACGACAACGCGAGCTTGGACGACGGCAACATGTGGCCGACCTCCTACGCGCTGACGAAGTTGACTGCCGCCGATGAGGCAAAGATCGCAGCGCTCGTGAAGAAAGCGGCGCGCTGAGATTTAGCGCGGCGAGGTTTCGACCCGCTCAAGGACGACGATCGGGATCTCGCGTTCGGTCAGCTGCTGCTGGCTTTCGAGATACGGCACGACCTTCGCGAGCGCGGCGCGCTCCTCTGGCCTGGCGGTCCTGGCGCGCACAGCGAATCTGTCCGGTCCGAGCTCGACCGTCGCCGTGGGGCGCCTCAGCAGGTTGCGGTACCAAGCGGGATGCGACGCCGCGCCGTTGTTGGAGGCGATGGCGACGATGTTCCCGCCGTGCCGGCCAAAACTGAGCACGACGGTGCGCGGCTCGCCGGAACGAGCGCCGGTCGTGGTCAGCAGGATGAGGTTCCGCCCCGCCATCCGGCCGCTGAGCCGCCCGTTGTTCGCTCGCCATTCCTCGACAAGAGCGCGATTGAACGCCTTCATGTCTGGCGGGATCACCGGCTTATGCGGTCTTGCCGCATCGTCGCGTTCGCTCACCTGCGGAGCCTCCGAGGCCAGCATAGGAACTCGGTGCGGCGGCCGGTCGCTGAGCCCGACGTCGTCGCGCCTAGACTGCGCGCCTGGGGAAGGAGGTCCGTATGTCCGCAACGACAGTGCCTGCGGTATCAACAGAGAAAGCCGGCTGGGGGACGCGGGCGCTCGCGATCATCATCGACGCGATCGGGATAGGGATCATCGCGGCGGCCCTCTCGGCCATGCTCGGGGGCGACGCCGCGAGCAGTCAGTCCCAGGGACTCTCGACTCTCCTGCAAGCCGTGTACTTCACGTACTTCTGGTCCGCGGCCGGAAAGGGACAGACTCTCGGAAGCCGCGCACTCAACATCCGCGTGGTGAAGACCGACGGCTCCTACCTCGACTACGGCGGCGCGTTCCTGCGCTTCATCGGATTCATCATCTCGTGCGCGGTGTTCCTCATCGGCGTCATCTGGGCCGCTTTCGACGCACACAAGCAGGGCTGGCACGACAAGATAGCGAACACCTACGTGGTCAAGACCTAGCGCGCTTTACGGCAGGCTTGCCCCGGCGACGCGAGCTGACCCGCGGCGATGTGGCGCCGGCGACTGGCCCCGCCCTCTTACCATTCACGTATGGACGAGCACACGAAGACAAAGCCCGCGCGGTCTCCCGCGCGCGTTCGCCCGGCGCGTCGTCGAAGACACGAGCCACCCGAGCCGCCTCACGGCCCGCGCCGCATCATTGATGACGTGACGCCGCCGGCCGCGCCCGCGGCCGAGGAGCTCGAGCCTCAGCCGGGTGGCGGTGGATCGTCGGGCCGCGGACCTCTGGACGACGACGGCGATGGTCGTCGACCGGACCGCGATGGCGACGCACGTAACCTCCTGATCGCCCTCGGCCTCATCGCCGTCGGCGCCACGGTGATGAGCGCCCGTCTTCTCGCGAAGGCCGGACGCCAGCCTCACAGCGTCTAGCGGCGACCCGTCCCACCTCTCGGTCGCTTGCCGTGCATCGTCGTCGCGATCTGCTCGACCTGCTTGACGTGCGGCCGCTCATGGCGAGCCACCCACTCGGCGTAGAAGAGCACCGTCCGCTCGAGTGCCGCCCCTGCTCCCGTGACCGTCGCCGCACGGGACCAGTCTGCTGCCGGCAGCGGCCTCAGGAGCGCCAATAGATTGGCGCGCTGCTTCGTAAAGGAGCGCAGCGATGGCCCGAACTCCAGGCCGAGGTAGTCCGTCTTCCTGATCCATGTGAGCGGATTCACCGCGCGGAACGTCGGGTGGTCGTGGGCGAGGATCGTGCGGATGGGTTCACCACGCACGTCGGCGCACGCTCGCACGTGGGCGAGCACCTCGTTCGCCGACCATTCGCCGCGCTTTGGCGAGCGATGCAGCTCAGCTTCCGTCAGACCGCGCGTGGCGGCGGCGATGCGCGCCGGCGTCGCTGCAAGCAGCGTCAGGACCTGCTCGATCGTGGTTACGTCCGCGATCTCCTCTCTGGTCTCGGACCGGCGTCCACGTCGTTCGCTCCTGCTCGGCATCGTCGACCTCGAAAGGTAACGACTGGGTGAACGGAACGCCGGTGCGAGTAGGGGCATCATGTACCGCCAGATGGCTGTGACGCGATCATCCGACGCGATCCTGTCCGGCGACCTCGCCGCCGTCCGCTCGGAGATCGAGAAGCGTCACGACGAGAGCATCCAGCGGCTCCAGCACTGGATAAGGAATCCAGCGATCGCCGCGGAGGACCGCGGCATGGACGAAGGCTGCGCGCTCATGATGCGCATGGCGCGCGAGGCCGGGTTCCAGCAGGCGACGCGCATCGACACGGATGGACATCCAGCGGTGTTCGCCACACTCGACGCAGGCGCCCCGCGGACGTTCGGGCTCTACTTCATGTACGACGTGAAGCAGGCGGATCCGGCGGAATGGTCGTCGCCTCCATGGGATGCGGCGATCGTGGACAAGCCTGGCTTCGGAAAAGTCGTGATGGGACGCGGTGCGGTGAATCAGAAGGGCCCGGAGGCCGCGTTCCTCGCGGCGCTCCACGCCATCCACGGCGCCGGGAAAAAGTTGCCCGTCAACCTGGTCCTCGTCGCGGAGGGCGAGGAAGAGATCGGCTCGCCACACATCCGTCAGGTCGTGAACCACCCAGATGTCGCCGCCGCGCTCAGGCGCACCGTCGGCGTGGTCATGCCCGCGGCGAGCCAGGACCCCGATGGCAATGTGAGCGTGCTCCTCGGCGCGAAAGGCGTCATCGAGGTCGAGCTCGTGTCGAGCGGCGAGAGATGGGGACGCGGGCCCGGCAAAGACGTCCACTCGTCGAACCGCGCCCGGCTCGACAGTCCCGCCTTTCATCTCGTGCAGGCTCTCGCGACGCTCGTTAACGGGGACGGGGATCCAGCGATAGATGGCTTCGGCCAGGAGGCGCGACCCGCCTCGCCGGAGCAGAAGAAGCTGCTCGATGCGGCCGCTGAGCGCCTCTCGGAGCCGACGGCGAAGTCGCTCCTTGCGGCAACGCGCTGGGCACACGACAAGTCGTGGCGCGACTCGCTGGAGCAGTTCCTCTTCGCGCCGACCGTGAACATCGAGGGTCTGGTGGCTGGCTACACCGGGCCCGGCGGAAAGACGATCCTGCCGCACAAGGCGGTCGCGAAGCTCGACCTGCGCCTCGTCCCGGACATGACCTATGAGCGCGCGCTCGCGCAGCTGAGAGCGCACCTCTCGAAGCACGGCTTCGGCGATATCGAAGTGAACCCGAGTGGCGGCTACGATCCGACCGATACCGCCCTCGACGCGCCGCTCATCCAGGCGCAGCTCGCGGTCTTGCGTCGCGCCGGCATCGAGCCAGCCGTCATGCCGCGCATCGCCGGGAGCTATCCGGGCTACGCCTTCACGGCGGAGCCGCTACGACTCGCCGCGGGGCACTTCGGCCTCGGCCACGGCAGCGGCGCGCACGCGCCCGACGAGTACTTCGTTATCGAGCCGTCGAATCCGAAGGTCAGCGACTGGGACGGCGCTGTCGCCTCGCACGCCGCGTATCTCTTCGCGCTCGCCGACTGAGGTCACATCGACGACAGAGGTCGTCGGAGGGCTTGCCGCCGGGCTCGCGTCTCGCCTACGAGAGGTCGCGACGCGAGCCGCGGCGGCTGTGGGGAGGGGTTGGGGTGGCAGTTAAATCAGGCTCGCGTAACGATGACGGTGGCTGGTTAGACGGTCATTACCGATCCGTCATGACGAGACCGTCATCAGCGGACCACGCCGGTCATGACGCCCGGGTCATGACCTGAGAGACGCCGAGGGTCAATGTTCGTGACATGCCGACCGCCGGTCCCATCAACGCGCTTGTTCTCCAGGAATTCCGGCTGCACGCCGCCGACACCGCCGGCGAGGCGGCGCGCATCGTCGCGGCTTTCGCGGAGGGGGTAGAGCCTCCCATTCCGCTGCTCACGAGCATCGACGATGGCCGCGATGTCGCGATCGTTCGCGGTCTGCATTCGGGAGAGCAGCCGGAAGGCGATCCACTGCAACGCGCCGAACTCGATCCTCTCGTGGCCAGCTGGCAGCCCGTCCGGCAGTACGGGCCGCGGATCACCGAGCGCTCCGAAAGTCCGCCGACCTACTACCGGCTTGCCGTGACCGAATCTGGTATCAGTAACGCGGCGGCCGAACCGTCCGAGCCGAAGGCGCCGGAGGTGTCGGACGGAACCAGCTCGAAACGCGTGGGCCTCCTCTGGATCGGCTTACCGGTCGGGACCTACGCCGGTCTCCTGACGCTCCTCGGCACCGACGACGGGGCGGCGCGGAGAGCGGAACCGCGTGAGTGGCTGCCACTGAGCCGCTCGCTGGGCGTCCGGATCTATGAAAGCCAGCGGTAATATCGGCTCTATGGCACGGGCGCGTCCCGCTGCACCTGCGGCGAGAGATTCTGAACGGGCTGTCCGGGTGCTCCTGGTGATCGACGACCACGCGCTGGCGAACACCATCGACTTGACCCTGGGGCACGGTGGCTACGTCCGGCGTTCGGCCGGCACGGTCAACGACGCCAGGCTCGCGCTCGCCGACTGGAAACCCCACCTGCTTCTTCTCGACATCGATCTTGAGGCGGGCGCCGGGATCCAGCTGATCGACGATGCGCGCGCGGGTGGCCCGGTGGGCGTGATCGCATTGACCCGTCGCAGTGACCTTCGCGGAAAGCTCGATGCGTTCGAACGTGGCGCGGACGACTACATCGGTGTTCCCTTCGTTCCCGACGATCTCGTCGCTCGCGCACGCGCGGTGATCCGCCGTACGCATGGCAAGGCAGGCGAGCTCGTGCCACGTCTTCGGATCGGAGATCTGGAGATCGACGTTCTCAACCGAAAGGTGCTCGCCGGCGATCACGAGCTGCACCTCACCTCGCTCGAGCAGGCACTGCTGTATCTCCTGGCCGCGAACGCCGGCAGCGTGCTCACCCGCGAGCAGATCCTCGACGCTCTGTGGGGCACCGACTTCGTCATCGAGAGCAACGTCGTCGACCGGCACGTGCGCGCGCTGCGGGCGAAGCTGCAGAACGACTGGCACAAGCCTCGGTACATCGAAACGGTCCCCGGCACCGGCTACCGGTTCGTACCCGGGCCGGACGCCAAGGCGAAGCTCGAGGTGTAGCCGGGCTGACCCTCGCGCAAGCCGCTTACCGTTACGAAACCGTCATGCCGTCGTCCGTGCGCCCTGCGAGGGTGAATGCGTCTTCAGTCACGTGGGGATGGCCGGGCCGGCTCGGCGTGCCTGCCGGAGGTGAGCGTGAGCGCCCAAAACGTGCTGCTGGTCGAGGACGACCCCGCGCTGAGCGAGTTCGTCGGCGGTCTGCTGACCCAGGCCGGCTATAACCCCGTGACCATCGCGGATCACGCTCTCATCGGTGCGGCGGTCGACCGCTGGCAGCCGCGCTGCGTGATCCTCGACGGCGAGATCAGATCGACCGGCGCCAGCCGCACCTGGGACGACGCCGCCGCGATCCGCCGAGCCCATCCGACCCTGCCGGTGGTGATGTTCACGGCCGACGGCGCCGCGCTGGCCGAGGCCGACGCCAACACGTCGCGGCGTAGCCGTGCCGCGAGCTTCGCGGGGATCGTGAGCAAGCCCTTCGTCATCGAGGAATTTCTGGCGACGGTCAAGAGCGCCGTCGAGGGAATCGCCGCGGCGGCTGATGCGATCACGGTGTTCCCCGATGTCGGCCAGCTCGCGGCCGACTGGCCCGACATGGATCTCGTCGGCATGGTGGTCCACGAGCTGCGCGCCCCGCTCACCGTGATCCGCGGGCAGGCACAGCTCGCGCGCCGGCAGATCGGGCGCGACGCGGTCAAGGAGCGCGTGGCGATCGACACCGCGATCGCGCAGGCCGACCGGATGTCGGCCATGCTCACCGAGCTGCTGGATCACGCGCGGCTCTCGTCCAACGCCCTCACCCTCAAGGTCATTGCCTTCGATCTCGCTGGTGCGGTGGTCGAGGCGATCGCGCGGCACGACTACGAAGCGACGCCACGCATCCGCCTGCGGCGGCCGACGGGCAACGTGCCCGTGCGGGGTGACTCCGGGCGAGTGGCGCAGATCCTGGACAACCTGCTGAGCAACTCGGTCAAGTACAGCGGCCCCGGCGAACCGATCGAGGTCTCGCTCGCGGTCGAGGGGGATCAGGCGCTGGTGCGCATCGCCGATCACGGCCTCGGCGTTCCGGAAGGTGAGCGGGGCATGCTGTTCACTCCCTTCTTCCGGTCGACGCGCACCCGTCACGTGCCGGGTACCGGCCTCGGCCTTCACATCAGCCGGCGGCTCGCCGAGCGTCACGGTGGCGGTCTTCGGCTCG
>Ga0114129_10002043_pt1 | contig 27686 bp, 23 predicted proteins | sample RhiMetdeltSRZDD1_FD_80071 | JGI IMG/M metagenome (GOLD analysis project Ga0114129, IMG submission 80071) | Populus rhizosphere microbial communities from Tennessee, USA - Rhizosphere MetaG P. deltoides SRZDD1 (version 2) (version 2) | ecosystem: Host-associated > Plants > Roots > Rhizosphere >... | reverse complement strand
GCGCCGCGACATGGGCGAGGTCTACGGCGATCTCGACCTCGTGGTGAACTGCTCGCGCAACGAAGGCACGCCGGTCGCGCTCATCGAGGCGATGGCGGCCGGGCGGCCCGTCGTTGCCACCGCCGTGGGCGGCACACCGGATCTGCTGGGTGGTGGGCAGCGCGGGGTGCTGATCCCGGCGGGCGATCCGGACGCGCTCGCGACAGCGATCGAGGCAGCGTTCAAAACGCCGGCCCCGAGCCGTCTCGACGAGGCGCGGCGCTACGTGCTCGCCCATCACTCGGTCGACCGTCTCCTGGCGGACGTCGACGGGCTCTATCGGCAACTCCTGGCGGAGGCGCGGCCGGCATGACGCAGTTCGCCTTCTGGCTGCTGATGGTGCTGGTGACCTCGACAGCCGTGTCTGCCGCCCTCGTGCCAGCCTCCTCGCGCCTCGCGCGCTGGCTCGGTGCCGTCGATCATCCCGGCCATCGCAAGATCCATGCGATGCCCACGCCGCGTATGGGAGGTGTGGCGGTGTACGTGGCGTTCGTGGCCATCGTGCTCGCCGGCTACTACCTCGCCCCGTGGGTCCAGCGGATGAACCTCCCGTTCGCGTCGGTGCTGGACCCGCTACGCGAGGCCCACCGCGTCGAGAACAAGCTGCTGGCGGTGGTGGCGGGGGCGACAGCCGCCTTCATCGTGGGCCTCCTCGACGACATGCTCGGCGCTCGGTTTCCCGTCGCCGTGAAGGCAGTCGGCCAGATCCTGGCCGCGCTGTTCCTGGTGTTCGGCGACGTGCGCACGTCGTTCATGCCCGGCGACCTCTTGAACTCGCTGGTGACGATCCTCTGGGTCGTCGGCATCAGCAACGCCTTCAACCTCCTCGACAACATGGACGGGTTGTCCGCGGGCGTCGCGTTCATCGCCGCCGGCGTCCTGCTCATCAACGCGTGGCTGCTGGGCGAGCTGTTCATCTGCCTGCTGCTCGTGGCCTTCATGGGGAGCCTGCTGGGTTTCCTGTTCTTCAACTACAACCCGGCGTCGGTATTCCTCGGTGATTGCGGAAGCCTCTTCATCGGCTACGTGATGGCGGCGCTCACGCTGCTAGAGCGGTACGTCTCCGAGGCCTCGAGCACGCTCTTCCCGGTACTGATGCCGGTGCTCGTGCTGGCCGTGCCGCTCATCGACACCGCCACCGTCGTCTTCATCCGCTTGAGAGAGCGCCGGCCGATCTACATCGGCGACACCCGCCATCTCTCGCATCGGCTCGTGTCTCTGGGGTTCACGCAGCGGGCGGCCGTACAGTTCATCTACCTCGCCACGCTGTGCTTCGGCCTCGGGGCCGTCGGCCTGAGCCACGCGACGCCGACGCAGAGCTGGCTGATCATGCTGCAGTCGCTCGGCTTCGTAGCCCTCATCCTCACCCTCCTCTTCCTCGAGCGGCGGCGGCAGCCGCGAGAAAGCTGATGGACGCGCTCGTGCTCGCGATGGTGCTCCAGACAGCGACTCCGCTGCGTATCGTGGGTGTGAGAACGGAGACCTCGGGCAAGCAGCAGAAGGTGATCGTGGAAGCGACTGGAGATTGGGGGCCGGTACCCGTTACACGTGATGGCGGCGAGCTCGTGGCCTTGCTGCCGGCGGAGATGCCCGGGCGAATCGATCCGCCGCCGGTGGGACCTCCGCTCCAAGGACTCCGGCTCGTGCGCGAAGGCGGCACCGTGCAGATACGCGTCACGGTCGGCTCGGAAGTGCCGTTCGAGGTGCAGAGAAAGGGCCGGCAGCTCGCGCTGCTGTTCGGCACCGCCAGCACCCCCGAGGGCATCAGCCCCGACCTGCTCGCCGCCTACGAGAGCTTGAAGCCGCCGGTGAGCACCGCGCCGGAAACGTTCGACACCTCGACGACGGAGGAAGTCGACGATCGCCGCGGCCTGCGCCTGGGGCCGCTCAGCTTCAAGCCGTCGCTCCTCGTCAGCTACGCCCGCAGCGATACTTCCGTCGACGCGCCGCAGCCGCTCCGGGACTCCTACTTCCAGGTCGAGCCCCGTCTCGGCACGCAGCTCACGCTGTGGGACGGAAGGATCCGCGCCACCTACGAGCCCCAGATCCGCATGCAGTCGGAGTTCGCGAAGATCAACCGCACGAGCCACGAGGCCGACGCGCGCGCGGAGATCCCGGTGGGCAGCCGCCTCGTCGTCCGCGGCTCGCAGCACTACGTGCTTTCCACGTTGGCGACGGAAGAGGTCGATCCGGGGCGCGAGTACTTCTTCCGTCTCGGGCGATTCCGACGCAGCGAGACCGGCGCCGGACTGCAGATCGCCGTCGGACCGCGCCTGAGCATGGTCTTTGGCGGCAGCCTCAACCGTGTCGACTTCGAGGAGGAGACGAGCTTCCTCGACTTCGAGCAACGTCGCGCCACGGGCGGCTTCGAATTCATGCTTACGGAATCGATGCGGACCCGCCTGACGTACGAATACGACGAGGTGATCCCCCCCCCGGAGCGGCCTGTGGTCGAGAGCCAGGCGCAGTCGGCCATGTTCGCCATGGGCGGGGAGCTGATGCCACTCGTCAACGGCGAGATCCGCATCGGATATCGGCTCGAGAAGGCCCCCCTCGCCGGCGAAGGGGGTCGCCGCTACGACGGTCTCGTGGCCGGCGCCAGCCTCGTGAAGGAATTCTCCCGGGGCACCCGCCTCGCCCTGACCGGCGGCCGCGCGACTCACATCTCCTCGTTCGAGGAGAACGCGTTCTACGTGACGAGCTCGGTGCGCGCCGCCCTCGACATGCTGCTCCCGCTGGGCCTTTCGGGCCGGGCCGGCGGAGGCTACCATTGGAACGCGTACAGGACCGTCGCCGTGGGGCTGGGTGAGCCGCGGGAGGATAGGCTCTACGGTTGGACGGCCGGTCTCAGCCGGCCGCTCAATCGCTGGTCGTACCTGCGGGCCGACTACGCATGGGACCGCCGGGAATCCAACGTCCCGGCTTTCACGAACGAGAGCACGACCTTCCTGGTGCAGCTGGGAATCGGCATGTTCGAATCGGCCACGCCATGATGTCGATGCTCCTCTTCGTGACGCTGTCGGCGACGGTCGCGGCGGCACCGCCTCGGCCAACGCCGGGGCCTATGGCCACCCCCGCCGTCTCCGCCACTGCGGAACCCGCGCCTTCCGCGGAGACCGCGGCCAACATCGAATATCGTGTCGGCGCGGGTGACGTCCTCGACATCGTCGTGGTGAACGACCCGCAGTTCTCACGGCCAGCGGCGGTAGTGCAGACCAACGGGATGATCACGATCCCGCTGGTCGGCGATATCGCGGTGGCTTCGCTCACCGTGCCCGAGATCCGGATCAAGCTCACGCGCCTGCTCGACGGCTATCTCGTCCGCCCGCAGGTCGAGGTCAAGGTTCGCGAGTTCGTCAGCCAGTACGTCACCGTCATGGGGGAGGTGAACAGCCCGGGGCGCAAGCCCCTGCGGGGGCAGACGCGCCTGCTGGATGTGTTGACCGACGCGGGCAGCTTCCGTCCTACCGCGTCCGGCGAAATCGTGATCACACGCTCGGACGGCACCTTCTCCGGTGGAGAGAAAACGGTCCGCGTCCACGTGGGGCGGACTTCGCCGACCGCCCAGGACCTCATCAGCCTACAAATGCCGCTGCGCCACCTCGATCTGATCCAGGCTCTCCCGAAGTACTATGTCAACATCGACGGTGAGGTCGCGCGGTCCGGCCGGTACGTGCTGGAGCCCGAGCTGACCGTCACCGGCCTCATTTCGATGGCGGGCGGCCTGACCAAATGGGCAAAGAACGAGGTGAAGATCCTTCGCCGCGTGGAGAGTTCCCCGCAGACGGTCAAGATCATCGAGGTCAACTTCAAGGACGTGCGCAAGGGGAAGAAGCCGGACGTGCCGCTCGAGCCCAACGACAGCGTTTCCGTGGGCCGGCGGATGTTCTGACCACGCACTGAAGAGAGGTCGTTTGGCCACGAATCCTGCCGCCGTCGACGCCCCCTCCGAACGAGAGCTCGACGTCCGCTACTACGCGGACCTGCTCTGGCGTGGCCGCTGGATCATCCTCTCCACCGCCGTGGTGGGGGTCGCCCTCGGGCTCCTCGTGGGCTACGTCCAGACGCCGCAGTTCCGCGCCACCGCCATGCTGATGATCGAGCCGCCCGCGCCGACGTTCATGAGCGTCACCGACGCCCTCGTGGGCGGCGGCAGCTATTGGCAGAACACCGACTTCTACAACACGCAGTTCACGATCATGAAGTCGCGGGCGGTAGCGGAGAAGGCCGTCGAGAAGCTGAAGCTCCGAGACCGGTCGCCGTACAAGGAAATGGGCGACGGTGCCGCAGACTTCCTGATGTCCTGCCGCCACGTCGAGCCGCAGCCGGAGAGCCGGCTCGTCAACATCCACGTCACTCACACGAGCCCGCAAGAGGCCGCGTTATGGGCGAACACCCTCGCCGAGGTGTACATGCAGCAGGCCGTCTTCGCCCGCGTGGAGGCCGCCCGCCACGCGTACGAATGGCTGCAGGAGCGCCTGGACAAGACGAAGCAGAGCATGCGCGAGGCGCAGACCCGGCTCTCGGAGACGTACGAAGGCCAGGACATTTTCGTGCAAAGCGACGGCGCGTCGCCGTACGCGAGCACGATCGCCAAGCTGAGCGCGGATCAAGCCACCGTCAAGACCCAGCTCATCGAGGTCGAGGCCGCCCTCAAGCAGGTCGAGGAGACCAAGCAGAACAAGCGCAGCCTCGAGACGATCTCGCAGGTCGCCGCCGACCCCACGATCGTCAGCCACAACGCCCAGATCGCCGCCCTGAATGTCACGCTCTCCCAGCTCAAGGAGCAGTTCCGCGAGGCCCATCCGCGCGTCCAGGACCTGCAGGTCCAGATCGCCCAGCTTCAGCAGGCCAAGGCGGCGCGAGCCCGGCAAGTCATCGACGGCCTCGAGGGCCGATTGAGCCAGCTCCGCAAGCAGGAAACGGATCTCAGGGCCGCCATCGACGAGCAGAACCGGCGAGCCTCACAGCAGAGCAAGAAGTCGAGCGAGCTGCAGGCCCGCAAGAAGGAAGCGGAGTCCGCGAGCAACCTGTACGAGGTGCTCCTGCAGAAGCTCAACGAGACGGACATCGCCGCCTCCATCAAGAACCCCACCGCCTCCATCGTGGAGAGCGCCGACACTCCCAAGTCGCCCATCTATCCGCAGAAGCAACGGATCGCGGGCACGGCGCTGCTTCTCGGCCTCTTCGTGGGTATCGGCCTGGTCGTCGGCCGCGAGCTGTTGGGCAACACCATCAAGGACCCGGACGAGGTGGAGCGCTACCTGCACGTCGACCTGTTAGCGTCGGTGCCCCGCTACGACGAGGCCAACGTCCATCTCGTGACCGAGGCGTACCAGAACCTGCGTACGGCGCTCCTCTTCGGCCGCAAGGAAGAGGGCGGCCAGGTCGTCCTCGTCACCGGCACCGCGCCGCAAGAAGGGAAGACGACGACGCTGCTCAACATCGGCAAGCTGCTCGCGTCCTCCGGCGAGAAGACGATCGTCCTCGACTTCGACCTGCGCCGGGCGCAGCTCCACGCGCGGCTGGGGCTCACCCGCGAGCCGGGCCTTACGAATTTCTTCGTGAACCACGAGGATCTCGACAGCCTCATCCGCCCGACGCGGGTGGCCAACCTGTTCGCGCTGACCGCCGGTCCCCTGCCGCCCAATCCCCCCGCGATCCTTACCCGGCGGAACCTGCCCGACTTCCTCGATCACCTGCGCCGGCACTTCGACTGGATCCTGATGGACTCGCCGCCGCTGGCCTCGGTAACGGACGCCCTGCTGCTCGCCCGCCACGCCGACCTCGTGGTGGTCGTGGTGCAGCACGACAAGATCGACAAGCGGGTGATCAAGCGCCACCTGGCCGCCCTGCGGCGCGTGACGCCAAACCTGCTGGGGGCGGTGCTGAATGCGGTCGACGTGAGGGCGAAGGGCTACTACTACTACTACTACCAGCAGACCGACGGCCAGCCCGCGAAGACGCCGCGATCGAAACCCAAAGCGGTGGCGAAGTAGCGATGGCCGCGGCGGCGGCAGCGGCCGTTCTGCTCGCGGCGTCGGTCTCCCTGGCCGGCCGGCCGAAGATCCAGGACGTGCCCGGCACCGAGCAGATGCAGACGGGAATACCGGTGGCGCGCCTGTACAGCACGGGCCCTGGCGTCGAATCCATGAAAGCGAAGAAGTGGTCGGCGCTGGCCGACGGCACCCTCGTAAAGACGGGAGATCGCCTCCGCACCGGGGCGGCGGCGGCGGCCCTCAGGTTCCCGTGGACGACGCTGATCGTGAGCCCCGGCTCGATCCTCTCCATCCCGCCGTCGATCGTGCTGACGGCGAGCCTCGAAGAAGGCCGCGTGGAGCAGCGCGCCGTCGGCGACGACATCATCAAGATGCGGACCCCGGAAGGGGTCGTGCGTGGCAGCGGGCACCTGATCGTGCGCCGCCACGACGGGAAGACGTTCGTCAGCGCGCTCGAAGGCGCCTTCGACGTCGCCACCGGTCCGGGCACGCTGCGCCTCGACGGCGGATACGGCACTGTGATCCGCGCCGGCGAGCGGCCGGCGTCACCGAAGCCCCTGGCCGCGATGACGTCCTCGATGCACCCCGGCGCCGATCCCGTGTACTTCCGCCGCGACCGACCGGTGCAGCTCCGATGGGAATCGGCCGGCCCCGAGTATTACGTTCAGGTGCGCGAGTTCGAATCGGACCAGCTCGTCCACGCCGCCGACGTCGTCGGTGGAGAGCACTCGCTCACGCTGCCCCTCGGGCTCTACCGCTGGCGCGTGGCAGTCTCCGGGCCCGATACACCGGACGGGAAACCCTCGCCCGACGGCTTCATCTGCGTCGTCGAAGACTAGCTAGCCTTCTAGACTCTCGACGAATCGCCCCGCGGCGCCAGCAGACGCACGTATTCGTCGCGCCAGGCCCGCACAGAGTAGCGTTCTTCCACCGTTCGGCGGCCGGCCCGGCCGATCGCGGCACGCCGTTCCGCGGACTCGATCAAACTTCCGAGCTCTTCCACCCACTCGTCACGCGACGCGGCGAGGAGCCCGTTGATGCCGTGGCTCACGATCTCGCAATTGACGCCCACCGGCGACATCACGGTGGGGATCTCGAGGGCCATGTATTGCAGACCCTTGAGCCCGCACTTGCCCCGCGCCCACTCGTCGTCCGGCAGGGGCATGATGCCGATGTCGATCGACGACAGCTCCGCGATCTCATCGTGCCGGTTCCAGGCGATGCCGTGGATACCCAGCTCCCGATGGGCGTAGGCGGCGTCCCCGATCACCTTGAACCGCACCCGATCGCCGTAGCGGTCCTTGAGCACACACAATGCCGGCACCGCCTCGTCGAAATGCTTGATCGTCGTCACGCTGCCGCTCCAACCGATGCACACCGCCGACTCCTCCCGCCGAGCGGCGGGCACGTACTCGTCGGTATCGATCGTGGTCGGAACGATAACGACGTGCGGGTTGTACTGCCTGGCGTAGTCGGCCAGGTAGCGGTTGCCAGCGAGCACGGTGTCGGCCATGGCAATCAGCTCCGCGGTCTTGCCGGGGTTCTTGAGCCAAGCCATCGCCCGGTTCGCCTCCGAGACGTCGAGGTTCCAGATGGCGTCGTCGAAGTCGAAGACGAGGCGCGGCGCTCGCCGACGCAGCCGCCGTTCGTAGGCCGTCGAGCCGGTGAGCATGGCCTCCCGACACACGAATACGACATCGAAGGTGCCCGCGCGGGCGACGTCACGGCTCCGCGTGCGCATGGCGCGCAGGTGGAGCCCGAGCTTCTGCAGGTAGTGGCCGCGTCGATAGAGGAACCGATCGTCCGCCTCGGAGATGATCGATGAGAGCTCGCCGTGCACCCCGTGCTGTTCGAGGTACGGCAGGTACTGCTCGAATCGGAACCGCTGGTTGGGAGCACGGTCCTTCCGGTGGGAAGCAATGAAGAGGATGCGGCTCATCGGAGGGCCGCTAGTCTTCCTCGTCCCACACGGCGGGCAGGCGCTTGCGTATTTCGATGCCATCGAAACGCCGGCTCTTGCGCACTCCGGCGAGACGCGCCCACTCCCCCATCCGCCGCAGACCGTCGATCAGCGGCGTGTGGCCGGAAGCACCGAACACACGGCTCACCTTGCCGTGGTCGGCAAAGGCGTGGACGACCTCGTTGCGCGACGGCAGGAAGCGCAGCTCTCCCCGGACCCCCATGGCGTCCATGACCCGCTCCGCCAGCTCGCGCACCGTGCACGACTGATCGGCGCCGATGTTGAACACCTGGTTCCGGGCTTCGGGTACGGAAGGGGCGGCGGCAATCACCGGGGCGACGTCGCCGATGTAGCTGAAGGCCCGCGTCTGGAGGCCGTCGCCGAACACCGTGAGCTGCCGTCCCTGCATGAGCTGGTTCATGAAGATGCCGACGACGTTGCGGTAGCGGTCGCCGAGATTCTGGTACTCGCCGTACACGTTGTGCGGGCGAAAGACCACGTAGTCGAGGCCGAACATCTCGTGCGAGACCCTAAGCTCCTGTTCCACCGCGAGCTTCGCGATGCCGTAGGGATCCTCCGGCACCGGCGTCATGTCTTCCCTCATCGGCGGCGGCAGGGCCCCATACACGGCGATCGACGAGGTGAAGACGAAGCAGCGAACGTCGTGCTTCACCGACTCGTTGATCAGGTTCACGCTGCCGATGAGATTGTTCGTGTAGTTGAAACGCTTGATGAAATGGCTCAGTCCTTCGGCGGCATAGGCGGCGAGGTGATAGACGTTCTCGAAGCGATGCTCGTCGAAGAGGCGGGCGACGAGGTCGTGGTCGGTGATCGAGCCCTCGACGAAGAGCGCTTCCGTGGGCAGGTTGTCGCGGAACCCACCGCTGAGGTCGTCGAGCACGACGACCCGCGTTCCGCTGCGAATCAGATGGCGTGCGACGTGGGCACCGATGAACCCGGCGCCACCCGTGACCAAGGAGATGCTCATCGGCCTTCGGATTGTATGACAGGACGAACGACGATCAGGGCGGGCAAGGCGGCGGCGACGAGCACGTCGGCCGCGGCAACGGAGTCGGTGTGTCCGTCGGCGTCGGCGTCGGTGTGGGCGGCGTCGGCGTCGGGGGTGTCGGTGTGGTCGGAATCGGGGTGGGCGGCGCAATCGTAGGCGCCACCGGCGTCGGGGGCACAGGGGTTCCCGGGTCCGGCGGCGGCGGCTCCGGGGTCGGCGGCGAAGACAGCGGCCCGGGATCGATCGAAGGCGGCGCGATCGGCGGCAGGCCCGGCCCCGCGTTCGGCGGCGCGGCGGGCGCAGACGCGGGCTGCGCCGGCTGCGCGAGCGCGAACTGGTCCCCGGCGCGTGCGCCCGGCTCCGGCGGGAAGGTGAACTGCGCGTCGGTGCAGCCCTTGGCCTCAGGCACCGACAAGCGCGCCTTCAGGAAGCCGAGGGCGTCCTGGGCCAGCTTGCGCGTCACCGGACCTTCCGGCCCGGCGTCGAATCCCAGTCGGCGCAGGGTGGCCAGGTAGTCCTCCGGCGCCGACTTCTTACGCTCGAGCTTGATGCGGGCGACGATCGAGTCGGGCGCGAGATCGACGCTCAGGAGGTGCCGGCCGGCCATCATCGACAGCGACGCGATCGAGCGCCAACGAAGCCCGTCCTTCTCTCCGGTCGGGCACAGCAGCGTCTCGAAACAGGAGTCGAGGCCCCAGCGCTGCGCGCTCGGGAAACGGCCGAGCACGGAGACGTTATAGAGACCGTCTTCGGGGATCGTGACCATCAGGAGTCCCCGGGTGCCTGTCACGCCGCCCTTGAGCCACGACATCTCCGGGCCCGCGGCGGCCAGGATCGCCTGGGGCTGGCCGGTGGACTCGTCGATGTCGAAGTCGGAGCCCGGATGCTCGCGGGCGGTCGCCGCCGGCGGGAGCTCCGACTCGAGGTCCGTGGCCTTGAGCAGCGTCGCCGCCACGTCGGAGGCGATCGTCACCGCCCGGGGCTTCCACCCGCCGAGCGGCTCGATCGGCTGCAGGCACGGCGGCACGACCTCGACGTTCGCGAGGCAGGTGCCGGGAGGCACGAGGAACGACGCGACGTAACCACCCGGGCTGAAGCGGCGCGGGGCCCCGGCGCGCGCGCGCGCGTCGGACCAGCCGAGGATCGGCGCCGGCACGACGTCGTACGTCGCCACCGGCGATCCGTCCGCCCTCGCGAGCTGCGCGACGAGCGGCTGCGCGGAGGCGCCCCTCGTGCGGGCACGGATGCGGTAGTAGCCCGCCCGCACGATGCCGAGGCGATACGCCACCTCACCGGTCGCGCCGGCGCCCGAGACGCACGTGTTCTCGCCTTCCGTCGAGACGGTGACCTTCTCGCCGCGGAAGTACCGATCGGCGCGATAAGAGAGGCTTTCTCGCCACGACAGGATCGCAAAGACCTGGGATGCCTGGGTGGAGGCTTCTACGACCTCGGTGGTGTGGATGGCCCGCACCAGCATCCGCGCCCACTCGGGGTGCGAGACGCGGCTCGCGCGAATCTCAGCGTAAAGGGGAACGAGAACGGCAGCGGCCACGACCGCGCCCAGACCGACGGACGCGTAGCGATTCAAGTTCGACCTCGGGAGCGAAACGGCTTGATTCGACGCCGCATGATTGACAGAACCGCCATGGGGATCTTAGCCTCCTCGGATGGGGCCGTCAAAGGACCTCGTCGAGCAGGTCCGGGCCTGGATCGCCGACGGCGGGCCCCCTCGGCCCGATAATCCACAGCAGGCAAAGGAGTTCGCGGACACCGCGGTCCGACACGGGCTGATCGCCTGGCTGGACGACGCGCTCGCCGGGAACGCCCTTTCCGACTGGCCGGAGGTCGTGCTCGCCGATCTGCGGGCCTCGCACCGCCGCGCCCTCTACGACACCGTTCAGCGCCACGCCCTCGCGCGCCGGGTACAGGATCTCCTGTCCGCCCGCGGCGTGCGTTCGCTGCCGCTCAAGGGCGCGGCCCTGGCCGATACGTACTATCCGTCGCCCGCGCATCGTCCGATGGCCGACGTGGACGTCCTCGCCCTCGAACGGCCGTCGGACGCCCGCGACGCGCTTCGCGACGCGGGGTTCATCGAGATCGCCGTGGCCGACCACGCATGGTCGCTGCAGGATCCGGAGGGCGCGGGGGTCCTGGAGCTGCACCACAGCGTGACATCGTGCCCCGGCCTCTTCCCCCTCGGCGCGGAATCGCTGTGGCGCCGCCGGCGAGAGACGTCGTCCGGCCTCGTCATCCCGTCCGCGGAGCATCTGATCGTGCACCTCGCGCTCCACGCGGCGTTCCAGCACGGGCTCGTCCTGTCGATCGTGCAGTACCTGGACTTCCGCCGGCTCCTCGAACGCCCGCTGGAGGCGGCGGTGTTGCTCGCCGAAGCCGACGCGGCCGGGGCGCGCGTCGCGCTCGGACTGGCGCTGCGGGCGGCGACGGCGGTGGTTCGAGCGCCGGTGTCGCCGGAGCTGGAGGCGCGCTTGCCGCCGGGGCCGGCGTGGCTCGAGGCCCGGCTGCGCCAGCCGACGACCCTGCTCGAACCCTCACGGCCCGACCTCGTACGCGCACGGTGGGCCGCCGCCCACGGGCGCCGGCGCACCTTCCTCCGCTTGACGCTGGCCGGCCCGCGCCGGGAGCCCGCGGTCTCGCCCTGGCGCGCGGCCTGGCAACGGATCGTCCGCGTCGCGCGCCTGGCACCGTTGACAGTCTTTCCGCCGAAGCGGTAGTCTCGCGCGTAGTGATGATGACGAAACAGAAGACCGTCGACCGCCAGGAGAAGGAAGTCTTCGACGACTACATCTCCCAGCACCGCCTGAAGCGCAGCGACCAGCGCGACGCGATCCTCGACGTGTTCCTGCGCTCCGAGCAGCACCTCTCCGTCGACGACCTGCTGCACCTCGTACAGAAGAAACGGCCCGACATCGGGCGGACGACAGTGTATCGGACGCTCAAGCTGCTCCAGTCGGCGGGGCTCGCCCAGGAGCTCGTGGTGCAGGGACAGACCTACTTCGAACGCGAGTACAACCGCCAGCACCACGACCACTTCATCTGCAACACCTGCGGCGAGATCATCGAGTTCTCGAACCCCGACATCGAGCGCCTGCAGGACGAAGTGGCGGCGCAGTTCGGCTTCGTCATCGAGGGCCACCGGCATCAGATCTTCGGGCAGTGCCGGCGCTGTGCTCAGCGGGAGCCTCGGACCGAATCGCGAAAATAGCCGGCACCGCGAACACCGCCAGCACGACCAGCAGCGGCTCCAGCGCCCAACGGTGGCGCAGCTCGACGTAGAACGCCGCCTGGAGGCACGACACCCCGAGACACGCCACGGCGATCCACACCAGGCCGCGCCGCGACATCGGCGACAGGCGCCACAAACGGCGCGCGCCCAGGAGCGCCGCCAGGGACAGCGCCGTATACAAGACGAGATAGGCGCGCCGGTAGGACGCGGGGTAGAGCACACCGGTCTGCGGCGCCCACGTCCAGAAGTAGACGAGCTTCCGCGCGAGACCGAACGCGAAGCGGATCGGCTGGGTCGCTACGTACTCCGTCGACGCCTCGCGGAAGATCCGCCCCTGACCGCGTTCATCGGCCGCGGACAGCCGATCCAGGAACGCGGGGGGCGCGGCGTCGATCACCCGCTCACCCGACGGCAGGAGGCAGGAGCCCTGGGACGGCGGAACGTTGCCCAGGAAGAAATACTCGGCGCTCATCGTGGACGCGAGGGGCGCGCCAAACACGAGGTGGTTCCGCACGAGCCACGGCGCGACAGTCAGCAGCATCGCCCCCGTGAAGACGGCGGCGCGGCGCGCGCGATCCCGCCGCGGCATGTCGACCGCGAACCCGAGCAAGGCGAGCGGGGCCACCGCCACCAGCGTCAGCCGCTCGAGGATCCCCGCCCCGAGGAGAATGCCGCCCGCCACGCACGCCCATCCGCTCGCGCGACGGGACGAGAGCAGCAGGGCGATGAGGGCCGCGAACAGCAGCGCATCCAGTCCCAGCGGGTGCAGCTTGCGCACGTCGTAGTAGACGAGGGCGGGGTGCACGCCCACGAGAAGCCCGGCGGCGATGGCGGCGTGTCGTGATCCTCCGAGGCGCGCCGTGATGACGGCGACGGCGAGCGTCGTGGCCGCCGCGATCACGAATTGGAACAGCCGCAACACCTCGGGGCCGGCCGCCCCCAGGGCGTAGAACGCCGTGGTCAGGCCGGTGTAGACGAGACCGCTCGCGTAACCGCGATACGGAACGCCGAGATGCTCGAGGACGTATCCGCGGCCCCCCAGAAGGTTGCGCGCCAGCTCGTCGTACTCGAACGTCTCCGGCGCCTGCGGGCGGGCGGCAAGGACGGCGAGGCGCACACCGATGGCGGCGAGGGGCGGGATCCACACGTGCCGCCACCGCTCAGGGGACGACGGCAAGCTCCGCCGCGCGCACGAGGAACTCGCAGCCGACGGCCAGGGCGCCCTCGTCGAAATCGAAACGCGGGCTGTGGTGCGGTTCGGACAGGCCGCGCTGGGGGTTCGCCGACCCGATGAACACGAAACACCCCGGCGCACGGTCGAGATACACGGAGACGTCCTCGCCGCCCATGGTGGACTCCGGAGCCACGACCTTCGCCTCGCCCACGACGGCGGACGCGGCGCGGCCCGCGATCTCGGCCACTCCGGGATCGTTCACGACGGCGGCGCTCCCCGTCTCCACCTCCACGATCGCGCGACAGCCGAGCCCGCCCGCGACGCCGCCCGCGATGCGCTGCAGACGCTCCGGCATCGAGCGGCGGAGCTCGGCCTCGAAGGTGCGCAACGTGCCCGTGAGCACGACCTCCTCCGGGATGACGTTGAAAGCGGAGCCGCCCTGGACGGTGCCGACGGTGACGACGGCGGCGCCGAGCGGTGAGACCTCGCGGGAGACGATCGTCTGCAAGGCGGTCACGACGTGAGCGGCGGCCACGATCGGATCGGCGGACCGATGGGGCGCCGCCCCGTGTCCGCCGCGGCCGACGATCGTGATCTTGAGGCGATCGACCGCGGCCATCAGCGGCCCCGCCTTGACCCCGATGGTGCCGACCGGCAGCTCGTTCCAGAGATGGATGCCGATGACGCGATGGACCCCGTTCATGACGCCTTCGGCGGCGACGGCTTCGGCGCCGCCCGAACCCTCCTCCGCCGGCTGGAAGAGCACGTGCACCACGCCGGGCGGACGCCGCTCGGCCAGCACACGCGCGGCCACGGCACCCATCGCCGTGTGTCCGTCGTGACCGCACGCATGCATCACGCCCGGCGTGCGCGACGCGTAGGGCGCTCCCGTCGACTCGTGGATGGGAAGGCCGTCCATGTCGACGCGCAGGAGCACCGAGGGCCCGGCCGCCGCGGGCAGCGTGGCGACGACGCCAGTGCCGCCCACGCCGGTGCGCAGCGCGAGACCTCCACGGCCGCTCAGGAACGAGCTCACGCGATCGGCCGTCTTGTGCTCCTGGAACGCGAGCTCCGGCTCTTGATGGATCGCGCGTCGGAGCGCGATCAGGTCGTCGCGCTCGGTCGGCCCGAGGATGTCCGGCATCTCCGCATTATGGATCGGCCCGGCGGCCGGCGCGGTACTGATCGACCATCGCCTGCGTCTGGGGGATCGCCAGCGCGTTGAAGAACGCCTGGGGCTCCGTGCCCGTCGTCTCGCGGATGCGGGCGAGCGCCTCTTCCCCCGCCGCCACCGCCGCGTTCCACTCGGCGCGATCGCCGTGCGTGCGCATGCGCACGAAGGCCTCCGTGAACCGGAAGCCGGCGCGCGCGAAGGCCACGCGGCGCACGACCACGTCGCGGTCGCCGGCGGCGGCGCCTTCCGCCTCCCCCAGGAGGCGATCCGCCTGCGCCGTCAGATCGAGGGTGAACATCGGCAGCCACTGATAGCCGCCGTGGCCGCGCGCGGTGGTGGCGACCATGGCGTCCTCCCACAACGTCCAGTAGCGGCGCATGGGATCGGCGGCGCGGCCGTAGCAGCGCGTGAAGTAGTCGGCGAGCAGCGCATCGACGTCCGCGGCCGGGTTCCAGGCCAGCTTGGCCCCGATGTAGAAGTTCAAGCCCTGGTTCGCCCAGTTCTGCTGCGTCTCGCTCATGAAGCGCGTCACCCCCGCCTCGCGGAGCACGCGCATGTCGCTGCGGATGCTGTGCACCAGCGGCCAGGGGGCAAAGATGTAGAAGTGGCCGTAGTAGTCGTAGACGCCGAGGTTGCGCGTGAGACGACCCCAGCCCGTGACGTAGTCCATGAAGCGGCGATTGATGTCACACGCGGCATCTCCGAGGGCATGCGCGTGGCAGAACTCCCACGGCATGCGCGTGATCAGCGTCGCGTAGTTGGCGTGGGGCTTCGCCGCGCGCGGCGGGTTCGTATGGGTGACGTAGGCCAGGATCCCGACCTGCTTCGTCGGGTGCGTCCGGCCGAGATCGGCCAGCACCTCGTTGGCGTAGTGGACGAGGCGGTCGCTGAGCGTGCCGTCGTTCACACCGTAGAGGGCGTCCACGGCGCGGCAGCGGGCGTCCTCGCAGAAACCGTAGCCGTCGTTCGGGCTGATCGAAAACACCACCGCCGCCGGGTTCCTGTCGAAGAACTCCCGGGCCTTCTGCGCGGTGATGCGCACGACGTCGGGATGCGCGGAACAGAGCTGGTTCGTGCGCACGCCGCCGCTCAGGGCGAACCACTCGGGGTTGGCGGCCTTGTTGGCGGCGGTGGGGGGGATGATGTTCGACCAGTTGTGGCCGAAGAACGCCGTCGTCGATCCCACCTTGGCGCGGATGCGTTTCTCCCAGACGGGCGCGCCGGGGCCGCCCGCCCAGATGAAGCCGCTGACCGCATCGAACGAGGGATGCCCTTCGCGCCGCACGTCGGGCAGCAGCACCGTCGTCGCCTCGACGACGTCCTCCCCGAGGGCGCCGGGCATGAACCAGCGCACGCCGAGGTCGTTCTCGAGGAGGTCGTACACGCCGTACAAGGCGCCCCGCTCGTCGCCGCCGACGATCCAGAGGGTGTGGCCGCGCGTCTCGATCGCGAAGCCGTCGGGAGGGGGTGCCGCCCCGGTCCAGCCCTCTGCGCTCGGCTTGCCCGCCACCGCGATGCGAACCATCGCCTTGGCCTTGGCCGCGCTCGAAAAGATCGGAACCTCGCCGCCGCTGATCTTCTTGAGGTAGGCCTGCAGCTCTTTTCCGGCGAGGACGTCGTCGCCGCTGCCGGCGGTCGGCGCGACGATCAGGCCTTCCACCCAGCCGTCACGGACGAGGGCCGGCTTCTGGCAACCCATCGCGAGCACGGCCAACGCGGCCGCGGCGAGCCTTCGGACCACGGGACGATTGTAGGACGGGCGGAGGTTAGAATCGCGGGATGAAGGAGCTGTTACGGCTCGGGGCCATCCTCGCCGTCCTCGGCGTGGCCGCCTTCGGCTTCGTCTACCTTCAGATGAAGAAGGGCTATGCCCTCAAAGTAGGCGAGCCCGCCCCCGCCTTCGCGCTTCCCACCCTCGACGGCAACCCGACCGATCTGGCCACGCTGCGCGGCCGTGTCGTGCTCGTCAATCTCTGGGCGAGCTGGTGCCCGCCGTGCTTGATCGAGATGCCGTCGCTCCAGCGCCTGCATCAGAAGCTGGCCGCGGACGGCCTCGTCGTCCTCGGTGTCTCCGCCGACGACGACGAGAAGGAGATCCGCAAGGTGCTCGCGAAGATCCCCGTGAGCTTTCCCATCCTGCGCGACCCCGAAGGCCGCATGGCGAACCAGTACCGCGCGACCGGCTATCCCGAGACGTATCTCGTCGACAAGCAGGGCGTGCTGCAGGCGACGTTCATCGGCCCGATGGAATGGGACTCGCCGGAGGTCGTCACGCGGATCCGCCACTTCCTTCATTGAGGGCCAGCACCGCACCGACGAGGTAGAGGCTGCCCGCCACCACCACCGGCCCCACGCCGCGGGCGCGCTCTTGGGCCAGGGCCAGGGCCGAGGCGACGTCGGGCCGGACGTGACAGCGGATGCCGAGGGCGGCGGCGACCGCCGCGAGCTCCTCCGTCGTGGCGGCGCGCGCGACCGCCGGTCTCGTGACCACCACCTCACGGGCGAGGGGAAACAGTACGGCCGCCATCTCCGCGAACGCCTTGTCGTGCATGGCGCCGAAGAGCAGCACGAACGGCTCGCGCCGCGTTTCGAGATGCGCGGCCAGGGCGCGGGCCCCGGCGATGTTGTGGGCGCCGTCCAGGAGCAGGGGAACGTCGCCGGGGATCCACTGCAAGCGGCCCGGCCATTCCGTGCGCGCGAGGCCGGCGAAGGCCGCGTCGAGATCGATCGGAAGCCCCGCCTCCGCCGCCGCCTCCAGGACCCGAACCGCCACCTGCAGGTTGTCGCGTTGATGGGCGCCGGGCAGAGGTGCGTCCTCGCCCCCGCGCGCGCCCTCCCGCGCCGACCACACGTGCGCACCGACCGCTGCCGCCTGGGCATCGATGGCCGCCCGCGCCTCCACCGGCAACGGGCCCACCACCGTCACGCGGCCCGGCCTCATCACCCCGGCCTTTTCACGGGCAATCGCCCCCAGCGTCGAGCCGAGATACGACTGGTGGTCGAAGTCGATGCTGACGATGGCGGAGACGAGCGGGTCCGCGACGTTCGTGGCATCGAGGCGGCCGCCCATGCCGACCTCGAGCACGGCTACCTCCACCGCCGCTCGGCGGAAGTGCTCGAAGGCCGCCGCCGTCAGCGCCTCGAAGTAGGTCGGCAACGGGAACACCGCGCGCACACGGTCGAGCACGGCGCCGAGCTCGCCATCGTCGATCGGCCGTCCGTCGACGACGATCCGCTCGTTCACACGGACCAGATGCGGCGACGTGTACCGGCCCACGCGGAGGCCGGAGGCGCGGAGCGCGTGGTCGAGATACGCGGCCACCGACCCTTTGCCATTCGTTCCGGCGATCAGGAGGGAGGGCGCGGAACGCTCGGGGTAACCAAGGCCTTCGCACAATGTCTGCATCGTCTCGAGGCCGAACTTCTGGCCGAAGTGGACGAGAGACTCGAGATACGCGTGCGGGTCCAAGCCGACAATGTTAACGTGAGGCCTGCTGCGCCGATGGTTTCCTTCAGGTAGAGTTAAGAGCCATGTCGCCCGCGCGGATCCTCATCGTCGACGACATGCCGGAGAACCTCGACATCCTGGCGGGCCTGCTCGAGCCCGAGGGCTACTCGGTGGCGACCGCACGCGACGGGCAGGAAGCCGTCGAGCTCGCCCTGGCCGATCCTCCCGACCTCATCCTGATGGACGTGAGCATGCCGCGCATGACCGGCCTCGAGGCCTGCCGGCGGCTCAAGGCGGACGAGCGCACGCAGCTCGTGCCGATCCTGCTGATCACCGGGCTCGGGGCGCGGGAGGACCGCATCGACGGCATCGCCGCCGGCTGTGACGACTTCCTCACCAAGCCCGTCGACTTCGAGCAGCTCATCGCCCGCACGCGCAGCGCGCTGCGGACGAAGGCGCTCGTGGATCAGCTCGAGCAGGTCGAAAACGTCCTGGTCAGCCTGGCCACCGCCCTCGACGCCAAGGACCCCTACACGCGCGGCCACTCCGAGCGCGTGGGCAACTACGCGGAAGCGCTGGGCGGCGCGGTGAACCTGTCCGCCGACGTACGGCGCAACCTCAGGCGCGCGGGGCTGCTGCACGACATCGGCAAGATCGGCATCCCCCTCGACTACCTGCAGAAGCCGGGCAAGCTGACGACGGAGGAGTACGAGATCGTCAAGTTGCACCCGTCGATCGGCTACGACATCTGCAAGCCGCTCAAGACGATGTTGCCGCTGCTCTCGCTCATCCGCGGCCATCACGAGCGGCTCGACGGGCGCGGCTACCCCGACGGCTTGAAGGCGGATCAAATCAGCCTTCCTCTCCGCTGCCTGACGCTGTCGGACATCTACGATGCCTTGACCTCCGACCGCGCGTATCGGCGTGCCCTCCCGAAGGAGCAGGCCTTCAAGATCATGCGCGAGGAGGCGTCCCTCGGGATGTGGGACATGAGCCTCATCGACAAGTTCAACGACATGATCGACCGCGAAGGCCTCTAACGAACACGCCGCTCGTCGAGCAGCTCCAAGCGCTGGGCGTGCGCGAGGGCCGCGTGCTCCTCGTGCACACGTCGTTCCGCGCGGTCGGCCCCCTCGAGGGCGGGCCGATCACCCTCATCGACGCGCTGCGGACCGCCCTCGGCCCGCAGGGCACGCTGGTGATGCCGTCGATGACCGACGGGCAGGCCGTCTTCGATCCCTTCTCGACGCCGACACACGGCATGGGGATCACCGCCGAGCTGTTCTGGCGGCAACCGGGGGTGCTGCGCAGTACACATCCGGGGGCGTCGTTCGCGGCCCTTGGACCGCAGGCCGAGTGGATCGGCAAGCCGCAGCCGCTCTCGCCGCCGCACGGGCTCGACAGCCCGGTCGGCCGCGTGTACGAGCTCGGCGGGCAGATCCTCCTGCTCGGCGTCGGACACAGCGAGAACACCTCGCTCCACCTGGCCGAGGCCATCGCGCGCGTGCCGTACTCGGTGTCGCACCCGTGCGTGGTCGAGGTCGACGGCGCGCCGCGCGTAGAGAGGATCGCGGAGACCGATCATTGCTGCCGGCGGTTCCGGCTCGCCGACGACTGGCTGCGCGCCCGCGGCCTGCAGCGCGAAGGCAAGGTGGGCAACGCCGACGCGCGACTGTGCCGCTCGAGCGACCTCGTCGACGTGGCCGTGGAGCAGCTCAAGGCCGATCCCCTCGTGTTCCTGTGCCCCCACGCGGAGGCCTGCGAAGAGTGCGACCGGGCCTGCGCCAGCATCGTCAACCGGCGCTGACGATTGAGTCAGTATCGCTCGTCCTGGCGCGTCTTTCGTCACCGGCATCAGTGCACCCATGAGCCGTCGTTCGCTCGCGGGCCACGACCCTGGCGCGCCACGAGCGCAGCGCCGGCGAAGGAAGCGACCAGCACCGCCGGCGCCAAGCTCAGCGTGACGAACGAAAGCACGATCAGCAGCCAGGTCGCGGCCTCGGAACGCGAGGCCCTGCGCAGCCACTCGCTCGACGGCCAGCCCTCCCTGCCAATCTCGGCGAGGACGATTCCACACAGGACGGCCACGGGGATGCCTCCAAGCACCCCCGCCAGGCGGAGACTGGCGAGGAGCGCCACCGCGTGGACGATTCCGGCCACGGGTGTGTGGCAGTTCGACCTCATGCCGGCACGCTCCCGCAGGAAACCCATAGTCACGGGAATCCCCCCGACCAGAGACGTTGCGAGATTCGCGACGCCCATGGCGAGTGCACTGGGTGTCGCAACCCCTTCGTTCCGTGCGCGGAACGGTTCCGCCGCGGTAAGCACGGCCATCGCGAGGCTGGGGAGAATCAGCCGCTCGACCTCCGCGAGGCCCAGATGCGGCAGACCGACGGCAGGAGGGCCGGCGAAGAAATGGGCGGCGCCCGCCAAGGTCGGCGTCGTCAGGTTCAGTACCCATGCGACCGAGGTGCCGACGATGACCGCCAGGCCGACGCCGCCCCTGGACCGAAGTCCCACGACGCTCAGCGCCAGGCAGAAGAGACCGAGCACAAGTCCATCCGCCGGTCCAGCTCCCATGATCTCGGTGATCGGCCCGATGGCCGCCAGGGCGAGACCGCTACGCGTGGCCAGGCGGGCGCATTCGGGAAGACGCGCGAGGCTCTCGGAGAGTCCCGCCCAATGAAGGAACCCGAGAAAGAAACCGGCGAGACAGGTGCAAAGGGCGAGCGCTTCGAGTCCCTGTTGGGCGACGAGCCCCGACACGACGACGATGAACAGGATGCTGGGTCCGACCACTTCAGCCTCCGACGAGATGAGACTGACGACGAACCCGCCGATGGCCGCCGAATAGAGGCCCCGTTCGGCGGATACGCCTGAGCAGACGGCTACACCCAGCGAGAGCGGCAGGGTGACGGCGCAGGCCCTCATGCCTCCTCGGAAGTCGAGCAGGAACGCTGCCGTGTCGTAGATGGCGGCTCTCGAGTCCCTGACCGTGACGGCGACACGAGGGATCATGGCCGGCGCACCGCGGCGTGGCGCGACCGACCCATCTAGATCTCCCCCGTGGCCTTTACAGGTGGTCGCAGGAAGAAGGAAAGGGCTTCGGGCCTCGCGTCCCCGGAAAGCAAGGGGTCGGTGTGGCGCGTGGGGCCGCTCGGGTTCTGTCGCGCCTCTCGTATTCCCATCGCCACCAAGAGACCGTTCAGGATGGCGTGCGGTCTCGGCGGGCAGCCCGGGATGTAGACGTCGACCTCGACCACGCGATCGACGCCGCCGACGGAGGCGTACGTTCCCTCCCCGAAGAGGCCCCCGCTGCACCCACAGGCCCCCACCGCGACGACCACCCTGGGCTCGGGAGCGGCTTCATACGTCCTTCGCAACGCGATCTCCATGTTCCGCGTCACCGGCCCCGTCACGAGGAGAAGGTCCGCATGGCGGGGGCTCGCCACGAAGTGGATCCCGAAGCGCTCCAGGTCGAAGACGGGGTTCGTGGTCGCCGCGATCTCCAGCTCGCAGCCGTTGCAGCTCCCGGCGTCGACCTGCCGCACATGGAGAGAGCGGCCCAGCCGACCCTGGATGCGATCGCGCAGCCGGCTCGCCGACTCCGCGACGCCAGGGCCGGGTTGGACGTCCATCCGAACGAACGTCGCCCGACCGGCATCGTCGACGTCGAACGAGGCGGAATGCGTGAGCTGCTCGCGGGTGTGGGCTGCGATCTCGAACTCACGGCCGGCGGAGACGACCTGCTCCGGGCATGCCGTGACGCACTCCCGGCACTGGATGCACGCGCCGTACGAGAGCGAGACCGTTCGTTGCCCGGGTGCCCCCGACGCGGCTCGGATCGCGCCGGTGGGACACGCGCTCGCGCACTCGTCGCAGGCGGTGCAACGAGTGAAATCGATGACCGGGAAGCCGAAGGCGGGCCGCCGCGAGAGCGGATGCGCCTCGGTCACTCTCCCCGTTTTCAAGCTCCCGGCGATGATCCTGAACATCCGCGTCCTCCTAGCGATCGTTCCCGGAATACGACAGGTTGAAGCTCTTGTTGATCACGGGGAAGTCGGGAACGATGTTCCCGGGCACGGCATGAGCGAGGCCGGGCCAGTTCAGAAAGCTCGGGTCCGTCACCTTCACGCGGGACAAACCGCCCTGCGCATCGGTGGCGATCCAATGCAGGCAGGGCCCGCGCCAGCCCTCCGCCCAGCCCAGCGCCGACGAGGACGGCGGCAGGCGTTCGGGCAGGGGCGCCACGAGCGCACCGTCGGGGAGGGCTTCCAAGACCTGATGCAGGATCGAGAACGACTGCTCGACCTCACGCGCCCGGACCATCAAACGAGCCCGGACGTCCCCTCCTTTTTCGACGGGCACTTCGAAGCGCAGTCCCTCGTAGGCGTCGGTGGGATGGTCTCGCCTGAAGTCAGCGTCGATGGCCGACGCTCGCGCCGCCACTCCCACGACGCCGAGATCCCGCGCCGCCTGCGGGCTCAGGATGCCGGTCGCATCCACGCGGTCCGTGAACGTCCCCGAATCGATGAGCAGCGTGATGAGGTCGTCGAACTCCACCTCCATCTCCGTCAGGTGAGACCGCAGCCGCTGCGCGCCCTGAGGCGACACATCCGTCTTCACGCCGCCGAGGGCCACCGTCCCACGCAGAAGGCGCATTCCGAACAACGACTCCTGCAGGCGAACGAGCCGCTCGCGCATCGTCTGCGCGCGGCTCGCGGGTACCACGAAGGCGACGTCCGTGGCGATCGCGCCGATATCGGCCACGTGGTTGTAGATACGCTCCAGCTCGAGGAGCACCACGCGCAGGGCACGGGCCCGCGCGGGGACTACCACTCCGGAAAGGCGCTCGAGCGCGTGGGCGTAGGCCAGGCTGTGCCCCACCGCGGTGTCACCCGAGATCGACTCGGCCAGGAAGAGCCCGTGGCGCCAAGGGAGACGTTCGAAGCGCTTCTCCGTCCCCTTGTGCACGTAGAACAGCCGAAGTTGGAGATAGAGCACGGGCTCCCCGGCGACACCGAAGCGGAAATGGCCGGGTTCGATGATCCCGGCATGGACGGGCCCGACGGGGATCTGAAAGACGCCCTCGCCCGTTACAGGGCGGAACGGATGACGATCGCCCGGTTCGCGAGGCACGGCGCCGCCGTCCGGAAAGTCCTTACGGAGGGCCCACTGGCCCTCGGGCCAGTCGTCGTGCAGGGCCACCGGCTTCGGGTTGGGATGATGGAGGGGGTCGAGGCCGAAGAAGTCCATCACCTCGCGCTCGAACCAGTTCGCGGCGGGATGCCTCCCCGCGATCGACGGGAACTGTGGCCGCGCGGGGTCCACGGTGGTCCGTACCCGGAGGAACGTCTTCAGCCCCGGCAGCGACCAGACGTGGTGCAGCGCGAACGTTCCCGTCGATGCCCGTTCGTCGGTCGCGAACAACGACGCCAGGCGGCCGTCCAGGTTCTTCACGACACGTTCGGCCAGGGCGACGAGCTCACCGGGACCCGGCTCCACCTCGACCTCGCCTGGCCTGACGTCTTGAACCGTCTCGTCGGCGAGGCCGAGGTTGGCGCACACCGTGGCACGGACCGAGCTCATACGGACCCCTGCACGACGGCCACCGCCGCGTGAATCAAGGCCAGCAGCGGCTCCGGCAAGTAGAACGCGGAAGCCACCGCGATCACCGCCGCCGCGAGCATCGTCATCGTGCTCAGATCGAGCTGCTCGGGCTCGGGCGGCTGCTCCCTCACTGGTTGAGGGCCAAACACGAGTCGACCCACCTGGTAGAAGAACCCGCAGAACAGCACGACCAGCGCGGCGAGGAAGATCGACGTGACGACGAGGTGCGGCCCGAAGAAGCCGGCCTTGAGAATCATCATCTCGCTGAAGAAGAGCCCGAAGGGCGGCGAACCCGTCATGATCAGGACGGCCAGACAGAACAGGGCGCTCGCCACCGGCGTCCGGCCGAGGCTGCCGGATCCGATATCGTCGACGTTCGACGACCGATGGAGCTGAGCGAGCGTGCCCACGGAGAAGAACGCGACGGGCTTGGCGATCGAGTGATACGTCATGTGCAGGAGCGCGCCGAAAACGGCGGCCTCCGCGCCCAGACCGAGGCCGATGGCCATGATGCCGACATGCTCGATGCTCGAGTAGGCCAGGAGCCGCTTGAGATTCCACTGGATCAGGATGAACGGCATGGCCACGAGCACCGACAGCAGGCCTAGCGCCAACAACAGGCCGCTGGAGAAGTCCGGGCCCAGCGCGGCCTTCGAGATCAGGTGGATTCGGAGGAGGCAGTACACGGCCCCGTTCATCATGCCTACGGCCATGAGCACGCCGGCGGTCGAGGGCGCTTCGCGATAGACGTCCGGTTTCCAGGTGTGCATGGGCGCAAGCCCGGCCTTGGTCCCGTATCCGATGAGCGCGAACACCACGCCGAGGCGCAGCGTGAAAGGATGGAGCTCTCGGGCCACCTCCATGAACCGTGTCCAGTGGAGGGCCGAGCTCCCCTCGCCGAGCACGTTCTGGCCGGCGGCGAAGAGCAGGACCGTCCCCAGGAGCGCGAACCCGAGTCCGAGGCTGCCCAGGACGAGGAACTTCCACGCCGCTTCGAGGGAAGTGTCTCCGTTGTGAAACGCCACGAGAAACACGGAGGCCAGCGTGGTCAGCTCGACCGCGATCCAGAGGAGCCCCAGGTTGTTGGAGACCGACACCAGCAGCAACGCGAAGACGTAGGCGGGCAGCAGCCCGTAGAACTCGCGGCTCATCCGCTCGGTGACGCGGCCCTTGGCCTCGTTGCGCCGGAGATATCCCACGCCGTACGGACCGGCCAGGGCCCCCACGAAACCCGAAAGCACCAGGATCAAGGCCGACAAGCCGTCGACGCGGAGGGCGTCGCCGAACGCAGCCGGCGTCTCGCCCCGGAGGAACTGCGCGGCCGTCGCCGCACAGAGCGCGAACGTCGACCAGAGGCCGCCGACGAGCGCCAGCTCCTTCAGCTTCCGCGGGCCGGGAAGGCCACCGATGACGGCGGCAGCTAGAGGTACGAGCAGCGTCCAGAGAAGGAGGCTCACGCTCAACCCTTCAGCTTGGAGAGGCGGCTGACGTCCATGGATTCGAACCGCTCGACGATTCGGTGGACCATGACACCCAGGATGAGCACGGCCAGGATCACGTCGAAGGAGATGCCCAGCTCGACGATGAGCGGCATCCCCGAGGTGGCGCCCAGCGCGACCAGGAACACCGCGTTCTCCACCGTGAGCAAAGCGAGGATCTGGGTGACGGCCTTCTTCCGCGTGACCATCAGGAACAGCCCGATCAGGAGCATCGAGAGGGCGACGCCGATGACGTGATGAGTGACGCCGCGCGTCCCCTCGGGCAGGCCCGTGCTGACACGGTAGCCGACGACGGTCAGCCCCAGGCAGGCGAGGAGGGACGACGGGACGTTCAGGAACGGTTGGATCTCGCGATAGATCCCGATGCGATCGATGACGCGCATGAGGAACCAGGGAATGAGGAACGCCTTGAGGCCCACCGTCAGGGCGGCGGTCACGAAGAGATGAGGCCTCCCCTCCGCGACGCCCATGGCCACGGCCACGATCCCGAGCAGCAGCGACTGCACGCCGTACAAGCGGATGGCGGTGAACAGAGCCTTCTGTCCGACCATGAGAAAGGCGGTGACCAGCATCCCGGCCGAGCAGAGGATGAGGATGTCGCGAGTCATGTGAGGAGCCTCAAAGGAACCTTATGGCCATGGCGAGAAACCCGAGCCCGAGGGAAGTGGCCATCAGCTCCGGAACACGAAAGAGGCGGAGCTTGGCGTTGGTGCTCTCGACGAGCGTCAGGGCCACCGCGACGGCGAGAACCTTGATCAGCCAGGCCAGGAGGCCCATGGCCAACGCGAGCGGGGTGATGCTCGTGGCGATGCCCAGCGGCCCGAAGAGATCGATGAGCAGCGTCACGAAGACCAGCTCCTTGATCGACGAGGCCCACTCGACCAGGGCGAGATCCGGCCCGGAGTACTCGAGCACCATCGCCTCGTGGATCATCGTCAGCTCGAGGTGGGTGGCCGGGTTGTCCACCGGGATCCGCCCCGCCTCCGCGATGAGCACGAGGAACAAGGCGGCCGCGGCGAGCCACTCGCTGGGATGAAACGACACGCCTCGGGCGAGGGCGCCGCGCACGATCTCACCGAGGCTGAGCGAGCCGGCGGCGAGCGCCGACGCGAACAGGCCGAGCATCAAGGCGGGCTCGGCGAGGGCCGCGATCGTCATCTCTCGGCTGCTACCCATGCCGCCGAAGGGACTGCCTGTGTCGAGGGCGGCGACGGCGAGGGCGAAGCGGCCCAGGGCGAGCGTCCCCACGAGCAGCAAGATGCCACCGGCCGCCTCGAGTGGTGCCGCGGCGAAGACGACGGGGACGAGGACGGCGGCGGCCAGCGCCGTCGCGAAATAGACCCTGGGCCCCGCCGCATACACCCAGGTCGCCGTATCCGAGCGCACCCGCTCCTTCCCGAGCAGCTTGCCGAGGTCGTAGTAGACCTGGAGCAGGGGCGGGCCCTGCCGCGTCTGCAGGCTCGCCTTCATCTTCTTGATGACGCCTCGCAGCAACGGCGCCGCCGCCAGCATGATCCCGGCCTGGAGGAAGGCGAGGAACAGCCCGAACGAAGTCCCGTCGATCACTGTTTCCCCCCGAGCCAGATCAGCAGGACGACGCCCAAGGCCAGAACGTAGGCGAGATACGCATGGAGGCTCCCCGCTTGCAGGATCTTCATCTCCTCGGCGACGCGCAGGACGCCGCGGGTGAGCGGCGCGTAGACGAAGCGCTCGAACGTCGGCTCGATCTCCGCGCGGAACCGGACTTCCTGAGGGAAGTACGGCGACACCTCCGCCAGCGCCTCCACCTCGCGCGTGGGCCGGTAGACCGCGCGGAAGATCATCATCAGCGGCTTCGAGAACGCCGTCGCCGTGTATTCCATCTGTGCGTCGAGCTGGCCGCCGCAGGCCCACGTCGGCGTACGCCGCAGACCGCCGTACGCGCGCCGGCCGAGGAGCGCGGCCAGACTCACCCCCGCGAGGACGACGGCGGCGAGCGCGGCCGGTGACACCTGGTCGAAGCGGTCCGGCCCCGGAGCGATCATGACCGCCCCGCGAACCATCTCCCCGGCGGGCTGGAGACCCGGAAGTCCGACCATGACGGGCCCGAGCACGCGAAGGACGACACCGGGGAAGAGGCCGAGCAGCACGCACAGGACGGCAAGAAACGCTTGCGGGACCAGCATCACCGCGGGAGCCTCATGGGCCCCCTCCGCGGCGCGGCTCCTCGGCCGCGCCAGGAAAGTGATGCCGAACGCCTTCACGAAGCACGCGGCCGCGAGCGCGCTCGTCAGCGCGAGCAGCGCGCCCGCCACTGGGAAGTTGAGACGCTCGAGCCCAGGCGTCGCTTGGAAGCCCAGTAAGAGCGACTGAAACGCCAGCCACTCGCTCACGAATCCATTCAGGAGAGGAAGTCCGGCGATCGAGCCGGCGCCGATGAGGAAGAACAGGCCGGTCCAGGGCATGCGCCGGAGCAGGCCACCCATCGCCTCGATGTGCCGCGTCCCCAGCGCCATCACCACGCTCCCGGCACCAAGGAACAGCAGCCCCT
>Ga0114129_10002042_pt1 | contig 27688 bp, 22 predicted proteins | sample RhiMetdeltSRZDD1_FD_80071 | JGI IMG/M metagenome (GOLD analysis project Ga0114129, IMG submission 80071) | Populus rhizosphere microbial communities from Tennessee, USA - Rhizosphere MetaG P. deltoides SRZDD1 (version 2) (version 2) | ecosystem: Host-associated > Plants > Roots > Rhizosphere >... | reverse complement strand
GGCGTTCGAGCTCCTCGACCGCGTCGTCGTGCCTCGCGCGTTGCGCTCCGCCGAGGCGGCGGCGCGCTAGGGCGCCGCCGTCCGGAAGCCGGCGAAGACGTTGCGTCGCTGGCGCTTGAAGAAGTTGCGCCACGTGGCGCGGATCAAGCGCGAGCGCGTCGTCCAGCATCCGCCCTTGAGCACTTTCTTGTCGCCGAAGTGCGGCTCCGAATATTCCTTGTACGGATCGCAGACGAATCCCGGATACGGCTCGAAGGTGTCCGCCACCCACTCCCACACGTTGCCGATCATCTGCCGACAGCCGAGAGGGCTGTCGCCGGCCGGCAGGGCGCGCACGTCGAGCGGCCCGCCATTGCGGTAGTCGAGATTCGCGCTCTCGGGCGTCGGCGGCGCATCGCCCCAGGGGAACCGACGCTTGCGTCCCGTGGCCGGGTCGAGCGTGGCCGCCAGCTCCCATTCCGCTTCGGTGGGCAGCCGCCGCCCTGCCCAGCGGCAGAATGCCTCCGCCTCGTACCAGTTGACGTGCACGACCGGATGCCACGGCTCGCGCGGGACGAGCCACTCGAATCGTCGCTCGAACCAGCACCCGTCGTGCTGCTGCCAGAACAGCGGATGCTCGGCGCCCTCGCGCCGTCGCCAGTCCCAGCCGCGTCGGCCCCAGCATTCGCGACGCCGATAGCCGCCGTCCTCGACGAACGCCCCGAACTCCGCGTTCGTGACCGGCGTGGCGGCGATACAGCACGGCGCAACCTCGACGGGATGCGCCCACTTCTCGTTGTCGAAGACGAACGGCTCGCCGGGATCGGCCCCGAGCATGAACGTGCCACCGGGCACGGCGACATCCCTGGGACGGAATTCATGATCCACGGCCGGCGGCGCACAGTCGGGACGGAGCAGAGCCGGTCGCGCATAGCCGAGCGTTTGCCTGATGGCCGTCAGGTTCTCCGCGTGCATGTCCTCGTGCTGCGCGGCCAGCGTGTAGAAGTACGCGTCCTCCTCGCGCGGCTCGCGCGAGGCAAGCCGGGCGACGCTCCGGCGCAGCACCTCGCTGATGTACTCGAGCGTCGTCGCGCGCGACGGAAAACAATGATCCCAGCGCCGTGTGTACGAGACGTTGAAGGAGTCGTAAATTTCGTCCGCGCCCTTCAGCAGCGGATCGGCGCCGTCGAGTCGACGCAACAGCCAGTACTCCTGGAACCAGCCGACGTGACCCATCTCCCAGATGGGCGGCTCCAGGAAGTGCGCGCGCGTGCCGAGCATCTGCGCGTCGGTGAGATCATCGAGCAGCGAGAGCTCGACGCGGCGTGCGTCGAGGAGCGCCTCGAGCAATGTCGACGACGTGAGCGCGACATCGAGCGCGATCATCGGCATCATCCGTTCGCGCTCGAAGTCTAGCGCCGCGACGTCGTCCCGCAACTTCCGATACCGCGGCTCGCTCTCCGCCTATACCTCGGCGGAGCGCGATGGCGGGCTTCTGAGTGACTAGCGCCGGAGCGCGGCGACGATCGCGTCGACGTCGTACACGCAGCCGCCCCACGTGCCGCCGCCCGCCTGCTGCAGCGCGGCCCACAGCCGCGTGTCGTCGGCGATCTCGGGATCAGCCGAGAGATCGGGGCGGGGCACCCGCGCGGCGAGCACGCCCGCGCCCTCCTCCGGCGAAAACGCGCGGCCGCCCTCGCCGACGAGATCGATGGAGCCTTCGAGCCGGTTGCGATCAACCACGATGCGGATCGTATCGCCGTCACGCACGCGGCCGATCGGCCCGCCGGCCAGCGCCTCGGGACCGACGTGGCCGATGCACGCGCCGGTCGAGACGCCGGAGAAGCGCGCATCCGTGATCACCGCCACGTGCCGGCCGAACGACAGGTGCCTCAGCGCAGCGGTGATCTGATAGATCTCCTCCATGCCGGCCCCGAGCGGGCCGCGACAGATGAGCACCAGCACGTCGCCCGGCCTGATGCCGCCCGCGCCGGGGTTCTTGATCGCGGCGATCGCATCCTTCTCGCGCACGAAGACGCGCGCCGGTCCGGTCTTGCGGTAGACGCCGTCCGCGTCGACGACGGACGGATCGATGGCCGTGGACTTGATGACCGAGCCCTCGGGCGCCAGGTTGCCGCGCGGGAATGTCACCGTGCTCGTCAGCCCTTTCGCACGCGCGCGGTCGGGATCCATGATCACGTCGTCGGGGGCCACGCCGTCGGCGCGCCGCAGCCGCTCACGCAGGACGCGGCGCCGCTCGCTGCTCTCCCACCAATCGAGCACGCGGCCGAGCGTGTCGCCGCTCACCGTCAGCGCCGACTCCTCGAGCAGGCCGAGACGTCGCAGGTGCAGCATGACCTCGGGCACGCCGCCGGCGAGGAAAGCGCGCACCGTCGGGTGCGGCCCGTTCGGCAGCGTCTCGACCAGGCGCGGGACGCGACGGTTCACGGTGATCCAGTCGTCGACGGTGGGACGCCGCAAGCCCGCCGCATGCGCGATCGCGGGAGTGTGCAGCAGCAAGTTCGTCGAGCCGCCGAACGCGGCGTGCACGACCATCGCATTGCGGATGGCGGCGTCGGTCACGATCGCGGACGCGGTCACCCCGCGTGCGGCGAGGCTGACCAGCGCGCGGGCCGAGCGTCGCGCCATGTCCGTCCAGATCGGCTGCCCCGAGGGTGCGAGCGCGGAATGGGGCAGCGAGAGCCCGAGCGCCTCACCGACGACTTGCGACGTGGCCGCGGTGCCGAGGAACTGGCAGCCGCCGCCCGGCGACCCGCACGCGCGGCAGCCGAGATCTTGCGCTTGCTCCAGCGTCAGCTCACCGTGGGCGAAGCGCGCGCCGATCGACTGCACCTTGCCGGCGTCCTCGCCGTCCGTCGGCGGCAGCGTCACGCCGCCGGGCACGAGCACGACGGGCAGCGCGCGCATCGACGCGAGCGTCATCATCATCGCCGGCAAACCCTTGTCGCACGTCGCGATGCCGAGAACCCCGCGGCGGGTCGGCAGGGAGCGCACCAGACGCCGCAGCACCATCGCCGCGTCGTTGCGATAGGCCAGGCTGTCCATCATGCCGACCGTCCCCTGGGTGCGGCCGTCGCAGGGATCCGAGCAGAAAGCCGCAAACGGTAGACACTTCTGCGCCGTGAGCTCCTCGGCGGCGGCCTGCATCAGCAGGCCGATCTCCCAGTGACCGGTGTGATAGCCGAGCGCGATCGGCCGGCCGTCGGCGGCGCGAATCCCGCCGTTCGTCCCCAGCATCAAAAACTGCGGTCGACCCAGCTCGCTCGGGTCCCAACCCATTCCGGCATTTTGCGTGAGACCGAAGACATCGCCGCTTGGACGCTCGAGCAGCATTTCCGCCGTCAGCGGAAGCCGCCCCGACGGCCCGACGCCGGCCGTCTGCACCTCGAACGTTGCGCGATCGGACTCGACCAGCATCTGGAACGCTGTCGCTTTCATGAGCCGAGGGTACCATTGCCGCGCTGGTCGCTGGCGCGGGCGTTGCACGGTCGCCGTCGATGATGGAGGGACCCGCCGTGCTCGAACGTTATCTGCAGACCCGTCGAGCCACCGAGCGTCTCTGCGAGCCCCTCGCCGTCGAGGACTACGTGGTGCAGGCGATGCCGGACGCGAGCCCCGCGAAATGGCATCTCGCGCACGTGACGTGGTTCTTCGAGACGTTCGTGTTACGTGAGGACCCGGAGTATCGGCCGCTGGACGAGCGCTACGCCGTCCTGTTCAACTCCTACTACAACGGCGTCGGCGCGCAGTTCGAGCGCGTCGCGCGTGGAACGCTGTCACGCCCCACCGTCGCCGAGATCATCGCGTACCGCGCGCACGTCGACAAGGCGATGACCGCGGTACTCGAGCGCGCCGATCATCCCGCCGATCTCGCCGCGGTCGTCGAGCTTGGGCTGCATCACGAGCAGCAACACCAGGAGCTGCTCGTCACGGATCTCAAGTACAACCTCGGCGCCAATCCGCTTCGCCCCGCCTACCATCGCCGATCCCGCCCGCGACGGGTCGCGCCGCCGCACTCGTTCGTCGCGTTCGACGCTGACGTCGTCGAGATCGGCCATGCGGGGCCGGGCTTCGCGTTCGACAACGAGCGGCCGCGCCACCGCGTCGCGCTCGCACCCTACTCGCTCGGCTCTCGTCTGGTGACGAACGCCGAATACCTGGAGTTCATCGAGGCCGGCGGATATCGGCAGCCGGATCTCTGGCTCTCGGATGGCTGGCGAACCGTCCGCGAGCGCGGCTGGCAGGCGCCGCTCTACTGGGAAGCGCTCGACGGCCAGTGGCACACCTATACGCTCGCGGGCGCCGCGCCGGTCGAGCTCGACGCGCCGGTCGTTCACGTGAGCTATTACGAAGCCGACGCGTACGCGCGCTGGCGACGCGCGCGGCTGCCGACCGAGGCGGAGTGGGAGCACGCGGCGACCGGCCGGCCGCTCGATGGTCATCTGCTGGATGACGCTCCCGACGATCCGCGGCCGACATCCGGCGCGGGCCTCTCGCAGCTCTTCGGCGACGCGTGGGAGTGGACGGCCAGCGCCTATCTTCCGTATCCCGGCTTTCGTCCGCTGACGGGCGCGCTCGGCGAGTACAACGGAAAGTTCATGGTGAACCAGATGGTTCTTCGCGGTGGCTCGTGCGCCACCCCCCGATCACACATCCGCGCCAGCTATCGCAACTTCTTTCCGCCCGATGCGCGCTGGCAGTTCTCGGGCATTCGGCTGGCGCTGGACTCGTGATGGGCTATCGCGCCGACGTCCACGTCGACGACGCCGCGCGGCGCATGGCGCTCGCCGACGACGTGCGCCGGGGGCTCGGTGCGCGCGAGAAATGGCTGCCGCCGAAATATTTCTACGATGCGGCGGGATCGGCGCTCTTCGAGCGCATCACGCAGCTGCCCGAGTATTACCTGACACGGGCCGAGCACGCTCTGCTGGACGCCTATGCTCCCGTGATCCTGGACGCGAGCCGGCCGCGTGAGATCGTCGAGCTGGGCGCGGGCTCCCCGGCGAAGGTGCGGCGCCTGCTGGCCGTCCTGAACGGTGCGGGGCCGCTCGGGCGATACGTGCCGGTGGACGTGGACGGCTCGACGCTCGACGTCGCGGGCCACACGCTGCTCTCCGAGGGCGCCGTGAGTGAGGTGCACGCGGTGGTCGGTGACTTCGAGCAGCATCTCGATCGTGTGCCGCCGCCCACGGGGCGGCGCCTCGTGGCGTTTCTCGGCTCCACGCTCGGCAACCTCGACCCGCCGGCGCGCCTGGCACTCCTGCGTGCGGTCCGCAGACTGCTCGCCGACGACGATCGCCTCCTGCTCGGTGTCGATCTCGTCAAGTCGCCGTGCGTGCTCCACGCCGCCTACGATGATGCGGCGGGAGTGACGGCGGAGTTCAACCGCAACGTGCTGCGCGTGATCAATCGCGGCCTCGCCGCCGACTTCGAGCCTGAGGCGTTCGGTCATTACGTGCGTTGGGACGCCGAGCAGGCGCGGATCGAGATGCATCTGGTGGCGGCGGCCGATCACACGGTACGCGTCCGCGATCTCGATCTCACCCTGCGCTTCGAGGCGGGCGAGACGATCTGGACCGAAAGCTCGTACAAGTTCACGCGCGCCTCGGCGGAGGCGATGCTCAACGCCGCGCGGCTGCGTCTGCTTCGCTGGGACACCGACGGCGCATTCGGGTTGGCCCTGGCCGCCCCCGCGCGCGCGACGGCCACGCTGTCGCGCGCGGCATGACGCCGACCCCGAAGAAGCTCTACGTCCATGATGATCTGACCGAGCTCGCGGGCCTCCGTCCGGAGACGGCTCGGCTCGCGCGCGAGTTGCTCGACCTCGTCCGGCGCGACCCGCGCGTGCGCATCCTGAGCCTCCCGGCCCAGCTGGACGCGGTGGTCGCGCAAGGGCCACATGAGCCCTTCGCGATGGCCATCGGCGTCGCCGCCGCCGGCGAAGCCGTGGCGCGCGCGCTGCACGCGCGCGCCGGCTGGTTCCCGGTGATCCATCGCATCGAAGTGGCGCGTGAGGAAACCGTCGCCGGCGGATATGAGCTCGCGACGAGCTCCGCCGGACCGCTCGCCGAGCAGCTGGCGCCGGTGGAAGGCGCCGCCTCCATCGCTGTGGTGGACGACACGGTGTTCTCGGGACTGACCCTCGACGCGGTGCTCCGCGCGCTTCCGTCCGGCTCGCTCGCCCGGACGCGCGCGTTCTGTCTGCGTGGCGTCGAGACGAGCCTTCCGGCGCTGCGCGCGCTCTGCCCGGTCACCGTCGGCGTGGCGGCGTCCGGCCGGTTGCTCGACGACGTGAGCTTCATCAACGCCAGCGGCCTCGTGCGGCGCGGCGCGATCCGGCGCGTGGGGCTGCCGCCGCTCGCCTTCTACGAGCGACCGGAGTGGATTCGCGCCTGGTTTCCCGACGACGCGCCCAAGATCATCGCCTGCTGCGCGGAGCTGGGGCGTCGACTCGACGCGTGACTACGCCACTACTCACGTCGGGATCGCGCGTGCACATCGTGTGACCGAGGACATCGCTCGCACGTCGCGAACGTCCTGATATTTTGCCGGCGCCGGCGCCGTGGCACCTCGCGTGCACCAAGGAGACAGCGCGGATCGTCGAGAATGGCCACGACCTGGACCTACGGCCAGTCGCCCTCGTCCGCAGGAGGAGCTCCATGAAAACCGCGCTGATCGCATTCGCGACGCTCGTCGCCGTGCTGGCAGTTCCCGTGGTCGCGAGCGCTCAAGACTGGGTGATGGACTGGCACTCGACCGGCAACGTGGCGGGCAATCCGTTCCATTGGGACATCACCGGCACCTCACCCGCCTCACTCACGCCGGTCGGTGGCGGCCTGCCGCCCACGTTCACGGGTCAGGCGTTCGATCTGAGTTTCACCCACGAGGGTCGCACCTTCGGCGGTCGGGTCGCACAGGGAAGCTTTCAGAGTTCGGGCTTCGCCGTGCCCTCTGTGGCGCCGATCAACACCTTCAGCGCGGGCGCGGCAGGCGGCGACTTCAACCTGACAGGCAACCACTTCACCCTGCACGCCTTCATCGGCCTCGGCCACAACAACGCCGAGATCACGGCGACCGGAGCGCGCCATGTCGCAGGCAATCCCACCGCGAGCGCCCCCGAGCCCGGTGTCCTGCTCATGGGCGCCGCGGGGTTGATCGCCGCCGTAGCCATCCGCGCGAGGCGGCGTCCCTAGCCGAGGAACCCCTTTCCGGCGTCCGCGAGACGGTCGAGCAGCGGCGCGGGCGTCCAGAATGCGTCTGCCGTCTTCTTCTGGAATCCGAGCATCGTGTCGCGAAGGGCTTTGAGGCCGATCGAGTCGGCCCAGAACATCGGGCCGCCTCGATAGACGGGCCAGCCGTAGCCATAGACCCAGATCACGTCGATGTCGCTGGCACGGATGGCGATCTTCTCCTCGAGGATCTTGGCGCCTTCGTTCACCATCGGATAGAGCAGCCGCTGGAGGATCTCCTCGTCGGAGATCGGCCGGCGCGTGATGCCCATTTCCGTGGAGACGTCGACGATGATCTTCTCGACATCCGGATCCGGCGTCGGATTGCGTTTCTCGTCGTACGTGTAGTAGCCGGCGCCCGTTTTCTGCCCGAAGCGCCCGAGCTCGCAGATGCGGTCGGCGACGGGCGACTTCACGCCGCGTCCCTTGCGGATGCGCCAGCCGACGTCGAGGCCGGCGAGGTCGCCCATCGCAAACGGCCCCATCGGAAAGCCGAAGTCGTAGAGCACGCGATCCACCTGGTGCGGCAGCGCGCCCTCGAGAATGAGCCTCTCGGCCTGAATGCCGCGCTGATGCAGCATGCGATTGCCGACGAATCCGTAGCACACGCCGACGAGCACGGGGACCTTGTTGATGCGCCGGCCGACCGTCATGGCGGTGGCAATGGTCGTCTTCGACGACTTCGCGCCGCGCACGTTCTCCAGGAGCCGCATCACGTTGGCCGGGCTGAAAAAGTGCATGCCGATGACGCTCTGCGGCCGGCTCGTCGCCGACGCGATCTCGTCGACGTCCAGCGTGGAGGTGTTGGTCGCGAGCACGGCATCCGGCTTCGCGATCTTGTCGAGCTTCGCGAAGACGTCCTTCTTGATCGGCATCTCTTCGAACACCGCCTCGACCACGATGTCGGCATCGGCGATCGCGTTCCAGTCCGTGGTGCCCTTGATGAGACCCATGCGCCGTTCGACGTCGGCCATCGTCAGCCGGCCGCGGCTCGCGGTCGTCTCGTAATTCTTCCGGACGACGCCGAGGCCGCGATCGAGCGCCTCCTGCTGGATCTCGACGACCGTGACGGGGATGCCGACGTTGGCGAAGTTCATCGCGATGCCGCCGCCCATGGTGCCGGCGCCGATCACCGCGGCCTTGCGAACGTCCTTGGGCGGCGTATCCGACGGCACGTCGGGAATCTTGGCGGCCTCGCGCTCGGCGAAGAAGAAATAGCGCTGCGCCTTGGACTCCGGCGAGTTCAGCAGCTCGACGAACAGCTCACGCTCGCGCTTGAGCCCGGCGTCGAACGGCAGCGCGACGGCGGCCTCGACCGCCTTGATGATGTTCTCGGGGGCGCGGAAGCCGCGCGTCTGACGCGCGACGGACTTGCGGAAGTTGGCGAAGGCCTCTGGCGTGCCGCGCACGGCCGCCAGCTTGTCGTCCAGGTCGCGGATCTTCTTGAGCGGGCGCTTGTCGCTCAGCACTTTCTCGGCGAACCCGACACTCGCCGTCGTGAGATCGCCTTCGACGATCTCGTCGATCAGTCCGGTCTTCAGCGCCTCGTCGGCGCGGATCGGATCGCCGCTCACCATCATCCCCAGAGCCTTCTCGACACCGACCACGCGCGGCAGCCGCTGGGTGCCGCCGGCGCCGGGCAGAAGCCCGAGCTTCACCTCGGGCAGCCCGAAGCGCGCGTCCTTCACCCCGACTCGGTAATGGCACGCCAGCGTCACCTCGAGCCCGCCGCCGAGCGCCGTGCCGTGGACGGCGGCCACGACGGGCTTGGAGCTGACCTCGATGATGTCGAGCACCGTGTGGAGGCTCGGGTCCGCCGGCGGCTTGCCGAACTCCGTGATGTCGGCGCCGGCGATGAACGTGCGTCCCGCGCAGACGATCACAATGGCCTGGGCGGACGAGTCCGCAATGGCCTGCTTGAGACCCTCGTAGAGGCCCTGCCGCACGTGCTGGCTGAGCGCATTCACCGGCGGATTGTTGACGGTCAGCACGGCCACGCGGCCACGACGGTCGAGATCGACGGACTGAGTGATCGCTGTCATGGGACTCTCCCCTGAAGGGATGGTTTTGCGGAAGGACTATACTCCTACACCATGACGACTTCGACCGTCGAGCACCCGAGCGTCTGTCCCCTCGATTGCCCCGACACGTGCAGCCTGAGCGTGACCGTCGAAGCGGGTCGGATCACGAAGATCCGCGGCTCGCGCGCGAATCCATACACGGCCGGCGTGCTGTGCGCGAAGGTGCCGGAGTCGTATCCGGAGTTCGTCCACGGGCCCGGCCGCCTCATCACGCCGCTGCGTCGCGTCGGTACCAAAGGTGAGGGTCGCTTCGAGCGGATCTCGTGGGATCAGGCGCTCGATCTGATCCACGCGCGCTGCACCGCCGTGATCCGCGAGCACGGGCCGCAGGCGATCATGCCGCTGAATTACGCGGGCCCGCACGGACTGCTCGCGGGCGGCTCGATGGACTTGCGCTTCTTCCACCGGCTCGGCGCGACGGTGCTCGATCGCTCCCCACTCTGCGGAGGAATTCGCACGGAAGCGTGGACAGGGACGTTCGGCGCCGCGCCCGGCATCCCGCCCGAGCAGGTGGAGCACAGCACGCTGATCGTGGGGTGGGGCTACAACGTCACCTGGTCGGGTCTGCACCTCACGCCGCTCATCGACCGCGCGCGGCGCGCGGGCGCCAGGCTCGTCGTGGTCGATCCCAAGCGGACGAAGATCGCCGAGCGCGCCGATCTGTTCCTGCCCATCCGGCCTGGCACGGATGTGGTGCTGGCGTGGGCGATCGCGGCCGACCTCGAGCGCCGCGGCGCAATCGACCGCGCCTTCGTCGAGCGCCACGTGGCGGGCTACGAGGAGTACATGATCCGCGCCCGAGCGTGGACGATCGCGGCCGCCGCGCGCGAGTGCGGCCTGACCGAGTCCGCGATCCAGCAGTTCGCCGACTGGTTCCGAACGCTGTCGCCCGCCGCCATCGCGGTCGGCAACGGGCTCGAGCGGAATCAGAACGGCGGCGCTGGCATTCGCGCCGTCTTTGCGCTGCCTGCGCTCGCCGGAAAGTTCGGCGTCACGGGCGGAGGCCTCGTGAACGGCGCGCGCGCCGCGTTTCCACGAACTCCGACGAAGCTGGCGCGGCCGGATCTCGTCCCGAAGGGCACGCGCACGCTGAACATCGTCGACGTCGGCCGCCATCTCACCGACGCGACGCTGACGCCGCCGCTCAAGGCGATTTTCATCTACAACCACAACCCGCTCGTCGTGCACCCCGACCAGAATCGGATGCGCCGTGGGCTGGCGCGCGAGGACCTGTTCGTCGTCGGCTCGGACGTGGTGATGACGGACAGCCTTGCCTATGCCGACGTCGTGCTGCCCGCGTGCAGCCACTTCGAGCACGACGACCTGTTCGCCGCGTACGGCACACACTGGCTGCAGCGCGCCGAGCCGGTCATCCCGCCGCAGGGCGAGGCGCTGCCGAACACCGAGATCTTCCGCCGGCTGGCCGCGCGCTTCGGCTTCGACGATCCGATCTTCCGCGCCAGCGACGCGGAGCTGATGGACGATGCCGTCGACGCCGCGGACCCGCGGCTGGGCGGCGTGCCCCCGAGCCGGCTGCCGGTGGACCGGGCGCTGCTGATGACGTTCGACGGCGCGCCGGCGAACCTCTTCGCCAACGTTTCCCCCAAGACGGAGTCCGGCAAGGTGGAGCTCGCCTCCCCGTACCTCGAAAAAAAGTACGGCGCGCGGCTGCCCGATTATCGTCCGTTCGCGTCGCCGTACCCGCTGATCCTCATCACGCCCGCGTCGGATCGGCGCACGACGTCGACATTCGGCGGCTGCACGGCCAACGCCGAGACGCCCGCGCTCGAAATCCATCCCGACGACGCGAAGCCGCGCGGGCTCCGCGATGGCATGCGCGTGCGGGTCTGGAACGATCTCGGCGAGGTGCACCTGCCGGTACGGGTGACCGATGCGGTGCGGCCGGGCGTCGTGTGCTCGCTCAAGGGCGCGTGGATGAAGACCAGCGACAACGGCCAGACGGTCTCCGCGCTCGCGCCGACGCACCACGCCGATATCTGTGGCGGCGCCTGCTACAACGACACGCGCGTCGAGGTGGCTCTGGCCTGAGCGGCGGCGCGGTCGTCGGCGGCGTCGAGGCCGGCGGCACGCGGGTCCGCTGCGTCATCGCGGCGGGGCCTGACGACGTTCGCGCGGAGACCAGCGTGCCGACCACCACGCCGAGCGAGACGCTCGGCCGCGTCGTCGATTTCTTTCGCACGCACGCCGAGCGCGTGGCCGCGGTTGGCGTCGCCTGGTTCGGTCCGCTCGATCTCGACGCGCGCTCTACGACATACGGCTTCGTGACCACGACGCCCAAGCCCGGCTGGCAGCGCGCCGACGTGGCCGGCGCCTTCCGCGCGCTCGGAGTCCCGGTGGCGCTGGAGACCGATGTCAACGCCGCCGCGGTCGGCGAATACCGCTGGGGCGCCGGGCGCGGCGCTGAGCCGTTCGTCTACGTGACCGTCGGCACCGGAATCGGCGGCGGCGCCATCGTCAATGGCCGACCGCTGCACGGCCTCGGCCATCCGGAGATGGGACACATCGCGATCCCACGTGATCCCGCCGACGTGTTCGCCGGCGCGTGTCCGTATCACGGCGCCTGCCTCGAAGGCCTCGCGTCCGGCGTCGCGCTCCGCGCGCGCTGGGGCAGAGCACCGGAGACGCTGCCCGCGCCGCACGAGGCGTGGCGACTGCAGGCGCGTTATCTTGCGCTGGGCATCGTCGCCATCACGGCGGTGCTGGTCCCGCGACGTATCACGCTGGGCGGCGGCGTGATGCGCGCGCCGGGCCTGCTCGAGCGCGTGCGGAACGAGACCGACGCCGCGCTCGCCGGCTACGTGGCGGCGCCGGAGCTCCTGACGCCGGGACTCGGCGAGCGCGCCGGCGTGCTCGGCGCCGTCGCGCTGGCGCAGCAGGCCCTCTCGGAGCGCGGCGTACAATAACGGCCATGAAGGTGCTGCTCGTCCACCCCAGCCCGCTGATGTACTCGGAGATCTTCCTGCGCCTGGAGCCGATCGGTGTCGAGCGCGTCGCGGCCGCGGTCCGGGCGGGCGGCCACGAGGTGCGCCTGCTGGATCTGCAAATTTTTGCACATGACGAATACCACCGCGAGGTTGCCGACTTCGCGCCCGACGCCGTCGGCTTCTCGCTCAACTACCTCGCGAACGTGCCCGAGGTGGTGGATCTGGCCAAGGCAACGAAGCGCCGGCGGCCCGGCTGCTTCGTGTTCGCGGGCGGCCACAGCGGCTCGTTCATCGCCGAGGAGCTGCTCGAGCACGGCGAGGGCGCGCTCGACGCGTTCGTGCGCGGGGAGGGCGAGGTCATCACGCCGCGGCTGCTGGAGGCGGTCGGCGACCCGCGGCTGTCCACGCTGCCTGGGATCGTCACGCTCGATGGTGCAGGCCCGCCGCCGACGATGCTGGACGATCTCGACCGGTTCCGACCCGCGCGCGACCTCACGCGCCGCCGCAACAAGTACTTCATCGGCGTGCTCGATCCGTGCGCCTCCGCCGAGCTCACGCGCGGCTGCCCGTGGGACTGCTCGTTCTGCAGCGCGTGGACGTTCTACGGGCGGTCGTACCGCAAGGCCTCGGCGGAGGCGGCCGCGGAGGACATCGCGTCGATCGCGGAGCCCAACGTCTTCATCGTGGACGACGTCGCGTTCATCCATCCCGAGCACGGCTTCGCCATCGGTCGTGAGCTGGAGAAGCGTGGCGTGCGCAAGGAGTACTACCTCGAGACGCGCTGCGACGTGCTGCTGCGCAACCGCGAGGTGTTCGAGTACTGGCGGCGGCTCGGCTTGCACTACATGTTCCTCGGACTCGAAGCGCTCGACGAGGAGGCGCTGCGTCTGCATCGCAAGCGGGTGACGCCGGGCGACAACTTCAAGGCGCTGGAGGTCGCGCGCCGGCTGGGATTCACGGTGGCCGTGAACATCATCGCCGATCCCGACTGGGACGAGCGGCGCTTCGCGATCGTGCGCGAGTGGGCGATGACCGTGCCGGAGATCGTGCACCTCACGGTGGCCACGCCGTATCCGGGCACGGAGATCTGGCACACGGAGTCGCGGCGGCTCACCACGCTCGACTACCGGCTCTTCGACGTGCAGCACGCCGTGCTGCCCACGCGGCTGCCGCTCAAGCGGTTCTACGAGGAGCTGGTGGCGACGCAGGCGGTGATCAACCGCAAGCACCTCGGCCTGACCGCCCTGCGCGAGGTGGCGGGGCTGGCGGCGAAGCTCGCGCTCCGCGGGCAGACGAACTTTCTGCGCAGTCTGTGGAAGTTCCGCTCGGTGTATAACCGCGATCGCCAGTACGGCGATCACCAGCGGCCGGTGACGTACCAGATGCGGCCGCCAGCGCTCACCGCGATCAAGGTTCGCGCGAAGGATCTCTTCATCCACCGACCGGCCCAGACGGCGCCGGCCGGTCCCTGATTCCTCGAGCTACCGCGCGGCCACGGCTCCCATCGGCTTGTAGACGGGCGTGCGCCACTCGGGGTGGCGCTTGTCGATGCCGCGGACGAGATCCATGTACGCCTTGCTCAGCTTCTTGGTGATCGGGCCGACCTCGCCGGTGCCGAGCGGGAACCGATCGATCGACAGGATCGGGGTGATCTCATAGCCGCTGCCGCAGAAGAAGGCCTCGTCGGCGACGTACAGCTCGGTGCGCGCGATCTCGCGCTCCTGCACCTCGAGCCCCAGGTCCGGAATCACGTCCTGCAGCAGCGTGGTCCGCGTGATCGACTCGAGGATGTCCGCCGTGAGCGGCGGCGTGAGCAGCACGCCGCGGCGGACCATGAAGAACGTCGCGCCCGTCCCCTCGGCCACCGTGCCGGTCTGGTTGAGCAGAATCGGTGAATCGTAGCCGTCGGCCTTGGCCTGCAGCGTCGCCAGCCGGCCGTTCTGATAGTTGGAGCCCGACTTCAGCCGGATCGGGATCGCGTTGTCGTTGGTGCGCGTCCACGACGACACGCAGGCGCGCAGCCCGGTGGGCACGCTCGGGCGGCGCCGCGGATTGATGTAGAGTCCCGTCGGCGTCGTGGCGTCGAGCCCGGTTCCCAGCACATACGCCACCATGTGCATGTGGACGTCCTCGCGGACCTCGTTGACCGTCAGCACCTCTCGCACGGCCTCGTAGAGGTCGACGTCGCTGTAAGGCACCGTGAACCGCATCATCTTCATCGACTCGCGCAGGCGCGCGAAGTGCTCGGCCAGCCGGAAGCCGTACATCTCGCCGTCGGTGGCATTCCAGTAGGCGCGCAGGCCCTCGAAGCAGTTCGTCGCGTAAAAGACCGCCGCGCTGTTGACGGGCAGCACCGCCTGCTCGCCCGGCACCACCTTGCCGTTCATCCAGATCTTGAAATCGGCCATCGTCACGCTCCCCGCGCCCGCCGGCGGGCGCTCACGTAATCCACCACCAGGTATTCACCCAGACGGTCCGGCGTCGCGAAGAACGCGCGGCCGCGATTGATGCGGGCCATCTGCTCGACGAAGGACGTCAGCCACGGGCTGCGCTCGAGCATGAACGTGTTGATCGTGATGCCCTCGCGCGTGCAGCGCTGCACTTCCCTGAGCGTCTCCTGCACCGTGCGCGGCATCGGCGGATAGTTGAAGTCGGCGACGTCGCCCTCGAGGTGGGCCGTCGGCTCGCCGTCGGTCACCATCAGGATCTGCCGGTTGCCGCCGGCGTGCCGCGCGAGCAGCCGACGCGAGAGCATGAACCCCGCGTGCATGTTCGTGCCCATGTTCCACTCGCTCCACGACAGCGTCGGCAGCTGCTGCGTGGTGAACTCGCGCGCGTAGAGCGAGAAGCCGACGATGTAGAGCGCATCGCGGGGAAACTGGCTGCGGATCAGCGCGGACAGCGCCAGGGCGACCTTCTTCGCGGGCAGGAAGTAGCCGTTGTTGAGCATGGAGCGGCTCATGTCGAGCATGACGACCGTCGCCGCCTGCGTGCGCTGCTCGGTGCGGATGACGGTGAAGTCGTCGGGCACCAGCCGCACCGGCGTGCCGGGACCCCGGCGCGCCACCGCCCGCATCACCGTCTCTTTCAGGTCGAGCAGGAACGGGTCGCCGAACTCGTAGCGCTTGCTCTCGTCGGTCTGGTCGCCGCCGGCGCCGCGCCGCTCGATCTGGTGGCCGCCGAAGCGGTCGCGCTTGAGCCGCGCGAAGATGTCGCGCAGCGCCTTGTCGGCGATCTTGCGGATGGCGCGCGCGGTGAGCTTGAGGTCGTCGTCCTCGCCCTCGAGGTAGCCGGCGTCCCTGAGTCGCCTGGCGATCTCCTGCAGCCGCTCGAGGTCGCGGCGCGCGTCCTCGCCGGCAATCTTCTCGATGTGCGCGGGATCGAGACGGTTCAAGTCCTCCAGCGAGCGCGTGCCGCGCACCTCGCGCTCCAGCGCGTCGAGCTGCTGCATCTCCTCCATGAGACGCATCGCTTCCTCGAGGCCGATCTGCTCGTCGCCGCGAAACGGGTAGCGTTGCGTCATCTCGTCGATCAGCTCCGAGAGGTGCATGCCGAGCTGGCGCATGGCCGCTTCCAGCCGCTCGTCCTGCAAGAACAGCGAGCGCATCATCTCGTCCAGCTGCGCGCGCTGCTCGCGCGAGAGCGACTGCATGAGCGACTGCATGGTGGCCATGCGCTGGGCGATCTGCTCGAGCAGGTCGTCGAGGCTCTCGGCGCCGGGGAACTGGCTGCCCCACTTCCCCTTGAATTTCTCGAAGTCGGGCTCGCCGCCCTCGGCACGCTCGCGCAGCATGCGGTTGAGATCCTGGATCATCTCGCGCATGCGCCGCAGATCCTCGGGCGTCATGTTGCCGAGCGCGTTCTTCATGCCCTGCATGAACGGCTGCATGGCTTGCGCGCGCAGCGAGGCCAGAAGATCCTCGAACTTGTGCCGGGCCTGCTCGTCGTGGAAGTCGTAGTTCTGCAGCTCGCGCAGCCGGCCGGCGGCGTCGGGCGGGATCTGCTCGAGCGCCTGACGACGCCGCTCACGCTCGCGTCCCTGTAGATCGCGCTCGATGCCCGCGCGCTCGGTCTTCACGACGTCGTCGAGCTTCTTCGCGATGTCCTCGAGGCTGCTCCCGAGGTCGTAGCGCTGCATGCGCTGCTGCTTCTGCGCCCGCAGCTTGTCGAGCAGATCCTTGAGGCCGGGCATGCGCGCGCCGTCGGGCGGGCGCATCCCTTGCTGGAGCAGGCGCTGCAGCGCGCTCTTCAGATCTCCGTAGCCGAGCACGTCGTCGGCGATCTCGTCCAGGACGTCGTTGGCATCGAGGTCGGGAATGGCCTGCGTGCCATCCCAGCGTGAATAGCGGTGGAGCACGTCAGCTCCGGTACCGGCTCTGACCGGGCTGCGAGTCCTTGTTGAGCTTCTTGCTCAAATGCAGGCCTTCGAGGACGAACTCCACCGCGGACGCCAGCCCCGAGGGGCCGTCGGCGCCGAGCTTGTGTGCCGCCGCGCGCAGCGCCGGCATCTTCTCCGCGTGTCTCGCGTACTCCGCGGCCGGCATGGTGTCGGACACCTGCACGCTCACACCGCCCTGGAACGCGGCCACGACGGGATCGAGCTCCGATGGCGTCAGCGAGCGGTTGAAGACGTTGAGCACCGCGCGCTGCACGAGCTTGCCGAGCACTTTCTCCTCGCTCGTGTCACCCAGCGTCTCCAGCTCGATCTTGCCGGCGGTGGACGCCACCAGCGCGCCCAGGTCGCTCACGCGCGGCGCGGCGTCGGCCTCGCCCAGCCGGATCGCGCGCTTGAGCGCGCTCGAGGCGAGATTCTCGTAATTGCAGATGCTGACCCGCACGGAGACACCGGAGCGCTGGCTGATCTCTGTGGCCTTTCGAGCGAGATGCGTGAGCTCGGCGACGACCTGTCGCATGTACTCGGGCGTCGTCATGCGCACGCCGTCGGCCGGGAAGGCCGTGCGCTCCGCCTCCATGATGGCGATCTCGTCGGCGAGGCGCCGCGGATAGTGCGTGCGGATCTGCGAGCCGAAGCGGTCCTTGAGCGGCGTGATGATGCGCCCACGGTTCGTGTAGTCCTCGGGGTTCGCGCTGGCCACCACATACACGTCGATCGGCAGCCGCACCTTGTAGCCGCGGATCTGGACGTCGCGCTCCTCCATGATGTTGAGGAGACCGACCTGGATGCGCTCGGCCAGATCGGGCAGCTCGTTGAGCACGAAGATGCCGCGATGCGTTCGTGGCAAGAGCCCGTAGTGAATCGTGAGCTCGTCGGCGAGATAGCGGCCCTCGGCCACCTTGATGGGATCGACCTCGCCGATCAGGTCGGCGATGGTGATGTCGGGCGTCGCGAGCTTCTCGCCGTAGCGGCGATCGCGCGGCAGCCAGGCGATCTCCGCGGCATCGCCGCGCTCGGCCACGCGCGCGCGACACGCCGAGCAGATCGGCGCCAGCGGGTCGTCGTTGATCTCGCAGCCGGCGAGCACGGGGACCGCCTCGTCGAGCAGGCCGGTGAGCAGCCGCGCGATCCGCGTCTTGGCCTGGCCGCGCTCGCCGAGCAGCACGATGTCCTGGCCGCTGAGGATCGCGTTCTCGATCTGCGGCACGACGGTCTCATCGTATCCGACGATGCCCGGCAGGAACGACTCGCCGCGCCGGAGCCGGGCGACGAGATTGTCACGCATCTCCTGCTTGACCGACTTCGAGCGATAGCCGCCGCTGCGGAGCTCTCCGACCGTGCGCGCTTGGGTCATCACGATGTCGTGGCCACTATGCTGCCCACGGCGGTGAGTGTCAAGATCGCGCGGGCGCGTGCTCCATTCGCGTGGTGCCTTCCAGCGCGCGTCGCACCGCGTCCATGAGGACGAAGACGGTGAACGGTTTGTGCACGAAGACAGCGTCGGACAGGTCCGGCATCTCGGCGTAACCCGTCATGTAGAGCACGCGCGCGTCGGAACGAACGGCGACGAACTCGCGCGCCAGCTCCATGCCGTTCTTGCGCGGCATCATCACGTCGGTCAGCAGCAGGTGGATCCGCCCGCGATAGCCGTCGGCCACGCGCAGCGCGTCCTCTCCATCCGACGCCGTGAGCACGGTGTAGCCGTGCTCACGGAGCATGTCGCCGGCCAGCGCCCGGACGGCCGGATCGTCCTCCGCCACGAGAATCGTCTCGGATCCGGCGCGTGGAGTGCCCGACGGCGCCGCCGCCTGCGGCTGGGGCTCCGGCACGCGCGGCAGGTGGATGCGAAAGGTCGTGCCCTCGCCCGGCACGCTGTGCACCGCGATGTGACCGCCGTGCTGCTCGACCACCCCGTACACGGTCGACAGGCCGAGCCCCGTGCCTTCGCCGGGCGGCTTCGTCGTATAGAACGGCTCGAAGATGTGCTCCTGCGTCGCCGCATCCATACCGACGCCCGTGTCGCTCACCACGAGGGCCACGAAGCGTCCGGACGGCAGTCGCCCACCGTCGGTCTCGACGTTGTCGACGTGATCGGTGGCGAGCGTGAGGTGCCCGCCGTTGGGCATGGCGTCGCGCGCGTTCACCGCGAGATTGAGGATGACCTGCTCGAGCTGGCCACGGTCGACGTTGACCCACGCCGCGGTGCGCGTCAGCGTCGTGACCACGGTGATGTTCTCGCCGATGAGCCGGCGCAGCATTTTGGCCATGTCGACGATCACGGCGTTGAGATCGAGCGTGTGCCGCTCCAGCAGCTGCTTGCGACTGAAGGCCAGCAGCTGGCGGGTCAACGCCGAGGCGCGTTCCGCCGCCTCTCCGATGGCGTCGGCGTCCTGACGCGCGCGCGCGTCGTTGGGCAGCCGGTCGAGCAGCACCTGGGCCCGGCCGAAGATGACCGTGAGCATGTTGTTGAAGTCGTGCGCGATGCCGCCCGCGAGCAGTCCCAACGCCTGCATCTTCTGCGCCTGCATGAGCTGCTGCGTGCGATGCTCGATCTGCTCCTGCAGTCGCGCGGCGTGCTGACGCAACATCTCTTCCTCGACCTGGCGCCGGTAGACCTGCATCAGCAGCGGCAGCAGCACGAGGTAAAAGATTGCGCCGCCGGCGAAGGAGACGGCCCAGATGACGAGCTGGCTCCAGCGGATGGCGTTCAGCAGACGGTCGGGAGCCTTTTCGACCTCGACAACACCGAGGACCTCACCTTCCCGGCCGAAGATCGGAATGTAGACCTCGGCGAGGGTACGAACGACGGGCGGCGCGGAGCGATGCTCGGCTCGCTCCAGGCGCTTGATGTCCACCTCGACGTCGCCGGCGAGCGCGCCCCGCAAGTCTTCGTTATCGGGAAAGCGTCGCCCGATCCGCGCGCGCTGATCCGACCAGAGGATCTCGGCGTCCCGGCTCCAGATCTCGACGCGAACGACCTCGGGCAGCGTCTTCAGCGTCACGGACAGTGCGCGGCCCCACCGCTGGCGCGCCGGTACGTCGCGCGCCTCGGTGAAGATTCGGTCGAAGCCTTCGCGCGCGACCTCACGGCGTACGAGCGCCGCCGTGTTCTGCCACTCCCACTCCGACGCGGCTCGCGTCAACAACTCTGAGATCGCGTAGCCCATGCCGGCGCCGAGGACGAGCGTGCCGATCAGACAGAGCAGGGAAAATCGCGTGAAGATCGGATGTCGGAGCAGGTGCATTCGGCCGCCACGGGTGCGACCCGCATGCCACGGCCTTCTACCTATATATAGGGCCGCGCCGATCCGGAGGCCGCCACGCCTCGCGTTGTCGACCGGCGGGGGGGTGGCCAGTCGCGAGCCACTGGCGAGGTTTCGTCCGGCCGGGTCAGCGATCTCCGTGGGCTTCCATATCCGCCAGCAGCACCGCGCCGCCGGCGGCAACGAGCGACACGGCCAGCGCCCAGAAGACGGCCGGATAGGAGCCGAGTCCGAGCAGCAGCAGCGAGGCACCGACGGGTCCGACGGCGCGCGCGCCGTTGGCGCCCAGCGCGACGGCGCCGGAGATCGCGCCGTAGTTACGTGCGCCGAAGATCTCCGCGAGCGACGACGCCCGGGCCAGCGTGGCCATGCCGTTGGCGGCGCCCTGCAACACGATGAACGGCAGCAGCGTGCCGACGCGCCCCAGGAGCGGAAGCTGCGCGATGCCCAGCGCCTGCCCGACGAACACCGCGGCGACCATGACGCGCGCGCCGAGCCGCGAGGAGATCGGAACGAAGAGGACCCGGCCGGCGAGCTGCATCGCGCCCGTCCAGCCGATCGTCGCCGCCGCGAATGCGGCCGAGTAGCCGCGGTCGACGAGAAACGGAATGAGATGGGTGGTGACCGCCGCCGTGGCGAAGTTGGAGACGAGGAACGCGATCGACAGCACCCAGAACACCGCCGTCCGGCCGGCCTGGCCCAGCGTGAGGCTCCGTGCGGACGCGCCATCGGCGATGGCCGACGCCCCCGCGCTCCCCTGGCGCAACAGCAGCGCGTGAATCGGAATCGTGATGACGCCCAGAACGATCGCGAGCACCGTCAGCGCCTGCCGCCAGCCCATGCGCTCCAGCAGCGCGGCCTCGATCGGCATGAAGATCGTGCTGGCCAGCCCCGCCATCAGCGTCACGGTGAGCAGCGCACGGTCGCGCCCGCGCACGAACCACGAGACCACGACCGCGAAGGCCGGCTCGTAGAGCGTGGTCGCCATCGCGAGGCCCATCAAAAACCAGACGACGTAGAGCGCAGGCAGGCTCTGGACGCGAGCCCAGGCAAATGTCAGCAGCGTGGCCAGGCACGAGCCGGCGGTCATGAGGGCGCGCGGACCCCGCCGATCGAGCCAGCGTCCGACCGAGATGCTGGCGAGCGCCGAGGTCGCGAGGCCGATGGAGAAGGCCGCGGTCACCGCCACGCGAGAGGCGCCGAGGTCCTGCTCCATCGGCCGCAAGAAGACGGGGAACCCGTAATAGATGATTCCCCACGTGACCGTCTCCGTCACCGACAGCGCGGCGACGATCACCCAGCCGTAATAGATGGTCCGCGAGCCGAGCCGGACGTCCGCCTTATTTCTCCGCGGTGCGCACGGCCGCCGGGCCGCCGTTGACCTTGATCCGGCCGACCTCTTTCAGCGCGCGGCCGTCGAACGCGAACACCTGGACGTCCTTCTCGACCATGTTGCCCACGAGGATCGTCTTGCCGTCCGGCGAGAACGCCGCGCCCTGAGACCAGTGACCGATGGGCGCCTCGGCCACCTTCGTCAGCCTCATGTTCGCCGCGCGGAGGATCACGAGCTTGCCGTTGTCGGCGTAGAACGGAGACTCCTTCGGCTTGTTGCTGCCGTTCATCACCACCACGGCGATGTGCCGGCCGTCGGGCGAGACTTTGATGCCCTCCGGCGTCTGGCCCACGCTGACGGTCTCCACCACGCGCGGCGGCGTGGCGCGCACGTCGATGAGGCTGATCGTGTCGGCGTCGCCCCCACCGACCCCGATGTTGGCCACGGCGGCGAAGTCGCCCTTCGACGACACGTCGATCCCGTACGGCCGCAGGCCCGCGTTGATGTCGCGCTTCGTGTACTCGACGTTCGTGCCGTCGATCTTCAACACGGAGATCTTGTGATCGCCGTCGCGAGTGACCAACGCCATCCTGCCGTCCGGCGTGATCGCCGCGTGGCCGGTCGCGGACTTCTCGTCGGCGATCGTCACCTTGCCGACCGGTGTCACGGTCTTGCCCGAGATCGAAAAAACGGAGACCGTGCCTTCGCCGCGATTGGCGACGAGCGCGAGCGTACCCTGCCGGTTGACGGAGATGCCGGAGGCGCCCTTCCCCGCCTCGAGGGTTGCGATGACGGCGGGCGGCGACGCCTTCAGATCGATGACCGAGATCCGAGTGTCCGGCACCGTCTTCGTCGGGTCGCTCGGATCGATCTTCGACGACGATCCCACGAGGGCCAGGCTCTCGTCAGGCGTGAGCGCGACGCTGAACGGAGGACCCACCACGCTGCCGGGCGCGGCGATCTCGGCCAGCACGCGCGGCGGCGAAGCCTTGAGGTCGATGACCGTCACGGTGTCCGGCGCGGGATCCTTGAGGATTTTCAGTGTGCCGTTGTCGAGCATGACCTTGTTGTCGTTGGAGGTCACCGCCAGCTGTGCGTTCGCGGCGGTGGCCAGGGCGAGCACAGCCGGCAGGGCAAGAGCGAAGACGCAGCGCTGAGCCTTCATGCGACACCTCCGATGGAATCGAGCGGGCGCTAGGACACCAGATCGTCGCGCGGAACGCAAGCGCGGACGCGCCCCGCCCCGGCGCCCTCTGCGCGACGCGTTGACCATCCCGACGTTCGTCGCGACAATGTGCCGAGAGAGGTGACCGCCATGTGGGGCTCGCACAAGATCGCGATGCCGACGAAGGAGAGCGCGCTGCCCGGGCGCGCCGAACGCATGCCCGTCCCGGCCAAGCATCACGTGAACGGCCGGCCGCTGACGCCGCCGTTTCCCGCCGGCCTGGAGACCGCGATGTTCGGTCTCGGCTGCTTCTGGGGCGCCGAGAAAGCGTTCTGGCAGACGCCCGGCGTCTACACGACCGCCGTCGGCTACGCCGCCGGGTTCACGCCGAACCCGACCTACGAGGAGGTGTGCACGGGCCGCACCGGACACAACGAGGTCGTCCTCGTCGTCTTCGATCCCAAGACGATCTCGTACGAGTCGCTCCTGAAGGTGTTCTGGGAGGCGCACGACCCCACGCAGGGCATGCGCCAGGGCAACGACGTGGGCACGCAGTATCGCTCGGGCATCTACGTCTTCTCTCCCGAGCAGCGACGCCGCGCCGAGGCGTCGCGCGACGCCTACCAGCGTGCACTGAGCGCGGCCGGCCATGGTCGCATCACCACCGAGATCCTCGACGCGCCGGAGTTCTACTACGCCGAGGCGTATCACCAGCAGTATCTGAGCAAGAACCCCTGGGGGTATTGCGGTCACGGCGGCACCGGGGTGGCGTGCCCAACCGGCCTCGCCGCGGCGCGCGCGTGAAGCCGGCCGTCACCGAGACGTCGGCGATCGTCCCGGCGGCGGGTGACTGGCCGACCGCGACGCCCGAAGACGCGGGACTCGACGCGCAGCGCCTCGACGCAGCGATCGCCTATCACCACGCGCACGAGACACGGTGGCGCCGGGACTTCATCACCGATCGGGGAGTGTTCGTCGGTGTCGCGGACGAGCCTGAGGCGGCCGGCGGTGTGCTCGGACCGATCCGTCCGCGCGGAGGCCCGAGCGGTCTCGTCGTCCGCGGCGGTCGCCTCGTCGCGGAATGGGGGGAGACCGAGCGCGTGGAGATGTCCTTCAGCATCGCGAAGAGCTATCTCGCGGCGCTGGCGGGTGTCGCCGTCGGGTGCGGCCTCATTCGGAGCATCGACGATCGCGTGAGCGACATGGCGAGCGACGACGCCTTCGCCTCCGCGCAGAATCGCGGCATCACGTGGCGCCACCTGCTACAGCAGACGAGCGAGTGGTCGGGCGGCATGTTCGGAAAGCCGGACACGATCGATCATAACCGCGACCTCGGCAAGGCAGACTTCGGACAGAGCGACAAGGGTGTTCCGCGTCCCTTGCGTGGGAACGGAACGCTGTGGGAGTACAACGACGTTCGCGTCAATCGCCTGAGCCTGTCGCTGCTGCAGCGCTTTCGCCGCCCGCTGCCGGAGGTGCTGCGCGATTCGCTCATGGCGCCGATGGGCGCGTCGGCGACGTGGGAGTGGCGCGCCTACGACAACGCCTGGGTCGAGATCGACGGCCGGCGGATGGCGTCGGTGCCCGGCGGCTCCCACTGGGGCGGCGGGCTCTGGATGTCGGCGCGCGACCACGCGCGCTTCGGGCTGCTCCACCTGCGGCGCGGCCGCTGGGGGGCGACACAGCTGCTCCCGGCCTCGTGGATCGACGAGTGCCGGCGACCGTGTCCGATCAATCTCGAGTACGGCCTGCTGTGGTGGCTGAACGTGGGGAAGCCGGGGGCGTGGGCCGCGCGCGGCGCCGGAAGCAGCCTGATATGGATCGATCCCGACGACGATCTCGTCGTCGTGGTGCGCTGGATCGACAAGCCACACATCCAGGGCTTCCTCGAGCGCGTGCTCGCCGCCGTCGTGCCCTGATCGCGTGCTTCAAACTGTCGAGCTCGAGACGGGGCCGTCGCCGACGGGTGCGGTGATCTGGCTCCACGGCCTCGGCGCCGACGGGCACGACTTCGAGCCGATCGTCCCGGAGCTCGATCTTCCCGACGCCCTCGCCGTGCGGTTCGTCTTTCCACACGCGCCGATGCAGCCGGTGACGATCAACGGCGGCGCCGTCATGCGCGCGTGGTACGACGTCTACGCCCTGGAGGGAGAGCGACGCGAGGATGCCGACGGCGTGCGGGCCTCGCAGGCAAAGGTCGAGGAGCTGATCGCGTGTGAGAACGCGCGCGGCGTCCCGGCAACGCGGCTGGTGCTCGCCGGCTTCTCGCAGGGCGGCGCGATCGCGCTGCAGACCGGCCTTCGTCACGGTGAGCGCCTGGCCGGCATCATGGCGCTGTCGACCTACCTGCCCGTCGCCTCGACGCTCGCGGCCGAGGCGAGCGCCGCGAATCGCACGGTGCCGATCTTCATGGCGCACGGCCTGGACGATCCGCTCATCCCGATCGAGCGCGCGGCGATGTCGCGCCGACGCCTGGAGGCCGCTGGCTACGCGGTCGAATGGCACGAGTACCCGATGGCGCACGCCGTCTGCATGGAGGAGATCGCCGACGTCTCGGCGTGGCTGCAGCGCGTGCTCGGTTAGGCCGGCGCGTCGGGCCTCGCCTCGATGATCAGGCTCTGCAACGCCCGGCCGATCGGCCCGCGCCGGTCGTGCAGCTGGGTGTCGGCGAGACCGATGCCGCTCGCTTCGTAGATCGACAGGCAGTCCATGCCGACCCATTCGCCTTCGAGCGGTCGGTGCACGCTCACCGAGAGGTCGGCGTTGATCGCGGTGACGCGCTTGTGCTCGATAGCCGCGCTGACGCCGCTGCCGGAGTCGGCGGCGACGAGCACGCGCTCGAGCGGCGAGGTCGGCGTGCCGGCGACGAGCGGCATGCGCTGACGCATCCACGCGGCCACGCGGCCGCTGCCCCAGTCGCCGCGCACGATCCGAATCTCCATCGCCCCGTGATAGCTCTCCGGCTCGTTGAAGAATGGAAACTCGAACGGTATGCCGCCCTCGGGCGGCGGCAGCGGCGGGTCGGTGGGCGGCGACGTGATAGCGACGGCCGGGGTCCGCGCCAGCACCGCGAGGGCCTGGGCCACGACGCGCTCGGCATGCAGCAGCCGCGCGAACTGACGTTGCACCTTGGCGCCGGCGCGCAGTGTCTCGACATCCACGGTGAGGCGATCGATCGGCACGGGCCGCAGGAGGTCGACGGTGATTCGTGTCACGACGAAGCCGGGCGCCGCCGCCGCGAGCGCGCGCGCGAGCAGCGCCGAGGGCGGCCCGCCGTGCTGATGCTCCGCGCTCCACGGACCGCGCGTGTGCGCGGTGGCGATGAAGGCGGCGCCGTCGGGGCGGTAGAACGCGTCGGTCACGCGCGCCATGCTACCGCACGCGGGCGCGCGCGGTCAGGCCGCTTCCGTCTCCTCGCCCGATTCGAGCCGCGCCACGTGCTGGCGCACCCACGCCTGTGCGCCGTCGGTGGTGGTCAATCCGCCGACGAGATCGGCGAGACCTTCGATGAGCTGCCGCAGCTGCTCGGGCAGCGACGCATCGTAGCCGCAGAGCCGGGCCACGAACGTCTCGCGCTCGGACGCCGACAATCTCGCCAGCGTGGGCGTCAGCTCCTGGAGCCAGTCGTCGAGCGATTTCAGGTCAGAGAGCAGATCGGTACCGCGCCGGATCGTCGCGGTCACCTGGTCGCGCAGACGAATCAGATCGGCGTCGGGAATGGCCATCGGTGCCTCCGTCAGCGGAGCCCTTGCACGATCCGGTCCAACAACTCTCGCGGGCGGTCCACGTGAACGAAGTGGCTGGCGCCCCCGAGCGTGTCGACCTGACAGCCCGCCGCCTGGAATCTGGCAACGTCTGCGTCGGAAACGTGGTCGGAGGCGCCGCCGCGGATCACATGAACGCTGTACGGGCGCCGTCCCTCGATGGCAGGCCAGAGATCTTCGGCACCGATCTCGGCATACAGCGCCACGAGCGTCGGCCGCTCGATGCGCCAGCGATAGCCGTCGGCCTCGTGGACCAGGTTCAACAGGAGCCAGTCGATGGCCGCGGGTGAGAGGCCCGCCTTCCGGAACCACGTACGAAACGTCTGACGATCGCGCGCCCGATCGGGCGCGTCGGCGAGCGCTTTCACGATCGTGGCCACCTCGCCGCCGGCCGACCGCGGCGACGGGCTCACGTCGAGCAGCGTCAGGTGCGCCAGCGCCGCCGGGTCGATCCGCGCGGCCCGCAGCGCCACGCGGCCGCCGAGCGAGTGGCCGATCACCGTCCACGGCGCGGCCATCTCGAGCGCGCGCGCGGTGTCGAGCACGTCACGCGCGATGACGGCGACATCCGGTCGCGGCGGCAGCGACGACGACTCGCCGTGTCCCGTGAGATCGAGGGAGATCACGCTGCGATCGGGCAGGCGCTGCGCCAGCCCCCGCGCGAGGGAGGCGAGGTTGCGCGCGGAGCCGAGAAACCCGTGCAGCAGAAAGGTGGCACGCGCGCCGGCGCCGGCGCGCGTATAGGCGAGGACGCTCACACCTCGAGCACCATGCGCGCCGGATCCTCGAGCGCCTCTTTCACCCGCACCAGGAACGTCACCGCCTGCTCCCCATCGACCAGGCGATGATCATACGAGACGGCGACGTACATCATCGGGCGGATCACGACCTGCCCCGCGCGGGCGATCGGGCGATCCTCGATCTTGTGCATGCCGAGGATGCCGGACTGCGGCGGGTTGAGGATCGGCGTCGACAGGAGCGAGCCGAACACGCCGCCGTTGGTGATGGTGAACGTGCCGCCCGCCAGATCGCCCGGGGCCAGCTTGCCCTCGCGCGCGCGCCGCGCGACGTCGCCGATCGCCTTCTCGAGGGCGGCCAGCGTCTGCCCGTCGGCGTCACGCACCACCGGCACCACCAGGCCGCGCGGGGTGCTGACGGCGATACCGAGGTGAACGCGACGCGGCTTCACGATGTCCGTCCCGTCGATGCGCGCATTGAGAATCGGCACCTCGCGCAGCCCGTGGATGACCGCGCGCGCAAACAGCGACATGAGCCCGAGATCGACGCCGTGCCTGACGCGAAACCGCTCGCGGTGACGCGCACGCAGCGCCATCAGCTCGCCGAGGTCGACTTCGTTGAACGTGGTGAGGATGGCCGCCGTGCGCTGCGCCTCCACCAGCCGCGCGGCGATCGTGCGCCGCAGCTGGCTCATCGGCTCGCGATCGACGTCGGTCTCCGAGGCGGCCACACCGCGGCCGTCGCGGTCGTACGGCGTCGGCGTCGGCGTCGGCG
>Ga0114129_10002041_pt1 | contig 27695 bp, 18 predicted proteins | sample RhiMetdeltSRZDD1_FD_80071 | JGI IMG/M metagenome (GOLD analysis project Ga0114129, IMG submission 80071) | Populus rhizosphere microbial communities from Tennessee, USA - Rhizosphere MetaG P. deltoides SRZDD1 (version 2) (version 2) | ecosystem: Host-associated > Plants > Roots > Rhizosphere >... | reverse complement strand
TGCTTTTTGCCCCAGTTTAGCCGGCAGGTTATAACCAAATTCAAGATTCTTCAAACGCAGGTAATTGCTGCTGCGCAGCCAGTAGGTATTTACTCCAAATGCGCCACCGGCATAATAGGTATTGCCCCGGTTGGCCAAACGCGGATCGGTGCTGCTGGGGTGCTCAACCGACCAGCGGTGATCGTATGAGTATTGTAAAAAGTTTCCGATAGTACCCGATTCGGTACCTATGAACAGCAAGCCGCCTGTTGCTCCCTGAAATAAAATGGAGCAGTCGAAATTCATATACTGTAAATAGATGTTGACGCCTCCTGTGAACAAGGGATCGCGGTTTTTGTCGAGCCGTATGCGGTCGTCGGCATCTATTTTACCATTGCCATCAACATCTTTGATCTTCATATCACCGGGCAGCAGCTTATTGGTAGCAGCGCTGTAGTCGATCTTATTCTTGTCGATATCGGCCTGGTCAACAAATACGCCGTCGTATTCGTATACCAGAAAAGCAGCGCCGTTCGTGCCGAACGTGTGTCCTTTCGAAAACTGGTGTGGCGCAAGACCCGGACTTTCGGGTAACGTAACGATCTTATTTTTTGCATAGCCACCGTTCACGCTCACAGTGTACCTGAAGTCGCCTGCATGATCGTTGTATCCCACCGTAAATTCAAATCCGCGGTTCTTTACCTTGCCCAGGTTTTCGGGCGGCAGGTTTACCCCTACCGAAGCAGGCACTGCAGAGTTTTGCATAAGGATCTTGCTGCGTATGTTATTGAAATAATCTACTTCAAAATTGAGCTTGCCGTGTAAAGCCGTTCCTTCAAAACCTACGTTTGAATTATTGGCTACTTCCCAGGTGTAACCGGGGTTGGGGAGACCTGACTCGATGAGCGTTTTTACCACGTTATTGCCGATGATATAACTGTTGAATCCGTAGGTGCTCAGGTATTTGTATTCCTGCAATACATCATTAAAGATGATATTGTCATTACCCATCTGCCCCCACGAAGCCCGCAGTTTCAGGTTGTCGATAAACTTAACGGGCTTGAAGAATTTTTCTTCCGATATTCTCCATCCCACCAGTATGCCGGGGAAGAAACCAAAGCGGTCGTTTTCGGGGAACATATACGAACCATCATAGCGCCACAGAAATTCGGCAAGGTATTTTTCCCGGAAGTTGTAGTTCACGCGGCCGAAATAGCTTAAGCGGGCGCGTTTAAAGGCGCTTCCGTTATTATTCTTCTGGGCATCATCACCGCCGGCGAATAACTGGTCGAGTGCGGTTGAAATATAATTTCTTCTGAAGGCATTGAAATTATTGTTCTCGATTGTTTCGCGTGTTACCGCTGCCAGCAGGTTAATGGTGTGGTCACCAAAAATTTTATCGTAATTAATAAAACCGCTGAGGTTGATGTTCAGCTGATCTTCTTCCGACTCGGTCAGGCGGGGATCGGTGAATGTTGAACGTACCGATTTGGTTAATTTGGGTGTAACGCCATCGGCTTCGTAGGTCACTTTATCCCAGAAATACAAATACCAGGGCGTTTCCCATTTTTTATTGCGCTTTATGAATTTATCAAGGGCTGCAAAACCGGTGAGCTTTAAGCCGGGTACGCCGGGCACCAGCAATTCCAACCGTCCGTTGGTTTGAAAATAATCGCGTTTATCCCTGTCGTAACCGGTTTGGTTGGTGGTGATCACGATCGGGTTTTGTCCGTTTTCGATATCAGGCCCTGGTAAACCGTTGGGCCATACTTCCTGCTCGGTAGGCTTACCGCGCATCAACATACGAAATATGGGTTGCGCGCCTACGGTAGGGAAGAATCGGTATTCTTCGCGGGCCGTTATACCCAAACTGGTGCTGATGTATTTGTTTACTTTGGCATCGAGGTTAAACCGCATATCGTACTGTTTGTAGCCGGTTGCGGAATTTTTATAGTACCCATCCTGGTTTTGATATCCCATGGATGCGAGGTATTTTAGATTGTCTGATCCGCCCGAGAGCTGCAAATTGTGCTTGGTTTGGGAAGCCCAATTCTTTAAAGCGGTGCCAAACCAGTCGGTATTCGGATGGCCCCAGGGATCTGATCCGTCTTTAAATTTCTGTATATCGGAAGGGTTGTAGGTGGCATCTACTTTCACATTATTATCTGTACGGGTATAGGTTCCTGTTTGCTTAAAGGCATTCCATCCTGCAGTCCATTGGTCGGCCGGCACTTTTTCGAATAAGGTAAGTTCGTTAATGATCTCGGCGTATTCGGGCGCATCAGACATTTCGGGTATGCGGGTTGGTTGCGACCATCCCTTGTTAAAGTCGTACAACAATTGCGGCTTGCCGGTTTTTCCTCTTTTGGTGGTGATGAGTATAACGCCGTTAGCAGCGCGCGAACCATAAATGGCTGCTGCTGCATCTTTTAACACCGACATACTTTCTATGTCCTGCGGATTTAACCGTTCCAATCCGCCGGCCCTGTCGGGAACGCCATCTATTACGATCAGGGCGCCGCTGTTGTTGGGTGTGTTGGAGCCCCGGATACGTATAGTTGAACCGTCGTATCCCGGTTCTCCGGTCGATTGAATGGCGGTTACACCGGGCATGCGGCCAGCGAGTGCATTCGACAGGTTTATCGAAGGCGATTTGGCCAGATCAGATCCTTTTACCTGCGCCACCGCTCCTGTTACGGTTACTTTCTTTTGGGTGCCATAACCCACTACCACAATTTCGCCTAATTGTCCGGGGCTTGCCACCATGGCTACTGTAATGGAGGTTTTGCCCGATATATCAATTTCCTGTGTTTGAAATCCAACAGAAGAAATAACAAGTATGGTTTTTCCTTCGGGAACAGATATGGTAAAGGAACCCTGGCCATCGGTATTGGTTCCGGTGTTGGTGCCTTTTACGACAACACTTACACCCGGCAGCGGATTGCCTTTGTCGTCTGTTATTTGTCCTTTTATTTCCTGATCGGCAGCCGATGTTAATTGCACCGATAAAACAGGTTCATCGGCGCTGCCGGCCAGGGACGTGGTTTGCGGCTTGTATAAAACAATGCGGTCATTTATTAATTTCCAGGTAATACCTAAAGGTGATAATAATTCCTCCAGCACCTCGCTCAACTTTTTCTGGTTGGCTTTGATGGTTACTTTTCGGGCTGCCTGTATTGTTTTTGAACTGTACACAAACCGGGCGCCGGTTTGGTATTTTAAAGAAGAAAAAACATCTTTCAACTGTCCTTTTTCAACAGATATGGTTACTACGCGATCCAATATGCCCTGTGCTTCGGCTGCATAATCATAGGCATAGGAACTCAGGAATAAAGATAGAAACACCTGCATGAACCCTATTCTCATGGCAATAGAAGTTATGGCAACAATTCGTTGTTGTTTCATATATTTGATTGTTATTGTATGTATTGATTAACTACGACGTACAATAATAACCTGCACTCAGGTTTAAGCTGGCAATGTTGGCGCATTGTCAGCTTTTTGTTTGTATGGGGGGAATGGTGTTATGTAATGAATGTGTTTCTCATGCGATGTGTGTGTTTTGGTTGTTACTAATAAAGTTGCTGTTCTCATTCGCAGCCACTACCTTTTATAAGAATGCGTGTGCCGCGTATTTCATATGTTGCTTGTACTGATGCGCAAATAATTTCAAGTTGATCGTACAGGGCCTGGCCTTTTATATCGCCCGAGAACAGGCATTTGGCCAGTGTTTCATTTTCCATAACCATTTCAATATGGTATGCCTGTTCAAGGTGCTCCAACACTTTTGCAATAGGTGTTTCTTCAAAAACAAAATTCAGCTCCGTTATTTTATCTTCTGCATTTTTGCTGGTTACAACCGGCAATGGCAGTTCAATAAGCGTAGTTCTGAAATGATGGTCTTCACTGTTATAAATTACTTTCTGGTTGGGTTTCAGAATTACGCCGTTCGATTCTTCGTTATGTCTTTCTTTTATTGTTTCCTGTCCGTATTCATATACTGCCACTTTACCCGTTCTTACTGCTACTTCCACATTTTTCGTCAACGGATTACTTTTAACAAAAAAACTTGTGCCAAGTACCTGTGTAACAATGTTCCTGCTGTATACATAAAAAGGACATTTCGGGTTGCGGGTCACTTTAAAAAATGCATTTCCTTCAAGGAATACTTCCCGTTTTGAACCGGTGAAGTTTGCAGGATAATGCAACCGGGCCTGTGGCTCAAGAATTACCATCGTGCCATCAGATAACAATAAGGTATCGTTAGCGGTAGCGCTGGTATTCGTTTCCTGTAGCCTGGCTATACCGGGGCGATCGTTATATACATCACTGCTTTTTTTGTTGCCCTGCAGCCGGTACAAAATCATGCATACTGCGCCGGTCACGACAGCAGCGCCTGCCCACCGCAACCACAGGGGTATGATGGCAGCTTTGGGTTGTTTATAGTTTTCAGTAAGTTGGGTTTGTGCCTGGATCTTTGGCCATAAACGTTGCAGGGTTTCTTTTATATCACCGGCAGCCATGGCAGGGGCCTGGTCTTCATCATCTCCCAATAATTCGTACCATTGTTCAACTAATTTTTTCTCGTCCTCCGTGCAATCATCCTCTACATACCGTTTCAGCAAATGATAAAAGGCCTTTCGGTTCATGTAAAAAAATTTGAGTTCTCCGGCCTGAAGACCGGAGTTATTAATTAGTCGGTTTTGCAAACGGGTTCCCTAAATAATTGAAAAATATTTTTTTGGTCACGGTGTTAAAACACCGTGCTATAGAACATGAATAACTCCACAATAATAAAATCCTTTAAATGCAGGCGCATGAACTTGAGCGATTGCGTTACGTGGTATTCAACGGCTTTTTCGCTCAGGTTCATATATTGGGCGATCTCTTTTACCGAACGCTTTTCGTAGCGGCTTAGCCTGAATATTTCCTGCGTTTTTTGCGGCAGCTTTTTGATGGTATTATCTATAGCGATAGAAAGTTCGTGCAATAACAACCTTGATTCGGATTGATTTTCCTGCACGGCCATTTGTTCGCGGGCCGACTGATAATATCGTTCCCTGATCATCTGCGATCTGATATAATCAATGACCTGGTAGCGAATGGCGGTTTGCAGGTAGGAGGGAAGTTGTTGTATTTGTAATGTTTCGCGTTTTACCCAAAGGCTGATAAAAAGATTTTGAACCAGTTCTTCGGCTATGGCTTTTGAGCGCAGTTTTTTTAAGGCAGCCAGAAAAACGGGCTCGCTATAACGGGAATAAATTTCCTGCAAAGCTGCTCCATCACCGGCTTTGAGTAATTTCAGCAGAATGGCATCGTCGAAAATTGTATAATTCATATGGCTGGCAATACAAATATAATTAACCAATGCGAAAATGCACTAAAGCAAATGTATATAGTACAATTTATCGTATTTGCACTTTCTCATTTACAGTAAGATGCAAACGGTGAGCGGTTAATTTTTGATAAACACCGGTGAATAAAAGTTCAGCATTGCACTAAGGGTTAGTATTTAGACAAAACTGTTCAGCAGCATTCAAAAAATGATCCCCTGCACCCGTAAATGACTACCATTTATTATTAAGTGTTGCTCACAGTAAAATGATTTTCAAATTTCAGCGCAAATAAAACTGTTGATGTCTTTTTTCCCCACCGTACCCGTGGTATTGTGTTTGTAAGTATAGTGGCAAGCAAGGAGGTAATTATGAAAAGAACAGTGAATAACATCGATAAACATGATGATAACGCTCCTGTGTATACATGGCCGAAATTCATTGCCCAGGTTTTCTGGATCTTTATACTATTGTTTGTTATGGTGAAAATTGTGCAGGCATTCGCTTCATAGTTGACTGGTTAACAAGTTAACCCGTTAACTGATCAAACTTTTTCAACTGGTCATCTGATCTTCATATTGAAATAATCGCTATATTGGTTACCCCATCCGGCTTCCCGTTCCAGCTCTATTTAAACAGTGCCCTGTTTATTTATCACAACTAAAACAACTATATATGAAAAGAATGTTGCTTTTCGCATCGGCGCTGCTCATGCTCTCATTTCTTACAGCCGACAACAGCATTTCGAAAAAAGAAAGGAACAATGCCGCCAAACTATTAAAAGACACCGAAAAAGGTGTTATCAAAGAAGTAAAAGGACTCAGTGAAGCGCAGTTAAAATTCAAACCAGGGCCCGATCGCTGGAGTGTGGAAGAATGTGTTAAGCATATTGCCATGAGCGAACAGGTGTTGTGGCAAATGCTTGAAGGGTCGCTCAAAGAGCCGGCCGCTCCTGCTAAACGAAGCGAAATAAAGGTTACTGATGAAGAGCTGGTACAACGGATCGAAGACCGTTCGAAGAAAGTAAAAACCAACGAAAAACTGCAACCCGAAAATACGCCCTATAAGTCGATGGAAGAAGCGCTCGATGCCTTTAAAACCGACAGGGAAAAACTGATCACGTATGTTAAGTCGACCGAAGAAGACCTGCGCAATCATTTCGCTACTTTGCCTTTCGGGCCCATCGATACCTACCAGATGATATTGTTCATTGGCGCCCACAGCAACCGGCACACACAGCAGATAAAGGAGGTGAAGGCTGATGCGGGATTTCCGAAGGAATAAAAACCAGGCATAAAGGCATAAAGAAAAGGTCAGGGGATTGCTCCTTTGACCTTTTGGCTTTTTTACCGGGTAAAAAAAATTTCATTACTTAAATGAGTGATGTACCCTGTTCCCTTAACCGGGTATCTGCTACTTACCACAACCGCCCCTGGATATATACCGGTACGCTTTTGCGCGCACGTTTTACCGGTATGTCGGTTTGTTGTGGCAGATTGGTTTGTGCATGCTCGCTTTTTGCCGGATGGATCTGATAAACGGGTGTTTCTTCAAAACGGGAGGCAATAATGATCTGTGTTTCACCGGCATGGGCATTAAATAATTCCTGCACCAGTGCGGGAGAATTGTTGTCGCGCGATAAATGCGATAAAAAAAGATGGCTCATGAAGGAAGGCCTGTGGTTTGTGAAAATTTCGAGGGCCTGTTTGTTGGAGAGGTGCCCCTGGCCGCCGCGGATGCGTTTTTTTAAATGATGGGGATAACTGCCCTGTTCAAGCATGTGATCATCATAGTTAGCTTCAAGAAAAGCGGCATGGCATTTTTGAAAATGCATGATCACATGATCGCAGGGAGCGCCGATATCGGTAAATACACCAATATTTATGTTATTGCTGCTCACCACAAAGCTATGTGGTTCGGCTGCATCGTGAAACTTGGGAAATGCCTTAACGGTGAGATTGCCAACCTGTACCGCTTCATATGGTTTAAAAGATAATATCTGATCTTTGTTTAGTTGTAAACCGCCGTGGTGCAGGGTGGCATCGGTAATGTATACCGGCAGTTTGTATTTTTTGGCCAGCACCGGAATGCCGGAAATATGATCGGTATGTTCGTGCGAAACAAAAATGGCTTTTACTTTTTCCATCGACAGCCCGATACGTTGCATGCGCCGCTCTGTTTCGCGGCACGAAATACCGGCATCTACCAGAACGGCTTCCTGGTCGTTTCCTACATAATAACAGTTTCCGTTACTTCCCGAATTTAATGATGCAATAAATAGCGACATGGAGTTACAAAGAAAATGTATTTTGATCAATTCGTGAATGGTCAATCGGCAGTGGTGAATAATTAAATTAACTTTATAGTGAACAAAAATCATTAATCACTTAAACCTGCTTGCTATGGATGCTATTAATAACATTTCCGATACGGCGCTTTGGGTCGCCGTGTACAGGGCCGATGAAAGCGACCGGCCCGATGCTGTATTTGTTGATCCTTTTGCGCGGCAACTTGCCGGCGAACGCGGACAGGAAATTGCCAATGCCATTGAATATGGTAAAAAGATCACCTGGTCATTTATTGCCCGCACGTATTTAATCGACCAGTATATACAACAACATGTTGCGGAAGGATTTGAAATGATCATTAACCTCGCTGCCGGATTGGATACCCGTCCGTACAGAATGCCATTACCTGCCACTCTTACATGGATTGAAGTCGATTTTCCTGCCATGATTGGTTACAAAGAAAAAATGCTGGCTGATGAAATGCCGGTTTGCGAATTAAAAAGAATATCGCTCGACCTGTCGAAACGGGATACGCGGATTGATTTGTTTAGGGAATTGAATGATCTGAACAAAAAAACACTGATCGTAGCCGAAGGGCTGATCGGTTATCTGAGTGAAGAACAGGCTGCCGAACTGTTCATTGATCTGTCGGCGCAGCCAAATTTTAAACGTTTGGTATTTGATCTTTTTTCACCAGCCGTGCTGGCTATAGCCCAAAAAGAAATGGGCGCATTTTTAAAAGATAATACCGGATTGAAATTTGCACCAAAAGAAGGCGAAGCATTTTTGGAGCGGTACGGATGGAAATCGCTTGAATCGAAATCGATGCTGAAAACGGCTGCCGCGTTAAACAGATTACCAGACGATATGCTGGCATATGCAGCCCTTCCCGAACCCGAAGGACCTAAAGGCGATATACCGTGGTCGGGTGTTTGTTTGTTTGAAAATGTGCAATAGCTAATTAATGCCGTTTAGTTAAGACAATCGCAGTTATTTGCACCACATAGGCACAAAGGGCACATAGAAAAACCACATAGAAAATTCCTATGTGTCCCGATAGCCATCGGGATCTATGTGCCTATGTGGCGAAAAGAGCGATTTTATAAGTATTGGGTCATCTGCAAACAGGCAGGTGGCCCATTTTTATTGTACTACTTATGCATGAAATGCCCGGAAAAGCGCCGGAGGGCAGGATAGCCATCCCGATAGCTATCGGGACGGCTTCTTTTTTCCGACCGGGCGGTTTAATTCACCGATACAATTCCCAAATTCACCGAGGAACAGGCCTGTATGGCTGATTATCAATTAAACTTTACAAAGAAATACGGTCAGAGGGTATTAATCAGCGCTAAACAACTTAAACAATTTATTATGGAAAGAAAGCATTTTTTAAAAAATGGATTAGCTGCTTTAGGTCTTGCCGCAATTGCGCCGTTAGCCAATGCATGCAAAAAAGACACATCAGATAGTAGTTCAGATTCAGGTACCGACTCCTCATCCGGTTCAGGCTCATGTACTGCAACCTCATCCGAAACAGAAGGACCTTTCCCCACCAAATCGCCCAGTACCCTTGTTAAAAGCGATATCAAAGGCGACAGAACAGGTGTAGCATTTACTGCTAAGATCTATATTAAGAATAAGAACAACAGTTGCGCAGCTTTATCGGGCGCCCTGGTAGATATATGGCATTGTGATAAAGATGGTTATTACTCCGAATACGGTGGTACGAGCATGCAAACTGTTGACTATACAGCGGTACACTTTTTAAGAGGAAGACAAACGACCGATTCAGACGGACTGGTAACCTTTACTTCGATATTCCCCGGATGGTACACAAGCCGTGCAACGCATATTCATGTACACATTTATAATTCATCGGGCACATCATTGCTGGTTACACAGATCGCCTTCCCCGAAGGCAGCGACAGCGCCGTGGCAACCGTGAACGGAAGCGGTGGTACAACTTATGGCTATAATAAGGGAATGACCGGTTACACGTACAATGCATCTGATAATGTATTCAGCGATTCAGTGAGTAACGAACTGGCCAGCAGTGTATCGGGCAGCCTATCGGGCGGATATACGCTTACACATACCATTTATGTATCAGCATAAGAAAATGTTTCCGGTTACCAGTTGTTCCGCCACGGCGGGATAACTGGTAACTTTTAAATAGAAAACCCATGCAAAAAGCACTTATCCGGTTGTGTTACCGCAAAATCATCGACAGCAGCGCCACCCGGCCCTGGGATAAATTTGTATTTGAAGATTCGTATACCGAATTCCTGATGCAATCGCAGTTGTATAACCAGGAAAAGAAATATACTTCGTTCGGCGAGCTGGTGATGCATGTGCCCAATGCTGAAAAGCTGCATTTTCTGGTAAGCGCGGCCGTTATAGGCTATTTGCAACAGCTGCATGGAAAAATACCTGATCTCACAAACAATCTGGGCAAATTATTCCTGCCGTTTAAAAACTTCCGTTTCGAGATCATCAACTCTGATATAAAAGATAAATCAAAGCATCAGGTTGCTGTTAATTTTTTTACCGACCACCTGATCTGGCACGATACGATCAATAACCAGTTGCCGTTATCTGTTCCCGGTAATACGGAGAACGGTGAAATTTTAACAGAGCTGTTTACGCTGCCCCCGTTTGTGAGCATTTATTCAATAAAACCCGTTGACTGATATGATACAGCAAACAAAAGGAAAAATATTTCTGTCGGATGATCGTGGCCACAATGAAATGGACTGGTTCAGAAGTTATAACACCTTTAACTTCGGAAAGTACCAGCATGAGCATAAAACACCTTTTGGCCCTTTGTATGTATTGAACGATGATACGCTGGCAGGTGGCAAAAATTTAACAATGACGCTCGAAGAAGATTTCGACGTTCTATTACTGCCTGTGGTAGGCGCTGTTTCGTATAAAGATAGTTTGGGCAATACCAATATTGCAGAGGCCGGTGAATGCCAGGTGAGTTCATTGCCCAAAGGCACAACTATTCAAATAGCCAATCCCTATAAAAATGAACTGGTTAATTTTTTACAGATCTGGATCAAAAGAACAACGGCCATCGTTGACACCAACCCGCAGGTACAGGCTTTTGACATCAACAGCAATAAGAACCGGCAGGTGCCGATTAGTACTCCGAACACGACGGTAAAATATTCCATTGGTAAATATGCCGGTCGCGAAGAAGTGGTTTATCATTTTCAAAAACCCGGTAACGGATTGTTTACGTTTGTAATTGAAGGCGCCTTTGAAGTGCAATACCGCCTGTTACATGCCCGCGACGGACTGGCCCTGTGGGAAACCGGGGAAGCAGAGTGGGAGGCCCTATCGAATGATGCGATTATACTGGCCATTGAATTTCCATTATAAGGCATAAAGCCCAGGGTACAAGGCACAAGGTTTTGCGGTTTAGTCAGGTTGACTGAATTAAACGGCTTGTGCCTTGTTTCCTGTGCCTTTTTTTTCCTGTATCTTGTGCCTTAAAAAAGCATGGGAAAGTTTTTTTCACACATTCAGGAACATCATAAAACATTTATAGAAGAGCAAAAGCTGTTTTTTGTGGCAACAGCTCCCCTTAGTGATGAAGGCCATGTAAACCTATCACCGAAGGGGTTAGATAGTTTCCGCATTATTTCACCCACGAAGGTGGCCTATATGGATATTACAGGTAGCGGCAATGAAACATCTGCCCATATTCTTGAAAACGGCCGTATTACTTTTATGTTCTGCGCATTCGACGGGCCTCCGAATATATTGAGGCTTTATGGTAAAGGCTATACAATTTTGCCCGGCGATTCAACGTGGACGTCATTGTCGGCTCATTTCACCCTGCAGTCTGCAACCCGGCAAATTATTGTAGCTGATATTCATAAAGTGCAAACATCCTGCGGCTTCAGTGTGCCTTTGTATGAATACACCGGCGAAAGAGATCATGCGCAAAAATGGGCTGATGCCAAAGGCATAGAAGGCCTTGAGGCATACAGGCAGGAAAAGAATCGAATTAGTATGGATGGATTGCCTACCGCCTTATTTTAAGCATAAACGTTATAAATCTGTCAGGCTTTTACTTCTTCGTATTCGATCGATCAACATAATACAGCAGCTTCCATATTTCAGAGCGTATCATGGTACGCGAAGCCAGGATTTGGGTGATCAGGGTATTTATATTTGTTTGCGGCATAACTTTTTTCATGGCATCTTCATAGCCGCCGCCTACTTTATCGAGGTTATCATAAAAGTTAACGGTAACAAATTCAAAGCCTGATCTTTCATCGGCAAACGCTTTTTCATACAATCCCCAGTTTCGCAGGTAGCCCGATTTAATCCGTTCGGCATGCAGGGGCTTAACGGTTTCTTTTTCCAGTTTTATATAATCATCGATTTTACCGGCAGTTGGATGCATCATATCTACTTCCATGTATTTTGCCGGAACCGGGTTGGAGGTATCACCCGTTTGAGCGCCTTCAACCGGTGTATACACTTCACGCCGTATTACAATACGTGCCGAGTCGTACTTTGCCATCATGTCGGCAATCATTTTATCATTCATTTCGGGAAATACTTTTTTTAATAGATCTTTCTGGCTGCCGGGCGGGTCGAGCAGATCGGAAAGGGACGTGACTACATTCACTGCGGCATAATCATAATCAACCGAGGCGCCGGACGGCATTAGTATTTTGTACAGGTACCAGCCAAGCAGGTTTTCTTTTTTATAAAAATATTCATTGATCTTCTTACCGTATTTTTCTATCAGTTGCTGGTACTGATCCTGTTTGCCCGGTCGAACTTTAATGAATGTAACTCCCACAAAAACGCTGCGCGGGTTCATTTGCGCATAGCAGTTGTTGTCGGGTAATATCATAGCGAGTATAAAAGATACTATTACGATTTTTAATACCCGCTGAAGCAGCGTTGGGTTCATGCAGTACATACTGTAGGTTTTTAGATGTGAAGAAAAAGTGAGGGATAAGTAATTGTTCAACCGGGGAGGGATGTACTGCAATTTAAGTATAAGAGCGGGTAGTTATACCGTAAGCCCGTGTGTTAAAGGGTGATTTTGATAGAATATGATTTATATCAATAAAAATGGGTGAGCCATCCGCCAACCGGCGAATGGCTCACCTGATAAGTAATTGTGTGCCTTGTACCTTTTATTTTGCCAGCGGATTATTCTGCAACTCAACATCCGGTAAACCAAATAACAATTTGGTTGGCACCGGTTTGCGGGCAGGGAATTTAATTACTGCATTAACACCATTGATCATTTGCGCTACACGGTTTGTACGTACCATATCGAACCAGCGTTTGTCTTCTCCAATAAATTCATAGCCTCTTTCGCGGAATACCATATCATCAAATGCCGTTTGACTAAGCGCTGCAGGTAAATCCACTGTAGCATTCGGTGTATTGGTGGGCTCGCCATAACCACGGCGGCGAACCTGGTTGATGGCTTCGTAAGCAGCAGTGCCAGGACCATTGAGCTTATTCTCAGCCTCGGCAAAGATCAGCAGCACATCGGCAAAGCGGAATAAATAAAAGTCGTTGCCATTACCGGTATCGATCGGGGCATCGGGGTCTTTGTATTTGCCCATGCGCAAATCGTAAATGTCTTTCTCTACTTCGGCAGCTGTTAACACCCCATTAATATAATAGTTGTTGTACAAACTGAATTTTTTGCGCAGGTCCTTATCGTCCCAGCCCTGGATAAGCGGGGCGATAGAAATAATGCCGCCGAATTTATTGCCACTTACCGAATAACCGGCTGCCTTGGCTTTTGAATCGGCCCAGTACGAAGCCATGAAGGCGCCCTTGTCGACGACCTGTGAAAATTTCAAAGAAAATATATCTTCTTTATTGGTGGCTAACGTGGGCGAATAAATGGTAGCCAGCGTAGGCTCGAGGTCGTACCCATACTTAGCTTTATTGTCTAACACTTCTTTAGCCTTATCGCGGGCATTCAGATAGTCGCCCAGCGTAAGGTATACGTCGGCCAAAGCGGTTTTGGCAGCGCCGGCAGTGGCCCGGCCCGGTGATTTTGTAGTGTTGGGAAGGGCTGTTTCTGCAGCCTTCAGATCTTTTTTTATCTGGTCGTAAATAGCCGGAATTTCAGATAACGCCAGCGCCACATCGTTGGCATTTACTATGGGTTTCAGCCGCATGGGCATTTTTCCCCAAACCCGCACCCCAAAATAATAACAGTTGGCGCGTACAAAATAAGCTTCGCCGTACGCTTTCTTTTTTACCGAATCGCTGAGTGTGGTGTTGGCGTCGAGATTGGCAATTAACGTATTGGCCCTTCCGATCGCTTCATATAATGTTGTCCACGATTGGGCAAAGTTATTGGGCAGGTTCATCAGGTTATTGTAATTGCTCCAGTTCAACTGGCTCGAACCGCCATCGGCATATTCGCTCATTAATTCAAGTCCCAGTCCAACCGTCGATTCCCATAAACGCCCGCGGCTGCGGGTCATGGGTTCATACACGCCAATGATCGTTTGATCGAGGGTGGTAGCATCCAGATCGCCCAGTGTAGCGGTTGCTTTTGGTTCTTCTTCGAGCAACTTCTTACAACCTGTATTGATGGCTGCCATCAATACGAGGGTAATGTATATGTAAAAGATATTATTGCATTTCATATCACAAATCGTTTAAGTTGTATTTTATTATGTATGTCACCATTCACGTTAAAAGGTTAACCCAAATCCAAGGTTATACGTTTTTGATGCAGGATATGCGCCAAGGTCAACTCCCTGCCGGCGGTCGTTTCCGTTAAAGGAGTTCACTTCAGGATCGTACCCTGAATAATTAGTGAACGTTACCAGGTTCTGTGCACTTACATACACATTCAGGTTTTTGATCACTTTGTTGCTGCCGATGTTTACATTATAATCGAACCGGATGTTGCGAAGGCGGAAGAATGATCCGTTTTCCATATACCGGTCGCTTCTGAAATGGTAATTGGCGGCCGTAGCGCTGGGGGTGGGATAAAAATCATTCGCAGCTTTTAGTTTATTATACTGTTGCACTACAGTTGGATTGGTTAAATCGAATAAAGCAGCATTGTTGATCTTTGATCCGCTTACACCCGCCCAAACCGAAGTAAGTGTAAATCGTTTATACCGTATGGTTGGGTTGATGCCATAATACAGATCAGGGTAGGGGCTTCCGAGGATCTGGTTGTCGAGTGCGTTGATGAGGTCGCGCCCGGTATTGTCTTTGTCGCCATTCAGGTTTTCATGTAAGGGAATGCCGTCTTTATCAAGCCCTAAAAATTTAGGCCCATAAAATGCAGAGAGTGGTGCGCCCTGGCGAATGATGCTGTTAGAGCCCGAAGCGTCGTTACCACCGGCAATGGTTGGAATGTCTTTGCCGTCTTTTGTTTTGGTTACTTTGTTTTTGTTCTGCGACAGGTTCACATCAATCGCAATCATCCAGTCGCCTTTATTGATAATATTGGTACCAAGCGTTAACTCCCATCCCTTGTTTTGTACTTCGCCCACATTATCGATGATCTGCCCGGGGCCTGAGCCTATACCGGCGCCAACGCCTGCACTGGGCGGCAGTTGTACAAGGGCCAGCAGGTCGCTGGTTGTTTTAACATAGTAGTCGAACGTAAGGCGAAGTTTTTCATTGAAGATACCGGCATCTATACCGATATCGGTTTGCGCAGTGGTTTCCCATTTCAGATTGGGATTGGGAAATGTAGGCGCCAAACCAACTGATAATCCTGTACCCGCACCCTGACCGGTATTTACGGTTTGTCCTAACAGTAAGCTCTGGTATGGTTTGATGGCCGGATTACCCGCCTGTCCCCAGCTGGCCCTTAATTTCAGGCTCGATAGCCAGTTTACATCTTTCAGGAAATCTTCTTCGCTCATGCGCCAGGCTGCAGAAACCGAGGGGAACACACCATATTTATTGTTCTCAGCAAATACCGAAGCGCCATCTCTTCTTATACTGGCTGCAAACATGTATTTGTCGTTGTAATTAAAGCGCACCCGTGCAAAGGCGCTCAAAATAGTGTTCTCAATAATATTGGTTAGCGGTTTACTGACCGAATTGGCCGAATTAAAGTTGTAGTTCTTTAACTGATCGGTACCAAATCCTGATGCTGCCAGGTCAATGGTGTTCAGGCGTTCTTTCTGATACGATACACCGCCGATGGCTTCGATATATGAAAGTGCCGACAGGTTGTATTTATATTCCAGAAAATCTTCAGCCAGTAACGATGTTTTATCGTAGTTGCCCAGTTCGGCAGAACCGATGTTGTTACCTAAACGGGGCAGTATACGAGGAAAATACAGGTCGCGGCGAATATGATAAAAGTCGCCCGAAATACGGGTGGTATTGGTGAGTCCTTTTATAATGGTGGCTTTAAAATCAACGCCGCCCTGTACCCTGGTAGTGGTGTTTTGATCCAGTACTTCATTGGCCATGGCCACGGGGTTTTCGGCATCGATACCATTAAAACTAAACGGCGTGGCATCTGAATAGGTACCATCGGCATTTTTTACCGGCACGGTGCTAATGGCACGCATAACCGAACCAATACCCGATTTACCAAAGTTGCGGGTATTATCACCAACGGAAGGGGAGAAGCCGTTTTGTTTTGCCCGCGATACGGTCATGCGTGACTGTATGGTGAAATGGTCGCTTACTTTACTATCAACATTTAGTCGTATGGAACCGCGTTTGTAACCGCTGTTACGAACAATGCCCTGCTGATCGATATAGCCGGTGGATATATAATAGCGGGTGCGTTCGTTGCCACCTGAAACGCTGAGGCTGTTATTGGTGAGCAATGCGGTACGAAACACTTCATCCTGCCAGTCGGTGCTTACGCCGGGCGTATAGGCGGTAAGGTCGGCAGGGAAAGCGGTGTTCGAATTGGTATAAAACCTTTTTGAAAAATCAACATATTCGGCGGCGTTCATCAGGTCGAGCTTTTTGCGAATTTTTTGCACACCAACCGAACTTTCAAATACTACGCGCGCCTGACCGGCGCGACCACTTTTGGTGGTAACCATTACAACCCCGTTGGCGCCGCGTGAACCATAGATGGCGGTGGCCGAAGCATCTTTCAATACTTCGATCGATTCAATGTCCGACGGATTAATGGTCGCCAGACCATTGGCACCGCGAACATCATCATTGAACTGAGGCAAACCATCGATTACGTATAAGGGTTCGTTACCACCGGCAATAGACGATACGCCGCGAACGCGAACGCTGATACCAGCGCCCGGCTGCCCTGAGGTTTGCTGAACCTGTACCCCGGCCAGCCTGCCCGAAACTGCCTGTTCAATACTTACAACGGGCATTTCGCGCAGCTTTTCGTTCCGGATAGAAGATACAGAACCCGTGAGCTCGGTCTTGCGCTGCGTTCCATATCCCACCACTACCACATCGGTAAGACCCTGGGCTTCTTCCTTTAGTTCTACTTCAACAGAAACCCCGGCTGTAGCAGCTACTTCTTTGGCCTGAAAGCCAACGGAAGAAAATACCAGCACCGCCTTATCGAGGGGCGACGACAGGGTGAATGTTCCGTCGTTGGCTGTGGCTGTAGATGTTTTGGAGTTTTTGATCGTAACAGTCACCCCTTCAAGGGGCGATTTTTGAGCATTGGAGACTTTTCCTGTAAACTGTTTGTTCTGTGCAAAGGCAAAGGGGCCTGTAAATAGAAAAAGCAATGCAATCAGCAAGCTGGTGTTTGGCATAAGCAATCGTTTTAAATGGTGCAATAAGGAAGACAGTAATTTTAGGATAAATTCATATACAGGGCCGGATTATCTACGGAAACGTTTGCAAAACATGCAAAAAGCAGCTAACGGGCCGCATAAACCTGCAAAATATGCAAGCAGATAACCCATTTGCTTTTTACAGAAATAGTAATATCTGATTATGTATAATAGCCGGATAATTAATCTGGTTCACTTGCTGCTTTTTTATTTTTATACACAGCTCAAAAAAATGGCTTCCAAATAAACAGGAAATTGTAACATTGCCGCTGTAGAATACAAGCTCCATAAGCATACCCCCTGCACTTGTAAACAAGCCCCGCATTAATCAGTGATCTGAGAAATAGCCGTAGTGTATTATTTCCATTGGTAATAAATGAGTCGTATCTATGAAAAAAAATCTACCCTTTTTTCTCTCCCTTATTGTGCTGTTTATTATTGTACAGGCATGTTCAAAAAGCAGTACCGGTAAAAACTGTGCGGTATGGGTTGGTGATTATATTTATAAAGAAGATCCTGTGCCAACATCCACCGGCATAAACCGCATCATGGAATGGGAACTATCGGTGTCGCAACAACGTGATACCTGCTGGGGGCTGCTCGAAATAACAGGGTTAACAACTTATGTTAAGTTATTGACTACGCTGTCGGGCGATTCGGCTAAAGTTGATGTTGTTTACAACAAATACCTCGATGGGGCAGAAGATTTCAGACCAGGCGATATTTTATTCAGTTTAAAAAAAGACAGCAATAAGGTTATCACCTGTTGGAACACGCTGCAGCCAAAGCTTACCGATTATTCTGCCGATGAAGGATTATGCTTCAAAGAAAAAAAGAGGAAGAAGGTTGCTGACCTATAAGATATGCTTAAGGCTAAACGCATAACGCCAAACGCCTGAAATGCATTAACCATGCTGCTTTCAGTGTTGTTGGTTTTGCGTTCAGTGTTTCGCGTTAGGCGTTCAGCATATTTCACTATATTTAGGGTATTATTAAACCTAAATATTTATCCTTATGAGAAAGATGAGAATCATCCTTCATGCATCTGCCATTATTGTAGCCGCCACAGCTGCCATTGCATCATCCAAAGCCCCTCACAAAGAAAGAGCTCAGTATTACTTACGCGGCGAAGATTATGTTCCCGCAGGCACTTATGGAGTTGATTATGTATGCGAAGCGGGTACAGGTGTATGTACTTATTATTACGATGAAACCAGAGCCGCGTATGTACCCGGCAGAATTGGTAAGATCGCTTTTCTGCGATAGGCGCCTTACTAAACAAATTGTTTGAATTTGCTATACGAGGTCGCTGACCTCGTATAGCTATTTATAACACATTTCGATTTTGCGTATTGTGTATAAATAACCTGCTGCTATTTAAAGTTCGGCTGATCTTTTGTGTTACTGTAGTCCTGTTACATTTTTCCCCCTGCACTATAAACGGTTTATTCCCCCACCACCACCGTCAATGTAAACGGTAGAAATATTGTCTGTTATCTCACCAGGTACTTATTCCGCGTAGCGGGATACAGTATGCTATTGTCCATACGCTAATTTATCAATCACATACAAAAGCAACACATGAAAAAACAGATCCTTATCTATGGCAGCTTTATGTTGCTGCTGATAGCATCCTGTAGAAAGGATGTTGAAAAATCGCAGCACCAACCACAGGAACAAGTGTACAATGAAATGGATACTTCACTGGTAACCATGGCAACTACGGCGGCAGCCAGCCTTGATGTTTTTCCGGTTAGAGGAAAGCACAATACCGGCTACGACAAGTCGCTCGATGGAGGCAGTAAAGCATCCTGGAATTGTGACAGGGCGTACTCGAACAGTGACTTTGTAGGCGGCGATCACCTTGGCATCGATATCTGGGCGGCTGAAGGAACACCCGTAGCAGCAACCGTGAGCGGAACGCTTACATTAGTAGGCTGGTCAGACTATTCGGGCAACAAGGTCACTATTAAAACATCTACCGGCTGGTATCATTTCTTTTGCCACCTGAAATCCATCGCTTCGGGAATGAAAAATGGTAAAGCGGTAAAAGCCGGAGACATCATTGGTTATGTGGGCAAAACCGGAACAGCATCTAACGGCGTTATTCACCTGCATTATTCGTTGTACCCCGATGGCAATTACAATAAAGGGATCAATCCCTGGTCGTTGTTGTATGCCAAAGAGCAAAACGTGTGCGGCGCTACAACCGTTACAAAAGTGCTGGATGATTTTGCCAATGGACCAGGGCATTTCGATACACAGCCTGCTTTCAGCGGTAGTACTACCGGCATAGCGTCGTCATCATCCGCTTCGCACTTCGTCGACGGCACGCACACCCATCTTAAGTTAACGTTGAACGATAACACGGGCGTAACCACTCCGTGGCGCGTTCGCATGCTGTCGGCCGAAGGAACGCCATCGCGCAATGCTGCAGTAGCTAAAACCGGAAAACTGCACGTATGGCTGAAAACAAATACGGCAGCAAGCGGTTCTACCCTGCAGATCTATGTCGACGACAGTGATGGAACGGAAGGATCAACCACCATCACCGTTAATAACGACGGGGAATGGCACGAGTATGTTTGGAACCTGGCTACCTGGAGCGGCGTAAACGTAAGCGGCGGTAATGGTAAGCTTGATGGTACTAACGTAACGCTTGATGCTATTGTACTGAACTCTCCCAACAGGTCGGGCACCTGGACGGCTTACATTGATGATGTGGAATGGACCTCGAATTAAGGCTATCATACATCGAAATGTTTCTAACGGGGCATCGTAATACTTGGAGTTACGCATATAGATCGACGCATGTTGAAAAAAAATATTACGATCGCCGGTTAAGAAGTATAACGCATTGGTATTTATATTTATAATGATTAAAAGTCATACAAAAGCCCCTGGCGTTTGCGGGTTAATGCCGGGGGCTTTATAATAAGTTATAAGTGTAAACGTTTACATTGTGGTGAAGTTTTGCATATAATTGTGACTCAGGTAATTTAAAAATCCGTTTTTTCACTTTAACACCCTGCTTGTGACCACCATGAAGAATCTGAACCCAAACAGTGTATATCACTGTCAGCAATTTCCTCCGGGCGGTATTCCCAATACCATACGCCCCAAAATCATCATCTCTGTATCTACAGCTGCACCTGTAAGTTAAACGGTGAACAGATATAGAACTACTTACCATCCGGTGAAATAACCGGGGTGATACCTGCTACCTGTTACTGATTATGAAATTCCGAAAATGTAAAAAAGCAACTCAATAATAAACCTTATTAGTTAACCTTAAAACCAAACCTTATGTAACACAACCATCATCCTATTAAAAAAAAGAAGCCTGCAATGTTGCTGCATTACAAGCTTCAATGTTATGCCTGTATCTGTTACCTGGAAAGTGCGATGCAGGCAGTTGATTCAATAAACTATTAAAACCAACACTGCGAATTTATGAAAAATTATACTTTTTCATTAGTTAACGCTATTGTCAAATTTTATGGAATTCCGATAATATTCTTGCTTACTTCGGTTGGTTCCTTAGCCAACAACACAAAGGGACCACACAATGCCGCTACGCCTCCAACTAAAATCACAGGAAAAGTAGTTGCTGAAGATGGCTCGCCGATAGCCGGCGCCAATATTGTGATCAAAGGAAGCCTCAGGGGCTATTCAAGTAATAAACTGGGCTTTTTTGAATTTGGCATTAATGATGAAGACCAGGCGCTGGTAATTACGGCCATGGGATTCGAAAAAAAGGAAGTGCTCATTGGCAGTCAAACCACCTTTGTAATTACCCTCAAACCCGATGTGGTTGGTTTGGATGATGTGGTAGTGATAGGATACGGCTCACAAAAACGAAAAGATGTAAACAGTTCCATCTTTTCTATCAGGGCCGATGATTTCAAAAACCTTCCGCAAACCAGCATCGATCAGATGCTGCAGGGAAAAGCCTCGGGTGTAACCGTAACCCAAAACTCGGGAGCGCCCGGCGGCGGCGTCTCCGTTAAAATACGTGGTATCTCAACATTTGCCGGCACCGAACCATTGTATGTTATCGACGGGGTGCCTATGGATGCCAACAACAACAAAGATGCAATATCATTTGCCGGCGATGGCGAGTCGAATATGAGCGCGCTGAGCTTTTTAAATCCCAATGATATTTTATCGGTTGATATTTTGAAAGATGCTTCGGCTACCTCTATTTACGGTAACCGCGGCGCCAACGGCGTTATTATTGTTACCACCAAAAAAGGAAAGGCCGGCGATGGCAAAGTTACCTTTGACGGATATTACGGCGTTTCAAAAATTAATAAATACCTCGACCTGCTCGATCTGAAAGGATATGCAGCCTATAAGAATAGCATAGCTGATTTCACCGGCGTAGAACGGCAGCCGCAGTTTAACAACATCGATAAGCTGGGATCGGGAACCGACTGGCAACGCGAAATATTTAAACCGGCCAACGTACAAAATTATCAGTTGGCATTGTCGGGTGGTAAAACAGGCGTTACCTATTATATTTCCGGCAATTACTACGACCAGCAGGGTATTGTAATTGGCTCGGGTTTAAAACGCAAAACACTTCGCATCAACCTCGATAACCAGGTGAAACCCTGGTTAAAGCTGGGTATCAATGGCAGCTATGGTAGTACACAACAGGGCATTACCTTAACCAATAATGCCAATAACGGCTATGGCAATGTAATATCCATGGCCATTCAGCAATCGCCCGATGTGCCTGTACACAATCTTGACGGAAGCTTTGGTGGGCCAAGCGATATTGCCGGCCTGGGCGCCATGAGCGGCGGTAACCCTGTGGCACAGGCGAACTCGTGGATGACGGAGCTTACCAAAAATAAACTGCAAAGCAATGTATACGGTCAAACCACTTTTTTAAGAGATTTCACTTTCCGCAGTGATTTCGGCAGTGATTTGAACTGGAATACCGGCGATGCCTTTTTGCCCACGTTTGCCTGGGGCCGGTCGATCAACAGCCTCAATACCTATAAAATACAGAACAACAAAAGCACTTACTGGAACTGGAGAAATGTATTAACCTGGCAAAGAAGACTGGGGAAGCATGATGTAAACATTATGCTGGGACAGGAATCGCAGAAGAGTGAATGGAACATCATTACTGCAGCACGTTCGAAATTTGCATCGAACGAATTATACTCGCTAAGCCTCGGCGATCCTTCCACCGCCAGCGCCACGCAAAGCGTAGGCCGCAACACACAGGAATCGTATTTCGGCCGTATTATTTATTCGTTCGACAACCGCTATTCGTTTACGGCCAATGTACGCCGCGACCGAACCTCAAAATTTGCTCCTGATAAGCAGGTGGGCTATTTCCCCGGTTTGTCGGCCTCGTGGACCGTTTCGAATGAACCATTTTTTGAAGGCCTCAAAAGGTCGGGCGTGGTAGACTTTTTAAAATTCAGGGGCGGATATGGCGAGATAGGTAATCAGAATGTGCCCAATTACGTATACGGCTCATCGCTGAACTCTGTTTTCATCAACTCATCTGCTTTCGGAAGCGGCCTGGGACAATACATAAGCAATTATGAAAATCCCAATGTAACCTGGGAGCATCAAACCCAAACCAACCTTGGTGTTGAAATTGGTTTAGGTAGCCAGTTTAACATCACCCTCGACTGGTACAATAAAATTTCAGATAAGTTTTTATTCTCTGCCACTTATCCCGCCTTTACCGGCATTGGTATTCCCAACAGCGGTACCGTAGGTATTGCAGCACCTTATGTGAACTTTGGTAAAATGCAAAACAAGGGGTATGATATCAGCATCATGTACCGCACCCCCAAATCATTGCCATTCGTTTGGAAAAGCACCCTCATTTTATCGCACTATGAGAACGTAGTGAAAGAGCTGAACAGCCAAACATCCAACATAACCCAAACGCTGGCTGTAAATGGCAACCCGCCTATTACAAAAACAACGGTTGGGCAACCTGTCGGTTTGTTCTATGGTTATGAAATGGCAGGCTTATTTCAAACGGTAGATCAGTTATACAGCTCCGCCATTCGCCGCAATAACGGGATCGATGCAAAAACCGGTACTTATTTAGGCGACATTCAGTTTCGTGACCAGGATAAGAACGGCGTGATCGATGGCGACGACCGCGTGATCATTGGTAACCCCAATCCAAAATTCACCTATGGCTTCACCAACAACTTCAGCTATAATGATTTTGACGCCTCGGTATTTGTAACCGGCAGCTATGGCAATGATATCTTCAACTATACCCGCATCTGGGGCGAAGCCATGACCGCAACGGCCGGCAACCAGATGGCCAGCGTAAAGAACAGGTGGACGTTGGATAATATCAATACCAACATGCCCCGGTATGTAAATGGCGACCCCAACGAAAATGCGGGCATATCGAACCGGTTCATCGAAGATGGTTCGTACCTGCGTATACAAAATATAACGCTCGGGTACAACCTTTCAACGTTGATCAAAAGAAGGTTCAGCGCCGTTTCAAGAATGAGGCTATATTTCACGGTGCAAAACCTGCACACATTTACCCGCTATTCAGGATATGATCCCGAAGTAGGTCCGTTGAACGGCAACGTTTTCCTCAATGGAATTGATATGGGACGCTATCCCGTACCACGGACATTCATCGGCGGTATAAACGTTGAGTTTTAAAAATATCCTATCCACAATAAAAAATTACTGATGAACAAGCATATAAAACGAACAACCTGTGTTTTGGGAGCCGTGCTGGCTGTATCGGTGATGGCGGGTTGTAAAAAATCTTTCTTCGACGGAACACCAACCGGACAATATACAGTAGATAATTATTTCACTTCTGCTGCCGAAGTGGAGGCAACCACCGCTGCCTTATACGGCGCTCCCTGGTATAACTTTAACTGTACCTACAGCATGAGTATCGGCGATGTGTACTCGGGAAATTCAACCGGCGACGCTAATGCAGCTATGATACAGTATCAGAACATGAACGTAACGCAAAGCAACGAATACCTGTATAAAGGCTGGGCCTCGTTGTTTTCGGTAGTAGGGCAGGCCAATGCCATCATTAATAATGTAAATAAAAATGCATCATTACTCACTACAGCCACTATCCAAACCGCATTGGGCGAGTGTTATTTTATGCGGGCGGCCGCCTATTTTTACCTCGTAAGGAATTACGGCGCTGTGCCTGTTGTTGATGAAAAGGCCAACTTCAGTGAAAACTACCAGTTGCCCCGTAACATTGTAGAAGATGTATACAAGTTTATTATAAATGACCTGCAGTCGGCCGAAGTACTGTTGCCTGCAAAAGGCGCAACGCCAGGCAGGTTATCGGCAGGCGCCGCCAAAGCGCTGCTGGCTAAAGTATATCTTACCAACGACGACTTTGCCAGCGCCAAAGCCAAAGCGTGGGAACTGATCAGCAATGAAAGCAAATACGGGTACGGTCTGATGGATAGCTATGCCGATCTTTTTTATACCCGCAATAACAACAACAAAGAATCGGTTTGGGCCCTGCAATGGAAAGCCAGCAATGCCGATGGCGCCTATGGCACCGGTAATGTTACCCAGGCCTATTGCGCACCATACGGGCAAGAGCTAACCGGCCAGAGCGATGGCTGGGGCAGTTTTAAACCAAGCATCGATTTGCAAAGAGACTCTATAGCCGGCGATTTAAGAAGAAAGTCAACCTATATGCGGCCGAATGATTATTATTCAGAATTACTGCAGGCAAAAGGCGGTTATACCTATCCCGGTTGTAAATCAAGAACAGGCGCCAACGTAAAAAAATACGTGGTAGGCAATTTTGAAGACAATGCAGCTACCGGCGGCGTATACATGATGAGCACAGGTATCAATACCTACATGATCAGGTATGCCGATGTGCTGCTCACCTATGTTGAGGCCGTGATCGGTAACAACACCAGCACCACCGATGCAACCGCCATTCAGCAGTTTATGCGCATAAGGACCCGCGCCGGTTTAGGCGGTATTGCCGTAAGCAGCATTTCATCAGATGACCTGCTGCGTGAAAGAAGGCTGGAGTTTGCTTTTGAAGGCCAGTACTGGTACGATATATTACGCCTGCCCCAGGATAAAGCGATCACTAAATTAAGCAATATCGAAAGAGGTATGTACGACGGCTGGTGCGGAACGGGCTCCATTACTTCAAACAAAATATCGGTGAACGCCGGCATGCTGCTGTTCCCGATACCGCAATCGGAAATAGACAGCGATCCCAAACTGGGCGAAGCTCCGGTACCTTATTATTAAACTTTAAACTGGCGCATCATGAAAAAAAGTATAACAAGCTGCACCGTGCTTTGTCTGCTGACAGCTTTATTATATATCAGTTGTAAAAAAGATAAGATCGGTTCACCCAACAATTTAACGGTGAGCCCTGCATCGGCCCTTCCCGGAACTTTTATAACCATTTCGGGACAGGATATTCAGCAAATTGAATCGATAAAATTCGATACAACTACCGCTTCATTCAGTTCGGTGTTCAATACATCAACCGACATTTTCACCAGTGTACCCACCGCTGCCCGTTTTGGCGACCAGGTTATTACCATTACCAATAAATCGGGCGAAACCGCGCAGGTAAACTTTACCGTTATTCAACCGGCTCCGGTTATCAGCGGTTTTAATCCTGCCAACGCACCGGTTGGCGATACGGTAACAATAACCGGCAAAATGTTAACCGGAATAATTTCAGTGGCCATCGGTTTAACACCCGTAGAGGTAATCGATGCATCATCTGCCTCGCAAATAAAAATCAAGGTACCGGCCGGGGCATCATCGGGCCTGTTCAACATTGAAACGGGTGGTGGCAAGGCTACCAGCGCCTCGGTATTTACCGTAGGCGAAAGGGCTTTACTTATTGCCGACTTCGATGGGGCCGGTATACGACCCAACGGCAACAGCTGGTATTCGTACGGTGATATAAATACGAAAACAGTAGCCAATACCAATCCCGCTCCGCAGAATGGTTACTTTTTAAAAACCATTCCCAATGCAACCAGTACCAACGGCTATGCGGGTATCAGTACCTATGCGTTGGGTTCAGGCACCGAAACATTCGGGCTAACATCAGCCACCGCTGCCACCACATTAAAATTTGATGTGAACAACAATGGTAAAACCGGTACCTCATTACAGGTAATTGTACAGGAAACCACTACCGACAACAGTTCGACCAACTTTGCAAAAACGGTAAGCATAAACGGCACGGGGTGGAATACCATCAGCATTCCGTTGTCGACCATGTTCAACAATTACGGAGGTGGCACGGTAGCGCCAACGCCTGCGAATATTACAAAGGTGAAATTTCATTTCAGCGGGTATAATGGCGTGGCCATGGAAGCCAATATTGACAATGTTCGATTTGCTTATTAAATAATATATGCACCACATAGAACATAGGGCACATTAGAAAACACATAGGTTATTCTATGTGAAACCTATGTTCTCTATGTGCCTATGTGGTGAAAAAAGGTCAGGTTGTTTAAAACAAAAAAGTTATTAAAATGAAACTCTTTAATATATTATGGCCCGGCATGTTGGTACTAACGGCATGTACGGCAGGTTGCCAGAAAAATATTGATGAACAGCAACCATCACAACCCGATACAGAACTGACCCTGCACAATGCAGCGCCTTTTCCGCTGGGTGTAGCAGTAAGTTATGATTCTATAATGACCGACGGCGAATATGCCAATACGGTATTATCGCAGTTCAGCAATGTTACCGCCGGTTATATTATGAAGCACGGCGCCATTGTACAGGCCAATGGCAGTTATAATTTTTCCAAAGCCGATGCTATGGTAAACAAAGTTACCGCCGCCGGTTTGGGTGTTTACGGACATACGCTTTGCTGGCACGCGAACAACAACGGCAACTATTTAAGAAGCTTGCTCGCCATAGCGGGCAGCGGCCCCAATAACCCCAGTTTGATTTCGAACGGCACCTTTGAAGCCGGCAGCGGCAGCAGTTTCAGCAACTGGAGCGCATGGAACGGAGGAGCGTATATAAGCGCCGGAACAGCAGCAGGCGAAATGTACGAAGGCAGCCGCTCGTTAAAAGTAGCACCGGCAGCCGACGGTAACCCCTGGGCTGTGCAGATGGTAAGCGATGCCATTACCATGACCTCGGGCACAGCTTATAAAGTTCGCTTTTACGCCAAAGCGGCTACTGCAGGCGGTAAATTCAGGTTGTCCAATAACGGCGGTACGGCGCAATATTCGGCCGACTATTTTCCAACGACCAGTTGGGCTGCCTACGAATGGAATTTTACATCAAACAATACCAGCAAACGCATAGTTTTCGATATGGGTTACCTA
>Ga0114129_10002040_pt1 | contig 27709 bp, 19 predicted proteins | sample RhiMetdeltSRZDD1_FD_80071 | JGI IMG/M metagenome (GOLD analysis project Ga0114129, IMG submission 80071) | Populus rhizosphere microbial communities from Tennessee, USA - Rhizosphere MetaG P. deltoides SRZDD1 (version 2) (version 2) | ecosystem: Host-associated > Plants > Roots > Rhizosphere >... | reverse complement strand
GCCGCGATAGTCGGTGAGCTGCGTGAGCCTGGTCGCGGTGAAATCGTACAGCCACAGTTCCATGGCGCCGCTGCGGTCGCTCGAGAACGCGAGGCGCGATCCATCCGGCGACCACGCGGGATCGAGCTCCACGAACGGATCGTTCGTCAGCTGCATCGGCGTCCCACCGGCGACCGGCAGGACCCACAGATCGCCGAGGGCGGTGAACGCGACGCGGGATCCGTCGGGCGATACCGCCGGGTGCACGATGCCGGCGAGCGGCTGCGGCGTGTCGGGCTCGAGCTCGCGGTGCGCTTTGGTGTACACGGGCCGGCGCAGCGTGACGGCAGCCATGAACGGCACGATCGCCGGATCGCCGCCGCGCTGGCGGCGTTTGATGTGCCCGTCGGCGGTGTACAGGATCTCGGCCCGCGAGATCCACTGCGGCCGCGCCGCGAACAGATCCTCGACGGCCTGGCCGGTCGGCGGCGGCAGCGCCCGTCCGGCGACGACCAGCATCGATCCGGCAACGGCCGCGAACGTCGTGCCGGTCGGATCCCACGCGGGAATGCCGCCTGTGCGCGAAATCGGACGCTCGGCGCCCGCAAGCGTCGTCGCCCAGAGCGCCATCGGCTCCGCCTGACGCGCGCCGACGCGGATCAACGCATCGTCGACATGGCGTCCGACGAACAGGATCTCGCGGTCGTCGGGGCGCCACGCGGGATGCGAGCCGATCATCGGCGACACCTGGCGGAGATCGCCGGCCGCGGCCCCGACCGTCCAGATCGATCGGATGCCGCCGTCTCGATCGGACGAGAAGGCGATGTGGCTGCCGTCGTGCGACCAGTCCGGCTCGCGATCGTCGAACGGACCCATCGTCAGCTGGCGCAGGCCGCCGCCGTCGGCGCCGATCGTGAAAATGTGCCAGGTGCCGTCGTCGCCGAATCCCTCGAAAACGAGCGAGCGGCTGTCGGGCGACCAGGACGGATGGCGGGCCTCGAGAAAATCCGAGGTGATCCTCCGCGCGTCGCCGCCGCCGAACGGCAGGACCCAGAGGCTGCCGAGCAGATCGATGGCGATCCATCGGCGATCGGGCGAGGCGGCTGCGGCGAAATCGGTCCCCTCGGTCACCGTCACGACGACGTCGGCCTGGCTGAGGATGTCCTGCGGCGGGAAGAGCGTCGCGCCGGCGAAGAGGAGCGCGAGGGGGAGACGCCCGGCGGGCGACATTATTTACTGGGAGACGTGCTGCGACGCTTCGGCTTCTTCTTCGATTTGGACGCCCGGTCGCCGCGTTCGGCCTTGAGCGCGGCGGCCCGCTCGATGATGCGTGCGAGCATCGCGCCGGCGTCGCCGCCCTTGGCCGGCCGGTCCGACAGCCACACGGCGGGCGTGTCCTCGGCCAGGATGTCCTCGAAGTCGCCGTCGCTCTTCACGCTCCTGGGCGCGAACTCGGTGATGTCGAGATCGCCGGCCCACTCGTCGCGGTGCTTGATCAGCAGCCACGATTTATCGCCGGATCCGCCGGGATAGCGTCCGCCGGTGCGCACGAGCACCCACGATCCCTTGAGCTTGTAGCCGTTCAGCGTGAACTTGAGATCGCCTTTCTTCAGCGCGGCGTCGACGTCGGGCTGCTCGGGCGTCCACGTGCCGCGATCCCACAGCATGACGATCCCGGCGCCGTAGCCTTCCGGGATCACGCCTTCGAACTCGCCGTACTCGAACGGGTGGTCCTCGACTTTCATCGCGAGCCGCTTCGTTTTCGGATCGAGCGAGGGCCCCTTCGGCACCGCCCACGACAGCAGCACGCCGTTGTGCTCGAGGCGGAAGTCGTAGTGGAGCTGGCTCGCGAGATGTTTCTGGACGCAGAAGAATCGCTCGCGCCCCGTGCGCGCGACCGGCTTGCCGGCCGGTTCCGGCGTCTTCGTGAAATCGCGCTTGCGTTTGTATTCTTCGAGCGCCATCAGTTGACTTCGCCCATCAGCCGCTTGATCGGGCGCGCGAGCGTCAGCATCACCACGCCGGCGCCGATGCCGAATGCCGCAATCGTGCCGAAGAGCGCCGTCAGCGACATCGATCCGTAGAGCGACGCGATCCGGCCGCCGATGAAGTTGCCGAGCGAGATCGCGAGATACCACACGCCCATCAACAGGCCGCCGACGCGCGCCGGCGCGAGCTTCGTCATCGCGCTCATCCCGACCGGGCTCAGCGAGAGCTCGCCGAACGAGTGGAGCAGATAGACGACGACGAGCCACATGGGGCTGACTTTGGCGCCGGCGCCGGCAAACGTGGACGCGATCATCAGTGCCGCGAAGCCGCCGCCCGCGCAGAACAGACCGATGGCGAACTTGGTCGGGCTGGTCGGCTCGCGCGGGCCGAGCGCAATCCACAGCCACGCGAACACCGGCGCGAACGCGATGATGAACAGCGGCTGCAGCGACTGGAAATAGCTGCTCGGGAATTCGATCCCGACGAGCGCGGTGCGCGTCGCGCGATCGGCGAACAGGTTCAGCGTCGATCCCGCCTGCTCGAACTGCGACCAGAACAGCGCCGCCGCGACGAAGAGCAGGGCGATCGCGTACAGCCGCTTCCGCTCGTCGGCCGTCCAGCCGCGCGCCAGCAGCAGCCAGACGAAGAACACGACGGTACCGCCGACCAGTGCGTAGCCGGCGACGTCGGCCACCATCTTCGCCGTGAGCGGCACGACGCCGGTCAGCACGCCCAGCGCGAGCAGGACGACAGCCGCCGCGGCGACGCCGCCCCAGACGGTGACGCTCCGTCGAAGCCGCGCGGCCGCCGACGGCGAGTCGGCCGGCGCCGGATAGAGTCCGGCTTCCCCGAGCGTGGCGCCGCCGAGCACGTACTGGACGAGACCGAGCACCATGCCGATGCCGGCGGCCGCGAACCCCAGATGCCAGTTCACGCGCTGACCCAGGTAGCCGCACACGAGCGGCGCGATGAACGCGCCGAGATTGATCCCCATGTAATAGATCGAGAAGCCCGCGTCGCGCCGGTTGTCGTCGGGTCCGTACAGCGCGCCGACGATCACGGCGGCGTTGCCCTTGAGCAGCCCGGTGCCGATGACGATCAGCGTCAGCCCGAGATAGAACGTCGCGACGGACGGAAACGCCATGCTGAAGTGGCCGCAGGCGATCACGATGCCGCCGTAGAGCACGGCACGGCGCGGACCGATCAGCCGATCGGCGATCCAGCCGCCCGGCAGCGTGCTCATGTACACCATCGACGTGTACAGCCCGTATACGGCGCCGGCGACGGCGGTGTCGAATCCGAGCCCGCCCGCCGCGATTGGCGCGGTCATGAAGAGGATGAGCAGCGCCCGCATGCCGTAGTAGCTGAAGCGCTCCCACATCTCGGTGAAGAACAGCGTGGAGAGACCGCGCGGGTGCCCGAAGAAGGAGTGATCGAGCGGTACCGGTGCCGGCTGCGGAGCCGCGGCCGCTGGAGCAGTCGCCATCGGCCGGAGTCTACCAGAGGGTGCGACAATACCAGTAGTGCTCGCCGTTCTTATCAGTACCTATGAAATGGGCCGCCAGCCCTTCGGGTTGGCGTCGCCGGCGGCCTGGCTGCGCCGCGACGGCTGGCAGGTCGTCTGCGTCGATTTGTCGAAGCAGCCGCTCGCTCGCGACGTCGTCGCCGATGCGGATCTGGTCGGTTTCTATCTGCCGATGCACACGGCGACGCGGCTGGCGGGTCCGGTCATCGTCAGGGTCCGCGCGCTGAACGCGCGCGCCCGCGTGTGCGCCTTCGGTCTCTACGCCCCGCTCAACGCCGAATGGCTGCGGTCGCTCGGCGTCGATGCGGTGCTGGGAGGGGAGTTCGAGGAGGATTTGCGACGCGCGGCCGCAGGCCAGCCGGTCGTGCCCTCGCCGCAGCGCGCCATCGCGCGCCTCGATTTCATCGTGCCCGATCGCGCCGGGCTCCCCCCGCTCGATCGCTACGCGACGCTGCACAGCGGCGCGACGCGCACACTGGTCGGCTACACGGAAGCGAGCCGCGGCTGCCGGCATCGGTGCCGCCATTGTCCCATCGTGCCGGTCTACGACGGTCAGTTTCGCGTCGTGCCTGCCGACGTGGTCCTCGCCGATGCCGCCGCGCAGATCGCAGCCGGCGCGCGCCACCTCACCTTCGGCGATCCGGACTTCCTCAACGGCCCGACTCACGCGATGCGCGTGGTCGAAGGCGTGCACGCCGCCCATCCCGACGTCACCTACGACGTGACGATCAAGATCGAACACCTGCTGCGCCATCGAGAGCTGCTGCCGCGGCTCCGCGACACGGGATGCCTGTTCATCACGAGCGCGGTCGAGTCGATCGACGACGCGGTCCTCGCGCGGCTCGAGAAAGGGCACACGCGGCAGGATTTCGTCGACACGGTTGGCTTGTGTCGCAGCGTGGGCGTCCTGCTGGTGCCGACGTTCGTCGCCTTCACGCCCTGGATCACGCTCGAGGGCTACTGCGATCTGCTCGACACGATCGCGGCGCTCGACCTCGTCGAGCACGTGGCGCCGATCCAGCTCGCGATCCGTCTGCTGATTCCCAACGGATCGCGCCTGCTCGAGCTCGCCGCGATCCGAGAGGTCGTCAGCGGATTCGATCCGGCCACGTTGACGCATCGGTGGGCGCATCCGGATCCGCGCGTCGACGATCTGCAGCAGCGCATCTCGGACATCGTCGGCGTGACGCTGACGCGCTCGCGGTCCGAGATCTTCGAGGAGATCAGCGCCCTCGCGCACGACGCGGCCGGCATGCCGAATGTGTCGTCGCGCCCGGCGCGTCAACGCGCGACGATTCCGTATCTCAATGAACCTTGGTACTGTTGAGCAGAACCAAACTCAGAGCAGGTAGCTCTGATCTAATGCCCACGGTCCTCCTTCTGGCCGCGACGACTGGCTACCAGACCCGCGCGTTCGGCGACGCCGCCGAGCGGCTCGGCGTGGAGCTCGTCTTCGCGACCGATCGCTGCCACATGCTCGAGGACCCCTGGCAGGACGGCGCCATCGCCGTGCGCTTCCACGAAGCGGACGCCTCCGCTGCCGCCATCGTCGAGCTGGCGCGCACGCGGCCAATCGACGGCATCCTGGCTGTCGGCGATCGGCCGACCGCAATCGCCGCGCTCGTCGCCGCGGCGCTCGGGCTGCCGTGGCATCCGCCGGCGGCCGCCGCCATCGCGCGCAGCAAGCAGCTCACGCGCGAGCGCCTGGCCGCCGCGGGTCTGCCTGCGCCGCGATTCGAGGTCCTCGCGGCCGACCGTGCGAGCGTCCCTCCCTCCATCAGATATCCCTGCGTCGTCAAGCCGCTGGCGCTGTCGGGCAGCCGCGGTGTGATGCGGGCCGACGATGAGCACTCGTTGCGCGAGGCGGTGGAGCGGCTGCGCGCGCTGCTCGCGTCGGCGGACGTGCAGGTCGAGCGGAACGCGCTCCACGATCGCATCCTCATCGAGGACTTCATTCCGGGACGCGAGCTCGCGGTCGAGGCGCTGCTCAATCACGGCGCCCTGCATCCGCTCGCGATCTTCGACAAGCCCGATCCGCTCGACGGCCCCTTCTTCGAGGAGACGATCTACGTGACGCCCTCCGTCGAGCCAGCCGACGTGCAGGCGGCGATCGTCGACGCCGTCGCGCGGGCCGCGGCGGCGATCGGCTTGCGGCACGGACCGATCCACGCCGAGTGCCGCGTGAACGCGGACGGCGTGTTCGTCCTGGAGATCGCCGCGCGGCCGATCGGCGGTCTGTGCGCGCGGGCCCTCACCGTGCAGAGACGCGAGGGGCATCAGGCACCCGATCCCCGTCCCTTCCCAGAGCTCCTGCTCCTGCACGCCCTTGGCGAGGACCCCGCCAACTGGCGCCGCGAGGATGCGGCATCCGGCGTGATGATGATTCCAATCGCGCGCCGCGGCGTGTATCGCGGCGTATCGGGCATCGACGACGCACGACGCGTCGCCGGCGTCGAGGACGTTCAGATCACTGCGAAGCCCGAACAGCTGCTCGTCCCGCTGCCCGAAGGCGCGAGCTATCTGGGCTTCATCTTTGCGCGCGCCGGCGATCCGCGTGCGGTCGATCGCGCGCTCCGCGCGGCGCACGCGCGCCTGCGCTTTGCGATTGCGCCGGAGGTGCCGGTGCTACAATCAGCGCATGGCTAACTGCGGACACTCCGCGCCGCCCACGCCGTCCACCAACAAGAGCGGCCGCCGCGTCATGTGCGTCAAGTTCCAGAAAGAGCTGCCCGGTCTCGACGAGGCGCCGTGGCCCGGCGAGCTCGGCCAACGCATCTACGAGCAGGTGTCGGTCGACGCGTGGAAGCTGTGGGAAGAGCGGATGAAGATGATCCTCAACGAGTATCGCCTGATGCCGTGGCAGAAAGAGGCGCAGGATCTCGTCGCAAAGCACATGGAGGATTTCTTCTTCGGCGAAGGAGCCGCGCTCCCACCGGGCTACGTTCCGCAGCAGACCAAGTAGCCGACCTTCCCCTGGGGTAGGTAACGCGCGCCACACATGTGCCCCCGGGCGGCCGCGGGCCGCCTTCCAGTTTCCTAACGGACTGGCCGACGTGCAGCTCAGCAGCGCAGCCAATCGCTACTTCTTTCCAGCCCTTCTGTAGCAAACCGCTGCAACGCGGCAGGACCACCCGTGTAAACAGCGCGAATAAGTCGCAGGTTTGATAGCACTTAGCCGCAGGCCCCGGAAAGAGGCGTGGCACACTCTTTGATAATCGCTGGGGTTGGGAACGAGTGCGTTGGCGCTCGAGCGACAACAAACGGAGGCGGGAACGTGAATACTGGAGAACGTAAAGAACGGCGAGGATTCGCATCGATGTCCCCTGAGAAGCAGCGCGAGATCGCCAGCAAGGGCGGCCGCGCGGCGCACGAAAAGGGGACGGCCCATGAATGGACGGCCGACGAGGCGCGCTCTGCCGGTCGGAAGGGGGGCCAAGTGAGCCGCGGGGGCCGCGGCCGCCTGATCCTTCCTGAGGAAGGCACGCCCAGCTCGGCGCCCGAGGCATCCATGAGCGCAGAGCGTCCCGCCGCGCCGCGCGCGGAATAACCCGACGCAGACGGGAAGGACGCTCGACTTTGGAGGCGACAAACAATGGCAAGACGTGTAGCCGTGGTCTGGGTGTGGGCGCTGACCGTCGCGGCCAGCGCGAGCGCGCAGACCGGGTCTTCAGGGACATCCACAGGGCAGACCACATCCTCACCGGCGGCACAGTCCTCGTCCACGACGGACACGCGGCCGGCGACGACCACGTTCTTCGGCGACACTGGACTGTGGTTTGTACCGACCGGTGAGGTGCTGCCGGCCGGCAAGGTGTCAGTGAGCGGCTACCGCCGCGGCACCAACTACATCGCGGGCTACACCAACGTCGGCGACTTTGCCGGCACCTTCGGGTTCGGCATCGCGAACCGCGCCGAGATCTTCGGATCGCTGCTCTTCGACACGCGCATCGACCGCGACACCGTCCCCCTGTTCTTCAACGACTCGAAGATCGGCGGCATCGTGGATCGGTATCCGCGCGTTGATCGCGCGTGGACCGGCGATCACGTCGGCGACCTGTACGCCGGCATCAAGATCAACCTGATGTCGGAAGCGAACCAGGCGCCGGCGGCCATCGCCGTCCGCGGCATGGTGAAGATTCCGACCGCTGACAAGGATGTCGGCAACGGCACCGGGAAGGCCGATTTCTCGCTGGACTTCATCGCCAGCAAGGAGGCGGCGAAGAAAGTGGAGTGGGCGGGCTTCGCCGGCTACGAGTTCCGAGGCAAGCCCGACGGCGTCGACGCGCCCAACGGCGCGTTTCACTGGGGCACCGGCATCGGCTTCCCGTCGCGCAACATCGTCCGCGTGACCGGCGAGGTGAACGGCGCCATCGTGTCGAAAGATCAGGCGAGGCTGACCGGCCTGACGGTGCGCGGTGTCGACGGCACGATCGCGCCGCTCGTGTCCGACACCGAGAACCTCACGCGGGCTACGCTGGCCGTCACTGCGCAGGCGCGCAACGGCTTCTTCGTCGGCGGCGGCGTCAGCTGGAACGTGCCGCAGAAGGCGCGCGATACGCGCCTCACCGACGAGGACCAGTTCGGCGACTACTTCGACTGGCAGGTGCGGATCGGCTATCACCCGGGCGTCCGCACGTACGCCCCGCCGCCGCCACCGCCGCCACCACCACCGCCGCCGCCGCCGGCGGCCCCGGTGCACAACCTGTCGGTGCGCGCGCAGTGCAATCCGTGCACGGTGGAAGTGGGCAAGAGCTCGACGGTCACCGCCACGGCGAACAGCTCGATCGGGTGCTCGGTGAACTACCGGTGGACGGCGCCGAGCGGCACGCTGGCGAATCCGGCCGAGCGTCAGACGCTGTGGACGGCGCCGAACCAGGAAGGCTCCGTGCCGGTCACGGTGACGGTCACCTGTCCGAGCGACAACAAGACCGCGTCGGATACGGTGAACATCCAGGTGCTGCGGCCGACGCCGAAGACCTACACGTTCGAGGACGTCCACTTCGACTTCGACCGCTACTCGCTGCGGCCTGAAGCGACTCGAGTCCTCGACGAGGCGGTGTCCGCGCTGAAGCAGGATGCGACCCTGCGCGTCGAGATCGAAGGGCACACCTGCAACATCGGGACGGCCGAATACAACCTCGCGCTCGGCGATCGGCGCGCGAACGCCGTGAAGGCGTATCTGGTCAGCCAGGGGATTTCGGCGGACCGGCTGCGCACGGTGAGCTACGGCGAAGAGCGGCCGAAGTACGACAACTCGCGCGAAGAGACGCGGCGTCTCAATCGCCGCGCGGCGCTGCAGGTGAATCTGCAGCGGTAGACGGAGGAGCAGGGCAGGAGAGGCAGGAAGGGCAGCACAGGGCAGGATGCACGTCCTGCCCATCCTGCCCTTCCCGCCCATCCTGCCCTCGCACGTAACTGGGGACCATGCGTTTCATCCACCTTTACCTCATCGGCTACTTCATCGTCATCGTCGGCGCCGTCCTCGCGCTGTGGCAGGCCGGCGCGCTCGCGCGCATCGGCGCGACGTGGCTCGGCATCGGCCTGATCATCGCGCTCGGGCTGGGTGTCATCTTGGCCGTCACGTCGGCGAAACCGACGATTACCCGGGAATAACCGTCTGTACGCCTTCGCTTCGAGGCTGCATTTCCAAGCGTCGGCGAGACACGCTGCATCCGGTCCTTGTCTGATGGCATGCGTTGTGGTTCTCCCCACCCCATGCATCGCCACCTCGCGCGGGTGCTGTTCGTCCTCTGGGCGGCGGCCGCGGCCGGCGCGTGTAAAGAGGAAGGGACCATCAAGGTCCACAAGCTGGCGTTCAAGGGCGTCAAAGCCGTCGACGAAGCGCGTCTGAAAACCGCCCTGGCCACCCACGAGAGCTCGAAGCTGCCGTGGGGCCGCAAACGCTATTTCGATCGCACCCGCTTCGACGCCGACCTGCAGCGCATTCAGGCCTTCTACGCCGACCGAGGCTACCCGGACGCCCGCGTCACGGGCTTCGACGTCAAGCTCAACGACAAGCAGGACGCGGTCGACATCGTCGTGACGATCGACGAAGGGCAGCCGGTGAAGGTCGCGTCGATCGACCTGGTCGGCTTCGACGTGGTGCCGGAGAACCACCTGAACGATCTGAAGAAGCGCATGCCGCTCAAGCCGGGCGATGCGCGCGATCGCCAGCTGGTGATCACAGTGCACGAGATGGCGGTCAACGAGCTGCGCGATCACGGGTACCCGTACGCGAAGGTCGCGACGCACGAGACCAACGGCGCCGACGCCAAGACCGCGGCGATCACCTTCGAGGCGCAGCCGGGCGTGCTGGCGCACTTCGGGCCGGTGGAGATCGCCGGCAACAAGAGCGTCAGCGACCACGTGATCCGGCGCGAGCTGGCCTACAAACCCGGTGACCTCTATCAACGCAGCCTCGTGCAGGAAACGCAGCGGCGGCTGTACGGGATGGAGCTCTTTCAGTTCGCCACCGTCGAGCCGCTCAATCAGGAGCAGCAGCCGCGGGAAGTGCCCACGCGCGTGACGGTGGCCGAAGGCAATCACCAGAAGGTGAACTTCGGCGTCGGCTACGGCACCGAGGAGAAGGCGCGCATCGATTCGGAATATCACCACGTGAACTTCCTCGGCGGCGCGCGCACGGCCGGCGCGCACGCGCGCTGGTCGTCGCTCGATCGCGGCGTCCGCCTGGATTTCACGCAGCCGTACTTCTTCCGCCCGCATCTGTCGGTGGGTCTTGAGGCGCAGCAGTGGTACACGTACACGCCCGCCTATCGATCCACGACGAGCGGCGGGAAGGCGACGCTGACGCATCGCAGCAGCCGGCAGACGTCCTGGTCGATCTCGATGACGAGCGAGCGGGACGCGAGCGCCATCGCGCCCAGCGTGCTGAACGACCTGACGCTCCGCAACAACCTGATCGCGCTGGGACTCGATCCCCGCACGCTGGAGCAGAGCGGCACGCTGAACGCCGTCGGCTTCGATTTCCAGCGATCGACGGCCGACAACGTCCTCAACGCCCACCGCGGGTACCAGTTCGCGTTCCACACGGAAGAAGCCGGCAAGCTGCTGCCGGGCACCTTCAATTACTTCGCGATCTCGGCCGACGCCCGGCACTATCTGCCGGTCGGCGCGAAGATCGTGTTCGCGACGCGGCTGCAGCTGGGGAACATCGACGCGGGCGCCAACGATCTCACCCGCGTGCCGTTCTCGAAGAAGTACTTCCTCGGGGGCGCGACCAGCATTCGCGGGTGGGGCCGCTACGAGGTGAGTCCGCTCAGCGGATCCGGCCTGCCGATTGGCGGCGACAGCATGCTCGCCTTCAGCGAGGAGCTGCGCGCGGTCATCTCCGGCAATTTCGGCGGCGTGCTGTTCTTCGACGCCGGCAACGTCTGGGCCGGCTCGTGGGGCATCCGCCCCGGCGATCTTCGCTACGCGATCGGTCCGGGCCTGCGCTATCAGACACCGATCGGTCCGATCCGCTTCGACGTCGGCTATCAGCTCAATCCGATCGACGGCCTCCTCGTCAACGGCGCCCCGCAGAGACGCCGGGTTCGGTTTCATTTCAGCATTGGTCAGGCTTTCTAGACGCGATCACGGGGTGCCCGAATGCGAATCGTCAGACGGCTGACACACGTGCTCGTCCTCGTGCTCACGCTGATCGTCGGTGCGGCGGCGGCGGCGATCATCGTGGCGCAGACGGCGTGGTTCAAGAACTGGCTGCGTGTATACATCGAGCGCCAGGCGAACCTCTACCTGAACGGCAAGATGTCCATCGGGCGGCTGGGCGGCAATCTGTTCTTCGGCGTCGAGCTCGAGAACATCGGCGTCTCGATGGACGGCACCGAGATCGTCGCGGTCAAGGATCTCGGCCTCGATTACAACGTCTTCCAGCTGGTCGCGAAGGGACTGACGGTCGACAACATCCGACTGAACAAACCCGTCGTCTACCTGCGGCGCGAGGGAGACACGTGGTCGCTCACCCGGCTGATCAAGAAGCAGGAGCAGGAAGCCGACCGGCGCGGTCCCGAGAACCCGATCACGATCGACGACATCGGCATCAGCGACGGCTCGATCGTCTTCGACGGTCCGGTGGGCACGAGCGGCGTCGAGGTGCCGAAGCGGTTCGATCACCTCGACGCGAAGCTGAACTTCAAGTACGAGCCGGTGCACTACAGCATCGAGATCTCGCACGTGTCGTTCCGCGGGTCGGAGCCGTCGCTCGCGCTCAACGCGCTCTCGGGCGGCGTCGCGGTCAGGGAGGACACGCTGTTCCTCAAGAAGCTGGCGCTGCGGACCGAGGAGACGTCGGTCGCCATCGAGGGCGCGGTCCAGAACTATCTCTCGCGCCCGGTGCTGAACCTGCAGATCACCAGCGACAAGACGTCGATCCCCGAAATCGCGCGGATCGTTCCGTCGCTGGCCGGTATCAAGCTACAGCCGGCGTACGAGCTGAAGCTCGACGGCCCCGCCGATCGGCTCCGGCTCGAGGCGAACGTTCGGTCGTCGGCGGGACAAATCATCGCGAAGCTGCTGACCGACGTGCAGGCGCCGGGCAACGCGGCGTCGGGCACCGTGTCGATCCGCCATCTCGATCTCGCGCCGCTCCTGAAGAATCCGGCGCAGAGGAGCGACATCACGGCGGACGCCAAGCTCGACGTCCGCGCCGAATCGTTTTCCAACCTGAATTCGATGCGCGGCGCCGTGCACGTCGACGCGCCGCGCGTGGTCGCGGCCGGCTACGCGGCCGAGAACATCCATGCCGATGCCAGGATCAACGGCCGGCGCGTCGCGCTGAACGGCAGCGCGAACGCGTACGGCGCCGCGGCGACAACGGCGGGAACGGTCGTCATGCCGGAAGGGCGCGACCCCGTGGCGTTCGATCTGCACGGTCGGGCGCGCAATCTCGATCTTCGGAAGCTGCCGCGGACGCTCGACGCGCCGCCCGCCGCGACCAACGTGAACGCGGCGTACGCGGTCAAGGGGCACGCGCCGGCGGGCAGCTCACCGGGCGGCCGGCCGCTCGACGTCGCGGGCAGCCTGACGTTCGAGCCCTCCACGGTTGCCGGCGCGCGGATTGCGGCCGGCAGCACGATCGGCTTCGACGTGCGCGACAAGAGCGTCGGCTACACCGCCGACGCCACGATCGCCAACCTCGATCTCGAGCGCGTCGGGAGAGAGTTCAACGTGCCCGCGCTCGCGTCCGACCGCTATAAGAGCGACATCAACGGGCACGTCACGGCGAAGGGGCACGGCACGACGCCGAAGGAGATGGACGTCGCCGCGAGCGGGACGCTGTCGAACACGGCGATCCTCGGCGGCACGATCCCCAATCTGACCTTCGACGCCGCGATGGCGCACGATACGGCGCACGTGAAGGCGAACGGGACGTTCGCGCGATTCGATCCAGCCCTCGCCAGCGGCAAGCCGGCGATGAAAGGCGACGTGACCGGCGCGCTCGACGTCGACGCGACCGTCGATCACCCGACGAGCGGCGTGACCGCTGACAGCGTCGCCGGGCGCATCAACGCGACGCTCGACCCCTCGACCATCGGCGGGCTCGCCATCGACACGGCGAAGATCGACGCCGACTACCGCAACTCGTCCGGCGACATCAGGGCGCTCGAGATCCACGGGCGCGATCTCAACGTCCAGGCGAGCGGCGCGCTCGCGCTCAACGAGACCGGCCAGTCGAACCTGAAGTTCCACGCCGACTCGTCGTCGCTCGCCACGATCGGCAAGCTGGTCGATCAGCCAATCACGGGGATCGCCAAGACTGACGGCACGGTGACCGGCAACAAGCGGGAGCTGCAGGCCTCCGGAAATCTCGTCGGCGACGGCGTCCGCTACGAAGAGAACGGCGCGCTCGCCCTCTCGTCCACCTATTCGGTGAAGCTGCCCGATCTCACGCCCGCCAATTCCACCGTGTCCGCGACGACGCGCGCGACGTTCGTGACGCTCGGGGGGCAGAACATCAACGAGCTGAACGCGAAGACCGACTACGCGAACAAGCGGCTCGATTTCGACGCGACGGCCAAACAGCCGAAGCGCTCGCTCGGCGTCGGCGGCTCGGTGCTGCTGCATCCCGATCATCAGGAAATCCACGTGCAGAAGCTGGCGCTCGACGCGCAGGGCCAGCAGTGGCAGCTCGCGCCGGGCACCGAGGCGACCGTCAGCTACGCCGCGGACGCCGTCGACGTCAGGCACTTCACGCTCGTGAGCGGCAACCAGAAGATTGCGGCCGACGGCGTGTTCGGAAAGGCGGGCAACGCGCTCGATGTGACGATGACCAACGTGGAGCTCGCCAGCGTCGACGCCATGCTGCTGCGGCCGCCGCAGCTCTCCGGCAAGCTGAACGCGAGCGGCACCATCACGGGGACCAAGGACGCGCCGCATGTGAAAGGCGCGTTCGCGGTGAATCAGGGCGCCTTCCGCCAGTTCAAGTACGACTCGTTCGCCGGCACGGTCGACTACGGCGGCCGCGGCGCGACCGTCGACGCCAGGCTGCAGCAGAACCCGTCGGCCTGGATTACCGCGAAGGGATATATGCCCGTCGCGGCGTTCTCGGTGCCGACGACCGGGCGTGCGCATCGCGAGGCGGCCGCACCCGAGGATCGTATCGATCTGCACATCGACAGCAGCCCGATCGACCTCGGCGTCGTGCAGGGATTCACCACGGCGCTCACCAACGTGACCGGCACCGTCCAGGCGAAGGTCGACGTCACCGGAGCGGCCGACGATCCGCACCCGTCGGGCGCGATCACGGTCGCGAAGGGCGCGCTGACCGTCGAGCCGACCGGCGTCGCCTACACGAACATCGACGGCCGGATCGAGCTGCAGCCCGATCGAGTGCACGTGCCGGAGATCCGGGTGCTCGACAACCGGCAGCACGCGATGATCATCTCGGGCGATCTCGGCGTGCACGAGCTGCAGGTCGGCGCCTTTACCGTCGGGCTCAAGGCCGACGACTTCAAGGTGCTGGACAACAAGATGGGAAACGTGCGGATCAACAGCGATCTCCGCATGGCCGGCGAGCTGACGCAGCCGCGGCTCGAAGGCGATCTTGGCGTGGCGACCGGAATGATCAACCTCGATCCGATTCTCGCGATGGTCGGCGACTCGGCGTACGCGACCAAGCCCCTCGAGTACGAGACAAAGCCGGGCGCGGCCGGTCCCGAAGGCCAGACGCCCCCGCCGAGCGCGTTCGACGCCCTGCGGATGAACGTGCACGTGACGGTGCCCGACGATCTGGTGGTCAAGGCGAGCGACCTGCGCGCCGGTCCGGATGCGCCGCTCTCGCTCGGCGCGCTGAACGTCACGCTCGGCGGCGATCTGCGCGCGGAGAAGGATGCCGGCAGCCAGATCCGGCTCGTCGGCCTGGTCCGGACGATCCGCGGCACCTACGACTTCCAGGGGCGCCGGTTCGAGATCCTGCGCGACGGATCGGTGCGCTTCGAAGGCTTCGAGGAGCTCAATCCGGCGCTCGATCTGCGGACGCGCCGCATCATCCAGGGCGTCGAGGCGCGCGTCACGGTGCGCGGCAGACTGCAGACGCCCGAAATCGAGCTCTCGAGCAGTCCACCGCTCGAGCAGGCCGACATCCTCGCGCTCATCGTCTTCAATCAGCCGCTGAACTCGCTCGGCGAGGGCCAGCAGATCACGCTCGCGCAGCGCGCGCAGGGCATCGCGGCCGGCGCGGTCGCGAGCCAGCTCGCCGGCTCGATCGGCGAGGCGCTCAACCTGAACACGTTCGAGATTCAGATGGCGCCCGACAGCGGCGCGACGGCGCAGCTGACCATCGGCCAGCAGATCAGCCAGAACCTGTTCGTGAAAGTGCAGCAGGACGTCGGCGATCAGAGCGCGACCAACTTCATCTTCGAGTATCAGCTGAAGGAGTGGCTGCGCCTGCAATCCAACGTGCTGCAAGGGAGCAGCACGCAGCAGTCGCTGTTCCGAAGGGCCCAGGGCAGCGGCGCGGATCTGATCTTTACGTTCAGCTATTAGGCTCGGCGCGAGGCTTCAGCCGGTGTCGCGCCGGGCTTGAGCCGAGCGCCTAACCGACCGCCAGCGACGCCACTTGAACGCGCGCGTCGTTGAAGCACGCGCCGTCGCCGATGTCGGTCAGCGTATCGGGCGCCAGCGCGGTGGCGGTGAAGCCGTTGCACGTGCTGCGGCGCCACAGCCCCTTGGGCAGGCTCACGGTTCCCGGACGAATCGACGCGACGACCTGCAGCGGGCAGTGCACCTCCGCGCGGTCGTTGAACACGCGCACGAGGTCGCCGTCGGACAGGCCGCGCGGTCCGGCGTCGGCCGGATGCATCACGAGCTTGACGTCGCTGCGCGGCAGCTCGCCGAGCGTCGAGCTGATCGTGCGGTCGCTCGCCGGCGAGATGAGCGCGAGCGGATAGGCGTCGGTCGCCGGATCCGGCTGAAAGCGATACAGCCCCAGCGGCGCTGCAGCATCGAGCGCCTCAGGAAACAGATCGACCTTCCGGTCGGGCGTCCTCGGAAACACGTCGACGAACTGCACCGGCCGCAGGCCGAACGGCGGCGCGGGACGCACGCCGTCGCGGAGATCGGCGCCCGCGGCGCCAGGCAGGTCGTCGAGGATGCGAACCATCAGGTCCAGCTCGCCGCGCGGCTCGTCCGGAGCGAGCAGCCCCAGACGCGCGCACAGCTCGCCGAACACGTCCGCGTTCGACCGGGCTTCGCCGACCGCGTCGATCACCGGGCGCGCCAGATCCAGGCTGATCGGGCCGTAGCCCTTCGCGAAATCGTACGCCTCGAGAAACGTCGTCGCCGGCAGCACGACGTCGGCGTAGAGCGCCGTGTCGGTCATGACCTGCTCGAAGACGATCGTGAACAGATCCTCGCGCTCGAGGCCGCGGACGATCCGCCGCTGATCCGGGACCGTTGCGGCGGGGTTGCAGTTGTAGACGAACAGCACGTCGATCGGCGGATCGGTGTATTCCGTCAGCGCGCGGCCGAGATGATTCATGTTGACGAGCCGCGTGGGGGGCTCGTCGGCCGCGATCCATGTTCGCTCGATGCCCCACGCGGCCGAGTTGCTCATCGAGTAGCCGCCGCCGCGCACGCCGAACTTGCCCCCGACCGCCGGGAGCGCGAGCACGGCCATCGCCGCGTTGCCGCCGTTGCGATTGCGCTCGAGGCCCCAGCCGCATCGGATGAGCGCGGGCGAGCTGTCGGCGTACCACGCTGCGAAGCGGTCGACCGCCGCGGCGTCGAGGCCGCAGGTTTCGGCGGCCGCTCGGATCGTCCACGGCTCGGCGCGCTCGCGCAGTCGGTCGGCGCCGCGCGTGTGCTCGGCGAGGAACCGCTCGTCGGCGCATCCCGTCGTGAACAGATGCCGGTGCAGCGCCAGCGCGAGCGCGACGTCGGTGCCCGGACGGATGGCGAGGTGCAGGTCCGCGGCACGCGAGAGCGGTGTCGATCGCGGATCGACCACGACGAGCCTGGCGCCGCGCTCCTGCGCGTCGCGGACGAACGGAATCAGGTGGATGCCCGAGGCCGACGGGTTCACGCCCCACAGCACGATCAGCGCGGCGTGCGGATAATCCTCGTAGGTGACCGACGGCATCTTGCCGTACAGCGCCTGATTGGCCGCGCCCGTCGGCGCCGCGCACACCGTGCGCGCCAGCCGCGACGTGCCGTATCGCCGCCACAACTGCGCGTCGAAGTTGTCCTGCGTCAGCAGACCGTTCGATCCGCCGTACGAGTAGGGCAGGATGGAGGCCGTGCCGTGGCGCGCCTTCGCCGCCTCGAACCGATCGACGATGCGCTCGAGCGCCTCGTCCCATGACACGCGCTTGAACTTGCCCTCCCCCTTGCGCCCGCGCCGCACGCCCGGATAGAGGAGGCGGTCCGGTCCGTACACGCGCTGGCCGAACTTCCGCACCTTCGCGCAGATGTAACCGTCGGTGACCGGATTGCCGTGCGAGCCGTCGATGGAGACGAGCTTGCCGTGCCGTACGGTGACGGCGAGGCTGCACGCATCCGGACAGTCGAGCGGGCACGCCGTCTCGACGACCGACGTGGGCCCTCCGAGCGCGCTGTCGTCGCGCGTGAGCGCCGCCGGACGAGGTTTCGACATCGTTCTTACGATAGCACGAGACAATTGGGTCAACTTTCAACTTTCAACTTTCAAGTTCCGCCGAAACGTTGGAGTTGAAAGTTGTGAGTTAGAGTTGAGAGTTGAAAGTTGAGACTGGGACGTTGTCGCGGCGTGTCGTGATCATCGGCGGTGGATTCGGCGGGCTGGCCGCGGCGCGCGGCTTGCGGCACGCCGACGTCTCCGTGACGCTGATCGATCGCCACAACTACCACCTGTTCCAGCCGCTGCTGTATCAGGTGGCGACGGCGTCGCTGTCGCCTGGCGACATTGCGTCGCCGATCCGATGGGTGCTGCGGCGTCAGCGGAACGTGGAGGTGCTGCTCGCCGAGGCGCGCGCGATCGAAGCCCCGGCGCGCAAGGTCGTCCTCGATCGCGGCTTCCTCGAATACGACTACCTGATCGTCGCGACCGGCGCCGCGCACGCGTATTTCGGACACGCCGAATGGGCGCCGCGCGCGCCGGGTCTCAAGACGCTCGACGATGCGCTCGACATCCGGCGGCGGGTGTTGCTCGCGTTCGAGGCGGCCGAGCGCGAAACGGATCCCGCGGCGCGGCGCCGGCTGCTCACGTTCGTGATCGTCGGCGGCGGCGCGACCGGCGTCGAGCTCGCCGGCGCTCTCGGCGAAATCGCGCGGCAGTCGCTGCGCCAGGATTTCCGGCGCATCCGTCCGGAATCCGCGCGCATCCTCCTCGTCGAGGGCGGGCCGGACATTCTCTCGACGTTCCCCGAGCGGCTCCGTGAGTCGGCTCGACACGCGCTGGAGCGGCTCGGCGTCGACGTGCGAACCCACGCGGTCGTGACCGGCATAGACGAGGACGGCGTGCGCATCGGCGACGAGCGCATTCCGGCGCAGACCGTGTTGTGGGCTGCAGGAGTGGCCGCGTCGCCGCTCGTGCGCTCGCTCGGCGTGCCGCTCGATCGCGTCGGACGCGTGCGGCCGCTGCCGGGCCTCGACCTCGCGGAGTATCCGGAAATCTTCGTGATCGGCGACGTCTGCTCGCTCGAGCAGGATGGGAAGCCGCTGCCGGGGGTCGCGCAGGTCGCGATGCAGCAGGGCGCCCACGCCGCGGCGAACATCCTGCGGAAGATTGCGGGCCGGCGGCTCGAGCCGTTCCGCTACCGCGACTACGGCACGCTCGCCGTCATCGGCCGCGGCAGCGCGGTCGGCGTGATCGGGGCGGTCAGGCTGTCGGGCCTGTTCGGGTGGCTCTTCTGGTTGTTCCTCCACATCTTCTGGCTCATCGGCTTTCGCAACCGCATCGCGGTGCTCAGCGAGTGGGCGTGGGCCTACATCACTCTCCAGCGGCGTGTGCGTCTCATCACCGGCGAGCGGCTCTGGCCTGAATAGTGCACGGCACCCCGCGCAGAACAACGGAGGATGCCATGAAGAAGGCGTCTATGGCCGCGCTGGTGCTCGCTGCCGCCTGCAGTCGCGGTCCCAATCCATCCGACGACGCGCGCAGGGCGCTCGACGAGGCGAAGCTGAACGCGGTGACCGTGGAGTGGGACAGGAGCGCGCACATCGCGCACCTCAAAGGCAGCGTCGACACGGCGACCGATCGTCAGCGCGCGGAAGATGTCGTCACGGCGGCCGTCGGCACGAGCGGGAAAGTGCTGAACGAGGTCACGATCAAGAACGTGAACGACCGGACCGCCGACGACTTCGACGGCGCGATCAAGAGCGCGCTGAAAAAAACCGTCGGCAACGACCCGGCGCTGAAGGATCGCGACATCCGCTTCGAGGTGAACAACGGCGTCGTGACGGTCAAGGGCGAGGTGTGGTCGGCCGCCGAGAAGGCGCGCGTCACCGAGCTCGTCCGCGCCGCGCCGGGCGTGAAGGACATGGCCAACGCGCTGGAGATAAAAGCAGGGAAGTAAGTGACTGACTGATACGTCCTCTATTTGCGATCGGGCGCGATCACCGCGCCCGGCAGCTTTCCCGTGAACGCAGCCGCCTCGCGCACGACGACGCCGTTGACGAGGGCGTACTCGACGCCTTCCGACAGGCGATGCGGATCCTGGTACGTCGCCACGTCGCGGATCGTGGCGGGATCGAACACGACCACGTCGGCCCACGCGCCCGCGCGCAGGACGCCGCGGTCCTTCATCCCGTAGACGCTCGCCGGCAGGCTCGTCATCGATCGAATCGCGAACGGCAGGTCGATCACCGTCCGCTCGCGGACGTAGACGCCGAGCTTGCGCGCGAACGCGCCGTTGCCGCGCGGGTGCGGTTTGCCCTGGCCGAACGCGACGAGGTCGCCGTCGGTGCAGGTCATCGTGAACGGCTGCCGCATGATGTGCTCGATGTCGGGCTCGGACATGTTGAACGACACGACGCTCGCGCCGCCCTTCATGATCATCGAGATCGCCGCGTCGACCGGCGTCGTCTTCATCGCGCGCGCGATCGCGTCGAGCGATTGGCCCTCCAGCGACGGATCGGGCTGGTAGCGCGAGATGACGAGCGACTTCGGGCCGCCCCGCCGCACGAGGTTCTGGTTCATCTCGACGACCAGCCGATCGTGCGTGGGGCCGTCGAGACGCTTGCGCAGCTCCGCGGCGCCGCCGACTTCGGCCCACCGCGGCACGAGCGCCGCTTCGAGTCCGGTGCCGCTTGCCTCGTACGGATACTGATCGGCCCACACGTCGACGCCGCGCGCGCGCGCCTGCTCGATGAGCGACACGAGGGTCTTCGCCTTGCCCCAGTTCGCCGGCCCGAGCGCCTTCATGTGCGCGACGACGCCCGGCAGCTTCGCTTCGTCGGCAACGCGGACAACTTCCTCGACGGCCGCGGCGACGCCGATGGTGTAGTCGCCTTCGTCGCGGATGTGGCTCTCGTATACGCCGCCGAACTGCGCCGCGACCCTGGCGAGGGCGATCACCTCTTCCAGCTTCGCGTAGCTGCCCGGAGCGTAGTACAGGCCCGACGAGAGCCCGATGGCGCCCGCCTCCATGCCGGCGCGCGCGAGGGCGACCATACGATCGAGCTCGTCGGGCGTGGCCTGCCGATCGCTCATCGCCAGCACCTCGCGTCGAATCGATCCGTGCGGCACGTAGAGCGCGATGTTCACGCCGATGCCGCGCTGCTCGTAGCCGGCGCGCTGCGCCCTGATGTCGATCGGGCCGCCGCCGTCCGGATTGAGCACGACGGTCGTGAGCCCCTGCGCGAGCAGCTGCCGGCCCTCCTTCAGCGCGCCGGCCAGGCCGTTCGAGGCGTGCGAGTGCACATCGATGAAGCCGGGCGCGACCGTGAGACCGCGCGCATCGATTGTGCGGACGCTTGCCGCGTCGCCGAGCCGTCCGACCGCGGCGATTCGACCGCCGCGGATCGCGATGTCGGCCGCCTGCGCGGCGGTGCCGGTCCCGTCGAGCACGCGGCCGTTGCGGATCACCAGGTCGTACGGTTGCGGGGCCTGAAGCAGCAGCAGAATCGCGAATGCTTCAGCCCACCGAAACAGTCTCATCGGCGTCATCTTAGCGCGGCAGCCGTTTTGCTGAAACGAGCTCGGCCTGCTCGAGAAGCGGCTGCGCAAGACGGCGTAGCGAGCTGGTGGTCCGCGTGGCGCTGGGTGCGACGACGCGAGATCTCGCGCGGCTCGTCGCGTCGCACAGCGTGCGGCTGGTCGGAATGGGCGTGGGGGCCGGCCCGCGCGCCGTATAATGCGGCGGCATGGCGCGGCGGACGACATCGGCGCAGCGCGCGGTCGGCCGCAACGTGCTGCGCAAGGAAGGCGTCGCGAAGGTCACCGGCGCCGCGCAGTACATCGACGACATCAGGTTTCCAGGCCTCCTTTACGGCCGGACGATTCGATCGACCATTCCGTCCGGCGACATCACCGGGATCCGCTTCGACTTCGACACGACCGGCTTCACGATCGTCGACTACCGCGACGTGCCCGGCCGGAACATCGTCGCGCTGATCGACGACGATCAGCCGTGCCTCGCCGAGCGAACCGTCCGCCATGTCGCCGAGCCCATCGTGCTGCTCGCGCACGAGGATCGCGAGCGGCTGCTCGCCGCAGACGTCCACATCGAGTACGCGCCGTCGACGCCGAACTACGACGCCGAGAGCTCGCCGCGCCTCTTCAAGACGATCGCGATCGACAAAGGCGATCTTGCCGCGGGGTTCGCGGCCGCGGACCGGATCGTCGAGGGCGAATATCGGGTCGGCCACCAGGAGCAGCTGTACATCGAGCCCAACGGCGTCGTCGCCGTCCCTGAACCCGACGGCGGCATCACGGTCCACGGGTCGATGCAATGTCCGTACTACGTGCACCGCGCGCTGACGGTGCTCCTCGGTTTGCCGCCGGACCGCGTGCGCGTCGTTCAGACGGAAACCGGCGGCGGGTTCGGCGGCAAGGAAGAGTACCCGTCGATGATTGCCGGCCACGCGGCGCTGCTCGCGCGCAAGGCGAAGCGTCCGGTGAAGATCGTCTACGACCGCGTCGAGGACATGCTGGCGACGACGAAGCGGCATCCGGGCGTGATTCGCCATCGCACCGGCGTCGCGCGCGACGGCCGCCTGACCGCGATGGACATCGACGTCGTGTTCGACGGCGGCGCCTACGCGACGCTCAGCGCCGTCGTCCTCTCGCGCGGCGTCATCCACGCGAGCGGCCCGTATCGCTGCGACAACGTGCGCGTGCGCGGCCGCGCGGCCATGACCAACACGCCGCCCAACGGCGCGTTCCGCGGATTCGGCGCGCCGCAGACACAGTTTGCCGTCGAGGTCCACATGGATCGGATCGCGGAGGCGCTCGGTCTCGATCCGGTCCGCGTCCGCGAGGTGAACGCGCTGCGGCCGGGCGACACGACCGCGACGGGCCAGCGGCTCGGCGGCGACTGCAGCGCGCTCGAGGTCCTGCGCGAGGCGGTAACACGAACGGACTTCATGAGGACGTGGCACGGATTACAAGGTGCGCGAAGCTCCGGACACGCGAGTCGAAGGGGGATCGGCCTGTCGCTCTTCTTCCACGGATCGGGATTCACCGGCAGCGGCGAGGTGAAGCTGGCGTCGAAGGCGTCGCTCGCGCTGACCGAGCGCGGCGTCCGGATTCTCGTGGCGAGCACCGAGATCGGCCAGGGCACGCGCACGATGCACGCGCAGATCGTCGCCGATACGCTCGGCATCCCGTACGACGCCGTCGAGGTGAATGCCGCCGATACCGGCGAAGTGCCCGACAGCGGCCCGACCGTCGCGTCGCGGACGTGCATGGTCGTCGGCCGGATCCTGCAGCGGTGCGCCGAAGAGATGCGCGCGCGTCTCGGCCGGCTGACGGCGCGCCAGTATCTGCGGCGCCACGGGCCGCTCGTCATCACGAAGGAGTACGAGCGTCCGACGGAGCTGTCGTGGGACGACAACCGCTATCGGGGCGACGCGTACGGCGCGTACGGGTGGGCCTGCGACGTGGTCGAGGTCGAGATCGATCCTGTGACCTGGCAGGCGACGCCGACCGCGTTCACGGCCGTCCACGAGATCGGCAAGGCGATTCATCCGATGCTGGCGGCCGGCCAGATCGAAGGCGGCACCGCGCAGGGGATCGGCTATGCGCTCTTCGAAGAGGTCGTGATGCGCGACGGCCGCATGGCGAACAGCCAGCTCACCAACTACATCATCCCGACGACGCTCGATACGCCGGCGATCGAGGTGATGATGCTCGAGAACCCATACACGCACGGGCCCTTCGGAGCGAAGGGCGTCGGCGAGATGCCGATCGACGGTCCCGCGCCGGCGGTCGTCAATGCGCTCCGGCACGCCGGCTTCGATGTGCGCGAGATTCCCGCGACGCCGGAAAAGATCATGCGCGCGCGACGACACCCCGATGCGTTTCACGCTTAACGGCGCGCGGCGGCGGTTGAGCGTCCACCCGATGAAGCGTCTCCTCGACGTGCTCCGCGAGGACTGCGCGCTGACGGGAACGAAGGAGGGGTGCGGCGAAGGCGAGTGCGGCGCCTGCACGGTGCTGATCGACGGCGCGCCGGTGAACTCGTGTCTGGTGCCCGCGGCGCACGTCGAGGGCTGCGGCGTGACGACGATCGAGGGGCTCGGCGGGCGGCACCCGCTGCAGCGCGCCTTCGTCGAGTACGGCGGGGCACAGTGCGGCATCTGCACGCCGGGGATGATCATGGCGGCCGTCGCACTCGGGAAGGGGCCGACGCTCGATCGGATTCGCGTCGGGCTCGCGGGCAACCTGTGTCGATGTACGGGTTATTCGGCCATTTATCGATCGATTCAACAGCATTGATGGTTGCAACGTGCCTTTTTCACGAAGCCTCGAAGCGCACGACGTTCACGAAGCCTTCTTGTACTTGATGTTCTTCGTGATCTTCGTGCGTTCGTGGCTTCGTGATGAAAGGATGCTGCGGTGGTAGGTGCCATTTCGCCTCGTGTTCTCCTCGAGCCGCGCTCGCTCGGCGACGCGCTGCGCATGCTGCGCGACGAGGGGCCGCTCGTCCCGATGGCCGGATGCACGGATCTGTACGTCTCCCTGAACTTCGGCACGCTGCAGGAGACGCGGTTCCTGAATCTCTGGCGGCTCAATCGCCTGCGCGGCATCGAGAGGACGCGCGGCACGCTCGTCATCGGCGCGCTGGCCACGTTCACCGACCTCATCGCGTCGCCGCTCGTGCGCCGGCACGTGCCGATACTGGCCGCAGCCGCGCGCGAAGTCGGCGGCGCGCAGATCCAGAACCGCGGCACGATCGGCGGCAACGTCGCCAACGCGTCGCCGGCGGGCGACGCGCTGCCTGTGCTCGCGGCGGCTGAGGCGACGGTCGTAGTGCAGAGCGCGTCGGAGACGCGGCGGGTGCCGTTCACTGCTTTTTACACCGGCTACCGGCAGTCTGTTCGCCGCCCGGACGAGCTGATCGTAGCGTTCGAGATTCCGCCGCTGCCGGCGCGGCAGCATTTCCGCAAGGTCGGACCGCGCGCCGCGCAGGCGATCTCGAAAGTCGTGATCGCGGCGATCGGCGGCAAGCGGCCGCGGATCGCGCTCGGCAGCGTCGCGCCGACCGTCGTGCGCGTGCCGCGCACGGAGGCGGCGCTCGCCGAGGGCCGCAGCGTCGACGAGGCGACCGCGATCCTCATGGGCGAGATCGCGCCAATCGACGATGTGCGGTCGACCGCGGAGTATCGCCGCCGCGTCGCGGCGAACCTCGTGGCCGCGTTTTGGAACCGCCGGGTCCGCGGGTAGAATTGGTTCAGCCGCCCCCTTCACGCTTTTCCGAATGAGAGCCGTCGTCGTCGCGCTGGGAGATCTCGGTCGGAGCGCCCGCATGCTGTACCACGCCCAGGCGCTGGCGTCGAACGGCGTCGACGTCGATCTGGTCGGGTTCGAGGGGACGCCGCTCCCGCGCGCGATCGTCGATCAGACCGGCATCGCCGTTCACCGCATGAATGCGCCCCAGCTGCGCCGCCGCCGCGGGATGTCCGGCGCCGCGTACGCGTTCGCCGCGTTGCTCGACGCCGGTCGCCTGAGCCTGCGGTTGTGGCGGACGCTCAGAAGGCTGAAGGCGCCCGATCTCGTCCTCGTGCAGAACCCGCCGGCCTTTCCCACGCTGGCCGTGTCGTGGTTTTCGCTGCGCCGCAAAGGCGTCCGCTTCGTCGTCGACTGGCACAATCTCGGGTTCACGATGCTGCGCCTGCGGCTCGGCCGCTGGCATCCGGCGGTCCGGCTCGCGCGCTGGTTCGAGCGGCGCGACGCGCGGCGCGTCGAGGGGAACCTGTGCGTCTCCCGGGGGCTCGCTGCGTTTCTCGAGCACAAGTTCGGCGTCGCGACCGCGCACGTCCTGTACGATCGGCCGGCGTCGGCGTTCGCGCCGATCGGCCGCGCCGAACGCGAGCAGTTCCGTCAGGCGCTCTTCACCCGGCTCTCGGTCCGCGGCAGCCTGGTCGGCTTCATCGTCTGCCCCACGAGCTGGACCGAGGACGAGGATTTCGACGTCATCATCGACGCGGTGCCGCGGCTCGAGGAGCGCATTCGCGGCTGGGAGTCGGCCGACGAGAGCCGGCGGTTCCCCGATCTGGTGATCCTCGTGACCGGCGACGGTGCACGCCGCGCCGAGTTCGAGCGTCGCTTCGCCGGGCTGCCGGCGCGGCGCATCCAGCTTCGCACCCGCTGGCTGGAGCCCGAGGATTACCCGCGCGTGGTCGGCAGCGCCGATCTCGGCCTTTGCCTGCACCGGTCCTCGTCGGGCCTCGACATCCCGATGAAGGTCGCCGATCTGTTCGGGGCGGGCGTGCCGGTCTGCGCGCTCGACTACGGCGCGTGCCTCGCGGAGCGGGTGCGGCACGGTGACAACGGCCTGCTGTTCTCCAAGGCCACGCAGCTCGCCGACATCCTGTTCGACCTGTTCGAGACCTACCCGGGCGATCAGCGCACGCTGGATCGGCTGCGCACGGGCGCGCGCAAGTCGGCGCGGCCGACGTGGGAGGAAGGATGGGCGCGCGAGGCCCGGCCCATCCTGCTGCCGGGCATATAATCCAACTTTCAACTCTGAACTTTCAACTCTCAACCGGTTACACGCGCAGGGTTCCAACTTGAGAGTTGACCGTTGAAAGTTGAAGGAGATCCTCATGCCAGGCATCGCGGACCGAGCTGACGTTCAGACGCTCGACAACTTCATCGGCGGCCGCTGGGTGAAGGCTCACGCCACCGAATTCTTCGATGTCCACAATCCTGCCGTCGGCGAGGTGATCGGCCGCACGCCGCTCTCGACGAGCGCCGACGTCGACGCCGCCGTCGACGCGGCCGCTCGGGCGTTTCCCGCGTGGCGCGAGACGCCGGTCAACGCGCGCGCGCAGGTGCTCTTCAGATTCAAGGCGCTGCTCGAGCAACACTTCGACGAGCTCGCGCGGATCGTCACGACCGAGCACGGCAAGACGCTCGACGAGGCGCGCGGGAGCGTCCGGCGCGGGATCGAGTGCGTCGAGGTCGCCTGCGGCGCGCCGTCGCTGATGATGGGCTACGGTCTCGAGGACATCGCGCGCGGGATCGACTGCCACGTCGTGCGGCAGCCGCTCGGCGTCTGCGCCGCCATCGCGCCGTTCAACTTCCCGGCGATGGTGCCGATGTGGTTCCTGCCGTTCTCCATCGCCGCCGGCAACACGTTCGTGCTGAAGCCGTCCGAGCAGGTGCCGCTCTCGCAGCGGCGGATGATGGACCTGTTGCAGCAGTGCGATCTCCCGGCGGGCGTCGTCAATCTGGTCAACGGCGGCCGCGAGGTCGTCGACGCCATCTGCGATCACCCGCGCATTCGCGCGGTGTCGTTCGTCGGCTCCACGCCCGTGGCGCGCCACGTGTACCAACGCGCGTCGCACGCCGGCAAACGCGTCCAGGCGCTCGGCGGCGCGAAGAACTTCGTGATCGTCATGCCCGACGCGGATCTCGACCGCTCGATCGGCATCATCACCGAGTCGTTCTACGGCTGCGCGGGCGAGCGCTGCCTCGCCGGCAGCATGCTGGTGCCCGTCGGCGGCGTGCACAACGAGACCCGCGATCGCATGGTCGCTTCGGCGAAGGCGCTCAAAGTCGGCGACGGCATGCAGTCGGACGTGACCATGGGGCCCGTGATCAGCGCCAAGCACCGGGAGCGCGTCCTCAGCTACATCGAGCGCGGCGTCGCCGAGGGCGCGAAGCTCGTGGTCGACGGCCGTCAGACGAAAGTGGACGACCGGCCGAACGGCTACTTCGTCGGCCCGACGATTTTCGACGACGTCGAACCGTCGATGGCGATCGGGCGCGAGGAGATTTTCGGGCCGGTCGCGTCGATCAGCCCGGTCAAGTCGCTGGACGAGGCGATCGCGCTCATGCACGCGCATCCGAACGCGAACGCGACCTCCATCTTTACGACGTCCGGCAAGGCGGCGCGCGAGTTCGCCAAGCACGCCACCGCGTCGATGGTCGGCGTCAACATTGGCGTCGCCGCGCCGATGGCGTATTTCCCGTTCGGCGGCGCGAAGGACAGCTTCTTCGGGGATCTGAAGGCCCACGGCCGCGACAGCTTCGAGTTCTATACGGACAAGAAGGTGACGATTTCGCGATGGTTCTGAGAGGGCAGGAAGGGCGGGAAGGGCAGGAAGGGCGGG
>Ga0114129_10002038_pt1 | contig 27711 bp, 15 predicted proteins | sample RhiMetdeltSRZDD1_FD_80071 | JGI IMG/M metagenome (GOLD analysis project Ga0114129, IMG submission 80071) | Populus rhizosphere microbial communities from Tennessee, USA - Rhizosphere MetaG P. deltoides SRZDD1 (version 2) (version 2) | ecosystem: Host-associated > Plants > Roots > Rhizosphere >... | reverse complement strand
CGGAGTAGGCGTCGGGGTCGGGGTCGCCATCGGCGGCGTCACGCGCGGTGTGGGAGTCGGTGTCGCGGTTGGCGTGGGTGTGGGCGTCGGCCCAGCCGTCGGAGTGGGCGTGGGCGTCGCCGTCGGCGTGGCCGCGCCCGTATTGATGAGGAAGAGCGAATCCGCGGTGTGCGTGCGGTTCGCGTTCACGCCGGCGTCGGGGCTCAGCGAGAAGTCGACGGTCTCGTTCCCGCCCCAGCTCGCGATCGGGAGGCCGTTCTTCTTCAGGTGCTCCCACGCCGAGCCGTTCGTGGTCGCGCGGTCCCAGCCGAGCTGGAAGATGATGCGGCTCTTGCTGCCGTCGGACCGGTAGTAGGGCTCGTAGTCGTCGAAGGGCGCACCGGCCGCGAGCTGCTTCCTCATCACGTTGTTGTAGAAAACGTTCTGCGGGCCGGTGGCGCCCGACCACTTCGACGCGTGCGCGCCGGAACCCCACCAGATCGGGTACCACGTGCCCTGGTCGATGGGATCGCCGCCTTCACCGCCGCAGTTGCTGAGGCAGTTCCCCGACGAGTGGTTCCAGGGAATGTTCGACACGTTGAGCTCGATCAGGTTGTGCCGCTCCCAGCCCCCGTGAACGTTGAAGTCGCTGTCGGTGTCGTTGCCGATGGCCACGTTCTTCGAGGCCGACCACTGGAAGGTGAAGTGCCGCAGGTTCCGCGAGACGTTTCCGTGGTACAGGCTGTCCCACACGCGGCTGCCGCGGAAGTAGCCGTTGCCGCCCTTGCCCTTGTTCCAGGCGCCGTCCAGCGTGTCGTTCTCGATCTGCAGGTTCTTGGCCACCTCCGTCACGATCGGATGCGAGCCCGTCATGAACGTGCGCACGGAACGCACCCAGGAGCTCACCGCCCACTTGAAGACGATGCCGTGCATCTGGTATTCGGGGCACATGTTCCCGTAGTTGTTCTTCGCGGCGTTGGGGTCGAGGACGTACGTACCGCCGGCGAGCTTTGGCATGTTGGTCATGTCCTGCGTCAGGTAGAAGCTCTCGAAGCCGACGCCTTCCACGACCTGCATCGGCATCACGCGGCTGTAGTACGTCGTGCCGGCGATGGCTGACGAGCCGTCGGACGTGTTGTTGGCCGGGATGTCGAACTCGAGGGGCTTGTCGATCGTCACCGTCTTGGCGGCGGTGTCGACGGCGGTGATGACGAACACCTGGGCGCGCATGTGGATGTTCGCGTAGTACGAGGTGTCGAGGGCGTTCATCGACTGGTAGAACTTCACGCTGTTGGCGGCGCCCACCCACAGGTATTTCCCGACGGCGAGGGTGGCCATCTTCGTGGAGCTCGTGGCGGTGTCGAGGGAGATCACCGTCGCGCCCTTGAGGGCGGCGAAGGCCACGCCCTGCCGCACCTGGATGCCGGCCTTCCAGTGGGCATTGACGGTGCCTTCGAACAGGTCCTTGCGGTTGGCGGCGGCCGCGCTGTATTCGCTCGCATAGTCGGGATGCACGGCGCGCGTCTGGACGCGGAAGAGACCGCGGCCGGGCCAGATCCATCCACCCTTCGCGCTGCCCGAGGTCATGCCGTCCTCGTCCCAGTCGGAGCCGTCCGCGGTGATCGAGTCATAACGCGTGTTGGTGTCGGGCCGGAAGACGATGCGCGTGGACGCCGGGTTCGAGGGGTCGCTGCCTTGTCCGCGGATGATGAGGAAGCTCGCATCGACGCCGATCTGGCGCGAGATGTTGAGGACGCCCGACGGGAGCACGAGCACGCGCGGCGCGGAGTAGCTTCCGCCCGAGGCCGCCTTGATGGCGTTCAACGCGTTCTGCAGCGCGACGCTGTCGTCCAGGCCGTCGTTTGCGACGACGCCGTACGCGGTCGCCTGATAGACCGTGCCGCCGCCCGATGGGATCGCCTGGCCGCCGCGGTAGCCGGCCTTGCTCCAATCGGGCAGGCCCGCGATCGGCGCGCGGCGGTTGCCGGCGCTCACGTCGTAACTGGCGGCTGCGGCGGATTGGCCTGAGGCCAGAAACGCCAGGACCGCGCTCGTGGTCAGAATGCATGACGCACGCTGGTTCGCCATCGTGGGAGCCCTCCGCTCGTGTGCTGGTTCCGGTGACTTTTCGTTCGTTTTGAACTTATTCAGGACAATATGACCCCTGTCGGGTCTGTGTCAAGCAGAATCTTTCGGGTCACGCCGCGAATGTCGCTGCCTCTCGGTGGGACATATTGGCCTTAGAATCCTATATTTATGAAAATAGTTCTCGAGGGCTATTCCTGGCCGGCCCCGAGGCACTGGCGCCATTTAGTACCTATTTGAGACTAATGCTGATTGGGTCGGTCGGAGGAGCATGCACTGAATCCTGCCATCCAGAGCCGATAGTTCCCGGGTACGAGGCGCGGCCCACCCGTTCGGGGGTCGGCAACAGGCGCGCCCTCCGCTAGGATGCGAGAGTCGCCATCTTTATCCACGGGAGGAGCCGACTCTCGGAGTCGGCGGTCGTGCTCATGAAGAAAACACCCGACGTCCGTCGGTGGCTGCTGGCCCTATGCTCCCTTGCTCTCGCCGCCGCGCCCGCTCACGGCTGGCAGTCCACCAAGGTCCAGCTCGATGCCGGCGGCCGGCTGTCGTATCCCGGTGACGCGCAGGGCAACCGCATCCCCGACTACAGCCACGCCGGCTACAAGGGCGGCGGGGTGGCCCTGCCCGACGTGCCCGTCGTCCTCACGATCGCGCCCATCCCCGGCGACAACACCGCCCACATCCAGGCGGCGATCGATCAGGTCGCAGCGCTCCCCGTGCAAGCCGACGGCTATCGCGGCGCGGTGCGGCTCGCCGCCGGCCTCTATGCCGTCGACGGGACGATCCGCTTGCACACCAGCGGCGTGGTCCTGAGCGGCGTGGGCGACGGAGCCGATCCGGCGACGAACACGATCCTCCAAAGGAGCGGGACGTCGACGGCGACTGTCATCATCGCGGGCAGCGGCACCGACAACGACTTCCGTCCGGAGGTCCCCGGCACGCGCCGGCTGATCACCACCCCGCGGGTGAGCGTCGGCTCCCGCAGCTTCGAGGTCGACGATCCGTCGGCGTTCTCCGTCGGTGATGCCGTCATCATCCTCCACCCGTCCACCGCCGCCTGGATCGCCGCCATGGACAACGGCGGCGTGACCGACGCCAACACGTGGCGCCCGGGCGATCTCGACATCCGCTATCACCGGTACGTCACTGCCGTCTCCGGCAACACCATCGCCGTCGACGCGCCCGTCTTCAACCACCTCGAACGGTCGCTGGCCCAGAGCGTGGTCTACCGCTACGACGGGGCGGCGATCCGCCGGAACATCGGCATCGAGAAGCTGTTCGTCGACATCGTGACCGCGGGACCGTCGTCCGAGACCCACGCCACGGACGCCATCCGCTTCGTCGGAGCCGAGGACTCCTGGCTGCGCGACGCCACCATGCAGCACTTCGTCCACTCCGGCGTGCAGTTCACCAACAGCACGCGCTGCACGGTGGAGCGCACTCGCGCCCTCGAGCCGCACTCGATCATCACCGGCGAGCGCCGCTACAACTTCGCGACCTACCATGCGCAGCTCATCCTGTTCCGCGACTGCTACGCGAGCTACGCCCGCCATGCCTTCGTCACCAACGGCACCACCACCGACTCCGGCAACGTGTTCTTGAGCTGCACCTCGGACCACAACCTGACCTACGCCGAGGCGCACCGCCGCTGGTCGACGGGGCTCCTCTTCGACAGCCTGACCACCACGAACCGGTCGAGCTCGGACGTCTACGGCTTCTACAACCGCGGCAACTACGGCACCGGCCACGGGTGGGCCACCGGCCACAGCGTCATCTGGAACACCGACGCCGCCGGCGGACGGATCCTCGTGCAGCAGCCGCCCACCGCGCAGAACTACGCCATCGGCTCGTTCGGCAACGTCACCGGCAGCGGGCCGTGGGCGGGCCCCGCCGGCCACCAGGAGGGAACCAACACGCCGGGTCTCGAGCCCGCGTCGCTGTACCTGGCGCAGGTCGCCGATCGCCTGGGCAACGCCGCCCCGCCCGATGTCACCCCGCCGACGACGCCGACGCTGTCGGCCTCCGGTGCGAGCGCGACGTCCGTCGGGCTCTCCTGGACGGCGTCGGCGGACGACGTCGGCGTGTACGGCTACGACGTCTTCAAGAGCGGCGCCTTCGCCGGCTTCACGGCGGGAACGACATTCACAGTCGGCGGCCTCGCCGGCAGCACGACGTACACCTTCACCGTGCGTGCACGCGACGTCGCCGGCAACCTGTCCGCTCCTGGGAACGAAGTTCCGGTGACGACCGCGCCCGGCGCGCCGGTGCGGCCGCCGATCGCCTTCGAGGCGGAGAACCTGGCCCGCACGGCGGTGGGCGCCAGCGCGAGCGTCGCCACCGAGACGTTTTCGAGCGGCGGCCAGTTCGCCAGCAACTTCCAGTACGTGTCGCTGGGCGCGGACGGCAACCCGCCGCCGCCCGGCGGCGAGTACGTCGACTTCGTGCTGCCCGACATCCCGGCCGGCGCCTACACGCTGGTGATGCGCTACAAGACGCACCAGGCCAACCGCGGCATCCTGCAGCTCTCCGTCGACGGCGTGCCGCTGGGTCCCACCCTGAACCAGCACTCCTCACCGGCGACGTTCCGCGAGACGGTGTTCGGGCTCGTGCGGTTCGAGACGGCGCGCAGTCACAGCGTGCGGCTCACCGTCACCGGGCGCGACGCCACCGCCGCCGCCTACACGATCACCGCCGACGTCTTCACGCTGCGGCCGGACAACACGCCGCCGGTCGTCTCCGCGCCGTCGGGGGTCACGGTGGAGGCGACGGGCCCGGACGGTGCCGTCGCCACCTTCAGCGGCACCGCCACCGACGTTCCCGACGGTGAGCTGCCCGTCACGTTCCAGCCGCCGTCGGGCAGCCTCTTCCCGCTGGGCAGCACGCCGGTGACGGCCACCGCCCAGGACCTCATCGGCAACGTCACGACGGTCACCTTCAACGTCACCGTGGTGGACACCACCCCGCCCGCCCTCACCGTACCCTCCGACCTCGTAGTCGAAGCGTCGGCCCCCGGCGGCGCCCGCGTGGCGTTCGCCGTCCGTGCCGACGACCTCGTGGCCGGAGAGGTCGCCATAAGCCTCAGCCACGACTCCGGCACCTTCTTCCCCCTGGGCACGACGACAGTCACCGCGACAGCCACCGACGACTTCGACAACGTCGCCACGCGGAGCTTCACGATCACAGTCGTCGACACCACGCCCCCCGTCCTCGTGCTGCCGCCGAACGTCACGATCCGCACCTGCCAGCAGCCGAACATCGGGCAGGCCACCGCCAGCGACGTGGCGAGCGCGGTATCGATCATGAACGACGCGCCCGTGGTTTTCACCCTCGGGGAAACGATCGTGACGTGGCGTGCCACCGACGCCGCCGGCAACGTGGCGACGGGCGTTCAGCGCGTGACGGTGGAGCTGGGCGACGACGCCTCCTGCTGCCCGGCCGGTACGAAGGTCGTCGTCGGCACGGGTGCGTCGAACGTACTGCTCGGTTCCGCCGGCCGCGACTGCATCGTGGGCCTGGGCGGCAACGACGTCATCAACGCGCTGGGCGGGGACGACTTCATCTCCGGCGGAGCCGGCAACGACACCATCGTGGCCGGCCTCGGCGACGACCTCGTCATGGCCGGTCCGGGCGACGACATCGTCGACGGCAGCCTCGGCAACGATACGATCCGCGGCGAGGCAGGACGCGACACCATTGCCGCCGGTCCCGGCAGCGACGACGTCGACGGAGGCACCGACACCGACGTGTGCGCGGTGCCTCCGGACGGGACCGACCACGTCACCCGCTGCCCGTAGGCGGGCAGCGGCGAACGATCAGGGCAGGCCGTTGCGCATGGCGGTCACGAGCTCGCCGTTGCTCGTGTCGCCGTTGAACTCCCAGAAGAAGGCGCCGCCCAGCCCTTGCTGGCGGACGTAGTTCATCTTGGTGCCAATGGTGCTGGGCGTGTCGTAGCTCCAGAACGTCGAGCCGTTGAAGACCCAGGCCGTGCCGGCTTGCGTCGACGTGTTCTGCGTGTAGCCGGTCAGGAGCTTGAGGGCCTTGTAGTCGGAGCTGCCCGCCTCGCACGGATACGCGGGGTTGTTGTCGGTGACGCACGGGGCCGCCGACGTCGCCGGCTGGTTGAGGCCGTTGTTGGTGTTCGTCACGCCGGTCCAGCCGCGGCCGTAGAAGCCGATCCCCAGGCGGATCTTGTTGGACGGCATCCCGCCCTGCTTCCACATCTGGACCGCGAAGTCCGAGTAGTAGTGGTTGACCGGCGTGGTGGACGGCATGCCGGTCCACGCGAAGAGCGGCGAGTGGAATGCCGTGGGCCCGTCGACGTCCCAGCCGCCGAAGAAGTCGTAGGTCATGATGTTCACCCCGTCGATCGACGGAGCGATCTGGCTGATCTGGAGCGGCTGGATCTTCTCCTCGCCCGCGCCCACCGCGATCGTCAGCAGCAAGCCGGGACGCACCGCGTTCAGCTGCTTGCGGAACTCGGCGAGAAGGCCGGTGAAGTTGGCGACGTCTTCCGGGGCACCGCAGGTGAGGCCGCAGGCACCGGGATACTCCCAGTCGATGTCGATGCCGTCGAAGACGCCGGCGGCGGCAGCGGGGCCGCCCGCACCCTCCACGACCGGCAGATCGCCCTTGATGTAGGCGTCGACGCAAGACTTCACGAAGGCCACACGGTTCTCCGGGCGGGCCGCGCTCGAGAAGCCGCGTGACCAGGTCCAGCCACCGAGCGAGATCACGACCTTGAGGCCGGGGTGCATGGCCTTCAGCTTCTTGAACTGGCCCCAGCTCCCCTTGAGCTTGGCGTCCCAGACGTCGGCGACGCCGTCGACGCTCTCCTCGGCGGTGAAGCCTTTCGTGTAGTCGGCGAAGGCGTCACTGCCGATGCCGCTGCCGTCCTCGAGGCGCGTCACACCCACCACGCATTGGTTGTTGATGACGTTGTTGAAGGCGTAGTTGATGACGTTCACCTTCGAGGCCGAGCCGCTGGTGTGGATGTTCTTCACCCGGTACGCGCGGCCGTAGATGCCCCACTGCGCGAAGTAGCCGGTGATGCTGTTGCCGCCCACGCAGTTGGATCCGCACGGCGTGGGGGTCGCGGTCGGCGTCGGCGTCGGGCCCTGCGTCGGGGTCGACGTCGGCGTCGGCGTGGGCACGGTGGTGCAGGGACCGAGGTCCGCCCAGACGCCGGAGGTCGTGACGCCCGGCTCCTCGTTCTGCGTCCACCAGTTTGCCCGCCAGGTGCGGCCGTTGTGGCTGACCGTCATCCCGCCGGTGTAGATGCCGCTCGACGTCCAGGCCGGCGCCGTGCAGCCGGTCGGCGGCGTGGTCGGCGTCGGGGTCGGAACCACGGGCGTCGCGGTCGGGGTGGGCGTGGGACCGACCGGCGTCGGAGTCGGCGTCGCCGTCGCACCGCCGTCCATGGCCTGCTGGAGCGAGCGGCTGTCGGCGACGTCGAAGCTGACCTCCCAGGCCATCAGGCCCTTGCAGCCGCGGGCCGCGCAGAGGTCGCGCTTCTGGCGGATCGTGGGTTGGCCGTTGTAGTAGTTGGTCGCGCCCTGGTACATGCAGGTGTCGGAGCTCGCGGAGCAGCCGGCGGCCAACAGCGTCGAGTAGCCGGCCCAGCTCGGCCGGGCGTAGAACGGGACGCCGAGGAAGGTCTTGCCGAGGCCGTACGGCGACCAGTCGTCCATCGCTTGCACGGCGTAGCTGTAGGGCGCGTGCCCGGCGCCGCCGTCGCCGTCGTACGACATGATCATCGCGAAGTCGAGCTTGCCGAGGTTCTGCTGCACCGAGCGCGCGTTGCTGCCGTGGTTGGCGGCGGCGGCGGTGATCAGCTTGCCGCTGCCGATCCGGGCGCGCACGGCATCGATCATCAGGCCGTAGTTCGCCGAATCGGTGTCCTCGGGATACTCCCAGTCGAAGTCGACGCCGTCGAGCCCGTACTGGTTGATCAGGTTGAGGCAGCTCTGGGCGAACGTGTTGCGCGCGGCGGAGCTGGCGGCCAGGGCCTCGAAGGCGCTGTCGTTGCCGTCGTTCCATCCGCCGAACGAGAGCAGGCACTTCTTGCCGTTCTGGTGCGCGGCGTCGCAGGCGGCGGTCAAGGTGCCCGGACTGGGGACGGCCCCGACGCTGCCGTCGCCGTTCGGGACGACGAACGCGTACATCACGTAGTCGATGATGTTCCACTGGATCTGGCTCACCGAGCCCTGCCACGACGGCAGATAGATGATCTGCTGCGCGCCGCTCGGCGGGGTCGTCGGGGTGGGGGTGGGGGTGGGCACGACGGGCGTGGCGGTAGGCGTGGGCGTCGGCACCACCGGCGTGTTCGTGGGTGTCGGCGTGGACGCGATCGGCGTGGGAGTGGGCGTCGCCATCGTGCCGGGCAACGCGAAGATGCTGACCTCCGTCACGCTGTTGAACGTGCCGATGTTGCTCATGTGCCCGACGTAGCGGATGTACTGCGCATCGACGTCGGCGAACTCGTGTGTCTCTTCCTGCGTCGTCGTCCCGCTCGTCTGCACGCCGGTCGCCACGTTCGACCACGTGGTGCCATTCGTCGACGCCTGCAGGTCGAAGCTGTTCCTTCGGCCGTTGCCGTTGTAGACGGCGATCCGCACGTAGCCGACGGTGCGTACGCTGCCGAGGTTGTACTGGATCCACGCCCCGTCACCGTTGCCGGACCAACGCGTGGCCAGGTTGTTGTCCACGGTGTTGCCGGGCAGGTTGCCGTCGTTGGTCGAGGCGGTGACGCCGGACGAGCCGGGGGTGACCTCGACGTACGACGGCGCACCCGTCGGGGTGGACGTCGGCGTCGGGGTCGGCGGAACCGAGGTCGGTGTCGGCGTGGGGACCACCGGTGTCGCCGTCGGCGTGGGCGTCGGCGCGATCGGTGTCGGCGTGGGGGTGGGCACCACCGGCGTCGGGGTCGGGGTCACGGTCGTACCCGGCAGGGCGTAGATGCTGACCTCGGTGAGGCTATTGAACGTGTTCACGTTGTTCATGTGCCCGAGGTAGCGCACGTACTGCGCGTCCACGTCGGCGAACTCGTGCGTCTCCTCCGCGGTCGTGGTGCCGCTGGTCTGCGCGCCGGGCAGGACGGTGGACCATGACGTGCCGTTCGTCGACACCTGCAGGTCGAAGCTGTTCCGCCGCGAATTGCCGTTGTAGACGGCGATGCGCACATAGCCGATCGTCCGCACGCTGCCGAGGTTGTACTGGATCCAGGCGCCGTCGCCGTTGCCCGCCCAGCGCGTGGCCAGGTTGTTGTCGACGGTGTTGCCCGGGAGGTTGCCGTCGTTGGTCGAGGCCGTGACACCGGACGAGCCGGGCGTGACCTCGACGTACGCCGGGCCACTCGTGGGCGTGGCCGTGGGCGTCGGCGTCGGCGGCACCGCGGTCGGTGTCGGTGTCGGCACGACGGGTGTGGCCGTGGGCGTGGGCGTGGGGCTCGGGGGCACCGGCGTCGCGGTCGGCGTGGGCGTGGGGCCCACCGGCGTCGGGGTGACCGTCACCTGCGTCCAGAGCGAGGCGGTACCCGGTCCCGGCTCCCATCCGATCTGCGAGCGATGCGCCTGGATGCAGCGCCAGGTCGCGCTGTTGTAGGTGACGATGGTGCCGACCGCGTAGTCGATGTTCGGCTGCCACGCGTTGCCCGAGACCGGCGTCGGCGTGGGCGTCGGGCTGGGCACCGTCGGCGTGGGTGTGGGGCCGGTCGCGGTCGGTGTCGGAGTCGGCGTGGGACCGATCGGAGTCGGCGTCGGGGTCGGCGTCCCGCCCGTCGCGCCGCGGGCATAGTCCTGCAGCAGCGCGTAGCTCTGGCCGCCGAACGTGATCGTCCAGTTCGACGGCGTCGACGCCGGCAGCGTGTACGCGAAGTCGACGGTGATGGTGGCGCCCCGCGCCAGCGTCTGCCACGACGGCAGCGTCATGGTCACGCGGTGGAAGTCGCCGCGCAGGCCGCCGACGGCGCTGCCGGAGTGTCCGGACGCGACGGACATCGCGAAGCCCGACTGGTTGCGGATGCCGTTGTCGACGGCGGAGGTGCCCATGTCGAACTCGAAGACGGCGCCGCCCGGGATGTCCATCGACGAGTTGTTCGTGATGTTCATCTTCGGGTTGATCGGGAAGTTGCTGTCGCCCAGCGGCCACTGGTTGTAGGCGACGCTCACGTCGAGCATCTGCGTGGGCATCGTGCGGTTGGCCTTGCGGTTGCCGTAGCCGGAGGCGCCGGTGAACCTGGCGTGGATCGCGTTCACCAGGGTGTTGCCGATGAAGTATTCGCCGGCGCCGCCGCGCCGCGCGGGATCCCACGCATAGTCGCCCGCCAGCTCCCAGATCATGATGCCGCCGATGCCCTTGTCGACGACGTACTGGGCCTTGGTGTTGAGGGACTGGTCGTCCTCCATCGAGAGGAAGACCTTCTTGGTGTCGTTCCACAGCCAGGGGGCGACCAGCGCCGAGTTGTAGAACCGGTTGTAGGCGCCGGTGATGCGATGCGCGGCATTGCCCACCGGATCGAGGCCGTATTGCGCGCCGTAGGACGGCTGGATCTCGTTCTCGAGGTTCTTCGCGTGCCACATCGGGTTCGAGCCCGCCGGCACCTCGACGTTGTTCTCCTTGTCGTGCCAGAGGTTGTCGATGCCCACGGCACCGTCACCGCAGGTCACCGCGCCCTGGCCGCAGGTGCTGACGGGCCCGCCCTTGCCCCAGAGGCCGTTCGTGCCGCCGACCACGTTCTTGTGGCCGCGTGTATAGAAAGGTACGCCGATGTTCACGCGCCCGGCGGGAACGCTGCCGCGGAAGTAGTGGTAGGCCCAGTCGGTACAGAGGTAGCCCATGCCGTAGGTGCCGTACACGTTCCAGCGCACGAGCTCGGCGTCCTGCCCGTCGTCGTAGAGCGCGGCGTTCGGGCCGACGTACTCGTTCCAGGCGCCGTGCAGGTCGTACGACATGATGTTGATGTAGTCGAGGTACTGGATGACTTCATACGTCTGCATGCCGCGCAGCAGGTAGGCGGACGACGGCGCGGCCACCGTCAGCATGTAGTACTTCCCGTCGGCGGCGGAGGCGGCATCGAGCTTCTGCCGCAGCGTCCGCATCAGGTTCGCGTAGTTGTTCATGAGCACGCCGCGGCGCGCGTTGGCCACCCCGAAGTCGAGGGGGTTGCCGGCGTCGTTCATCGACGTCGCGTACTCGTAGTCGATGTCCACGCCGTTGAAGCCGTACTGGCGGATGAAGGCGACGGCGGAGTCGGCGAAGGTATTGATGTTGGCCTGGCTGTCGGTGAGCGTGTAGAAGCCGCCGGTGGCCACGCGGTTCCCGTTGTCGTCGAAGTAGCCGCCGGTCTCCGCCCAGCCGCCGATCGAGACGAGCGTCTTCACGTTCGGGAACTGCTTCTTGTACTTGTTGAGCAGGTTGAAGTGGCCCTTGTACGTGTAGGCGGGGTCCATCTCCGCGCCGGCCACGCCCGGCCAGTCCATGCCGATGGAGGCGTTCGTCGCGGTGTTACCCCCCACCGACACGCGGAACGAGCTGTCGATGTGCGCGAACGCGTAATTGATATGGGTGACCTTGCTCCAGGGGATGTCCTTCACGAGGTAGGCGGGCTGGTTGTTCTTGCCGTGCCGCCAGGCCGTGAAGTAGCCGATGATGCGGCGCGACACCCCCATCGACTCGCGGCCGTTCGCGTCGTAGGCCGCGCAATAGGGGACGTTCACCCCCGGGGTCTTGTAGAGACCGTCGGGGCGACACGCCTCATGGTTGGTCTGGGCGGACACGCTCGCCGCCAGGAACAGAGTCGACGCCAGCGCCGGCAAGGCCAGAGTCCTCACGCGCATTTCGTCCCCCTCGGAATAAACGCAGAATCTTGGCGAAAAGTTATGACAGGTTATAACCAGTAGTCAATACCTCCAGCGCACTAAGCCGCAAATGAAAGTGCTTGGCGCCACATCGGACCCCGAGGGGGCGGGATGCACAATAGAAGAAGGAATAGTTGCAACGGAGGGTGACATGAAAAAGACGATGGTCGCGTTCGTCGCCGGCGCCCTGATGCTCGCTGCCTCGGCGCGCGCTCAGGACGCCGTGATGGGCTCCGCGGAAACGATCAACCCGGACAACTTCAAGCTCTCGGCGTATCCAATCATCCTGTTGGAGGAGGGAAACAACGAGACCGGGCTCGGCCTGCGCGCCGGCTACGGCTTCGGCCGCGGCTTCGACGTCGAGGCCAAGCTGGGTTTCTTCAGCGGGGTCACGTACTACGGGATCGACGGCGAGTGGTGGCTGCACCGTGGTGATCCCGACTTCTCGTTCGCCCTCGGTGTGCACCGCGCGAGCTTCGATGGCGGAGGCGACGTGTTCGGGCTCGATACCACCCCCCACATCAGCAAGAAGATCGGCCGCAAGCTCGAGCTCTACGGCGCTCTGCGCATCGCCTGGGAGTTCCCGGATCCGGGTGACAGCTATCGCCGCATCAACCTGATCCCCGGGATCGAGTACCGAGTCTCCGACGATATCGACTTCCTGGCCGAGTTCGGCCTCGCCCTGAACGACGAGGCGGCAAATCACTTCGCCGTCGGTCTCGCCTACTACATCCGATAGGCGCTCACACTGCATCGGCGCGGGGGTACAATCCCCCCGCGCCGATGTGGCTCCTCTACCTGATCGCGCTCATTCTGGGAGGGGGCGCTCTCTTCGTCCAGCTCCTGGCCGGCAGCGATCACGACGTCGGCGGGCATCCGGGAACGCTCGACGACGCGCATCCCGACGCCGGCCCCGGCATCGTTTCCACGCGATCGGCCACCTTCGGTCTCGCCGCTTTCGGCATGGTGGGTCTGCCCCTTCACGTCCTGCACGTGCTCTCGCCGACGTCCGCGCTCGTGGTCGCGATCATGGCCGCCGCCGGTGCCGTGGCTGCCTCCGGCTTCGCCTTCCGCACGATCGGCTCCCCCGATGCCTCCGGCGCGGCCAGCTTCGGCGAGCTCGTCGGGCGTGAGGGGCGTGTGCTCGTCGAGTGCACCCGCGGCGCGCGCGGCAAGATCCGCGTCGCCCTGAGCGGCCACGCGGTCGACCTCATGGCCACCACCGACGAGGAGAAGATCCCCGCCGGCGCCACCGTCAAGGTCGTGGACGTTCGCGACGACACCGCCCACGTGTCGTCCAAGGAGGCGTGACATGCCGGACAGCGGTACCGGGCTCGCGACGGCCGTCTTCGCGATCTTCGTCAGCGTCGGAGTCGTCATCGGCTTCTCGGTGCTGCTCGCGATCCTGCGGCAGTTCATCTTCATCTGTCGCCCGAACGAGATCCTGATCTTCGCCGGACGCAAACACACCATGCCCGACGGATCGTCGGTCGGTTACAAGGTGTTGCGCCGCGGCTGGGGCCTGCGCCTGCCGATCCTGGAGACGGTGTCCACGATGGACATGCGCCTCTTCATGGTCGAGGTGCACGTCACGAACGCGTACTCCAAAGGCGGAATCCCGCTGGCCGTCCACGCCATCGCCAACGTGAAGATCTCGAACAACCCCGGCTTCGTGCGCAACGCCGTCGAGCGGTTCCTCAGCATGACCACCCAGGAGATCGCGGTGGTGGCCCGACAGACGCTGGAGGGGACCCTGCGCGAGGTCCTGGCCCAGCTCACACCGGAGGAGGTCAACGAAGACCGGCTGAAGTTCGCGGAGTCGCTGCGCCTGAACGCCAAGGACGACTTCGACAAGCTCGGGCTCGAGCTCGACGTGCTCAAGGTCCAGCACGTCTCCGACGAGCAGCAGTACCTGCAGAACCTCGGCCGCGCCCGCATCGCCGTGATGATCCGCGACGCGCAGAATGCCGAGAACGAAGCGAACCAGAAGATCGCCGAGGAGCAGGCGGCGGCGCGGCAGAAGGCGGAGAGCGCGCAGAAGCAGGCCGAGGCCACCGTGCTGCAGAGCCGCAACTCCCTGCGCGGCGAGCTGGCCAAGATGGAGGCCCAGGCCAAGTCGATCGAGAACGAGGCCGCGATCGCCGCGGAGACGGCGCGGGCCCAGGCGGAGCAGGAGCTGCAGCGGCTGCGCGCGGAGGTCGAGAAGCTGCGCCTCGAATGTGACGTCGTGCTGCCCGCCGACGCCGCGCGGCAGTCCGCGGAGGCGCGGGCGCGTGGTGACGCCGCCCCCGTGATCGAGCAGGGCAAGGCGGCGGCCGAGGCGCTGCGCGCCGTCGCCGCCGAGTGGCAGGCGGCGGGGGCGCTGGGACGTCAGGTCTACCTGCTCCAGCAGCTGCGCCCGCTGGTCGAGGCCGCCGTGAAACGTGTGCACGGCACCCAGGTCGGCGAGCTGACGATCGTGGACGGCGGCGACGGCTCGTCCTATGCGGCGTTCGTCGCGAACTTCCCGGCGGCGGTGGCGCGGGTCATGGACCAGACGGCGCGCGCGCTGGGGATGGACCTCGAGACGCTCCTCGGACGGAAGGAGGCGGGGCGATGAGCGTCGAAACGATCATCACCCTGTTCGTTCTGGCGGGGGCCGCCCTCGTCCTCGCCATCATCCTGTCGTTCATCTTGAGGCGCCTGCTCTACGTGAGCGCCCCCAACGAGGCGCTCATCTTCTCCGGCCGCGCGCGACAGCACGGCAACCGCGAGGTCGGCTTCCGCGTGATACGCGGCGGGCGCGCGCTGCGGGTGCCCCTGTTCGAGGTGGTCGACAGCGTCGACCTCACGAACATCGCGATCGACATCCAGGTGAAGGGGGCTTATTCGAAAGGCGGCATTCCCCTCACCGTGCACGGCGTGGCCAACATCAAGCTGCCCGGCGAGGAGCCGCTGCTGCACAACGCCATCGAGCGGTTCCTCGGCCGCACGCGCCAGGAAATCATGCGCGTGGCCAAAGAGACGCTCGAGGGCAACCTGCGCGGCGTGTTGGCCCAGCTCACGCCCGAGGAAGTCAACCAGGACAAGGCGCGTTTCGCCCACATCCTTCTCGAGGAGGCCGAGCACGATCTGCACCGCATGGGCCTCGTCCTCGACACCCTCAAGATCCAGAACATCACGGATGACGTCGGCTATCTCAACTCCATCGGCCGCATCCAGGGGGCCCGGGTGAAGATGGACGCCGCCATCGCCGAAGCCAAGGCCAAGGCCGACGCCGCCACCCAGCAGGCGCACAACTGGGGCGCTTCGGAGATCGCCAAGGTCCAGGCCGATCTCGCCATCGCCAGGCAGGAGACGCAGAAGCGCATCGTCGACGCCCAGACGCGCCGCGAGGCGATGATCGCGGAATCGCAGGGCCAGGTCGTGGCCCAGATCGCGCAGGTCAAGGCGGAGATCGAGCGGCAGAAGGCGCGGGCGCTGCAGGTGAAGCGGCAGCTCGAAGCCGACGTGATCCAGGTGGCGGAGGCCGATCGCCGGGCGCGGGAGGAGCAGGCGCGCGGCCAGGCGGCGGCGCTGATCGAACGCGGACGGGCCGAGGCGGCCGCCCTCAAGTCGATCGTGGAGGCGTTCCGCGGCGCGGGCGACGCCGCCCGCGAGGTGCTCGCGCTGCAGCAGGTGATCCCGCTCGTGGCGCAGGTCGCAGGCGCCGGACAGCCGCTCCTCGTCGAGAAGGTGTCCGTCCTCCCCGACGGCGCCGGCAAGAGCGGCGACGCCTTCGCGCGCGCCGCCATCGGGGCCACGGAGCAATTGCGCGCGGCCCTCGGCATCGACCTGCCCGCCATCGCCCAGAGGCTGCAACAGCCGCCGACGCCACCGACGCGTTCGGCACCGGCGCCCGCACCTGCGCCGGAGGGCGCGCCCGCACCGCCGAAGGTCGCTCCCCCCGTCGCGAAGCCGGCCCTCCCGGCAACCCCGAAGCCGCCCGCCACGAAGCCGCCGGGCGGACCGAGCGACAAGCAGGGCTAGGGCGCCTCCGTCGCTGATAGAATGCGTACCCTCTATGCGGGCTTCTCGCAGCGTACAGGCCTGCCTCGTCGTATCGGGGCTGGCCCTCCTCTTCGTGGCGAACAACGCGGCGCGGCTGCGTGGCGCCGGACCGGAGGACCTTTTCCGCAACTGGCGTGCGTTCGACGACTTCGCGATCGGGGCCGGCTTCGCCAGCCGTGACGCGTTGCCCGTCGCGCCGTACCGCGTCCGCGACGTGATCCGACGTGAGAAGGACCCCCGTTTCCGCGACTTCAAGGAGCGTCTGCTCACCGAGATCGCGGCGAAGGGCATCGAGCCGACGTCCTTCTGGCGGACCTTCCCCGCCGGAGACGTGTCGCCCGATGGCCGCTGGCTCATCGCGAAGCGATTCGATGATTCGGGCCGCGCGCTCCTCCTCGGCATCGGCTTTCGCCTGTTGGGAGGGGCCGCTCCCTATCTTCTTTTCTGGCTGGCCATACTGTCGACGATCCCGATTCTGGTCTGGGCGCACCTCGAGCTCGCCAGGGTCGGGCAGCGTCTGGCCGGGCTCGCCTTCCTGATCGCGGTCAGCCTGTCCGGATTCGTACTAGACGTGCTCGCCCTGGGCTATTCAGCGGTCGGCTTCCACATGGTGGCGCTGCTCGCCGTCGTTCCGCTGGCGGTCTACGCCGTATTCGGCGTGGTGACGATGCGCGGCCTGATGGGGCGCGCGGCGGCCTGCGGCGTCGTCATCGCCATCTGCTCCGTCTGCCGTGGGACGACGCCCTTCCTTCTCCCGGGCTACGCCGCCGCCCTGACGATCGGCGTCGCGCGGTTGGCCGCCCTCGATCGAAAACGCCGGCTCGCCGCCGGGGCGGCGGGCCTCGCCTTGATGCTCGTCCCCTATGTGGGCCTCCGGACCTGGACGCTCGACCGCATCGAGGCGGCACGAGACGACTACGGCCGTGAACCGATGCCGCAGTATCACGATGCGTCGCTCCTCTTGTGGAAGGGGCTCGGGGATTTCGACCGCACCAAGGGTTATGCCTTCCGTGACAAGGCTGGCGAAGAGGCGATACTGCGCGTCGATCCCGAGAAACGCGCCCATCGCGATGCCGAGGTGCTGCTGCGCCAGCTCATCGTCGACGACGTCCGTGCCGATCCATTGTGGCTGGCCGCCATCGTGGTCAAACGCCTGTTGGCGACGGTGTCACTGTACAAGCTGTGGCCCTGGACGCCGTGGGGTGGGATGGCGATCTATCCGGCGGTGACACCCAACGAGGGTGTCATCGACCACTACTACGGCCTGACCCGGCACGCCGATTGGCTCGCCGTCGGCAAATGGAACGCGGAGGTACCGGTCGTGCTGCTCCTCTTGCCGATGCTGGCCCTCGCCGCCCTCGCCTTCGCGGCCGGGTCTTGGCCGCGGCTGGCCGCCGCCCTGCCGATCGCGCGGCGTTCGTGGCTCGTGCTCGGTTGCGTCGCTCTCGCCGTGTTGCCGACGCCCGTGGTGATCACGACCGCCACCGCCCTCGAGACCGAATGCTTCGTCGTGGTCCACTTCCTGGCTCTGGCCTTCCTGATGCAGAGCCTCTACCTTCTCGGGGGAAAAGCGAGATGACCCGCATCGTCGTGAGTGGCGCCGCCGGGCGCATGGGCCGGCGCATCCTCGAGCTCGTGCAGGGTGACGCGGAGACCACGCTGGTGGCGGCCCTGGAGGCGGAATCGCACCCGCTCGTCGGCCAGCCGGTGGCGGCGCTCGCCGCGGACGTGCCCGCCGACAAGCCGTCCGACGTGCGCGTCGCCTCCGCGCCCGACGCCGGACTGGCCGCGGACGTGATCATCGATTTCTCTGTGCCCGAGCAGTCGGTGAAGGTGGCCGCACTGGCCGCGGAGCGTGGCTGGGCGGTCGTGGTCGGCACCACCGGCCTCGACGCCGCGCAGAAGCAGCGGCTCGCCGCCGCCGCGTCAAAGGTGGCGGTGCTGACCGCGCCGAACTTCTCCCTCGGCATGAACGTGCTGTTCCAGCTCGTCGCCGAGGCGGCGCGCCGCCTGCCCGGCTACGACATCGAGATCGTCGAAAGCCACCATCGCTTCAAGAAGGATGCGCCGTCGGGCTCGGCTCTACGCCTGGCCGAGCGCGCGGCGGAAGCCACCGGCCGCGATCTTTCGAAGACCGCCGTCTACGGACGACATGGGCTCCCGGGCGAGAGGACGACGCCGGAGATCGGCATCCATGCGATACGCCGCGGCGACGTCGTCGGCGAGCACACCGTCACCCTGACGACGCTCGGCGAGACCCTGGAGCTGACGCATCGCGCCCACTCCCGCGATGCCTTCGCTCGTGGCGCCGTCCATGCTGCGAAGTGGCTCGCGGGCAAACCCGCGGGCCAGTACACCTTCGAGCAGGTCCTCGGCATCTAACGAAACCGCCCTTCAACCACAAAGACACAAAGGGCACAAAGGTTCACAAAGAAAACTTTGTGCGTTCTTTGTGTCCTTTGTGCCTTTGTGGTTATTGCGGCGTTCGTTTCCGTTACGACTTGAGCATCTTGCGCAGGACGGTCTGCAGGATGCCGCCGTTTCGGTAGTAGTTGATCTCGACCGGGGTGTCGAGGCGAGCGATGGCGGTGAACGAGCGCTTGCCGCCGTCGAGGACGATCGTGACCTCCTGCCGCGGCTTGATGTCGCCGCCCAGGCCCTGGATGTCGATCTGTTCCTTGCCCGTGATCGCGAGCGCCTCGGCGGTTTCGCCCGACTTGAACTGCAGCGGCAGCACGCCCATGCCGACGAGGTTGCTGCGATGGATGCGCTCGTAGCTCTCCGCCAGCACCGCGCGCACGCCGAGCAGGAGCGTGCCCTTCGCGGCCCAGTCGCGTGAGGACCCGCTGCCGTACTCCTTCCCGGCGATCACGAGCAGCGGAGTGCCGTCCGCCTTGTATCGCTCGGCGGCGTCGTAGATATCCATGCGCTCGCCGCTCGGGACGTGCACGGTGACGCCGCCCTCGACGCCCGGCACCATCAGGTTCTTGAGCCGGATGTTCGCGAACGTACCGCGCACCATCACGCGGTCGTTGCCGCGCCGCGAGCCGTAGGAGTTGAAGTCGGTCTTGGCCACGCCCTTCGACTGCAGATAGCGGCCGGCCGGGCTCGACTCGGCGATGTCGCCGGCCGGTGAGATGTGGTCGGTGGTGACGGAGTCGCCGAGGAGAGCGAGCACGCGGGCGCCGGTGATGCTCCGCAGCGGAGCGGGCTCCAAGGCCAGCGTCGTGAAGAACGGCGGCTCCTGGATGTAGGTCGAGCTTTCGTTCCACACGAACAGGGCGCCCTCCGGAACCTTCACCGCGTTCCACGACGGGTTGCCGTCGAAGACGTTCGCGTACGTCTTCTGGAACATGGGCGCGTCGATCTGCGCCTCGAGCTCGGCGATCTCTTGCTGCGTCGGCCAGATCTCCGACAGCTTGACGTCCTTGCCCATCCTGTCCTGGCCGAGGGGCTCGGTGGTGAGGTCGACGTCGGTCGAGCCGGCCAGCGCGTAGGCCACCACGAGCGGCGGCGAAGCCAGATAGTTCGCCTTGACGTGCGGGTTCACCCGGCCCTCGAAGTTGCGGTTGCCCGAGAGCACGGCGGAGACGACGAGCTTGCCGTCGGTCACGCCCTTGGCCACCGGCTCCGGCAGCGGGCCGCTGTTGCCGATGCAGGTGGTACAGCCGTAGCCGACGACGTGGAAGCCGAGGGTCTCGAGGTCGGTCATGAGCCCGGACTTCGTGAGGTATTCGGTCACCACCTTCGACCCCGGCGCCAGGCTCGTCTTCACGTACGAGGGAACGGTCAGGCCGCGCTGCGCCGCCTTGCGGGCCAGCAGGCCGGCCGCGATCAGCACCGACGGGTTCGAGGTGTTCGTGCAGCTCGTGATGGCGGCGATGACGACGGAGCCGTGTTTCAGCGTGTCCTTGGCACCGCGGAACTCGATGGGCGCGGTGCGGGCGAGGTCGGCCTCACCCAGACCGAAGCCGCGATCCTTCACCGGCGCGGTGAGGGCCTGGCGGAAGGACGCCTTCATGGCGGCGAGGCCGACGCGATCCTGCGGCCGCTTCGGCCCGGCCAGGCTCGGCTCCACGGTGGCGAGGTCGAGCTCGACGGAGTCGCTGAAGATCGGGTCCGGCGTGCCCTCGGTGCGGAACAAGCCCTGCTCCTTCGCGTAGCGCTCCACGAGGTTCACCTGCTCGGGCTTGCGGCCGGTACGCCGCAAGTACCGCAGCGTCTCGTCGTCGATCGGGAAGAAGCCGCACGTCGCCCCGTACTCCGGGGCCATGTTGGCGATCGTGGCGCGGTCGGCCAGGCTCATCTGGCCGAGGCCGGGGCCGAAGAACTCCACGAACTTCTCGACGACACCCTTCTTGCGGAGGATCTGCGTCACGGTGAGGACGAGGTCGGTGGCGGTCACGCCTTCGCGCAGCCGGCCGGTGAGCTTCATGCCCACGACCTGCGGGGTGACCATGTACAGCGGCTGGCCGAGCATCACCGCTTCCGCCTCGATCCCGCCGACGCCCCAGCCCAGGACGCCGAGACCGTTGATCATCGTGGTGTGGGAATCCGTGCCCACCAGGGTGTCGGGGAAGACGATGCTGTCGCCGTTGCTCTTGCCGGACAAGACGCCGCCGGCCAGGTACTCGAGGTTCACCTGGTGCACGATGCCGGTGGCGGGCGGTACGACACGGAAGCTCTGGAACGCCTTCTGTCCCCAGCGCAGGAACTCGTAGCGCTCACCGTTGCGCTGGAACTCGATCTCGGCGTTCTTCTGCAGCGCCTCGCGGGAGCCGAAGACGTCGACCTGGACGGAATGGTCGACGACGAGGTCGACGGGCACCAGCGGATTGATGCGCCGGGCATCGCCGCCGAGCCGCTTCACCGCCGATCGCATCGCGGCGAGATCCACGACGGCGGGCACGCCGGTGAAATCCTGCAGGATCACACGCGCCGGCATGTAGGGCAGCTCCACGTCCATCGGCTTCGGCGCGTTCCAGGCGGCCAGGTTCCGCACGTCCGCTTCGGTGACGAGCTCGCCGTCGAGGTTGCGGAGCACCGCCTCGAGCAGGACCTTGATCGAGAACGGCAGGCGGCCCAGGGTGGGAGCGAGGCCCGCCTTCTCGAGCGCATCCAGGCGATAAAGGAAGGCGGCGCCGCTGCCCGTCTCGAACCGCGCCCGCGCGCCGAAGACATCGGGTTTCATGGCTCTCCTCTTCGAATGAATCGACGTTCCACAGCCTGTCAGTTTACACCGCGCGGGTGCTGGAGGGACCTCGACGGAACCGCGATTCCACTCTGCAGAGGCACCCTCATGGCCTCCGGACGCGATCGGCCTCGTTCGCCGCGGATTGGTTCCCGGTCCGTCATTCGCGGCGTGGCACACCGCTTGCTCGACAAGCCAGTGGATTCGGACACGTCAAACGGAGCTTCCATGGAGAACGTGCTCGTCTTGGACGGCAACGAGAACCAGGCCGTCGCCGCCGTGCGCTCGCTCTCCGCCGCCGGCTACGAGGTGCACGTCGGCGCCGACACCGCCTGGTCGAAGGCGGGGTGGTCGCGGTTCGCACGCGGCCGATTCGTCTACGCCGGACCGCAGCACGGCGGGGCCGCCTTCCTGGCCTCGATCCTGGGCGAGGTCCGCCGGCTGGGAGGCGCGCTCGTCCTTCCGATGACCGAGCGCTGCACCTTGCCGCTCTCCGAGCACCGCGAGGAGGTCGCCGGCGCGGGAGGGCGGCTGGTGCTTCCTGCGCACACGTCGGTGCTGAAGGCGTTCGACAAAGAACAGACGACGAACCTCGCGCGCTCGCTCGGTATCCCCGTGCCCTGGACGGCGACCCTGCGCGACTACGTCGAGGCGCGCCGGCTCGCGCTCGAGACGCGGTACCCCGTGGTGCTGAAGCCGCGCTCGTCGGAGGAGATCGGCTTCTCGGGACGCACGAGATCCACGGGCGCGCCGGTGTACGCGAGCAACCCGCACGAGCTCATGGTGGCCTATCGCACGCTGGCCCGCCGCTGCCGCCAGATCCTGGTACAGGAGTACGTCGAGGGGAGCGGCATCGGCTACTTCGCCCTCATGCGGCACGGCGAGCTGCGCGCGGAGTTCGCCCACCGGCGGATCCGCGATGTCCGCCCGACCGGCTCGGGAAGCTCGTTGCGGACGAGCATCGCCGTGGATTCCCGCGTGCGCTCGCCTGCGATCCGCCTTCTCGAGGCATTGCAGTGGCACGGCGTCGCCATGGTCGAGTTCCGCCGGCGGCCCGACGGCACGCCGGTGTTGCTCGAGGTGAACGGGCGCTTCTGGAACTCGCTCGCCCTCGCCGTCCATGCCGGCGTCGACTTCCCGCGCCTCCTCGCCGACATGGACACGCACGGCGACGTCGCGCCTCCGCCCGCCTACCGGCCGGGCGTGCGCTGCCGCTGGCTGCTGGGCGACGTGCGGCACCTCATCGAGGTGATGAAGGGTCCGCCGGCCGCCTACCCGGGCCGCTTCCCGAGCCGCCTCGCCGCCCTCGCCGATTTCCTGCGCCCCGTGCGCGGGACGCATCACGACAACTTCCGTCTCGACGATCCACTGCCGGAGCTGGGCGACTGGCTGCACTTCGCCCTCAGGAAGGTGCCCGCGCTCCGGCACCGACGCCGCGCTCGCAACCGGAAGGAGCTCCACGTTGAAAGGCGCTATTCACATCCATAGCCGGTACTCCGACGGCGACCTCACGCTGCCGGAGCTGTGCGACGTCTACCGCGCGGCGGGCTGCGGCTTCATCGCCGTCACCGACCACGCCGAGTCGTTCGACGCCGAGACGCTGCGCCGGTACGTCGCGGAGTGCGAATCGCTGTCGACGCCCGCGCTGCGTGTCGTCGCCGGCCTCGAGTTCGGATGCGAGCGGCGCCTGCACGTGCTGGGGATCGGAGTGACGGATCTCGCCATGACCCGCGACCCCGCCCTCGTCTTCGCCCACGTGGAGCGGCACGGCGGTGTCAGCGTCGTCGCGCACCCTCACCAGGACCACTTCGCCTGGATCGAGTCCTTCGAGACGCTCCCCCACGGCCTCGAGGTCTGGAACTCGAAATACGACGGCCGCTATGCCCCGCGGGTCGCCACCTTCGACCTCCTCGGCCGCCTGCAGCAGCGCCGGCCCGACCTGCGCGCCTTCTACAGCCAGGACATGCACTGGCGGCGGCAGTACCGCGGCCTCTTCCTCGACGTGCGCGCGGCCCACCCCACCCGGCACGAGATCGTGCGGGCGCTGCGCGCCGGCGACTTCGCAGGCGTGAAGGATCGCGTGCGCCTGCCGTCGACCGGCCGCCTGACCGAGGAGCAGCGGCTCCAGTTCGGCGAGGCGCACGTGCGCTCCGAGCGCATCCGAACGCTCATGAAGCAGGCGCGGACCCTGGTCGCGCGCTGGGGCATGCCCGTGCCGCCGGGCGTCAAGGCGCAGCTGCGGAGGATCTTCTAGTGATCGCAATACCGTACCTGATGTACCACCGTATCGGCACGCCCGAGAGCGCCGAGGACCGATACAGCGTGACCGACGGCGCTTTTCGCGCTCATCTCAACTATCTGCAGCTCTGCGGTTACGACGTCACCTGCGTCGGCAAGGCCCTGGGGCGGCCGATGAGCATGCGGCCCCGCGTCGTGATCACGTTCGATGACGGCTATGAGAGCGATCTCGCCGTGGCCGCGCCGCTATTGCTCGATCACGGGTTCAGCGCGACCTTCTACGTGGTGCCCGAGCTGCTCGGCCTTCCGGGGTACCTCACGGAGACGGGCGTCGCGGAGCTGGCGGCACTCGGCTTCGAGATCGGCTCGCATTCGCTCACCCACTCCTACCTGAACGATCTCGACGGACCCGCCCTCGACCGGGAGACGGCGGGATCGCGCGCGCGCCTCGAGGACGTCCTGTGCCGGCGCGTGCGCCATTTCGCCTGTCCCGGTGGCCGCTGCAATCGCGCGGTTGTCGAGGCCGTGCAGCGCGCCGGCTACGAGTCGATGGCCACGAGCCAGGTGGGTCTCAATCGATACACCACGGATCCGTTCGGACTGCGGCGCCTGGCGATACAGCCCGGGCTGTCGATCGATGACTTTGCGAGCCTGTGCCGCGGCGAGGGGCTGGCCGAGCGCCGCGTGCGGCAGATGGTGTTGAGCGCGGCGAAGTCGGTCCTGGGCAACGGCCGCTACGACCGCGTGCGCCGCACCTTCCTCAAGGGCGCCTAGCTTCCACCGCGTGGGGGTCGGTCAGGGTGGCGCGGCCGCCCGAGATCTCGAGGGGACGGCGGATGTCGTACGCGCCCACGTCGAGGCTCACGCGCCGGCCGCGCACCACGTAGCGCACGTCCACCACGACGCGCTCCCGGCCGACGTACTGTCGCGCCGCCGGAGCCGGCAGCGCGAGGCGCGCTCCCGCCCCCGTGGCCAGGAACCCGCCGTCGTCACCGCTGTCGATGTGGTCCACGCCGTCGAGCTCGAGCACGATCGACTGCGGGCTGGCGCCGCGGTCCACGAGGAACGTGTAGCTGAGATCGCCCCCGTAACCGACGAAGCGGATGCCGATGCCGGGATAGAGGCCGTCGTATCGCACCGCCGCGTAGGCCGCGCCCGGCAGCGGGTCCTCAGGCACCAGACGCGAGGCGGCCTCGGCCCCGACGAAACGCAGGCGAATGGCCGGGCAGCGGTTGGCGGGGCAGGCCGGCCGCAGCTGCGCTTCGGCGGCGGCGAGACCGAGGAGGAATCCGTCCGCCCTCGAAAGGAATCGCAGCGCCGCCTCCGCCTCCCCGTGGTTCGTCTCGAATCCGGCGACGCGGGACGCCGCCAGCGGCTCGCGCGGGGCAGGCGGCGACGCGGCGCGACCGACGACGCCGAGAACGACCGCGCTGGCCGCGGCCGCCGCCATTCCGGAGAGCAGCCCCCGCCATCGATCCCATCGCGCGCGAGAGACCGCCGGCGGCCAGGCACGGACGGCGGACCAACGAGTCTGTGACATCGCTCTTGACGGTTCCGTCTACATCCACAGCAAGCGCGATGCCACGGTTGTGGCCTACGTCACAGTGGCCGCGCGCGGATACGGATCGCCGACGTAGTAGTTCGTCTCGAACAGCGCGTCCTTGCCGAGCAACGAGAGCACGTCCACCGACTCCGCCTCCTTCACGAAGGAGAGGAGCACTGTCGCGCTCAGGCTCGGCAGGCGAACCCCGAGGGCCAGGCCCAGCGCCGGAGGCACGCCGTAGAGATAGGTGCCGCTCACGCGGTCGACCTTCAGCCCGCGTACCTGGTGGGCGAGCCTCTGGAGCTCGTGCAGCGTGAACCCGCGGACGTGCGGGCCGTTGGCCTTCAGGCTGCTGGGCTGGCGCCCGAACAACACCTGGAGGCGGCTGTGCAGCGCCGCCATGTTGGGCACGCCGATCAAGGTCCGGCCGCCGCGGCGCGTCACGCGCACCTGCTCGTGGAAGGCCCAGATCCAGTTCTTGAGGTGCTCGAGCACCTGGTTGACGGTCACGATGTCGAAGAAGCCGTCGGGGAACGGAAGGCGGCCGCACTCGAGATCGAGGCTCACCGTCCTCACCCCGAGGGATTCGGCGCGGCGGCAGAGGTCCGGCGTGCACTCGACGCCGTAGAGCTCCACCGGGCGCGACGCCCCCAGGGCTTCGCGGACGCTGGCGAGGTCGCGGCCCGGCCCGCAGCCGACGTCGAGGATGCGCACCGGGCCGTCGTGGGCGGGCTGATAGGCCGCGCACCAGCCGCGGAGGATGTCGGTGCCGTAGATGTTCTGGTAGCCCTGATCACGCCATCGCTGCAGCAGTCGTCGCATCGGTCTCTCTCCCGGTGTCTGCTAAGGTGGATCTATAGGCGGACTACAGCGTGTGAGGGCCAACATGAGACAACCCTTCGGCCTGCTTCTCCCTGTCGTGCTCGCGAGCGTGAGGTGCGCGGGCGCGGCGTGCGACCCGAACGGACAGGCCGTGAACGAGCTGCCCGGACTGACGCCGCCGGACCCCGGCAAGACGTTCACGTCGTGTTACGGCCGGACGGTCGAGCGCCTGACCGACCATGCGAAGGACGGGGTGTCGTACATCCAGGCCGAGTACGCGACGCAGAGCCATCTGAACGCCGACGGCACCCTCGTCAAGCTCGAGTTCCCGGACGGTACCGTGCACTTCCTGCGCCGCGCCACGCGCGAGTGGCTGAAGCCCACCCTGCGCGCTTCGCAGCTCGCAATGTGGCACCCGTCGGACCCCAACCTCCTGCTCTACGTCGAGGAGAGCGGGGGCGGTGTCGAGATCCGCCGCCTGGATGTCGTCGCCGACAAGGCGTCCGAGGAGTTCCGTACCCGCGACTACAAGACCTTCCAGAACCTCGGCAAGGCCGACATCAGCCCGGACGGGAACAAGCTCGTCTACGTGGCCACCACGCGCGGCGGGAACGAGCGCCACATCGTCGTGTACCACCGCGACCGCGGGCGCCTCGGCGACCGCGCCCTCGACGTCACAAACCGCGCCGTCAACTGGGTCCAGGTGACGGACACCCGCGTGCTCGTCGGCTATCACCGGAGCCCCGACAACTGCGCGCCGGACATCCCGGAGGTCGAGCGCTTCTTCGACCGTGAGGGCAAGTTCCTCGGATGCCAGCCGGTGCGCATCTTCGGCACCGACCTGCAGCCGGTGTGGGACGACGGCAAGACGCTGCTCGCGCCGTATTGGGGACACGGCGACGTCGGGGTCGATTCCAAGGGGCGCGAGGTGTGGGTCTCGGCGAATGCCTCGCTGCCCGTGCCCGATCCGAAGCGTTTCGCGGGCGCCACCGCGCCCGCGCCGGACGGATGTTGGAATTCGCTCGTCCTCAACTATCTCGACCGTCCCAGCCCGCCCGTCTGCTTGAAAGCCGGTCCGCGCGAGAGCGACCCGGCCTTCTCGTGGGACCTCGCCATGCACATCGCGATGCCCGCGCGGCGCTCGGACTGGGTGTACGTGACGTTCTACCGCACGCAGGGCGACACGCAGTACGCCGCCCTCACCCCGCCGACGCCGGGGCCGCCCTGTCCGCAATGCACGGTCCCGTTCCAGAACGAGATCATCCGCGTGCGGCTCGACGGCAAGGGCTTCGAGCGGTTGACGCATCATCACAGCAGCCGCCACCTGCCCGCCCGCGGCGACTCGTCGTACACGTGGCAGCCGCGCGCGTCGGTGGATGCCGGAGGCCGGTGGCTGCTCTTCAACTCCAACTTCGGCGCCGCCGAGTCCGCGCTCGGCGTCGACGTCTACTGTCTCGGCCTCGACGGCAAGTAGCGCGGATCTCACGGCGTCACGTCGAAGGCGTCGATCCAGATCCAGTTGTTCGCGGAGCCCGGGCTCCGTGTGCCCGTGACCTCCACCGCGATCGTGTGTGTTCCTGCCGCCAGGCCGGAGACCGTGTAGACGACGGCCTGCGCACGCGCGGGTGACCGATAGAAGTCGGCGGTGCCGTTCAGCACGCCGTCGATCAGGACGCGGCCGATACCCGACCACTCGTCCTGGTAGGCGACCAGGCTCACGCCGGTGCCGCTGAACGTGAACGTCGCGCGGTTGCCGGGATCGACGGCCATGTGCGCGTTCGACGCGCTGTGCACGGCCGCGGTGTTGGTGAACCACGTCCCGCCTGTCTCCGCGTACACGACGGCCGGGTGCGTGTCCTCGTAGCGGGTGACGCTGGGCGGAGTGCCGCGCGGCGTGGGCGTGGGCGTGGCCGTCGGGGCGGGCGTGGCCGTCGGCCCCGGTCTCGGCGTGGGCGTCATCGTCGGCG
>Ga0114129_10002037_pt1 | contig 27713 bp, 22 predicted proteins | sample RhiMetdeltSRZDD1_FD_80071 | JGI IMG/M metagenome (GOLD analysis project Ga0114129, IMG submission 80071) | Populus rhizosphere microbial communities from Tennessee, USA - Rhizosphere MetaG P. deltoides SRZDD1 (version 2) (version 2) | ecosystem: Host-associated > Plants > Roots > Rhizosphere >... | reverse complement strand
TCGGCATCAAAAAGCAGGGTGGTAAACAAAAAATTCTTTGGGTTGCGGTTATTGATCTTAAAGATCATGACCTTTTGCTTGTCGTCGCTGTAAATGGTGCTGTACAGCTTATTGTTGGCCGCCCAGCCTATACGGGTAGTGTCGAGCTCAATGGGGTCGCTCAGGCGTTTGGCGTTGGCATCGAGCTTTACGCCCATGCAGTACACAATACTGCGGCGCTGGAACTGGTAAATCATCCACACGTGATTGGTGTATGGAACAAAATCAACATTGATCCACCGGTCGTCCAGATAATCGAGCTTCACACGGTCGAGTAGCTTTAATTCGCTGTCGTAAACACTAATGGCATTATCATTGCGATTATTTTTAAATACGAGGACGTTGCTGCCTACTTTACCGATGATCTCGAAATCAGTACGGCGATTATCTTCCCGTTCAGCTTCAGAATAGGTGATTTTCTGGGCCGAAATGATAAAAGGGAATACTGCCAGGAACAATGCCGTCAGCAGTAAATGGTACATGTGTTTTTTGCATAATTTCATCATGGTGCTGCAATGCATGTTATATGCCAAATTACTGATTGTAAAACGCCTACCCAAACTTTCGACATAAATTTAATCATTCATTTTTATGATTATTCAGGCAACCGAAAAGGTACAATTTACGTCGGGTTGGCACAATGTAATAAAACCATGGATAATTAATTTTTTTACGTATACCTTTGTACAGGCGCCGGGCTATCAACCTGGTGCCATTTATTTTACTAAAAAAACCCTTTGATAACGGGATAAGCAACACTACCGTGGGCAAACAAATTAACAAAGTTACCGTTGCCACCTTACTCATTGCGTTAGGAATTATTTATGGCGATATTGGCACATCCCCATTGTACGTTCTGAATGCAATTACCAGCGGCCGGGTCATTGACGAAAAATTGATTCTGGGATCCTTGTCCTGCATCATCTGGACACTCACCCTGCAAACTACCCTAAAATATGTTGTTCTTACGTTAAAAGCCGATAACCGTGGTGAAGGAGGCATTTTTTCGTTGTATGCCCTGGTTCGGCGTCAAAAGCGGTGGCTGGTAATACCTGCCATGCTCGGAGGTGCGGCCCTGCTCGCCGATGGTATGATCACCCCGCCCATTTCGGTTACCTCCTCTATCGAAGGTTTACGCAACATCCAGGGCCTGGGCCGTATCGAAGATTCAACCATTGTATATATTGTTCTTGCCATTATAAGTATGCTGTTTTTCCTGCAACAGTTTGGAACGGCTTCAATAGGTAAAATGTTTGGTCCCATTATGATGTGCTGGTTTTTTATGCTGGCGTTACTGGGCGCTTCGCACCTGATGGATGACTGGCAGATTTTCAAGGCATTCAGTCCTTACTATGCTATTGAGTTACTAACTACCTATCCAAAGGGGTTCTGGCTATTGGGAGGCGTTTTCCTGTGTACCACGGGGGCCGAAGCCCTGTACAGCGACCTGGGCCATTGCGGCCGGGCCAATATCAGGTACTCCTGGATCTTTGTAAAAACATGCCTCATTATAAACTACCTGGGACAGGGAGCATACCTGCTGTCGCACTATTCGGGCAAAACAATTACTACTGAAATGATTGGTGCGGGCTTCAACCCGTTTTATCTGATCATGCCGAACTGGTTTGTAATTCCAGGTATCTTAATCGCTACGGCCGCTGCTATTATTGCCAGCCAGGCCCTTATCAGCGGATCGTTTACACTTATCAGTGAAGCCATGCGTTTAAACCTGTGGCCAAAACTGAAGATCAACTACCCCACAGAAGAAAGAGGTCAGTTGTATATACCCGGCATTAACATGTTGTTGTTCGTTGGCTGCTGTGGAATGGTATTATATTTCAAAAAAGCTTCCAATATGGAAGCGGCCTATGGCCTGGCAATCACCATATGTATGATTGCTACTACCATGCTTTTTGCCAACTTTCTGATATCGCGCAGAGCTAAACCAATATGGATTTACCTGTTTTTAATAGTTTATTTAACCATCGAGCTCTCTTTTCTGTTTGCCAACCTCGAAAAATTCCCGCATGGAGGTTTTGTTTCACTGATTGCAGGGGGAGCGCTGTTTTTTGTGATGTACATATGGTACCGTAGCCGCAAGATCAAAAACCGGTATGTTGAATTTGTTCGGCTCGAACATTATATACCGCAAATTCAGGAACTGAGTAACGATAAAACCGTTCCCAAATACGCCACACACCTGGTATACCTTACCAGTGCCAATAACCCCAAGGAAATTGAGCATAAGATCATTTATTCTATTTTGAATAAGAAGCCCAAACGGGCCGACATCTATTGGTTTGTGCACGTTGATACTTTGGATGACCCATATACCTGCGAATATTCGGTAGAGCACATCATTCCCAATGATATCATCAGGGTCGAATTCAGGCTGGGTTTTAGAATGGAGCCCAAGATCAACCTGATGTTCCGTAAGGTGGTGGCCGACCTGGTTGCCAATAAAGAGGTGAATATTACAAGCCGCTACGAAAGCCTTGAACGCAACAATGTGGTGGGCGACTTTCAGTTTATTGTGATGGAAAAATACCTGAGCCAGGATATTGAGCTGCCCTTCTTCGAAAAAATGATCATGCGCCTTTACTTCTCGATAAAAGAATACAGTTTATCCGAAGAACGCGGTTTCGGCCTCGACGTGAGCAACGTTACCATCGAAAAATTCCCGCTTATTGTAGCGCCGGTGCCTAATTTAAATTTGAAAAGGGTGTACTTTGATGAGAATTTGTAGGTCATTATAAACTTTAAACTGCAATTGCCTGTAATCATCTGGTATATCATCGGCAGCCTGCTATTGCTAAGCATCATTGCTTATTTAATTCAGGACCGTTTTATTTTCAAACCCGAAAAATTACCAGCCGATTTTCAGTTCCGGTACGATATCCCATTTCATGAGCTGAATTTTGATATTTCGCCCGGCGTACGCATCAACGGATTACATTTTTACAGAAAGGAACCCAAAGGTCTGATCCTGTATTTTCATGGCAATTCACGAAGTATAAAAGGCTGGGCCAAATATGCCCGTGATTTTTACCGGTACGATTATGATGTAGTGCTGGTAGATTACCGCGGCTTTGGCAAAAGCACCGGCAAACGCAGTGAAAAAGATATGCTGAACGATATGCAGTTTGTTTATAATGTACTGATCGGAAAATATCCCGAACACCACATCATCGTATACGGACGCAGCATCGGCAGCGGTTTTGCCGCCAAAGTAGCTTCAGACAATAAGCCTCGCTACCTCATTCTCGATTCGCCGTATTATAATTTTCGCATAGTGGTAGAACGTTTTTTGCCGATACTACCCGTACGATGGGTGCTGCGCTATCATTTGCGAACCGATAAATGGATTCGCCGTGTAAATTGCCATACCTACATCATTCACGGCACCAAAGACCGGCTGATCCCCATCGGCCACAGCGAACGGCTGCAGGCGCTTAACCCCAATAAAATCACCCTCATTCGCATCGAAGGCGGCCGCCACAACAACCTGCCCACCTTTCCGGAGTATCATAATTTTGTAAGGGATATATTGAAGTATTAAAGAACCAGAAACTACAAACCGCAAACCACAAACTACAGACTATATTTGCGTTCTGTTATGAAAAAAATCATATTCCGCTGGTTAAAGGTTATCATCCTTTTATATTGCCTTATCGGTATCGCTATTTATTATTTACAGGATAAATTTTTGTTTCATCCTGAACCACTACCGGCCGATTACAAATACAATTTTTCGGTTCCGTATAAAGAAGTGAATCTTCCTTATTCGCAAAACGCTACCATCAACATCATTCAGTTTGCAGCTAATCAGCCACAGCCCAAAGGCGTGGTGCTGTATTTTCATGGAAATAAAAAAAATATAGCGCGGTACGCGCCTTTTGCGCCCAATTTTACCAGTCGTGGTTATGACGTGTGGATGATCGACTACCCGGGATTCGGAAAAAGCACCGGCGCATTTACCGAGCAGCAATTGTACAACTGGTCGCTGGTGTTTTATAAACTGGCGCGTGTTCATTATTCGCCCGACAGTATTATCATTTATGGAAAATCGATGGGTACCGGTATTGCCACCCAACTGGCAACCCAACGCGATTGCAAAGCCCTGGTACTCGAAGCGCCTTATTACAGCTTTCCATCACTTGTAGGAAGCCGGCTACCTATATACCCGGTTAATAAAATGATACATTTTAAAATTCCTACTTTTCAATACCTGCAGGCAGTTACCAACCCGGTAATTATTTTTCATGGCACCAGTGATAACACCATCCCCTACCGCAATTGCAAACAATTACAACCGTATTTAAAACCGCACGATGAATTCATCACCATCGAAGACGGGCATCATAATGATCTTACTGAGTTTCCAGCGTATAAGCAGAAGCTGGATTCTCTGTTGAAATGAAGTCGGAGGTCTGAGGTCCGAAGTCAGAAGATTAAACCAGTTAGAACGCTTCTACCCTTTCAAGCAACAGACATCAGACTTCTGACATCCGACTTCTGACTTCCTGCTTTAAATGGGCACTACATATTGATCCTTATTCATCTTAATCTTTTCCGGTATCGCTGCAATGATCTCCTCTTTCAGAGCTTCGATGAGGCGCTTCTTTACAAAATCACGGTGCACTACAATGCTTACTTCCCGCATGGGCGCCGGTTTTTTAAAATGCCTGATCAGTTGTAATTGCCGGGCCGTCATATCAAGCGTTGTAAGTTCGGGTAAAATGGTAATGCCGTCGTTCATATCGACCATGCGCCGCAATGTTTCAATACTGCCTGCTTCATATTCAAAATGGGTCCCCATTTCACTGGCCCTGCGCAATTCGCACAGGTTAACGATCTGTGACCGAAAGCAATGCCCTTCTTCCATCAGCCACAATTTTTCGGGATCAATATCCTGGGCCAGCACATACGTTTTTTTGTATGCCGAATTTTTCTTCGATACATACGCCAGCAACTCTTCATAAAACAAAACGTGTTCTTTGATGCCATTCTCCTGCAACGGCGTTACCAGTATGCCCACATCAATACGTCCTTCGCGAAGACGGGTAATAATGTATTCGGTCATCAGTTCCTGCACAATGAGCTTTATATGCGGGTATTTCTTAGCAAAGCTTTGAACAAACAGTGGCAATAAGTAAGGCGCCAGGGTGGGAATGATGCCAATACGCAGTTCCCCGGTGATAATGCCTTTTTTGGTTTGCACCAGCTCGGTGATCACATTTTTTTCCGACAAAATACGGCGGGCCTGTTCAATGATCTCTACTCCTATTTCGGTAGGCACCACGGGTTGCTTGCTGCGGTCGAAGAGCTTAACACCCAGCTCTTCCTCAAGCTTTTGCACCTGCATGCTCAGGGTGGGCTGGGTAACAAAACAATGTTCGGCGGCCGAGGCAAAATGGCGATAAGTATCAACAGCTACTACATATTCTAATTGTACAAAAGTCATAAATAGATTTTATCTATAGTTATATAACATTAATCAATTTGATTTATATATAAAATTATTGAAGTTTTGTGATGGAAACAAACAGGTCACAGGAGTAAATTATAGTTTTAGGTTTAAAGTGCGCCACATTTCCTGAGCAAGCTTAAAGGGGTGTGGCTTTCTTTTCTCCCTAAAAACACAAAACCGCAAAATTATTTGCGGTCATCTAATTTTGAATCGTGAATGGTCAATGGTGAATGGAACCCTTAATTTGTACTTTCTTTCCAAATTCATCACTCATTTCTTAACTCTCCTACTTCTTACTTCCCTACTTAATACATCTTACCACATACTTACTACTTACCACTTACTACTTACTACTCGCATCAACTTCCACAACCGCCACAACCACCACCGCATCCTCCACCACAACCGCCACCACCACTGCAACCGCCGCCTCCGCCACTACAGCCACTGCAACTGCGGCATGCCCCGTTTGCATTGCTGATTTTGGTATGATTGATTACAGGGTAAGCGCTAAACACCGTTGCCAGTACCAAACCATCCGAAAACCATTGAATGGCCTGTTCGCCCTTTGTAGCAAATTCCGAAACCACGTGATCTGTATCCGGTGAACTCATTTCGTTTTGTTGTTCTGATAACTCCTTTGTCGCTTTAATCACGATGTTTTTTCGTGAATACAAACTTTCAATAATGTGAGATATTATTAATAAAGCTATCAATTCAAACAAAAGAAAAGCAATAGGTTTTCCATTTGCAAGCCCCTGAAAAATTCGGGCAATACCGGCTATCAGGGGAATAATGAGCATATGGAATCTTTTCAGCCACGACTCTTTGTAATAACCCAGCCAGTACAGCTCTTGCAGGGCAGGATGCTGGGCGGCATCTTCGTTATACCAGTCATTGGCAATCCCTTCATAATTTATGCTGTCGTATTTTTCATTTAAGAATCCGGTGATCAGCGGGTTCTGTTCATTAGCCGGTGGGCTGTACCAGTTTTTGTGAAAAATGAACCTTTTCTCAGCAGTAAGCCCGATCAAATTTCTTCGCATCAGGTCTACGATCGCCGTCTGAATGGCCCTGTGTTTTCCGTATAAGAACTGAGCGATTTGAAAAATGGAGGCGTTTGCAGGAAAATGTTTTGTAACAAGGCTTTTTAACGTTCGGCCTTTTTCGTGTTGCAGTAAAACAAAACAAATGATACAACTGATAGCAAATAATGGGAAGAAGCTTAAGAACTGCGAACCGGTGAGCGAGTAAGGAGAAAATGTTTTGTGCAAATAAGCACTAACGGTAAGAGGAAGCAGTAACAACAGTACGATAAGAGCTTTAATTTCATTTCTGATTTCCCAGGCCGGTTCGGGAATAAACAAATCTTCTTTGGGTTGCGGCCAGATGTCATCGGGCGGAGGTGATTCAAACACCGACTGGTATAAAGTGAGCGTGTCTTTATACCACTCAATGTGTTTGTGATCTTCATCATCCCCTCCCCGCGATGGATGGTGGTGAATGTCTTTGGCTAATGTGTTTTTACACAAATCAGTCCAGTACGATTGCGTGTAAGTGAGGTGCAAATGCCATGCTTCGTCAACAACCTGTGAAGGCGAAGCGCCTTTTGGAGAGATACAACATAAGAAGAGAAATTTCCGGTATTCCTCAACAACCCGTTCAGTAAAGAAGGGCGACCAGTTTTGCTTTGCAGATAACTTACGGGAGAAGGTAATTTCTGCATGCGGGTCATCGAGGGGAAACTGTTGAATTGCACTCCAAAGGCCACTGTGTTCTACGATTTTCATATTTTCTGTCTTTGGTTATACAAAGGTATAACGGAGTTTATCAACCGCGCAAGACCTGATGTATTACCAAATTGTTAAGGAGTGTGGAACATGTGGAACACGTGAATGGTGAATGGTCATTCTTCAAGAATAACTTTCGACTTCCCTACTTTCAACTTATACCCGGCCCCTACTTTCAATGCATAGTTCTCTTTTTCGTGGCTCACGGGAAAACCAAAACACACGGGGTAGTCGTATTCCTTCACGATATTATTAATGATTTCATAAGCGTTTTGTCCGAATGGCCGTTCGGTATCCTTGTTATCGGTAAAAGCGCCAACGATCAAACCGGCCAGCTTTTCAAGCTTACCGCTTCTTTTTAACTGGTGCAACATGCGGTCGATATTATACAGGTATTCGCCCACATCTTCCAGAAAAAGTATCCGGCCTTTTGTTTTAATGTCCGACGGCGTGCCTATAATATGGGCCAGCAAGGCCAGGTTGCCTCCGACCAGTTCGCCTACCGCTTCGCCTTTTTTATTAAACGCATGCTCTTTGCATTCATACCTGATCTTTTTTCCTTCAAGCGCATTTTTTAATGATTTTACAAATTCATTTTTATATCCTTCATCATTAAAAGCGCCGGCCATGGGTGCATGCAAAGTACTTATGCCGTAATTGGAATAGATATGTGCATGAAGCAGGGTAATATCACTGAACCCAATGATCCATTTGGGTTGCTTTTTAAATTTTTTAAAGCTGATGCGGTCGATGATGCGGCTAACGCCATAACCGCCCCGGGCGCATAAAACGGCATGCACCGAATCGTCGTCGAGCAGCTGCTGAAAATCGTTCAGCCGCTCTTCATCGGTACCCGAAAAATAGGTGGTTGATGCACTGCCTACGGTAGCGCCAACTTTTACTTTATATCCCCATTGCTGTAATACATCAATACATGTTTGTACTTTTTCCATTGCCATAAAACCGGCAGCACAAACCAAACCAATCGTATTACCGGGTTGCAAATAGGGAGGAATTTTTACCATGTTGTTGTTGTTAGTTCAATAAAACGAATATCCAAAAAACCTTGAAACCATCAAACCCCGCCCGACTGAACGTCGTTCGGGCGGGCTTATAACCGTTAAACTTCTTTAAGCGTTACCTCGCCGGCAGCAACAACCAGCCGGTGCCTTGCCCCGCATTTTAATGCATAATTATTTTTTTGATGTCCCACCGGAAAATCAAAACAAACCGGGTAACGATAGTTTTTCACTTTTTCCAGTACAATATCCTGAACAGAACGGCCAAACTCTTCGCCGGGATCGTCGGGTTTTACCTTAAAACCGCCCACTATTAACCCGGCCAGTTTTTCGAGTTTACCCGTACGTTTCAGGTTCCAGAACATACGGTCGATGCTGTACAGGTATTCACCGGTATCTTCCACAAACAAAATTTTATTGGTGGTTCGAATATCCGACTTCGTTCCTGCCAATGTTTCGATCATTTTTAAATTACCTCCAATCAATACACCCTCGGCGCTGCCCTGTTTATTTTGCAGGTTGGCAGGCACGGTATACTTCATCTTTTGCCCGGTTAAAGCCTGCTTTATCGAAAGAATGGTTTCAATTTGAATAGGTTCGGCCAGGTTCCAGTCGCCGGGGAAGCTGTTGCACATTTTTGAATGAATGGAAGCAATGCCAAAGTTACGGTTAAGATGAGCGTGTAATACGGTAACATCGCTGAAGCCGATGATCCATTTGGGTTTGGTCACCAGTTTAGTGAAATCAATTTTATCAATAATACGTACAAAACCGTAGCCCCCACGGGCGCACATAATGGCTTTCACTTTGGGATCATCGATCATTTGCTGAAAATCGCGGGCGCGCTCTTCATCGGTACCGCCAAACGTAAAATCTTTTTTACCTACCGTTTCGCCCACTTTTATATTAAAACCCCATTCAATCATCTGCACCATGGCAGGTTGAATTTCTTCGGGGGTGATAGTGCCAGCCGGACAGGTAATGCCAATGGTATCGCCCGGTTTCAGGTACCGGGGAACAATGGGCGCCGGGGCATCGTCTTCATTTTTTAAAAAGAAAGAAGGGAACCCGGCCACCGGAAGGCCCGCTGCTACAAAAGAGGATAAAAATCGTTTTCGGTTCATATCTTCCAATATACCCCAAAGAGATAGAAAAATTAAAACATTTGTTTATTTTTAAAGTATGTTCATACGCATGTTTCAGGCATTGCTCATTTCTGTAGCCTTTGCCGGCTGGATTATTTACCAGCTTTTAATCCGGAAAAAGAAATTTATGGAAATCAGTAACGATGTGATAGCCATCGTTTTTTTTATAGGGGTATGGCTCGGCATTTTTTACTGGCTGATGGATTGAGTCTTTCCCCGTAATATAACCGCACGCTTTCAATACGGTTATTTATATTAATCTTCATTTTTCCCAACCTTTTTACTATTTCCGTTCGTCAATACAATAGTGCGATTGCCTAAACGTGCAGATCTGCTTATGATCTCCTTAACAGAAAACTCATTTAACCTTTGTTACTGAACGAAATAATCGAAGGCTGTAAACGGCAACACCAGCAAAGCCAGGAAGCGCTGTACAGGCATTGCTATACCGGTATGCTGAAACTGTGCCTTCGCTACGCACGGGATGCAGATGAGGCGGGAGCTATGTACAACGAAGCCATGTTGAAAGTTTTCAATACGCTGCATCAATACGAAGGCCGGGGCGATTTCATGGGCTGGATACGCCGGATCGTGGTAAATACCTGTATCGATCATTGCCGACGGCAGGCAAAGTTCGCCCATTGCCCCATTGACCAGCTCGGGGATAGCGATATTTTTCTCGATCCCGACATTTACGACCGGCTTTCGGCCAATGATGTAATTAACCTGCTGCAGGAGTTGCCCCGCAATACAGCGCTGGTATTTAACCTGTTTGTGATGGATGGTTACAAACACGAAGAGATAGGACAACTGCTTGGTATTTCAGCCGGTACTTCAAAATGGCACCTGAACGAAGCGCGCCGTCTTTTGAAAAACAAACTGGAAAATCTGTTGAAAAAAGAAATCTACTCTAATGCTATCTGAAAAACAACATATTGATGATTTTTTCCGCAAAAAAGAAGAAGCGTTTACGCCGGGTAACCATCTTGCAGATGCGCACTGGCAGCAAATGAGAACGCAGTTAGTTGATCCGGAACCGAAATCGGGTAACAATAAAGCCGGAACACAAATCATTCGCAACATCACAAAATATATCGGTGGGTTAATAGTAGTTATAGTTATTACCATTCTGGCAATTAATCAAAACCGCTCTCACAAAAGAGCAATCACTAAAAAAGCAAAACAACAGGCAACAATAGTTACAGCTAAAATACCCCCTGCTGCAAACCAGGGCACGCTCTCTGATTCAATAAATACTATCGCCACAGTACCGGTGCAACCCTACCAGCCAACAGCCCGGTCAATACAAACCAGGTCAAATGAGCAAACCGGCACTCAGGAAACTTATGCTTCAGATAATGACACAACCAATGAAGCGAACAATCCTAAACCAGATGCACAAGCCTTACTGAAAACTTTTTATGAAGCATTACAAAAAGACGGGCAGGATTTTTATGTAGCTACTAACCGTGATACTACATTGATCGCTAAAGAAGGTACACGCCTGGTGATTCCCGCCAATATTTTTACCCATAAAGCAGCACCGGTAAAAGGCCAGGTGAAAATCACTATACGCGAATACTTTAGGTATGAAGATATAATAGCCGCTAAATTAAGCACTACCTCAAACGATGAACAACTGGTAACGGGCGGTATGCTGCAAATAAGCGCGCAACAGGATGGTGAAAACGTTTTAATTGCTCCGCAAAAAACTATTACGGTTAGTATACCAACAGATAATTACGACAACCGCATGATGCTTTTCACGGGTACAGAGCTGCTGAGCGATGCAGACAATAGTTCAATTCTTAACTGGCTGCCCGCAGGCCCCTTTCAGCCAACATTTGGAGTGCATCGTAGCAGCAGCCTAAAGATCCTGAACATACATGATGTAGAACCAGCTTCGGTAAGCTATGGCAAAAAAACCACCGCTAAATTTTATGTAAGCTCCAATGTAGCTATACCCAGGCAGGAAATAGTAGCGAAATTACAACAGCGCTTTGGCAGCTATTATGACAATATAAAATTAAGGCGGGCCCGGAAAAACAAATCCTATGACAACTCAGCCAATGGAAAACCCCTTGTAATCGACACAACGACTATCGACATGAAAAAAGCGTTTGACCTGAAGCTGATCAGCAAACAGGATTTCCTTAGCTATAAAGAAACCTTCAAACAGGACTCAATCAATTATCAAAAACAGGCAACGTATCAGAATCAATACAATTTTGCCATAAATAGCCTGGGGTGGATCAACTGCGACCGGTTTTTGAATGATCCCCGTACCAAAGTAAATTTTAAAGTGGATTTAGGCAAAGAAATAACTGTGGAAAATTGTAACTCACAGTTGGTATTTACCCGCTATCAATCAGTTCTGATACCTTATAATGGCAGTGGCCATAAAATTCAATATTTGAAATTACCCGAAGGAGAACCTGTTGTATTAGTAAATGTTGCGGTAGAAAACGATAAAGTTGTATCGAGCTTTCTACCCCTGAACATTTCGAACAAAGAGATCGGCAACCTGATCTTTGAACCAACCACCCCGGAACAATTCAAACAAAAACTACAATCGCTTTTCGCTTCTCCAAAACAATAATTTAAACATTTAGTCATGAAAAAATTGTTATTGATCTGCCTCATGGCAGGTTGCGATCATTGCTTTGCCCAAAATCTTGAATTAAAAGATCTCCAAAACATTCTGGAAGCCCCAATAGTTGAATTTGTTAACCAGTTGCTGGTGCCAAAGGGATATTCCCTTTCTAACAAAACGGATGCTCAGCTGTGGAGTTTCAAATCAGATCTGCATTCTGAAGCAGCCATGATCGCCCAACTTTACAGGGTCTCAGATACGGCAGGTATTAAACTGATCTATGAAACCGCCAATCCTTTCTTTTATACCAATTTATTAAATCAGTTACCCATTAATAACTACCTGTTCAAACAAACTGCCGCGGCAGACGATCATATAAGCCTGATCTTCAGCAACGGCAGGCTTGAATTGTTGCTTGATTTGGTACACGATACCAATGTAGATAAACCATACCGGATCACCCTGCGCCCCGTGAACCCATTACGAACAATATTAAAGCAACAGTACAATCACCAGCAAACAATACAATACTAAACCGGCAATATATCCATCAACAACAAAAAAAGGTCCCGTAAAATCGGGACTTTTTGCTTTTTCCCACCCCGGCATCCATCTATTTCCCCGATTTTATCCCTTGCCGCCGAATAGTTACTTTTGCAAACTGCCCTTTCGTGTTTGACCCTGCTGCATAGCGATATACAGTACAAGGGATCCGCCAGCTGGCGGAAAGGGACGATGAATAGAATTACAGAAGACGATTACAAAATGAAAGATTTTAAGAGATGAAAGACTTTAAGAGATATTTAGTTACAGCTGCATTACCATACGCAAACGGACCGGTACACATCGGCCACCTGGCCGGCTGCTATATACCGGCCGATATATATGTGCGTTACCAGCGGGCGCAAAAAAGAGATGTTCAGTTTATCGGAGGCAGTGACGAGCACGGGGTGCCTATTACCATCCGCGCCATGAAGGAAGGCGTAAGCCCGCAACAAATAGTTGATAAATACCATGCCCAGATCAAAGAAAGTTTTGAGCAAATGGGCATTTCGTTCGATATCTATTCCCGTACATCCAACAAAATTCATCACGAAACCGCCGCCGCTTTCTTTAAAAAGCTGTACGACGATGGTTTGTTTGAAGAAAAAGAAACCGAGCAGTATTATGATGAAAAAACAAATACGTTTTTGGCCGACCGCTATATTACCGGCACCTGCCCGGTTTGCAGCAATCCCAATGCGTATGGCGATCAGTGCGAACGTTGCGGTTCAACACTCAGTCCCGAGCAACTGATCAATCCGCGCAGCACACTGAGCGATGCGGTTCCCGTAAAACGCAAAACAAAGCACTGGTATTTTCCCTTACAGAACTATGAGCCGTGGCTGAAAGAATGGATATTGGAAGGACATAAAGAATGGAAAAACAACGTATACGGACAGTGCAAAAGCTGGCTCGACAACGGTTTGCAAAGCCGCGCCATGACGCGCGACAGCAGCTGGGGTGTAAAAGTACCCCTGCCCGGTACCGAAGGCAAAGTATTGTACGTTTGGTTTGATGCACCGATCGGATACATTTCCGCCACCAAAGAATTAACCGATAAATGGGCCGATTACTGGTGTAAAGAAGATACCAAACTGGTTCACTTCATTGGTAAAGACAATATCGTTTTCCATTGCATCATTTTCCCGGCGATGTTAAAGGCGCACGGCGGATTTGTGTTGCCCGAAAACGTGCCAGCTAACGAATTTTTGAATATCGAAGGCGATAAAGTATCTACCAGCCGCAACTGGGCTGTGTGGGTGCATGAATACATAAAAGATTTTCCGGGTTGCGAAGATGTATTGCGGTACGTACTGTGCAGCAATGCGCCCGAAACCAAGGACAATGATTTTACGTGGAGCGATTTTAAGGAACGCAATAACAGCGAACTGGTTAACAACTTTGGCAATTTCGTGAACCGCGCATTTGTGCTCATGCACAAACTGTGTGGCGGAAAAGTTCCGGTGCTGCATGCAGATGTTTTTGATGAAACCGATAAAAGCACTCTGGAAGAATTTGAAGCCACCAAAAAACGGGTTGAGGGACATCTTGAGAATTTTAAATTCCGAGATGCCTTATTTGAAGTGATGATGCTGGCCGACAAAGGCAATAAATACATGCAAAAGAAAGAACCGTGGATCGTGGCGAAACGACTGGCAGAAGATCCTTCGGCCCAAAAGCTGATCGATAACTGTTTGCATGTGTGTTTGCAGCTCACAGCCAACCTGGCAATTCTTATCAATCCCTTTCTGCCGTTCACGGCAAAGAAAATGATACATCTGATGAAGGTGGTTGACAAAATGCTGGATTGGGAAAATGCCGGTAAAACAAAACTATTAAGCGTAGGTTATAGTTTACGTGCACCGGAACTTTTATTCAGAAAAATAGAAAATGAAGAAATAGAGGCGCAGATAGAAAAATTAAAAGCAGGATTAGTGAAACCGAAATCTGAAGTCGGAAGTCAGAAGTCGGAAGAACCCCAGATTTCAAACCCCGAACCCCAAACTGCAGCACTCAAAGAGCAGATACAATACGATGATTTTGCAAAGCTCGATCTTCGCGTAGGCACTATTGTTACTGCCGAAAAAGTGCAGAAGGCCGATAAACTGTTAAAGCTGCAGGTCGACCTGGGTTTTGAAACACGCACCATTGTATCGGGTATCGCCGAACATTTTAAACCCGAAGAAATAACCGGCAAACAGGTAGTGGTGGTAGCTAACCTGGCTCCCCGCAAAATGCGCGGTATTGAAAGTAATGGCATGATATTAATGGCAGAAGACAAAACAGGCAAACTGCATTTTGTAAACCCTATTGACGCTATTGATAACGGATCATCTGTGAGTTAAAAATTTTTCAAACCTTGAGAGTTTTGCATCTGAAATACTGTTTAAAACTCTCAAGGTTTTCATATCTGTGTCCATCTGTGCCATCCGTGGCAACCCCTAACATCCCGCCGAAGGCGGGATAATTAGTTTGTATCATTAAATATCTTTTTATGAAACTCGGATTCATCGGTCTCGGCAATCTGGGCACTGCCATTGCCGAAAATATTATCGAAAGTGGTCATCAGTTATTCGTTTATAATCGCACGGCATCTAAAACAAAACCTTTAACAGACATAGGAGCTACTGCGTGCCCCGATATACCATCACTGGCAAAAGAATGTACTGTTATTCTTAGCATAGTGTCGGATGATAAAGCTTTAAAAAGTATTTGTGAAGGAGCAGCCGGGTTGATTGAAAATATGCAACCCGGCGCGGTTCATATATGCATGAGCACCATATTGCCACAAACAGCCGAAGAGCTGGCGGCACAGCATACGCAAAAAGGACAGTATTACCTCGCTTCACCGGTATTCGGCCGACCCGAAGTTGCCCGCGCGCGTAAGCTGAATTTTGTTTTGAGTGGCGAAGAAAAAATACGTCAGCTGGCAACACCCATATTAAAAGATGCAGGTGGCGCCGGTGTATGGGATTTCGGCGATGTGATTACAGCTGCCAACACCATTAAACTCTGCGGCAATTTTACCATTGCGGCTGCGCTGGAGGCCATTGGTGAAAGTGCTGCACTGGCCGCCCGTAGCGGCGTTGACGCCAAAAAAATGTGGGAGTTCTTTACTCAAAGTATTTTCAATAGTCCGGTGTATCAAAACTACAGCAACATAATTGTGAATCGCCGTTTTGAACCGGCTGCCTTTACTATGCAACTGGGGTTGAAAGATATAAACCTGGTTTTACAACAGGCGGCACAGGTTCATCAAAAAATGCCGCTGGCAAATATGCTGCAGCAGCACATGCAACAGATGATCGAAAAAAAGGGTGCGGCCATTGACTGGAGTGCTGTGGCGGATGCAGCTGAATGAAGAAGTCGGAGGTCAGAAGTCGGAAGAACCTCAGATAATATCCGGTTCACTATTGACTCATTGCTGTTTCATCCCGCCTTAGCGGGATCGTTTCACGTTTGCCGACTTTGTCCACCGAAGTTTTAGCGTAGGCGGATTCACCATTGACCATCACCTACTCGCTACTCGCTACTTATCACTCGCTATTGACCAAAATTTCTTTTGCGCATACAAAACTTCTTTCTTAACTTTCTTTTGTTGTTTTTAGAAGCCCCGCATTACAACCTTCTTCTGAAAGCTACAAACAACCTCCGCACTCCTTTTTTGCTTCATTTTTAACCGGTGCTTTGTAAACGCTATTATTACACACGTATTTAATTGCAAACACTTGCATGCCGGCGGTTAAAGAAAAACAGCAAAAGGGAAAAACAACCGACCCAATCATCCGCTTCAGGAGGTTATCATCGGGAAAGTAGCCATGTTCCCCTGTCAATACGCTGACAGTATCAATTCGTACTTTATTAGTGTTACTTTTAATAATGAACAAGGGATAAGGAATTGTTGAAGTTGTTTTCATCATCCCTTATCCCTTGTTTGCTATTAATCAATTTTTTCGGATCTTCTGATTTCCGACTTCCGGCCTCAGACTTCTTGCTCCCTATTTGCTACTTGCTCCCTGCTTTTTACTTCACCAACACAACTACCACATCCATCACATTCGTATGCGTAGGCCCGGTAATAACATGTCCGCCGGTTTCATGAAAAAAATGCCATGAATCGTTTTGAGCAAGAAATGCATCGGGGTCAAGACCTTTCTTTTTCGCAGTTTGGATTACCGCATCATCCACTACAGCGCCTGCCGCATCGGTAGGTCCGTCGGTGCCATCGGTGCCGGCACATAAAATCACTGGCATATTTTCACCCAAAGGATTTGCTTTTTCAAACTCCGATAAAGCAGCCAGTGCAAAATGCTGGTTGCGACCTCCTTTGCCATTGCCCTGAATGGTTACTGTTGTTTCACCACCCAGCAATAAACAGGCAGGCCGGGGGCCATTATAGTATTTTATCTGAAGCGCCAGCTCCCTGGCTCTATCGCCGGCTTCTCCTTGTAATGTATCAGTGATCATTACCGGTGCATACCCCAACGACTTTGCAGCCACTGCGGCGGCCTTCAAAGCAACGCTGTTGGTGCCGATGAGGTAATTGAAACTTTTGCCAAAGATTGAATCGCCGGGTTTGGGCGTTTCATCAATCTGCTTATTCAATCCTAACTGCAGCCAGCGGATAATACTCACCGGTAGTTTATCGGTCAACTGGTACCTTCGTAAAATATCCCAGGCATCGGCATAAGTCGAAGGATCGGGCACGGTAGGCCCGCTGGCAATACTATCCAGATGATCGCCGATCACATCACTCAATATAAAGCTGATCACGGTGGCCGGCGAGGCGGTTCGCATCAGTTGTCCGCCTTTGATGCCGGTCGATAAATGCTTACGCACCGTGTTCATTTCATGAATGGTGGCGCCGCATTGCAGCAACCGGTTAAAAACCTGTTGCAGTTCGGGCAACAAAATACCGGGCGGACAATCGACCATTAAAGCCGAAGCGCCTCCACTGATCAGTGCAACTACCACGTCATTTTCACCTGCCGTTTTCAGCAAACGAATAATTTCACGGCCGCCCTGTAAACTGTTTTCATCAGGAACAGGATGCCCCGCCTCGATACAGCGTATTTTCTTCAGCGGAAATACATGATCGTATTTGGTTACAATAATTCCGTCGTGAATATGGTTGCCGAGAATGATTTCGGCCTCGCGGGCCATAGCAGCGCTGGCTTTACCGGCCCCTGTTACAAACAATCTGCCATATGAGCCCTGTTTAAAAACCTGCTCACCCAGGCACAGATCGTTTTGTTGCCATAGCATATGCTTTGGCAGCAGGTAATGAGGTTGTACCGCCTTTACTGCGGCAGAAAATATTTGCAGGGCATGTTCGCGCATAGAATGTTTTACAAAATATGACAAAGATTTGATAACGATCTACATACACTTTAAACCTTGTCATGAAGGTTTTTTGATGGATACGTGGTCCCGCCCTGGCGGGATATTCCGATAATCATGCGTCAACGACAGCACAACTGAATCTATGGCAAATTTGTATCATTCCGACAAAGACAACATCATCACGCTGCTGCAAAATTTTACCCGCCTGCTTTATTTATACTAAAATTTAAAAAGCACTTGGCGGCTCCCGATTTTGTGTTATCTTTGAAATTAGTTGTTTAGCTAACTATTTTTTATGACTAAGCGAATCATTAAAAAAGTAGCTGTGTTGGGGAGTGGAGTTATGGGGTCCCGCATAGCCTGTCATTTCGCCGGCATCGGGGTTCAGGTTTTGTTACTCGACATGGTACCGAAAGATGCTGTGGACAGTACCAACAAAACAGCCCGTAACAAGCTGGTTAACGATGCCCTGCAAGCTGCCATAAAAAGTAACCCTTCTCCTGTTTACACTAAAGACGTAGTGAAGAAGATCACTACCGGCAATTTTACCGATAACATGAAGGAAATTGCCGCGTACGACTGGATCATTGAAGTGGTGGTGGAACGTCTTGATATAAAGCAGCAAATATTTACCGAGGTTGAAAAATATCGCAAACCCGGTACCCTTATCACTTCCAATACATCGGGTATTCCCATACACCTGATGGCCGAAGGAAGAAGCGATGACTTTAAAAAACACTTCTGCGGTACGCACTTTTTCAATCCGCCGAGGTACTTACGTTTACTCGAAATTATTCCAACACCATATACCGATGCGGCCATAGTAGATTTTCTGATGCAGTACGGCGATTTGTATTTAGGCAAAACCACCGTTCTGTGTAAGGATACGCCTGCTTTTATTGCCAACCGCATAGGGGTATATGGCATTATGGCGATTTTTAAACTGGTTGATACGCTGGGATTGACCATTGATGAGGTAGATGCATTAACCGGTCCCATTATCGGCCGCCCCAAATCGGCTACGTTCCGCACCGCAGATGTGGTAGGTATCGATACGCTGGTGAAAGTGGCCAAAGGCGTTTATGATAATTGCCCGAACGATGAACATCGCGATACATTTATCATACCTGCCTGGCTCGAAAAAATGGTAGCCAATAATTGGCTGGGTGATAAAACAGGTCAGGGTTTCTTTTCAAAAAAGAAAAGTGAAAAGGGAGAGAAAGAAATCTACACCTTAAATCTTAAAACCTTCGATTTCGAACCACGCAAAAAGCCAAAGTTCGCAACCGTAGAAACCGCCAAACCCATCGATGACCTTAAAACAAGGTTGAAGGCATTATGCGCCGGTACCGATAAAGCCGGTGAATTTTACCGCCATTTTCATTTTGGGTTGTTTTCGTATATATCGCACCGTATACCTGAAATATCCAACGAAATTTACCGGGTCGACGACGCCATGATGGCCGGCTTTGGCTGGGAAATCGGCGCCTTCGAAAGCTGGGATGTACTGGGTGTTGAATCAACGGTAAAGAAAATGAAGGAAGCCGGTTATGCCGTAGCCCCCTGGGTGAATGACATGCTGGAAGCCGGTGTAAAAAGTTTTTATAAAGTCGAGAACGGCAAAAGACTTTATTACGATGTGTCGTCAAAATCATATAAATCGTTACCCGGTGGTGATGCATTTATAGTGATGAAGAATTTCGAGAATCAGACCGTGTGGAAAAATAGCGGTTGCCGCCTCTATAACCTGGGCGATGATGTGCTGGGGCTTGAGTGGTACACCAAAATGGGAAGTATCGGCGGCGAAGTACTTGAAGGAATACAAAAGTCAATTGCACTGGCCGAAGAAAAATATAAAGGTCTTGTTATTGCCAACGAAGGCCCCAACTTTAGTGCGGGCGCCAACGTAGGTATGATATTCATGCTGGCCATTGAACAGGAGTACGACGAACTGGATATGGCTGTTCGCATGTTCCAGAATACCATGATGCGGGCACGTTATTCGGCTGTTCCGGTAGTGGTGGCGCCACATGCACTTACATTGGGCGGCGCCTGTGAGTTGAGTCTGCACTCCGATAAAGTTTGTGCGGCAGCCGAAAGCTACATCGGGCTGGTTGAGTTGGGCGTTGGCCTGATACCCGGTGGCGGCGGCACCAAGGAATTTGTGTTGCGCGCGGCCGATGAAATGCATGAAGATGAACCGGAAACCATTACTTTAAAAAATCGTTTCCTTACCATTGCTACCGCTAAAGTTGCCACTTCGGCACACGAAGCATTTGAGCTGGGTATATTACGTAAAGGAAAAGATGAAGTGGTGCTGAACCAGGGTCGCAGAATTGCCGAAGCAAAAAAGAGTGTTACTGAACTTTTTGATAGCGGATACGTTACACCAATACAACGCAACGACATAAAAGTATTAGGCCGTTCGGCATTGGGCGCTTTATACGCCGGTATCAATAGCATGTGGCGCGCAGGTTATGCAACCGATCACGATGTGGTGGTAGCTAAAAAACTGGGCTATGTAATGTGCGGCGGCGATTTGAGCGAACCAACAATGGTATCTGAACAATATTTACTGGATCTTGAAAGGGAAGCCTTTTTATCGCTTTGTGGTGAAAAGAAAACCCTCGAAAGAATTCAAAGTGTTTTAAAAGGCGGTAAGCCTATCCGCAATTGATCTTTATAGGCGTCACATGAGAAAACAGACGGGCGTGGCAGAAATGCTGCGCCTTTTTATTTGCTAAGAGCTATAAGAGAAGTCCTTCGACCCGCCGACAGTCGGGCAGGCTTCGCTCAGGAGAGAAAAAAGAGAATTTTAATTTCATAACCGCTTTACTCTTTTATGCCCCCGAACCTATAGCTCCGTGTTTTTTATTAAATTACATTTATAAGTATAAGGGTTTAAGAGCTATTGTAAACGACATCAATTACTCAGAGGCCCTCTTTTTTCTCATTTTACTCTTTTAAGCTCTTAGCCATGGGTGAAGCCGAATTACAGATCATTTCGCACAAGCTTGTCATTCACTCGGTGATCTTCTTTTACGGAGAAGCGGCGACCAGCGAGCTGTCGTGGAAAATTGCCAACGACATCAGCATGCACTGGAATGAGCCGAATGCAACCATTCAAATAAAGGGCAACTGGTTCGATGTATTATTTGATATTGACGGCATTTATGAACCCGATCTCGATCCCGAAAAAGTATGGTACAACGATAATCCCCGGTTTAATTTTTTTCGCATCGAAGAATTTGCATCAGGTAATATTTCTTTTGTAGATGGCATTGGCAGCAATACCGGCTACTTTATGTTGGACAATTTATTGCAAACCTCTACTACTGCAGCCCATGAGTACGGACATACCATTGGGCTCGACCATCCGCAAAACCTCGATATCAGGGGAAAGGCTGCCCCCGGCATCATGTACCCGCGCGGCACCCTATGCGATCCGGCTTTTCAATACGATCCGCAGGTAAAGGCTGGTGACAAGGGCGGCACTCTGAACCCGTTTCACCGCAAAGTGCTGCCGGCCGATATCCAGGACCTAAAGCTGCACCGGCTGCTTTTTACCAATGGCAGGGCTGTTGTAGGCGATTTTTCGAGCCTTTACCACGAAAAACATACACCGGTGGTTACCTGACAAACGTAAAACCCTGAACCATACCGACAAACCCCAATCACAACGGCCTGGTTAAAACCCCAAACCATACCGGATTATCTTATTGTAATAATTACCTTACAGCAACGACAAATGAAATATGGCTATTCTTACCGTAGATAATCTTCATAAAAACTATGGTCCGGTAAACGCATTAAAAGGAGTTTCCTTTACTGTACCCCGGGGTTCGGTATTCGGCATATTAGGCCCTAACGGAAGCGGTAAAACGACTTTACTGGGCATTATCATGGACATCCTGAAGCCCACAGCAGGTTCCTATAAGTTGTTCGATGAAACTCCCACACATTTGCACCGTAGCCAAATAGGTACGCTGCTCGAAACACCTAACTTTTACCATTACCTGAATGCAGTACAAAATTTAAAGATCGCCGCAGCCATTAAGCAACGTGGCACTGAAGATATTGACCGTGTACTGCAAATGGTTAACCTCGAACAGCGCAAATTCTCAAAATTCACCACATATTCGCTGGGTATGAAACAACGGCTGGCCATTGCATCGAGCCTGCTGGGCAACCCCGAAGTGCTGGTGTTTGACGAACCAACCAACGGGCTCGATCCGGTGGGCATTGTCGAAACAAGAGAGCTGATCAAAAAGCTGAACAAAGAAGGCAAAACCATTATCATGGCCAGCCACCTGCTCGACGAAGTGGAGAAAGTATGCACGCATGTGGCCATCCTGCAAAAAGGAACGCTCATAACCCACGGCCATGTTGATGAAATTCTGGTAACCGAAGATGTGGTGGAAGCCGGCGCTGCTAATGTGCAACAATTGCTTGCCGCGCTTCATAAATATCCCGGCGCCCTTCAGGTAAAACTGAATGAGCACCATGTTGAATTATCATTTGCACCCGGCACAGCGATGCTCGATTCGCTGAACCGCTTTTGTTTCGAAAACGGCATTGCGCTGAACCATTTGCGGCTTCGCAAAAAAAGTCTTGAAACCAAATTCTTTGAACTTACAAACGGCAAATAAATATGGGCAGGTTGTTACATATCGAATGGATGAAGCTGAAAAACTACCGGGCATTCTGGATACTGCTTTGCCTGTACATAGCTACTATTTTCGGGGCCAACTTCATAATATTTCGCATACAGCAACAGATATACTCTAAAGAACAGGCAAAAGGCATGGCCAGCCTGATACTGGGCAACCCGCCCTACTCTTTCCCCAGCGTATGGCAGGCAACGGCGCATGTAAGCAGTTACCTGTTATTTATTCCGGGTTTAATTATGATCATTGCAGTAACCAACGAATACAGCTTTAAAACCCATCGTCAAAACATCATCGATGGCTTAACACGCCGGCAGTTTATAGGCGCAAAAATAATGATGGCGGCCCTTTTGTCGGTGGTATCGGTGATTGTGGTAGCCATTACTGCCCTGGTTTTTGGTTTTATGGATGGCAGCAATTCGTTTAGCCTTGAAGGTTTTTATTATATCGGTTATTCTTTTTTACAGGCCATGAGTTATACTATGGTTGCCTTATTAATGGCGGTACTGTTTAAACGAGGCGGACTGGCCATTGGTGTTTTCTTTTCCTATGCGCTGGTGCTGGAAGAACTTCTGGTGTTATTTATGAATAAGTACCTGCATTATGCCGGCCGTTTTATGCCGCTCGAAACAACCGATATTTTAGTTCCCTTTCCCCGTATTAAAGAAATTGTAAATAAGCTAACTTCAACGCCACCCGATTATAACGTGATGTTTATAATTGCCCTGGTTTACCTGGCAGCATATTTATTCCTCGTTACCAGAAAGTTCGAAACGGATAATCTGTAAATATTTTTTACATAAAAATTATTCACCACAAGGCACATAGGACATAAAGAAAACACATAGATTTTCTTTTAGCCGATTGTTTTTCTATGTAAAATCAATGTTCTCTAAGTGTCTATGTGGTGTATTTTATTACTTCTTCACCAGGTCATTCAATGCAACATCGAGCGAAGGATATACAAACTGAAAGCCTGCGGCACTGATCTTTTCACAGCTTACCGTGGCGCTTTTAAGCACTTCAACGCTTAGTTCGCCCAATACTATTTTCAGCATAAAAGAAGGCACATAAAATGGTATGAAGAAGCTGCCCTTTATTTTTTTGGCAAGCGCAAGCATAAATGATTTATTTGTTACCGGTTCGGGGGCCACCGCATTGTATACACCCTGCATTTTTTCGTTTTCAATGGCATACAAAAAAAGGCGGCACACATCGTCGATATGGATCCAGCTGATCACCTGTTTACCACTTCCTAAAATAGTGGCCAGGCCAAAACGTACCGGCTTTGCAAATTCTGTATAGGCGCCTCCTTTGTTACTTAATGCAACCCCGCAGCGAAAGATCACCAGGCGTTTACCCGATGCAGTTACTGGTTGAACAGCATTTTCCCACTGTACACAGGTGGCGCCCAGGTAACCGGTATCTGCCGGGTCCTGTTCTTTAAAAAAGGGTTGGTCGGAAGCTCTTTTATCATCGTCGCCATACCAGCCAATACCCGATATGCTGATCACGGCCTTTACTTTATTGGGAATTTCCTGTAATGTCTTTGACAACAGTTGTCCGCTTTGCACCCGGCTGCTGACCATTTCTTCTTTTCTTTTTTTCGTCCAGCGTTTATCGGCCACGCCGGCGCCGGCCAGGTTTATTATATAATCAGCTTTTTTTATAGCTTCTGTATCGATGGTTTGTTGGGCAGGGTCCCAGGCGGAGTAGGAAACATTCCCTGAAGTCCCGCGCCCGCGCGGGAGGTGACGGGTGAGAATAATTACATCGTGTTGTTTGCCGGTAAGGAATTTGGTCAACGCAGTTCCGATTAAACCTGTTCCGCCGGTGATCAGGATAGTTGCCATACAGCAAAGGTACAATATTGAATATCGAATTTTGTTGAATGTCGAAGTCAAACTTGCTCTTCATTCAACATTCGATATTCGTCATTCGATATTCAAAAAAAATCCCCCCGATAAGTCGGGGGGACTACAACTAAAAACAACAATCGCTGTGTTTAAACAATCGATTTATTCCCGGTGCCTTTTACAGCACACAGGGAGGGACAGGGTACAAAACAACAATTATTAATCAGGTTTCTTTCCATCTAAAAACGTGTTCAGCGTGGAAATCTGGGTGTTATTATTTTCGTCGGTTTTTACTTCGTACTTACTGTAGAAGTTTTCTACGCTTGAGATTGTATTGTACAATTCCAAATTGCGGCGGATGTAGGCCGGCACAGTTTCAAACTCATTGTTAGGGTCAGCTCCATTAATATTGAACGAAAGATTGCGCAATTTCTGTATTCGTTCAGCTGCACGGCGTTTTTGTTCTTCTGCTTCGTCAAGCATCGCAAGATCCTCAGCAGAAATATTGCCGCTACTAACAGGGGGTAGAGCATGATGGGCCCCAGGCACATCCGCCGCTGGAATATCATCTTTAAATACCAGATGCAGTTCATTCGGATCATCGTCCTGGTTTGAATTTGCATTGGCACTACGGACGGGTTCCTTCACAGGGGTGTGTTCAGGTTTGGATTCTTCTTTTTTTGGTTCTGCATAAATATTGGAAGGCTTGGCCAAGTATCCTCCGGATGCTGCAGACATCGAAGAATTATTTTGATGCTTTTGTGGTTGTTGTTGCTGGGTTATTGATTTGGTGGAAATATTCTCAACGGGATCGGATGGTTGCGAAAGTACCCATTCAATTTTTTCCGGTGCATTATTTTTTTCCACGCTATTGTCCACAGTACTTTTACCAAACTCATCGCTCGTAAAAAGCTCCAGCGGAACTGATGAAGCTGTATTATCTGTGTCGACCAGCTTCGGCGCCAGTTCGGGCTTTATAACCTGTTCCTCTGTTTTTTCTTCCTTCTTTTCAGCCTGCGGTTGTTCCTTCTTAGGTTGCTGCTTTTCCTGCTGACTAAGGGTAAGAATGATCTTATCGTCTTTTTTCGGCTCAGTTTTTTTAGTCGCTTTTTTAAACGGGTCCTTATGTTCAAAACCAGTGGCGATAAGCGTTATACCCAGCTGGTTGCCCAGTGAGTTATCGTATCCCAAACCAAGAATTACATCGGTGCCTTCGCCGGCCTGGTTTAATAAATAGTTTTGAATGATCTCTACTTCATCCATTGTAAACTCATGCTCGCCTTCGCATGAATTAATATTAATTAATATCCATTTGGCGCCGCGAATGTCGTTATCGTTCAGCAATGGCGAATTCAATGCCTCTTCAATAGTGCGTAAAGCTCTGTCTTCACCACCACAGGAAGCGCTGCCCAAAATAGCCACACCGCCATTGCGCATTACGGTGCATACATCGGCAAAGTCAACGTTGATCTGCCCGGTGCTGTTAATTACATCGGTAATACATTTGGCAGCCGTTGCCAGCACGTTATCGGCTTTGGCAAACGCCTCTTTCATTTTCAAATTACCGAACTGGTGACGCAGTTTATCGTTACTGATCACCAGCAATGTATCTACAGATTGCTTCAGTTCTTTAATACCATATTCAGCCTGTAACTGCCGCTTTTTTCCTTCATAGGTAAAAGGAGTGGTTACAATACCTACAGTAAGTATATCAAGCTCTTTACATATTTTGGCAAGAATAGGTGCGCCACCGGTTCCGGTGCCACCACCCATACCAGCGGTAATAAAAGCCATCTTTGTATTTACTTCCAATATGCGCTTAATCTCTTCCAGGCTTTCCTCTGTTGCCTGCCGGCCTATTTCGGGATTGGCCCCTGCGCCTAACCCCTGGGTTAAATGGGGGCCCAACTGCACTTTATTGGGCACACGGCTTTGAGCAATCGCCTGTGCATCGGTGTTACAAATAATAAAGTTCACACCTTCAATATTCTGGCTGTACATGTGGTTAACCGCATTGCTGCCTCCGCCACCTACACCAATCACTTTGATGATAGATGATTTTTCCTTCGGTAAATCAAAATGAATCATAGCTTACTGTTTAACAGCCCCACCAGCCTACCCTCACTCGCTGCTGAGACCAGATTAAGAATAACGGGTTAGTTTAACAATTTTGCACATCGATGAAAGGCTGTTTGCATACATACGTTTCACCTTCATGCTGGTATTTTTCATATTCCCCGGATTTTCTTTTTCAAAAGGTTGATTGTATCTGTGGTCTGTTATCAATTCTGTTATTTGTCCCCCATCCCCAAACGGGGGTGCGGGTTTTAAATTATTGTTTTATAAAGCGTGGTCTTCTTCTTCCTTGAACAGTTCAATAATTCCGTCTTTGAACTTGCCCCAGAAATCTTTAATACCCTTACGGTTTCTTACCTTTTGGGCCTGCAGTTCTTCTTCATCGAGCACTTCTTCCTCCTCTACCTCTTCAGTTTTACGCAGGTTCCCGGGTATTTCCATTTTACTGAACCGGTTCTCGAACTGTTTGCGATTGTGTTCGTAATCGCTGTAGCCTTTTAAAATAAGACCAATACAGGTTGAATAAGTTGGCCGTGCCAGTTCTTCGATATGGCCGGCTGCCAGATGCTCGGTGGGATAACCGATGCGGGCATTCAAACCGGTTACATATTCTGTTAACTGAATCAGGTGCTTTAATTGCGAACCGCCACCGGTTAATACAATACCGCCATTGAGCATACGGCTATCGAGCCCTACCTGTTTTAAATGATAGGTAACGAAATCCATGATCTCGCTCATACGTGCCTGTATGATGTTGGCCAGGTTCTTCACACTGATCTCTTTAGCAGGCATACCACGCAATCCCGGAATAGTGATAAAAGCATTGCCGCGGGCTTCATTGGCCAGCGCGCTGCCAAACTGCACTTTCATTTGCTCGGCCTGTGTTTTTAACACGCCCAAACCGGTTTTGATGTCGTTGGTGATGTTTTCACCGCCAAAGGGAATAACCGCTGTGTGTTTTAAAATACCATCATAAAAAACAGCCAGGTCGGTAGTACCACCGCCGATATCAACAATGGCTACACCGGCTTCGAGGTCTTCGGTACCCATAACGGCCGAAGCAGAAGCCAATGGCTGTAATACGAGGTCTTTTGTTTTCAGTCCGCTTTTTTCAACAGCGCGGTTAATATTGCGAATGGCATTCTTATCGCCTGTTATGATATGAAAGTTGG
>Ga0114129_10002036_pt1 | contig 27722 bp, 36 predicted proteins | sample RhiMetdeltSRZDD1_FD_80071 | JGI IMG/M metagenome (GOLD analysis project Ga0114129, IMG submission 80071) | Populus rhizosphere microbial communities from Tennessee, USA - Rhizosphere MetaG P. deltoides SRZDD1 (version 2) (version 2) | ecosystem: Host-associated > Plants > Roots > Rhizosphere >... | reverse complement strand
TAAGGTCTGCAGGCCGCCGCGCAGGTCCAGACCCAGTTTCACCTCGATATCCCGCGCGAAAAGAGGATCTCCTGTAAACGGGTTAGGCAGATTGATCTCCCGGCTGAGCGCAATCCAAAGTGCAAATGCCAGGAGCACAATAATGGCAATCAGCCAGTTCGTGTTATTTCGATTCATATCGATATATCTTCTCCATCCATGAAAATGCCCGCCTATGGTGGGCTGGGCGGCGTGATTATACTCCTAATGACAGGGCGTGGCTAGTCGTATTAGGGATACACCCATTCCTTGAACAATTCATCCAAATCGCAGCCGCAATGCTTTTCAGCCAGTGATTGAAATATCTCCGGGGTTGCAATCTCCCATGAAAGCGTCTCGGTGTACTCACGAAGGAATGCATCAAAAGCAGAATCACCCATCTTTTCCCTCAGCGCGTCGATGAATAGTGGCCCTCGTCCATAGACAATTGCGCCGTATTCGGCGCCCTGATACGAGGCGACTGGCAGTCCAATGGGAATTTTTTCAAAACCAACCCTTTCCCAGCGGCCGGTGAGATAATCATGAAATCCCTGCGCGCCGCCACTGCCATATAGATCCTTGTAATATTGCAATGTCGCGAATTGAGCCAGAGCTTCGTCCAGCCACGGGTCATCCAACTGATCGTTGCCTATCAGGTTGTAAAAGTATTGGTGCCCTACTTCATGCGCAACCGTCGATTCAAGAATGGAGGCTGCTGAGGAACCGCGCGGCCCGTTGCCGGCTTCGTAGATTTCCGTGTTGAGCACAATCGAACCCGGATATTCAATGCCCAGCGCCAGGTTGGGTGTGGCAACCAGGTCCAGTTCAGAATACGGATAAGATGCGTAACGCTTGTTAAATGCCTCAATAGAATCAGCTGCTGTTTCCGCCGCGAACTTTGCACCCTCCGCGGAGTCCTGGCTGGCATAACTATGGATGGTAACCTCCCCAAAGGTCTGTGAGAATTCCTGATAGTCCGTGCTGGCCGCCAGGAAAAAATCCCTGGCGGGACCGCTCGCCACAAGCATCGATTGAAGCCGTCCGGCTTCTTCGGAAGAGACCTCACGCCCGGTCGTAACCACGGTTAATTCTTTCGGTGCACTCACGCGTACAACGTAAAACGCCGCATCCGCATAGGTCAGGTCGCCGTTCTGTGCCGGGATTTCTTCATTCCAGCCTTCGTCATCATAGACACAGATCATTGGGTAGGCATGTGCCAGAGCAAGTATGTTCTCGTAATAGACGAGCATGCCATAGCTCACTTCCACTTCTCGCGGCACGGTGAGATCAAAATTCATTTTGAGAACAACGTTCTCGCCGGGATGGAGCGTCTCGGGCAATCGGACGATCATCAAACTGTCTGCCAGTGCATACTGAGGCGTGACAGGTTCCCCATCGGCCTGCACATTTGTCACCTGTATTTCGCCCCCGAGAATGTTTGGGAAAAGCCGAAAGTGGACTTCGTCCAGAGCGACTGACTCGTTGTTGGTATATCGGACTTCCTCTGTGCCAGCGATCTCGTACATCGTTTCCGCAATATTGAATTCGATGTGATAGACGCTGGCACCGGGCAACTCATTCAAAACCGGCCGCGCTGATTCGATGAGACCACTTTGGAAGATGGAACGGTCATCCCAGGGAATTTGGATAGGATCAAGATGATCGACCGGGGTTGCAGAAGGCGTCGGGGAGGTCGGTGACAAAAAGCGACAGGATAATGCGAACAGGCCCAGCGTTAGGAGAGAAGCGATGAATCTTTTCACGAAGAGCGATCCTTTACCACAAATCTCAGCAGACGTTTGGAATTGTTTCGCTGGCGGACGTCAAACCTTCAAATTTACCGAATCATGCAGACGTTTTGAGATATTCCAATACAATTTGCAGGATTTGGTCTGGCGTCAGATGATCTGTGTCGATGATTATATGCGCGTGTTCGCGGGCATGCGAGAGACGGCGGGACTGTTCTTCGTAATCTTTTTCCCGCCAGTCGAGTTTTCTTCTGGCCGTCGTGATCGAGAAGGAGGCGTGCAGAAAAATTAAGACATCGGGCCTGGAGATAATCTGCCACATGGCTTGCACATAAGAATGTTCCTGCGCAATGTGGCGACAGGTGTAACCGTATCGTTCCAGTCCTGCGATCAGTGTGGATTTGCCGGCACCGCAGGGGCCGACAACACCGATCAAGGGGGACTTACTGGGAGGTTCGTCCATTGTTACTCATTAGCATGCACCAAACGGCTCAGCTGCGCCGGCCCTCCGAGAGCTGCGATGGTATCGCCTATGGTGATCGGACACGAATCGGTCGGATGCATTTCTGACTGATGGTCGTGACGCAGGAGCACGATGTTGAGATGGTAGTTATCCTCCACATAGCCCACCGTCTTATTGGCCAGTTGGGAGGAAGCGCTGATGGTAAGTCGAGCCAAACCGAGCAGTTGACCTTCGACCGAGATGGGGTTGGTGACATCCGCACCGGCCGCGGCCGCGGCAAAGACAGGGGCGGCCATTTCCGTGGCGCTCAAGGCAATAAAACCAAATTGCTCCTGCAGCGAGTTCGCGAAATCGGCATCGAAAATACGGATGACCACCTGAATCTTGGGGTTCAGCGTGCGGGCCTTCAAAGCGATCTGCAGGTTCATAGCGTCGTGTTGGCTGGCCAGGATGATGGTGCGGGCGTCCCTGATGTTGGCAGCTTCCAACGCGCCGGGCTGGCGCGCGTCGGCCTGAATGATGGGGATGCCCATCTCGCGCGCCGCAGCGGTGGTGTGGGTACCCAGGTTAATCTCCAACACCGCCACGCTCTCCCCCATCTCATGCAGTTTCTGGGCGACGCGATAACCCAAGTGCCCCAGGCCAACCAATACAATGTGATTATTCATGGTAGATGCTACGGCCATCTCCCACTCCTTACCTCTGGATTTTCGATTGAACAACAACACACCAAATTCGGTGAGCCCCTGTGCAAGAAAGATGATGCCCAGCAAGGGCATGATGAAATGGAATAACTGCAAAAAAATACTTTTGGGAAACTCACCCACAGGTTGCAGGAAGGTGGCCCCGAGAACCGTGTAAATAGCCTCCCCAATCGTGTTCACCGATTCGCCCACCGATTGTGCCAGGACAAAGTAGGTTAATCCGCCGCCGATCACAGCAATCGTGAAAAGCAGCAGCGCAGTCCTGAATTCATTGATGAGGATGAGCGTATCGCGCCAGCCTGCCCGCCAGCTGCGCCAGCGGGCCCTCATCTCCTGTTCATTCCTTCCAGCGGCAAACGCACCGCCATTCTGCGGACATTATCACCGTTACGCGTTGTCACTTTGAGCACCAGCACGCTGATGTCATCGGCCGGACGATCCTCGTCGAGCCGCACGGCCTGCGCCAGTAGCGCATCGGCCAGCGTTTGCGGGCTGGGATCCTGATCTTCCAGTAACGATTGAAGAGTTTCAGCGACCTCCATAGGCATGCCGCGCCTCTCCCCGGCGTGGGTAATTCCATCCGTGTAGATGACGATGGTCAGCCCAGATTCAATTGCAATTTCCGTAATGAGAGGACGCACATCGCGCGACGTACCAATCGGGATGCTTTCCCGATCGACGCGATCCAGTTTTTCAGAGCGTCATATGAACATAGGCGAAGGATTATTGCGTGTCAAAACGATCGTTCCGCTGTGCAAATCGACGGAGGCAATGTTCAGTGTACAAATGACCTTGCCGTGTTTATCTGTAAAGAGCGCGTCCGCGGCACGTGCCGCGGCCCCGTCACGGACGCCTTCGGCGAGCAATCCAATCACTTTGCGAACGACCATTTGGGAGACGGCCTTAGCGCCGGGGCCAGAAGTCTGCCCATCGGCGAGGACGACAGAGAGCCCACCGTTAGGACGCTCGATGACTTCGAGCGTGTCCCCACTTTCAGAGGAAGCATATTTATTGACCTTGGCAACCGCGATTTGAACTTCCATAGCCACGATTTTACTATGGGATTGCCGTTAAATAGCTCAGGTAGAACCAGCCTCTCGCGGCGGAAGTTACCGCATCGCCTTCACGTGCGGCATGAGATATTGACTGTATTCCTCGAGGCACGCCAGGTCACCATCCAGCGGTTGGAAGATGACGGAGTCCGCCCCAGCGTCGATCATGCGGCGGATCGAGGCCAGGGCCTGCTCAGGCGTCCCCGCTGCAGAAAAGGCATCCACCCATTCATCGGGCATTTGTCGCGTGACCCACTCACGTCCATGCGCCTGGACGAATGAATCGACCTCCTCCGCAATCCCCAGGGTGCTTACCTGAATATCTGCCCAGGGCAGTCGCGACCCAAGCGCTCGACGCGCAGCCGCCCGCGCCGACTCTCCATCGAGATTCACCTTTACATCAAAATAGACCACGACACGATGTTGAGTGCGTCCACCTTCAGCCATCCCGGCATGGATCTGTTTCAGTGCCCATCGAACATAATCTGGTGATGACATGCCGGTTAGGATTGTGCCATCGCCGAATCGGCCCGCCAGTTTCAAAGATTTCTCCCGCATGGCACCTACATACAAGGGCGGAACCTGGTCTGGTATAAGTTCCATTTGAACCTGTTCCAGGCGTACATAATCGCCACGCGTTGTAACCACCTCGCCCAGCAAAAGGCGGCGCACAGCACTCACGGTTTCAGATAAGGTTTTCAAGGACGATTTGGGAGCGGCGCCAATTTGCGTCATCCAACTCCCGACGCCGTGTCCGAAACCCGGCAGAATTCGTCCCGGAAAAGCACGCGCCAGCGTCGTGATCTCCATCGCGGCGAACACTGGATTATAGACCGTGGCCGGCAGGAGGCCGATTCCGACCTTCAAATACTGAGTGGCAGATAACGCGATGGCCGCAGAGGTTAATGCACCCGGCAGGAAGCAATCATCCCACAGCCACAATTCATCGAAACCAATTGCTTCGGCCCGACGCGCGTAGTCGGCCAACGTCTCCGGCGGGAATCGGGGATGGAAGATCACACCAAAAGCGGGTTCGGATGTAGCACTTTGCATACTCAATTCCCTGAATTGCGCGCCAACGGGCGTAACGACGATTTCTTCATTCGCCACTGCCGCCATCTCCCCCTCCACCATCACCTCCCCAGCCTCCATCACTACCTGAATCCCCATTGTATCCACCATGCTGTTCATGGCTCATATCTCTGCCGCCCCAATCACCATCCTGGCTCCGACTGGCGGTGTGGTCAGAATGAGGGCTGCCGTGATAGAAACCATCGTGATACTGTGACCCGTGCTGGTCACCTCTCTTTACGTTGACGATATAAACGCCGATGATCAGGGCTAATCCAATCGCCCAGATGAGCATGTCCATAGGATGAACTCCTCGTTAGCTGTTTTCCGACTTTGAACAAATGCGCAATCGCATCCCCATATTCAGAGGCAAATGTTAGCAGGGTAGATGGCAGATGCTTCGTCATGGATTGAACTCATTTTACTATGTGACACATTTTGCATGGATGGGCGCTTACTTCATCCTGAAACTTTTTTGGACTCCCACGGTCAAACTGTTTGTAAGCCAAAGGAGTATCTGATGAATAAGCTAAAACGCTTGATTTGGTGCGCTTTATTGTTTGGCATTCAAGCGCTCTATTTCCCATTGAATAAATATCTGCAGGGCGGCGTGGAATTTAAAACCTCTCTGGATGCCTATGTACCCCTGTGGCCGATTTGGGTGATTCCATATGGTATGGTCTGTGGTTGGTGGGTCACTGCCTATCTGTGGGCAGCCTGGCGCATGGATGAAGATACATACGAAGCGTTTTTTCTAGCCTCCGCGGTCATGCAGGTTTCAGCATTAACGATCTTTACGGTCTTTCCAACCTACGTGATTCGCCCGGAGTTGACCTCAGGTGATTGGACCGTGCAACTCCTCCGCTGGATATACACCAATGATTACGCTTATAACGCATTCCCCAGCGGTCACGTTTACATCACAACGTTGATCGCGCTGTTCTGGTCGCGTTGGTTTCCTAAAGGGCGCTGGTTATGGGTTTCGTCGGTCATCATTATTTTATTCGCCACGCTGTTCACGGGTCAACACTATCTGCCTGACCCGATTGGTGGACTGGCACTGGCCTGGTTCAGTTACCGTGTGGGGTTGTGGTGCACAGCCAACGCTCAACCGAATCGATTGCTGGAAATGAACCGCTCTGAGCTTTAGCGTGGTTCCCAAATCAATCGTTCCGGGTGATACGGATACCAATTCCATTATGGTCTGATATATAGCCCTGATACCGCCCATAAAGCCCCTGCTTTTCTGTAAAATGAAGGTCACACTCTACGTTTAGGTCGCAGTTCGCGGGCATTCGAACCAACACATAATCAATAGGCAGGGCATATTGGGCTGGGATGCCTAATGGTGGTCGATGCGTAGGACGAGTATCTTCCGCTAAAGGATCGTCCAACCCGGAAAGCGCGAGGAAATTCTTATAGAGCTTGCTGCCACGCGGGATGTTAAAATCACCAGTCACCAGGACGAGTGCCTCTGTTGGTTGAGTTTTTACCGTTTCTGCTAACTGTCGCAACTGCTTCTCCTCCACCTGTGCGTGCCGGCCATGCCATTCCCAGTCACCGATGTAGTTAGCAAGCAGGTGGGTGTTAATTATGACCAGCGGTACATTTTCCCATTCCATCTCCATGATTAACATCCCCTTGTACAGCAGATTATCCATGAGCATCGGCGTATACCAAAGACCACGGTCGGTATAGGAAATAAAATGTTTGTTCTTTATCGGTATTCGAGCAAGGGTCAGCAAGCCGCCTTTCGGGCACCGGAAGAATGGCTCATAAGCGTGATACGGATAACTGGGACAAGCTCTCACCAGCAATCGGAGATACCAGTTGAGCTGTATTTCCTGCAAACAGACTATCTGATCCGTGCGTCGTTCCAGCTCCTGCGACAGAGCCAGCAAGCGGCGCGCCGTATTCGGCAGATAGCCTCCGAAACAGTTCAAGGTCAGCAGCGACAAAGTCTCAGCCATTGCGAAAGCGAATCCTCGAGAAGGTGATCACCGCGTCAACCCGGAGCCTCCTTTGCTCAAATTTGACAACTCTTCCTTATTGGTTATTACCATGTCACCGCATTGACTGAGCGCGAGCGCGGCCAGTGTCGCTCCGTAGCGCAGCCCTTGAACCACATCACCATCCAGCCAACCGAGAATTACACCCGCGGCAAGCGCGTCGCCTGCGCCCAGCCGGTCAATGATCTGCGTTGCGCGGGACGGCTCATGATACCATTCCTTTCCATTCCAGAGCAACGCGCCCTGCTCACCCAGGGTCAAAACCAGATGACGAGCCTGGCTGTGAGCCAGAAGCTGTTCTGCCACTTCCTGCACTGTCCCCTCACAATGGAACAACCGCTGCGCGTCAGCCATGCTGCAAAACAGCAATTCCGCGTCCCACAGCATCGGTGACAATATTTCTTCGGCCTCGGTTTCCGTCCACAGTCTTTGCCGGTAATTGACGTCAAAGCTGACAGGTACTCCGCGTTCTTTAGCCCGTTTGAATGCTTCGAGGACGATCTCTTGACAAGATGAAGAAAGCGCCGGTGTAATCCCTGTTAAATGAAGCAGACGCGTATCGAGCAGAGCGTCCCAATCGATCTCATGCAGTCGAAGCTGAGTCGTACAGGAATGAGCCCGGTCATAGGTGACCTGGATCCCACGCGGCGGCGCACCAAATTCTACGTAGTACGTTCCCATTCGCCCCCTCTCACTCCAACTGATCCCGGTTGTGTCGGCACCCGCGATCCTTAAGGCATTGGCCGCCAATCGTCCCAACGGATTCTTTGGCAACGCGCCGAACCAGCCAGTGCTTCTTTCGAGGCGCGCCAACAAACTGATGACATTTGCCTCCGCGCCCGCGGGATATACGTCCAGATTCGTCGCAATCTCCAGGCGCCTGCCCGAAGGCACGCTCAGCCGCAAGAGCATTTCGCCGAAGCCGGTCACATCGAAGCGTGGTTCAGTCATGTTTGCCTTGTTCCCAGGCCGCGCGCAATGCATGGGCGCGAGTGGTAAGGTCTTCCGGTGATTGTTTGCGGTTCAACACCAATTTACTTCCGAGACCTACCGCCACTGCGCCGGCGTTTGCATATTCCGCGATATTCTCCAATGACACGCCCCCGGTCGGAACGAAATCGATGTCGTTGAGAGGTGCGCGCAAAGATTTTAGATACGCGGGACCCGCAGCTTCCATCGGGAATAGTTTGAGCATCCGGCAGCCGGCCTTGAACGCGGTCTGGGCTTCCGTGGCGGTAAAAACTCCGGGAAGATGGAGCAGGCCTTCCGCGCGCGTGAACGAGACGGATTCGAGATCCAGGTTCGGCGAGACGATAAATTCGGCTCCCGCTTCGTACGCCTGCCTGGCCTGAGCGACGTCCCGAACCGTTCCTGCACCGACCAGCATCTCCGTTCGAAAATGCTCGCGCAGTTTTGGTAAGGCACCCAGGGCCGCCGGGCTGTTCAACGTGACCTCCATTACTTTGACCGTGCCAGCGAGGAGCGCGTCGCCGATTCGCAGCATATCATCGATGGAAAAATCTCCGCGCAGGATCGCGATGATGCCGTTTTGTTTGATTCGCTGACTCGTTGATTCGACTGAATCCATTTTTTCTACCTTACCGTGTTTCGCGCGGCGACCTTCCAGATCACTTCCACCTGATCACCGCGCGCGCCGACGACCTCATCAAACTGACACGTGACCGTACAACAATGATTGGGGATGATGCTCACCCGCTCGCCGATCTCAGGTTTGTGTTCGCAGGCGGAAAAATCAACGTGGCCGTGTTCCTCAGACAATGCATAGATTTTTGCGTCTGGATATTCGCAGATGTATCCATATCCATCCAGGCCGTGCAGATCGGAAGAGAGTGACTTGCTACCCGCGTCAAGAATACCACGTTCGGGTGTGGGCCGGCTGACCACCGTGGCATACACACGCAGCGCACACGTATCCAGCGTCACGGCGCCGGCACGCAGTGTCAGCCGATCTCCATAGACGTAAATGCCTGCACGGTGTTCGGTCACATCAGGATGTAAGTGTGATTGCCACATGGAAGGACTACCGCCGCCGCTAACACGTTCCATTTGGATGTTATCCTTTTCCAACAAAGTACGAGTTTCTTTTATGAAGGCGTCGGTTGCCTCGGTAGTGGGATACGTCATCAAGCCTCCGAAGCGCAGATTAGGTGATTGATGAATGAGACGCGCCAGCTCCGCCGCCTCTTGTGGAGATTGGACTCCGCAACGATGCAAGCCCGTATCACATTCAATCAGGACGGTGAGTGTGAGCCCGGCTTGTCCCGCGGCAGAAGCCAGACCACGAATCACAACAGCCGAATCCGCTGTGACACTTACGATGGCTCTTTTTGCAAGCGCCATGAGGCGCGCCAATTTGCTTTCGCCGATAATATTGTACGGAATGAAAATATCGTTAAACCCGGCATCGGCCATCACTTCCGCTTCACTGACCTTTTGACAGGTGATGCCAATCGCACCCGCCGCCATTTGCATTTGAGCGATTTCTGGAATCTTGTGGGTCTTGATGTGTGGACGATTGGCGATGCCATGCTCATCCAGATACGCCTGCAGGCGCGAAATGTTGGCTTCGAGCCGGTCAATGTCCACGACCGGGACGGGTGTCTCCAGTTCATCGATACGCATTGGCTAGTCCTTGCCGACGTATGCAATCGCATCGATTTCAACCAGAAATCCGAGCAGTTGACTGCCAACCGTTGTGCGCACCGGCTTCGGGTCCGGGAAGTAGCTGACGTAGACTTTGTTATAACGCTCGAATAGCGAGAGGTCGGTTAAGTGCGCGCTGACTTTGACCACATCCGCCATCGTCGCACCGCCCGCCGCGAGAATCGCCTTTATATTTTCCAGCACTTGCGTGGTTTGCTCTTCGATCGTTTCGCCGACGAGCTTTCCCGTCGACGGGTCACGCGGCACCTGGCCGGAGACAAAAACGAAATCTCCCACGCGCAAGCCTGGCGAATAAGGACTTGCAGCGGGGGCCGTGCCAGTGTCGATATTGAGTTGTTGCTTGGGCATAATGAATCTCCTTTATTTAATGTGTCGTTGCGAGGAAGGTCGAAGACCTGACGAAGCAACCCCCTCCTAAGTAGAAGATTGCTTCGTCGCTCACTACCGCTCGCTCCTCGCAATGACATGATTTTCATTTCCACGCAAGGCGCAATAAGCGCAGCCAGTTGCCATACATAATAGATTCAATGTCATTGTCACGGTAACCGCGTGCGGACAAAATCTCTGTAAGATGTTGCAGGTCAGCGATCGTATCCAAATCAGCCGGCGATTGCTCACGACCAAACCCACCATCCAGGTCGCTGCCAATGGCGGCATGTTGGCTATCTCCCGCTAGTTGACACACATGGTCAATATGTTCTACCACATGCACCATGGTCACAGGCGGTTTGTTCTTGGCTCCACGCTCCCAGCCAGGGCGAATCATCCAGTTATCAAAAGCCGCACCGATGACTCCATCGCGCTCGATAATGGCATGGATTTGTTCATCACTGAATTGCCGTTGATGTGGAACGAGCACGCGGCAATTGTTGTGACTGGCGATCACGACGCCGCTAAATAGATCCAGCGCCTCCCAAAACGCTGGATCGGATAAATGGGTCAGATCCAGAATGAGGCCTTGTCCGTCCATTTCATGCAGAAGCGCTTTGCCATCCGACGTCAGGCCAAGTTCCGTCAATGTACCTCCGGCATAGCGACCTTCTCCATAATGGGCAGGACCGATGAGCCTCAGGCCCGCCTCTTTCCAGACGGATAGCTGATTCGGTTTCAGAATCGGGTCCGCGCTCTCCATGCTGATCACGAGGCCAAGTGCCGGTTGAGGGGGAAGTGGCTTCCGTTCCCAGGCCTGCCAGGCGGAGATGTGCTCATCCAGCTCAGAAAGATTCCTAATGAGCCGGATTTCCCCAGCCTCCTGTAAGGCACTGTAATATTTCAGTTGTCCCTGTACAACCGCGTAGGCCTGCAGGGGCGAAGAATAATCCACGTTTGGGCTGGGCTGACCGGTTGAACGCGCCAGCACGGTGGCGAAACACAAGGCGACGCGTCCTTTCCGCAGCTCGGGCAGTGCCACCGTATTCTGTCCGCGCCCTGGCTCTGTTAGTTGCTGCTCCTGAATCCGAATGTTGTAAACCGACTGCTGTAGGTCGCGATTCCACTGTAAAGCGTTCCAAGCCAGGTCCAGGTGAGCGTCAATGATGAGCATTAAATAGAATTTTATTTCAAAATTGGATAATGTGTTTTAGGCTGGGTTGACTTGATCCACGGAAGTTGATTCAGCGTGAGCGTTTCTTTGCTGTTGTATATTTCCCAAACTGCTTTTTGCTCTGCATGCAACATCGATGGATCGTGCCAGTACATGAACCATATCCAGCGTGGCTGATTGCGCAGAAGTTTTGCGGTGGGAATATTTCCCACTTCGCCCAAGGCAATCGGCTTATCACCTGCCAGCGCAAGCAGTGATTTGTAGTCTCGCTCTGCAAACTTGTTACTATACACATCGGTTGCAAGAATATCCACCACATCCACACCTGGATAATAAAAATGATATGGGTCAACGTTGTTCCGTCTCAGTTCATTGGCGTTGAATACCCAGATCAGGTTATTGAGTTTGTGGAATTGGGTCAACCGCTCAAATAGCATTCGATACAGTTTGCGATATCCCATGTCACCTGTTTTCTTACCCCACCAAAACCAATCGCCGTTCATCTCGTGATAAGGCCGCCATAATACCGGGACAGCGGCCTCGCGCAGTTGTTTGAGAAAGAACGCGATCACATCCACCTGTGATTTCCAGCGCTCGTGGATCTCGGTTCCGGGGGTCAAAAGGTCATTCCACTCACGGTCGGCCAATTTCCCCAGAATCGATCTTTCAAAGGTCACCGGCTCCTCTTCCGTCGGACGGACGGCGTGCCACATCAATGTGATAATGAAGCCATCGTTGTGACGTCGAATCGCCTCATCCACGATCTGTTGACGAAAATTGATTCCATCCCATGTCCCGGCTGCGCTGAAACCAAAATCCTGACCAAAGATGACGGGGTAAAGACCGGTCAATTTCTCGACACCCGCGAGTCGCGTCGACCCGGAAAGCGGGATGCAGTGCTGACCCGTGAGGGTATGCTTACCCGAGATGGAATACAAGTATTCGAGAAGCTGAACTGCTTCTTGCGATGCGTTGAGTGTGATTGGGCTACTCATCGGTTTGGCTCTTCATCTCGAAATATCGGACACGCAGCCTCGGCAGAACCTCGTCCCTCCAGAAATCCGGAGAAATGTGCCCGCCAGACATTCCTCCGTGATTAAACCGTTCAACGAAAAACATATTGAGCTCGGACAGCGAGTGATCAGTCAAAAACTCAAAAGCCCTGTCTACGAGCATAATGAGTTCGTCCGAGGTGCCAGGTAACGGAGTTTCTTTGAAATAACTGCGCATCTCTCTCCAGAGGTGTGGATCGCCTCGCAGTCCCCATTGCGTTGGTTCTTTCTCAAATAAGGCTGCGACTGTTTTTGGATTCGTCATGGTTAATTCGATCCGGTCTCATGCGTCTAAAAAAGCCGTTATCCGTCAATCAATGCCTTGAAGCGGGGATTATCCTGTAGGAAAACGAACTCTGGGTCAATCCTGGCCCAACCGGGCTGCACTTGCCCTCGGGTCAACGCGACTTCCAACAATGCGATTGCTGCATCCGAATTGCCGCTCACGGCTTCGAAACAGGCTCGACCATATTCGTCCTCCTGTGCGGCCATCTCGGCAGCCAGCGCATAGTGATCCTGGGCTTTTTGTTCGTGGTCGAGTGCTTTATAAGTCTGGGAAAGCGCGGCGCGGGTCTCGTAATCCTCTGGCTCAAGCGCGATCGACAGTTCCAGTTGCTCAACTGCCTGATCGTAGCGGCCCTGCAGTATGTACACATAACCAAGCACCCGGCGAGCGGAGTGGCTATCAGCGATCCCGATTTCACTCTGGCAGGCTTTGATGGCCTCATCATAGCTCTTTAAGTGAAGATAAATGATGCTCAACCAGCTATACGCAAAATCATTTGTCGGCTCGAGAAGGATAGCCCGTTGAAGAGATTCAATTGCCCTTTCAAATTCACCCAGGCGTGCATACGTGCTGCCAAGGCTGGCAACCAGAAAGGCTTCCGTCGGATTCTGTTCCAGGGCGCGCTGGAAAACTCCAATTGCAGCAGCATAATTCCCCAGCTGCGCCGAATAAAGAATACCCAGGCCATAATACGGATCGATGTAATTTCGATCCAGTGCGATGGCCCGTTCATATGCCTCGATTGCGGCCTGCGCTGGCCCGGTGTGGTAACAAACGCGCCCAATCCAGTTATAAGCGGGCGCGGCATTAGGGTTCAGCGCGACAGCCTGTTGGAATGATTCCATGGCGTCCGATAGTCGTTCCGCGTGAAAGTAAGCGGTTCCCAACGCGATATGTGATTCAAAATTACCTGGGTCGTTCTTTACTGAAATTTCTGCGCTATGAATTGCTGCCTCTTGTTCTCTTGACGTCATATATCTCCTTGCTACATAACCATTTGCAAGATTATGAATCCATTCATCCCTTTTGATCTAAGGCAACAGGCTATCCGGAGTTTCGATTGTGCCAAACCAGAATGGTGGGTGTCTGGCCAAAGAGGCTGATTTCGATACGCGATTTACATTTCATGCCCTCGATCTGAACCAACTCGGGCTGGTTGGTTAGAAGGGCAGCCTGCCCGTTGAGAGCCAACACGCGTTTTATTCCTCGGCCAATCCCATCGTAGAGAGCTTTCAGTGTTGGCTGAGTTTTCACCGCCCTTCCCCACGGAAGATTTGATATGACGCGGTCCACAGATCTATCTGCAATGGGGAGCGCGAGTGCATCCCATAATTGTACCTGCACCGTCGCCTGGGCATCTTCGGCATTCTGCTGCGCAGCCTTCACAGCTTGAACATCCACGTCGCCGCCCAAAGCTTCCGCTTGATAAACCTGAGACTCGATCAGAATCGTCCCGGCTCCGCAGCACGGATCCAGCACTCGCAGGTCCGCGCGCACACCCACTAACGAAGCCATGGCAGCCGCAACGGTCGGTTTGAGGAAACCCGGCACGTGGGAATGTTTGTAGGCACGTTTGGACAGAGACCTTTCGCCGAGTCTGACTCCTACCACGGCCGTCTCTCCTTCAAGAAAGATTCGCAAATTCAGGCTTGCGAGACCATCATCCTCAGAATAAGTCCATCCGAGTCGGGACGTCACGCCTTCCGCACAGGCCTGTTTGATTTCGTCGCTATTGTAATTGCGCCGGCCGACAAAGTTGGCCGTAACGGAAAATATGGGACCTTCGGGCAGCGACCGCACCTGCGCGCAAATGCTCGCCATCGTATCCAGAGGTAGTTGAGCGCTCATCGTCGTGATCGTTTGCAATGTACTGCGCGTACGTCCCATCCCCGACCACGTGGCTGCATAGAGGAAAATATCCTCCACCGTTCGCAGTCCAAGGAGTGGAGTTAGTGCTTCACGGCAGCTAGCAAAGATGCGCCGGTACGCAACCTCTTGAATGGTCACTCCTGGTACTGTTGCAAGTTCTTCAGCACAGACCGATTCGAGACCACGGGTCGTAATTGCAAAGATCTTATTCACGGCAGCCATGATACATCCGTTGAGTGATTCACTTCAGGAAATGTTTTGGGAATCCTGTTCTTCTTTTCGCACAAATTCAGCATACTCCACGGGCATTTGGATGCCAAACCGCTGACAAAGCGCGCGGACGTCATGAAAGTCGTTCTCGTCCGGTGTGTAGCCGGTATGAAACCTCACCAACCACTCTGGCGATATGCATTTTACACGATGCCCATTGATGGAACCGGTCCCTGTCAATGATTCAAACGGATAGGCAACACCATAAACATGTTTTCCTTGCGAATCAAATGTATACGAATGAATATCGATTTGACGCCCTTTATCATCGCCCAGGACGAAGTTGCACTCCCACGTATCGTCGCGCGGTACATTTGAATAGCCTCTTTGTTCAAACAATGCTCTTATTTTCTCGATGTCTTTGTGTTCGACTGCAATGTCCAAATCGGTGTGCGCCCGGGTTTGTTCGCCGAGCAAAGCGTCCACGGCCCAGCCCCCATCGATGTGAAGACCAATATGATTTTGTTCGAAAACTTGCAGGATCTCGATTACATCAGTTGCAATCATTAAGGGATAATGTCTATTTCCACGAGGTTGAGCCATCTCAATTTCCATAGTCCGACGGTTTACCATCGAATCGTTGCGGAACCTGACGCTTTGTTTCTGGGGAGGTCCACTCTACTACTGCTCGTTGATTGCGCAATCTGGCAGTCAAGGCGGCCGCATCCACATCCTGCACAGAGGCTTTCTCGTCGAGCGCCATTTTCGCTGCGACACCCGCAGCCTGACCGATGATCATGTAGACGGGCTCCATCCGCAGGGTGGAATATGTGACATGGCTGGCTGAGAAACACACGGTCACGAGCAGGTTTGTGACCTGGCTGCGCTTGGGAAGGAGCAGACCAAAAGGAATCTGGTAAGGAGCGACGGGCACTTCCATATTCCCTTCATTCTGCGCATGACCTTCGTCCGTGACATAGCGTTGGACATTGTGCGAATCGCTGTTATAGGAACCCATGCCGATTGAATCGGGCTTTGTCAACTCCGTTTGAACATCCTTCTGCGTCATCACAAAGTCACCCACCATCCTCCGCGCTTCTCGGACGTACAGCTGATATGGCCAGTTTTCGTTATTCGCAAATTCGTCTTTTGCCAAGCCGAATTCACTCAACTCATCCCGCAAGGACCGGGGAACACGAAGGTCGTGCGTGAGGAAGTAAAAAAGTCCTTTGGTATAAAGTATATGATCCTGCCAGATCTCTGCGCGCCTCTCGTATCTGGCATTTGGATAAGCCCAGTTCTTCCCGATGTAATCCGTTGAAAACGGACCACGGTTGTTGAAATCCCACTTACGATTGGCGATTTCTCGAGGCAGAAGGATTTCGTCAACACGCGGCGGACGGCCATATTGGTTTGCATATTCTGCGAGAAATCGCGCCAACAATTCATAGCGGTCGGGATCATAATCGGTAGGTGGTGGAAAAGAGACGCGATTACTCGGGTCATTCGTCAAAATCATCCGAAAGTTATAGGCCTGGATCTTTCGATCTGCCGAACCCAGTTTACCGGGCGGTTCTAACCCAAGCTCGGGCAGCAACTTTCCATCTTCACCGTAGGCCGAGACCGGAAAATCGAATTGATGATTCGGGTCTTTCGGCCGCACACCTGCCAGCGATTCGCCATATTGACCGATACCTTCGCGGCCCCAGGTATAAGAGACCCCCGTCTGCGCCATCAAATCGCCTTCATAAGAGGCATCCACAAAGAGGTCCGCGCGGAATACGCTGCCGTTCTCCAGCCTGAATTCGCTGATTCGTGTACCTTCCTTGTTCACACCATCATTTTCCCGCAGCCGGTGTCGATAAAAAACCGACACTGTTCCTGCTTCCTTAACCATTTCCAGAAGGACTTTTTCAGCAATATGAGGCTCAGGATACCATTCGATTTCACATCCATAATGACGGCCAAGCCGTTCATAGAACTCCAATGCATAGCCTCCGACGACCTGCTTCTCTCCATGATCCGTGGCACTGAGTCCGCCCGTGACCATACCACCCAGGTGATTTCCTGGTTCAAGCAATGCTACGTTTAAACCCTCACGCGCCGCGGTCACGGCGGCAATGACACCGCCAGCGGTACCACCGTACACAACTACATCAAAATAGTTTTGGATAGGATTATCAAGCATGTCCTTGAAAACCCACGATTAAGGATACGGCACCATACTTTGACCTGTAATGTCAGCCGTCATCTTCGTCAACACCTGATAGCCCGCGGCCCGGTGTAGCTGGGTGTCATAGATCATGAAAGTCGCGGGGATATCCTGTTTACTGACAGGATCATAGCCCAGCAACGCCCCAGGATTAAGGGAGAGCGTGCTTCCACGTTGTTCAATGGCGAAGTGATGATCATGTCCATAACAGACCAGGTCATACTTACCGGATTGGGCAAGCGGCAACGCGATGTTGGGATAATGGTTGATCGCAACACGTTTCCCATCCAGGTCCTCTTCAAAAAATTCACCATGCAGGTGCACGTTGGGAAACCTGGCAGCTGCCTGACTGATGCGGCGCCAGTCGCCTTCATTGTTCCCCTCGACAACGTGAATCGTCCCGAGAAAACCTTCCGCCATCAAGCCAACGACAAAAGGAGAACACAAGTCGCCGCAGCAAAACATAACAGCTGCATCGTTCACTTGTGCGAGCGCGGCCCTGAGTGTCCAAACATTATCATGGATGTCGGAAAGTATAGCTATTTTCATATGCAACTCCTTACCAAAGATAGGAATAATAATACTACCGTGATTTGCATAATTGGATCCGGTTCAGAAACCAGCCGAAAAAATCTCCGTATATCTTCTTGTAATCAAAATTATACGCCTGTACCAGTGTAACGACAGAAGTAAGAACATCGATCCTGGCATATTCGATATACTCGTTAATCCTATAGAAGAACTCCAGCAATTCCACTTGCGGGATGGACAGGATGCTGAATATACTTTCTACTGTACTGATTAGAATTTATCCACACGTTCGAAGCGTTACTGAATCGTCAGTGATGTTGATGAAGAAATAGCAGGCTGGTTCGAACAAGTATTATTAATAATACGTTTGCACGGAGAGGATGAGCATTAAACGATTATGAATATCACTCTTGCCCTCGGCGGAGGCGGTTCCAGGGGTAATTCGCATATCGGCGTCATTCGCCGTTTAGAGAAGGAAGGGTTTCGAATCAAGGCAGTTGCAGGCACCAGCTTCGGTGGAATTGTAGCTGTCTTTTACGCGTTGGGATGCAGCCCGGACGAAATTGAGGAAATCTTCAAGGCGCTCGATCCGACTCAACTCTACGGCCGCGCTCCAGAGGATGGGCCTGCCTTGCTGGGCCTGGCCGGGGTGAGCCGCTGGTTGAAAGAAGCATTGGGAGATAAGACGTTCAAGGATCTCAAGATTCCTTGCATCGTCACCGCAGCAGACCTGAATAGCGGAAGAGAGGTATTAATATCCACGGGCCCATTAGTCGATGCGATTCTCGCGACGATTACCCTGCCTGGAATTTTTCCAGTCCGCCATATCGAAAATATGGAACTGGTGGATGGCGGTACAATTGACCCGGTCCCGGTGGCGGCGGCTCGTTCGTTAGCTCCGAAACTGCCGGTCGTCGCCGTGGTGTTGACCACTCGCATCGGTGTCCCGGCACAATCCTGGAATATCCCATTGCCCGACTATCTGCCGCGACTTTTGGTAGACCGCCTTGGCAAGATGCGCTATGCAATGGCGTTCGACGCCATCATGCGGTCTCTGGATATGGTCACCCGCGCGGTCACCCACTATCGCCTGGAAGTGGATAAGCCGGAGATCATCATTCGCCCGCGCGTTGCCGAAATTGACACACTGGACGTCGTCGACGTCCACGAGGTCGCATTGAGAGGTGAAGCTGCTGTGGAGGAAATGTTACCTCGCATACGAAAGTACTTTGCATGGCGAAGTCGTCTGCGCCGTCTGGTAGGGATGAAAACGTGGCCCGTGATCTAAGAAAATATGCGAAGCAAACCAACTTCCGTTTGGGAGTTGGCATGGCATTGCTGCTGTTTGTGGTGGGCACCGGCCTGATCTATTTCTTTTGGGGGCCTGCCGCCGCGATGAGCGGACTCTTATGTTTGCTCTCGGCACTCGTGCCCATTGGCTTGATCTTTTTGTCACTCTGGGTTTTAGATTGGATTCAAAAACGTGCAAATCGCGACTGACACCGAAATCGTTGAAATCGAAGGCCAGACTCTCCGCATTCGAAGGACAACTCAGCCCACTCCCCGACTCCTGCTGCTCATCCACGGCCTCAGCGGCGATGAGAACTCGATGTGGGTCTTTGCGCGTGACCTGCCTGCTCACTGCTGGATGGTCGCGCCGCGCGCGCCATACAGGGCACAGCAGGGCGGCTATACCTGGCGCCCGCATGCGACATCAGATATGGGTTGGCCCCGCTTCGAAGAACTGCGGTCCTCGGCCGAAGCTTTGATCGGCCACATTGACAAGTATCAGGCCTCGGCTGGGTTGGACGAATCGCAGTCGATCGATGTGATAGGGTTTAGTCAGGGCGCAGCGCTATCCAGTATTCTTGCATTCCTCTATCCAGATCGAATCCGCAAATTGGGCATTCTGGCTGGGTTCGTCCCCTCGGGCATGGAGGATTTGACGGCAAAGCGTCCGTTGGAGGGCAAAACTGTATTTGTCGCGCATGGCACAAAGGATCAAACGGTGCCAGTGGATCAGGCGCGCGCCTCCATTAAGATTCTCGAACAGGCGGGCGCCCAGGTGACGTATTGCGAAGACGAAGTGGGGCACAAAGTAAGCCTGACGTGCTTGCATGCCCTTCGGAAATTTTTCGCTGAATAATATGTGCTCGTGCAAGGGGCAGCGCTTGCACGAGCCAAAGAAACTAGCACTTCCATAAGGGCTTGGCAGTAAGGCGAACGACCACTTAAGCATCTCTCATTTGTATGTTGACGCAGGGTTCTTTTGTTAGTATCCTTATAGCCGCGCTGAAGCCTGGTTTTGGCAGGCTGGTATAGGTTTCTGGTGCACATCTAGGCTACATATAAGGCGTAATTCGTAGCATGGAAAGAAAATGAATCATCATAGATTTTCCCGTCGTGATTTTCTCAAACTAACCGGTGCGGGCCTGGGCGCGGTGGCATTCAAGCCAAGTTCAATATTCGATTTTGAAACCTTAGCCAGCCCCAGGCCATTGCCACAATTTCCCAACAGCCCGATCATCGGGCGCGTGGTGGATCCTGATATCGATCTCCGCAACCAACCAACAAATGACCCGGGGTTGAATACATCCATCGCCAAGCTGCCGGCCGACACGCTGGTGGAATGGGGTCGCCAGGTGATCGGGAACGTCATCGGTGGGTTGACCAATCAGCGCTATGTAGAAACGCCGCAGGGCTTCATTTATTCGTCTGTGCTGCAACCGACGCGCAACCTTCCCAACACACCGATAACAGAAGTACCCACCGGTCTACCAGGTTTTTGGGCAGAAGTCACGGTGCCGTATGTTGAGCTAGCGCACGAAGGCGTGGTTGCTTCACCTTGGTTGCAGAGCAACATTGAGCATAACTTTCCACCACGATTGTATTACGGCCAGGTCGTATGGATGGACAAGATCCGCACGAACAACGGTTTCGTGGAGTACCGCTGGAACGAAGATGTGAACGGACACGGATATGGTTATGGCGCCTATGGTGAGTTCTTCTGGGCAGATGGTGCTGCTTTCAAAGTGCTCACCGAAGCGGACGTGGCGCCTATCCATCCGGAGGTAGACCCAAACGATAAGCGGATTGAAGCCGACCTGGATTATCAGACATTATCCTGTTATGAAGGGAATACAGAAGTCTATTTTTGCCGTATTTCGAGTGGAATCGAGAACTATATCGATCCAGTCACGGGAGAAGTCACCAATAAATTTGCCACACCAGTCGGCAACCTGCTCACCCATTGGAAGATCATCTCTCAGAATATGACCGCCGGAACTTTTCAAGCTGGGTATTCCACGCCAGCTGTGCCGTGGTCCACCATGATCAGCGGTGATGGGGTGGCCATCCATGGCGCCTTCTGGCATAACGGCTTTGGTGAGAAACGGTCACATGGCTGCATCAACGTCTCTCCAGAGGACGCGAAATGGATCTTCCGCTGGACCACACCATACGTGTCGCTGGCACAAAGTGAGATGCGCGTTTCTCTGCCCGACCACGGCACCATTGTCGTAACGGCGAAGATAACGATATAAATTGTAGCATCACGAGGAATTGCATGGATTTCGCGAATGTAACCATTGGTCTGTCCTTTCTGGCGGGACTGGCGTCATTCCTTTCGCCGTGTGTCTTCACACTGGTACCTGCCTACGTTGGATACCTCGGCGGACGGGCGGCGGGCATGGACTCTTCCGCGAATCACCGCTTTATCACATTTACACATGGCCTCGCGTTTGTATTAGGTTTCAGCACCGTCTTTATTCTATTTGGTGTAGCCGCTTCCGCTATAGGAGGGTTCCTGGTCAACGCGCAGGATACGATCACGCGCGTGGGCGGAATTCTGGTAATGATTTTTGGCCTGCATATGACTGGTATACTGCGCGTCCCCGCGTTAGACTACGATACCCGCGTTCAGCAGGCACCCGATCGCAAATTCGGTTATCTTTCTTCTGCGTTGATGGGAATATTCTTTTCAGCAGGTTGGTCGCCCTGTGTCGGACCGGTGCTGGGCGCCATCCTCACCTTCGCTCTCAACGGCGGTTCCGTTTCGACGGGCGTAACGTTGCTCTCGGCCTATTCGGCTGGCCTGGCCATCCCATTTTTGCTGGCGGCCTTGGGCATCGGATGGATTACCCTCATCCTAAAAAAGTACAGCCAGGTGATGCACTATGTGGAAGTCACCATGGGTGTCGTGCTGATCGTTGTTGGTTATATGCTTAACAGCGGAACCTTCGCCTTAATCGCACAACAGGGCCAGTTCTTCTATTTCGATTTTGGATTATAGAATTCTATTTTCATAAGTTGGGAAAATGCTAACAATTACCTTATACACCCGCAGAGATCATCCGGCGAGCCTGGATGCCAAAAACAACCTGGAATCTCTGAAAGAGAAATTTCCGCACCGCCTGGTGGAAGTGGACGTGGATGCCGACCCCGCCATTCAGAGAGCCTATGGCGATGACGTGCCGGTTGTGGAAGTGGGCCCGTATCGGTTGAAGTCACCGTTTGACAAACAGAAATTGATGATGACGATCGGTGCTGCAACAGATCGCCGTGGACAGTTGGACCGACTCGGTCGTGATGACCATTTTGATCGCGTCCGCCGCGGACAGATAATCAGCGGTGCGGACCGCGCCATGCATTGGGTATCGCGTCATTATCTGGCACTTCTTAACTTGGTTATGCTGGTCTATTTTGGACTGCCGATGCTCGCTCCGGCCTTGATGAATGCAGGCCTCACCGGACCGGCCGCGATTATTTATACGATTTACAAACCGCTCTGCCACCAATTTGGCTTTCGGTCCTTTTTCTTATTCGGAGAACAGGCTTATTATCCGCTGGCAGAGGCAGGCATTCCCAATGTGAGAACATTTGAAGAAGCCAGTGGCATCACGGATATTCACGACCCCACGAATTATTCCCGCCTGCAGGCCCGGAATTTCATTGGGAATGAAACCATGGGTTACAAAATGGCATTGTGCGAACGCGATACCGCAATTTATTCTTCCATCTTCATATTTGGGTTAATCTACGCAGCCACTGGCCGGCGGCTCAAGCCACTGCACTGGATGGCCTGGCTTCTGATTGGCATCGCTCCGATCGGCCTGGATGGTTTTTCACAGCTCTTCAGCCAGATGGAATGGTCGTGGCTTCAAACATTGATTCCCTATCGTGAGAGTACACCCTTGCTGCGAGTTCTCACGGGCGCATTGTTTGGGTTTTCCACGGCCTGGTTCGCTTATCCTTATATGGAAGATTCGATGGCCGAAAGCCGCCAATTCTTTGTCAAAAAATTTGCCTCCATCTCACAGAATAAAACTTAATCCTCCAGGTAGGAGGGCATCGCATCGATTTTACAGATTGGGGTTCTACTCAATAGTGCGAAACCCTCCTGATTGATATGCCATTTCAACAAAACGACCACATTCGATATTTTCAATTCGATCATATACAGGCCCGTCATGCCGTCTTCACACGGCAGGGCGGCTTAAGTCCTGAACCGTGGGCTTCCCTAAATGTCGGCGGTACCGTCGGGGACGATTCCACGCGCGTCCGTGCGAATCGCAATCTCTCTCTGAAGGCGCTTGGCTGTGAACCATCCACCGTCTTTGACGTCTGGCAGGTGCATAGTGCAGATGTGGTATGCGCCACGGCGCCGCGTCCCGATAGCGAGTCGGTGCGACGGGCAGATATCATTCTGACCGACAAACGGGACCTGACCCTCTATATGCGCTTTGCCGACTGCGTGCCAATCCTGGTGCATGATCCCAAAAATGGTGTGGTGGGGGTCGCGCACGCAGGCTGGCTGGGTACATTGCGTGATGTGGCCACGTGCACCATTGAGGCCATGCAAAAACAGTTCGGTTCCAGGCCCTCTGATATCGTAGCCGGGATTGGTCCTTCGATTGGTCCTGATCACTATGAGGTGGGTGCAGATGTCATTGTGAAGGTCATGGAAAAGTTCGGTGACGATTCAGAAAAGCTGCTCAAATCACACAACGGCAAAATCCACTTTGACCTTTGGAAGACCAACAAAATCCTGCTGGAACGCGCCGGCGTGGAAAATATTCAAGTGGCTGGCATTTGTACAGCGTGCAACACCCAGGACTGGTTCTCCCACCGCGCGGAAAAGGGCCGTACAGGACGGTTTGGGGCATTGATTTCCCTGCAATAAGAATCGTGTTGCGGGATGATAGAGTATCGATACTTGAAACAGCCTATCGCCCACCTCCAATTTTGCAAAAGATTATAATAACGCCATGACCGACCTCGTCGCGGCGATTCGTGAGCGATATCTGCTTGTCCTCGAACAAATAGCCGCTGCCGCACGCAAAGTGCAACGTGAGCCGAATGAGATTCGGCTCGTGGTGGTGACCAAGTCACAGCCGTTGGACGTGGTACGAGCCACCATCGAAGCGGGTGTAACCCTCCTCGGAGAGAATTACCCTGAGGAAGGTGTTATGAAAATTCAATCACTCCCAAAACAAAGTGGGGTAGAATGGCACATGATTGGTCATGTACAGAGCCGTAAGGCTCGACTCGTGGCGGAGCACTTCGCACTTTTACACTCTCTCGACAGCCTCAAACTCGCACAACGGCTAGATCGTTTTGCCGCTGAACACAACCGTGTCCTGCCTGTCTTGCTGGAGTTCAACGTGGGCGGTGAGGAATCCAAATCCGGCTGGAATGCCTCCGATGAATCTGCCTGGGACCTGTTACTCCCGGAAATCAAACCCGTCCTGAATTTAACCAATTTGCGCGTGTGCGGACTGATGACGATGCCTCCGCTTGAGATGGATCCACAAGCCTCGCGTGGCTTCTTCCAAAGCCTGAGGCGGCTGCGTGACCATTTGGCTGCAGCCTTCCCTCGGGCAGACTGGCACGAGCTCTCGATGGGCACGTCCGCAGATTATGCGGTGGCCGTGGAGGAGGGCGCTACCCTCGTCAGAGTAGGAACGGCTATTGTTGGCACACGACCGGCTAATCTGGAGAAAGAAGCGTGATTATGTTCTTGATACAACTCATCTATTTTATTTCCGAAGCGCTGATCATCCTTATCATTATTTCCGTTATCCTCTCTTATGTCATGGATCCTTATCATGCGGTGCGGCGCTGGGTGGACTCGCTCGTGCAACCCCTGCTGATGCCAATCCGCCGTGTGGTGCCGCCCGTGGCCGGCCTCGATTTCAGTCCGCTGGTGCTCATCATCCTGATCCAACTCCTGGCCAATCTACTAGTCAGATTATTGAGGTGAAAAATGGCTGACCGACAATTCAAAATGCACAATGGTCAAAAAGGTTCTGCCCTGGCGATACGTGTGACACCGCGCGCCAGCCGCAACGAAGTCGTCGAAATTCTGGATGACGGAACAGTGAGAGTACGGCTTGCGGCCTCGCCGGCCGATGAGGAGGCCAATGCGGCATTGCTGGAGTTTCTGGCGGAAATTCTCGGCGTGCCAGCCTCCAAGCTCGATATTGTGGCCGGCGTGCTGGGCCGCGATAAACTGGTCTCCATCGTCGATATGGATGTAGACACCGCCCACCAGCGCATTGTTGCACACATTGGATAATAGCCGAATTATTTTGAAGTCCCCCGCATATAGGTGCCGGGGACTTCTTTGTTTTGAGCAGTAACCTCGCGTGCTATACTCGGCTTGAATCCATCCTCCAAAACCATATACATCAAGGAGCGCTCTCATGTATCGAACTGATATGTACGAAGGCCTGCTCGCGGAAACGGTCACGATGGCTGGCGACAAGGGTGACGTGATCAACGCTTATCTGGCGCGCCCGTTGGGACCCGGTCCATTCCCCGCCATGGTGCTCGCGCATCATATGCCGGGCTGGGATGAGTGGTATCGTGAGGCTACGTATAAATTCGCGCATCACGGCTATGTGACGATTTCACCAAACCTTTATTTTCGCTCAGGTCACGGCACGCCAGAAGATGTCGCGGCCAAAGTGCGTGGAGAGGGCGGTATCGCAGATGATCAAGCCATTGGTGACCTGGCGGGTGCCATGAAATATGTGCGTGACCTGCCCTATGTCAATGGCAAGGTGGGTGCTTTCGGAACCTGTTCGGGCGGAAGGCATGTCTACCTGGCCGCCTGCCGCGCGCCAGGCTTCGATGCCGTCATTGATTGCTGGGGTGGACGAGTCGTCATGACCCCCGATCAACTCAATGAGAAGTTTCCCGTCTCACCGCTGGATTACACAAAGGATCTCCCCTGCCCCATTCTGGGAATCTTCGGCAATGAAGATGCCAACCCCACACCCGCGCAGGTGGACCAACATGAAGCGGAGCTCCAGAAACATGGCAAGACCTATGAATTCCATCGCTACGATGGCGCCGGCCACGGCTTCTTTTATTATCACGCAGCGGCCTACCGCCAGGCCCAGGCCGTGGATGGCTGGCAAAAGGTTTTCGCGTTTTTGCAGAAATATTTGGCGTAATAATCTGGATGGTCGAGTAGCCCCGTGTTCGTCGGGGCATATCGAGACCATCCAGTAAGCAAAGTTTTTTTGTTCATTGTTGGTCTCGATACAGCGGCGAAAGAGCAACGCCGCCTACTCGACCAACGGTTTGGGAAAGGAAAACACCATGTGCACCATGATCGTCGAAAAAGTGAAAGTGGATGGAAGTGGCAAGGGAATCAACGGCTGGTTCAAGTTGGAGCATGCCAATGTCTCTTTTGATCATCCCTTCCATACTCGACTGGAACACGCCCTCAACATCGATTTCGTGAACGAGTCGCAGGGACCGTCTGCGCGCGTCGCGGTGGAACTTAGCGAACAGGGGGCGAGGGAATTGGTGAAAACCATTCTTGCGGTGTTGGATCAAGCCGAGGCAGGTGGGCATCTGGAATCACATAGCGAGCATCATATGCAAGGAGCAATGCAATGATCTCTATAACCGAAAAAGGCACTAACAAACCATTGGGGCAGGTTACCGAAGAACAACTTCAATATTTGATCGATACCCTGGAAGAGGAATGGCTCGAAGATCAGGATTACGCGATCACTCCCTTGACGCTGGAGTATCTGGAAGGCCTGGGCGCAGACCCGGAGCTGATCTCTATGTTGCGTGATGCGCTCGCAGGGCGTGAAGTGATTGAAATTATCTGGGGCAGGTAACTTTACGAGTCATAAGTAAGGGGATGGCCAAAGGGATAAGCAATACCACCCTCCCAACGCGCTACACCTGTACGGGACAGTACTCGTACATCAACGACGAAGCCACGGACTTGGGCAGCGCTGGCTTCGGCCTCATGTTCTATAATGCAAGGTGGCTGCGTAGCGTCCCCGTAGCGAAGCGCAGGGGATACGACCCCGCCCTCGGACGCTTCGCCCAAGCGGATAGCATTATCCCCGCAAGCCAGGGTGTTCAGGCATGGCACCGCTATGCTTACGTCAACAATAATCCAGTTATTTACACCGACCCAAGTGGACACAACTGTGTCCTTGGCACAATTCTTGGATTATTCAATTTTTCCTATTCATGTCCAACATCTGGAGGAACTTGGATTGAAGGATTTGATCGTGTTCCCGAAGATAACTGGATTGAGGGTTTTGATCCTGCTCCCCAAGATGACTCGATTGAAGGATTTGATCCATCACCGAACGCTAACGATCTAAAAATCATCGCATCTGAGGAAACTGAAGAAGGTGATGACGATGAGTGGTACGACGACGAGGATCCTCAAATTGGTAAGCCTAAGGGAGGCGGTGAAGGCAGGAGACCCGGATCAAATACTGCCCAAAATGATGAGTTCGAGGGAGCAGTTAAAGAGCTTCAGCGTCAACTTGGGCGTAAACTCGATCACGATGAAATTCAACAATTGCATCGAGCACTCCATGACCTTGAAGATCCTGGTTTTTGGGATATAGTCGATCAAGGTTTAAAGAAATTTGGCACAGGTAAATGAAGGAGATCAAATATGGCAGAAAGGAAAGTGAGCTTGAACCATAATGATGTAAATGAGATTAAAGCCATAGTCTCACCGATTCTTGGTAAGAGTGCATGGGATGCATCGCTGGGATTTGGAAGTTTTATTACTGTTGAATTTGGCCTACCCATTAAGCCGACGGAAAATGCAAAGTATTTGCGTGGTGAATGGCATTTGTGGGTAAAGCACGCATTTTGGAGACTAGAAGAAAACAATCGAGTTTTAGTTGGATCTGAAGACGATAGGAAAACATTGGGTGAAAAGCTGAAGGCAATTAATGGGTTGAATTTAGAGGTATTTGACATTAACCCAGTAAC
>Ga0114129_10002032_pt1 | contig 27742 bp, 28 predicted proteins | sample RhiMetdeltSRZDD1_FD_80071 | JGI IMG/M metagenome (GOLD analysis project Ga0114129, IMG submission 80071) | Populus rhizosphere microbial communities from Tennessee, USA - Rhizosphere MetaG P. deltoides SRZDD1 (version 2) (version 2) | ecosystem: Host-associated > Plants > Roots > Rhizosphere >... | reverse complement strand
GGTCGAGCATCGGCGCGTCCGACACGCGGAACGTGTCTACGTGAGTGGGGACGTCCACACCAACACGATTGAAGGCTTCTGGTCGCTCGTGAAGCGCGGTATCGGGGGCGTGTATCACTCCGTCTCCAAAAAGCATCTACAGGGCTATTTGAACGAGTATTCGTGGCGCTACAATCAGCGTCACGAGGGACGCGGCCGATTCCAAGCGTTACTTCTTCGCTCCACTCTTTCGGCCTGATTTCTGGGGTGTGGCGGCTTTCTTCAGCGCTCCGAAGAAGTCGCCACGCTTCGGGATCGGAATCTCAGTCCCTCTTTTTGTCTGTTGATTGCCGCTCATGGACCCGCCTTCTTTACAACCCTAGGGGCGGCAACCGTGGCCGCAGGGGCGGCCTTTTGGGCCGCCTCTAGCGCGGCGATTTCTGACGCCATCGCGACGACCGCGCTCTTTGCGACATCGAACAGGGCCAAGGCCTGATTCGTATCTAAGAATTCGTCCGGATGACTAACTGGATTTCTGTGCAAGTCTCGAATTTGATCCAAAACGCCTGTAACTTTCTGATTGCCGCCGGACGCTTTGATTTCGTTCAGGCACACCAACCAATCCGGGGACTTCGCGCCTGCCGCCAGATTCTTTGTCAGGGCGTGATACTTGCGCAGCGTGGCTTCCGTGCAGCGCATGGCGTGAAACCCGGCAGCCGTAGGAAGCTCGAAGGCTAGACATCGACCCGCTTCGCGGAAGTCTTTCACGGCAGAATCAGGAATAGCCTTGCGGGTCGCCTCGTCAAATGCCTTTTCGGCGTGTTCAATGAGAAGGCTCGTATCGTAGATACCCTTGCGACTCACGATATAGCTTGGAAGCGTCCGTAGTTCAGCCGCGAAGACGGTCTCGAATTCTTTAAAACCAGATACCAACTCAAAAACAAACATATGGTCATGCTCAACCAAGGGTTTATCGATCTCATCTGTTAGCTCGTTGATGTCGCTAGGGACGAGTCTTCGAATCGTGCTTATAAGCCTAAGGATCGTCGTCTTGGAGACAACAAGGCCGACAAGATGGTCTCCAGCTAAGAAGTCGAGCCAGCTCGCGGCACGCCATAGCGGAAACCAAACGTCCTTCAGCGGCTGCTCATCTTTGAGGTCAGCCAATGGACGCAGAAATTGCGAAAGTTGATAGAACTGAAATTGATCAATTGAGCGCATGGATCCCCCGCAGATAGAACGAGATCCAAGATATTCGCTCGGCAGAACTTCTACAGTCAAGGGATATTTACGCTTGACATTCCGATTTTGATTAATCAAACTTATCAATGGATGGCCACGGAAGTCCCCGCTTCACCACCTCGTGGATGGCGTCAAACGTTAGAAACGAAGAGTCTTCCTGAAGTTCACGGGTCCGTCGCGATTCCGGAGGGCGCTGGGTTCTGGCGCAAGCTGTTTGCCTTTGCCGGACCCGGGTATCTCGTCGCCGTCGGTTACATGGATCCCGGGAATTGGGCAACTGACCTCGCAGGGGGTGCAAGGTACGGATACACCCTGCTGAGCGTAATCATGCTGTCCAATCTGATGGCGATCCTCCTGCAGGCGCTCTCAGCGCGGCTCGGTATCGCCAGCGGACGCGACCTCGCTCAGGCCTGCCGAGATAGCTACTCGAGGCCCGTCACCATCGTCTTGTGGCTGCTCTGCGAGGTCGCCATCGCCGCCTGCGACCTGGCTGAAGTCATCGGCGCCGCCATCGCGCTGAACCTTCTGATCGGCCTTCCGCTCATCTGGGGTGTATGCCTGACCGCCCTCGACGTGCTGATCGTGCTCTTTCTCCAGCACCGCGGGTTCCGATACGTCGAAGCGCTCGTCATTGCGCTCATCGCCCTGATCGCCGGATCGTTCGCGGTCGAGCTCTGGCTGTCGCGGCCGGACGCGACGGCCCTGGCGGTCGGCTTCATCCCGCGCGTGGAGATCCTGCGCAATCCGAGCATGCTCTACATCGCGATCGGCATCCTCGGCGCCACCGTGATGCCGCACAACCTGTACCTCCATTCGTCCATCGTGCAGACGCGGAAGTACGGCGACACGTTCGAGGAAAAGCGCGAGGCCATCCGCTTCGCATCGATCGACTCGGCCGTCGCGCTGATGTTCGCGTTGTTCATCAATGCCGCGATCCTGATCATGGCGGCCGCCACGTTCCACGGCACCGGCCACCAGGACGTCGCCGAGATTGGTGACGCGTATCAGCTGCTCTCTCCGCTCCTCGGTACGACGATGGCGAGTGTGTTGTTTGCGGTGGCGCTGCTGTGTTCGGGGCAGAACGCCACACTGACTGGCACGCTGGCCGGACAGATCGTGATGGAGGGGTTCATCAACCTGCGCATCCGCCCGTGGCTGCGGCGCCTGGTCACACGGCTCATCGCCATCGTGCCGGCGGTGATCGTCATCGCCATCTACGGCGATGCCGGTACGGGGCCGCTCATCATCCTGAGCCAGGTCGTGCTCAGTCTCCAGCTGCCGTTCGCAGTGTTTCCGCTCGTGATGTTCACCGGCGATCCGCACAAGATGGGGCCGTTCGCCAACCCAGCGTGGGTGAAGATGCTCGCGTGGACCGTCGCGGTTATCATCGCGGCGTTGAACGTCTATCTGCTCTACCAGACGTTCACATCCGGCGGTGCGGGCTGAGACATGAACATCTGGATTGACATCGCCGTCATGGCGACCCTCTTCGCGGTCGGCAACATCCTGTTCGGGCATTTCGAGGAACGGACACCGAAGTGGCGCCGCGTGCTCAAGTTCTTCCTGATGACGGGGCTGATAGCCTTCATCTCATCGACCGCGGGCCGCGCCTGGTCGATCGCGCTTGTCGGCGCGCTCTTCTCGGTGGTGCTGGTCATTCATGCGTGGTGGCTCCCGAAGAAGGGCATCAATGGTTTCACCGGCGAGCCGAAAGACAAGTACTACGCGCTGCGCGGCTGGAAGGTCTGATGTACCGGCGGATCCTCATCGCAGTGGAAAACTCCGGAGCCGACCGGACGATCGTCGACCACGTGTCGGAGCTCGCCCGGCTGACGGGGGCCGAGTTGCTGCTCGTCCACGTCGCCGACGGATGGGCGGCGCGCAATTTCGATCAGCTGAAGCTGCGCGAGTCGGAGGAGATGAGGACCGACCGCGCGTACCTCGAGATGCTGCGCGCGGAGCTGGCCGGCAAGGGCTTTACCGTCGACACGTGTCTCGCGATGGGCGATCCGGCGACGGAGCTGATCAAAGTGGCGGCCGAGCGATCGGTCGACCTGATCGCGATGTCGACGCACGGTCATCGGTTCATCAAAGACGTGCTGCTTGGCGCCACCGCGGATCGCGTCCGCCACCTCGTGAAAATCCCCGTCCTGCTCCTGCGCGCTCAGTAAGACCGACCTCCGTCCCCGTCAGCAACCTCCGTCCCCCGGCTACCTCCGTCCCCACCCGCCCCTCGCCCCTCTGTCCCTTTCGCGACACTCTGTGCTATAAAGTTCTCAGTGCCAGCCCCCGAGCCGATCCAGGCGCACGCGCTCGAGAACCTGCGCTTCATTCGCGACGCGATGGCGCGCGCAAGCGAGTTCACCGCGGTTCCGGGATGGGGCGGAGTCTTGATGGGGGTCACCGCGCTCATCACCGCGCCGATCGCTGGTCCTCCGGATGACACCTTCCGGTGGGTGTTGATCTGGTTCGCCGACGCGGTCGTGGCGGCGACGATCGCCCTGGTCGCGATCGCGATCAAGTCGAAGCAATCGGGCACGCCGCTGTCGAAGGCGGCTCCGGCGGTCCGCTTTGCGCTCGCGTTCCTCCCGCCGCTCGTCGCCGGTATGATCCTCACGCCCGTCTTCGCGATGATGGGCCTGATGGCGAGGCTGCCCGGTTGCTGGCTGCTGTTGTATGGCACGGCCGTCGCGACCGGCGGCGCCTTCTCGGTGAGAGTCGTGCCGCTGATGGGCATCTGTTTCATGACGCTCGGAGCAATCGCCTTTGTCGCGCCTGCCGCGTGGGGCCACTGGTTGATGGCCCTCGGGTTCGGCGGGCTTCACATCGTCTTCGGAATCATCATTGCGAGGAGTTACGGTGGCTAGAACTGCAACGGCACGGAAGTCGGAAGTCGGAAGTTTGAGGTCGGACGTCAGGAGCGCGAAGTCTGAAGTCAGAGGCGCGAAGTCTGACGCGACGGGCAAGAAACAAAGCCCCCTGGAGCTCGATCGGCTGATTCACGAGCGGCTGCGCCTCGGCATTGTGAGCGCGCTCGCCGTGAACGAGCGTCTCACGTTCAACGATCTCAAAGGCCTGCTGCAAACGACGGACGGCAACCTGAGCGTCCACGCGCGCAAGCTCGAGGACGCGGAGTACATCACCTGCGAGAAGTCGTTCGACGGCCGCGTGCCGCGAACCGAATACCGTCTGACCGCCGCCGGCCGCCGCGCGCTCGAGAGGTACCTCGTCCACATGGAAGCGATCATCAAGGCGGTTCGCGAATAGGGCAGCCCGCCTTCGCGCTGCGCGCTTCGGCGGGGCAGGCGCTAGCCTTCCTGCCCCTCCCGCCCTCCCGGCCCCAACCGGCGCAGCCCCGAGCGTGTCTACAGTCTGTGTGAGCGACGCCGACCTGGTCGCGCGGGCCCGGCAGGGGGACCCTGCCGCCTTTGGCGAGCTGGTCGAACGGCACCGGACAGCGGTGTATCGGGCCGCACTGGCGGCGCTGGGCTCGCATGCGGACGCGGAGGACGCGGCGCAGGACGCGTTTCTGATCGCGTTCCGACGCCTCGATGGCTTCCGGGGCGACGCGAGCTTCAAGACCTGGCTGCTGACCATCGCCTGGCACCAGGCCATCAACCACCGGCGCAGCCTGGGCCGCGTCTGGCGCCGGATGGTGGCGCCGAAGGATCAGGAGGAGGCAGAAACCGTGCTCGAGCACGTTGCGGCTGCAGGGCCAACGCCGGAAGGCGCGGCTGCGCACCACGAGCTGCGGCAGGAACTGCAGCGGGCCATTCGGGCCCTGTCGCCGAAGCTGCGGGACGCGCTGCTGCTCGCGCAGTCCGGCGAATACAGTTACGACGAGATCGGTACCCTGCTCAGGGCGCCCGTCGGCACAATCAAGTGGCGTGTCTCCGAAGCGCGACGCGTGGTGCGCGCAAGACTGCGCGAGCGAGGCTACGCCGATGTCGGATGAGCGGCTGGACCAGCTGATCGACGACGTGGCGCGACAGATGACCAGGGGTCAGCTGTCGAGCAACTTCCGCGCGCACGTGATCGCGAGCCTCGATCGCCGTCCACGACGCCTGTGGCGTCCGATCTGGATCGTCGCGCCGCTGGGTGCGATAGCCGCCGTCATCCTCGCGATTGTCGTAACGCGGCCCTTTATTGGGCGTGATCACGGCCCCGAAAGGGCCGCACTACGACCGAGCGGCCAGTCAGCGTCGCCCGCGTCCGCCACGCCTGGACCAAACAGCGCGAGCTCGATGGGCCCGTTGACGGCCTCCGCCGAAGCCACCGCGGTCAAGAAGACGGACACCACATTCCGATCAACGGGCCGTCGCGCCTATCGTCCGAATGGCGCTGGCGCCGCCGCTGTTGCGGCGCTCGCGCCGCCACCGCTCGAGCCAGCGCCGATTGGCGTCGAGGCGCTCGGGATCGAGGCGCTGCCCACCGAGTCGATCGCGGTGCGGCAGCTCGGCGCCATCGCGCCGATCTCGATCGATCCACTGCCGACAAACGATGCGCGTCCGCCCAGCCGCGATGAACGACCGTCGCCGAACGACAACGACAACGACCGATGACCACGACGCCGGACCATCGACTACCGACTACCGACTACCGACTATCGACTATCGACTATAGAAGGAGACCTCCCGTGTTTATTCGAACAGTCCTCCTCACGGCTCTGCTGATCGGCACCGTGCCGCTTCTCGCCCAACCACCTGCGCCGGCGCCCGGACGGGCGTCGCGCGGCGACCAGCCCACTCCGACGCCTGGTGGCGATCAGCCCATTCCCACGCGACGAGGGGACCAACCAGCTCCGGCACCCGTCGCACGCACGCCGGCACCGCCAGCACCGGCCGTCCCACGCCGCGAGGGACAGCCCGTGAACATCAAAGTCGATTTCACGATCACCGATCAGCGCGGCGGAGCCGCCGCGATCAAGCGCACACTGACGTTGATGGTTGCCGACGAGCGCACAGGATCGATCCGCTCACAGTCGAGCGTGTTCCAGGTCGGCGACGTGCCGCTGAACGTCGACGCTTCACCGACGCTGCTGAACGACGGCAAGATCCGGCTCGGTTTCAACCTGCAGTACGACTGGCCGGCGCCGCTCGACGCGGCGTCCGCGAACCCCACGCTGCAGCCGCCACGTGGCACAGTGATCAAGACAGCTCTACACGACAGCGTGACGCTGATTCTCGAAAGCGGAAAACCCATGATCGCCGCGCAATCGGCCGATCCGATTGGAGACCGTCAGGTGACAGTGGAAGTGAAAGCGACAGTGCTGCGCTAGGCGAGCGTACGGCCCTTGAGTCGCTCGAGGATTCTGAGCGGCGAGCGCTCGGGATGCTGCATCGCCGAAACTGGCAGAAGAAACGTCTGTTCCAGCTGGTACTGCCCGGCGAGCGCGGCGTGGCTCACCTCGTCGGTGAACGCCAGCCACGTCGAGCCCGTTGGAAAATCGACGGGCCACTGCGGCGAGCTCCGTTGAAACTCCTCGTCGCCTTTCATTCGATCGTGCAGCTGGAGCATCAGCGCGTCGTACGGCGTGCGTGGGCTCTTCGTGACGCGCAGCAGCGCGAGCAAATGGCCGCTTCCGGGCAGCGGCAGCGACAACGCTTCCGCGAAGCGACGCGCCACCGATTCGAAATCTCCACCGACGCGCCAGGCCCGCGGTTTCCCCTCCGGGTTCACGTTGCTGAACACTCGCAGAATCCGCCGACCGCCACTCGGCGTGGCCGGGAAACTGTCGACGTGCAGCCGCGTATCGTCCTTGCGCCACGACGAGGCGCGGCCGGCAATCTCGGCTGGCCGGAAGCTGGCGCGCCCGCGCGTCATGTCCACGCGGTACCTCGGCAGCAACGCGCTCACGAGCGTCGCCGCGGCATCGCTGAACCGGCGCAGCAGCATCCGCAAGAGCTCCGCATCGCCACCGCTCGCGGTCGTTCCTCCGAGACGTCCGGTAGCGGGATCGAAGCTGGCGTTCTTCGAGCTGCCGAGAATCGCCGGTGTGAACAGAGCCGCTTCGCGAGGTTCGCGCCCAAACGACAGCTCAGGCAGGAACAGGACGCCCCCGGCTTCGATGGCTGCGCTGGCGCGCTCCACGACGCCGCTCGATGCTGAGCCGCTCCAGGTCGTGTGCGCGAGATGAATAAGGTTTTCCAAGGGAGACGTAGCCTCTTGTACTACCTATGGCCTTTGAGATGCGTGCTGATTTTCTCCGTGTGGAGCTCCAAACCTGGATGAAATCTACCACTGCGGACGAGGTGGGCACACAAAGACGGCGGCGAGCTTCGCGGTGAGGTACGCATCGTGCACGAACTCTTCCACATGTGCACGCGTGTCGCCCTGCTACTCGGCGGTATCCTCCTTGGCACTACCGTCGCGTCTGCCGCGACGCCACCCAAGGCGCGATCGCGTCCACGTCGAGCCGCTCCTGTCGTCCGCGCCCTGCCCTGCGGCGACTATCTGTCGTTCCAGGTCCTGCTCGATCGCCAGGGATTCTCGGTCGGGCAAATCGACGGCAAGCCGGGCGTCAACTTCACGCGCGCGCTCGCGGCCGCGCAGGCTGCCCGCAATGCGAAGGCGACAGGCACGGCGGACTGTGACGCGTGGAAGGCACTCGGCGGCGGCAACAGCGAGCCGACAACGGCGACGTACACGCTGACCCAAGCGGATCTCAAAGGACCGTTCGAAAAGCTCATTCCTCGAACGCTCGCTGAGCAGGCGAAGCTCCCGGCACTCGACTACCAGTCGCCAATCGAAGCGATCGCCGAACGGTTCCACGCGTCGCCGGCACTCATTCAGCAGCTGAATCCAGGCCTGCGCATGGCCGCGGGGAAAGAGATCCGCGTGCCGGGCGTGACGCCGTTCGATCCGGCGTCGAAGCCGGCGAGCGATGGCGCGGGCGACGTCACGATTGCGGTCTCGCGCGACGAGTCGGCGCTGCGGGCGACGCGCGCCGACGGAACGATCGTCCTCTTCGCGCCGGTCACGACAGGCAGCGAGCACGACCCGCTGCCGCCAGGCGATTTCAAGGTGACCGGGGTGAGCTGGCGTCCTGTGTTTCACTACAACCCGGATCTCTTCTGGGATGCGAAGGCCGGCGACACGAAAGCGACGATCAAGGCCGGGCCGAACAATCCGGTCGGAGTGGTGTGGATCGCGCTCAGCCTCGAGCACTACGGCCTGCACGGCACGCCGGAGCCGGGACACATCGGGCACACCGAGTCGCACGGCTGCGTGCGGCTGACCAATTGGGACGCGGCGCGGCTCGCGGCGCTCGTAAAGCCGGGCACGCCCGTGCACTTCCAATGAGCCGCACCACGAAGCGCGGGTTCTCGTTCACGGCCGTCTTCCTCGCCTTCTGCGCAGGGATGATCGTTTCGTGGAGCCTGTACCGCTTTGGGCCCCCGTTGCCGCCAGGGACGGAGGTGGCGGCCGCTCCACCGTCCCCGGCATCTCCGCCATCGGCGCGCGTGGGATCTCCGGAGACGGCAGCCAAGGGCAATCTCGCCGCCACGCCGACGGTGCCCATCCCGACAACCGGACGCATCACCGCCCCGCCCCTTCGCATGCCACTGGATCACGCGGACGTGGAGGCCATGAAAGGCGGGTTCCAGGAGAAGCGGGGATCCCGGCCGCACGAGGCGGCGGATCTGCTGGCGCCGCGCAACACGCCGATCCACGCCGTTCAGGCCGGTACCATCGCGAAGCTGTTCGTCAGCAAGGCAGGCGGCCTCACCATCTACCAGTTCGATCCCGTGGGAAGCCTCTGCTACTACTACGCGCACCTCCAACGGTATGCGGACGGCCTGCACGAGGGCCAGCCGGTCGCGGCGGGGGACGTCATCGGCTACGTGGGCACGTCGGGCAACGCGCCGCCGAACACGCCGCACCTGCACTTCGCCGTGTTCGAGCTGAATGACGACCGGCAGTGGTGGAAGGGAAAGGCCGTCGACCCCTATCCGCTCTTCAAGAGCAGGGTCAAAGATTCGGGATAGTACACGACCGCCGGGAACGACGAAACGTCTTATGATGCGGCACGCTGATGCGCTCCGCACGTTTCCTTGTGTGCGCGATGACGGCCCTGACATGGGTCGCGCCGATCCTCGCCCAGGAACGGCGGCCGCGCGACTCGCAGATTGACAGGCTCATCGCGGAGGCGCGAGCCGTACCTGCCGAATTCTCCGCCGACCTCCTCATTCGGCTTGCCGGGTTGTCGCAAGTCGACACCGCGACAAAAATCGGGCTCCTGAACGAGGCGTTCCAGCGCGCGCACAGCGCCCGTGACGACTATCAGCTGTCGGCGCGGCCCGAACTTCCGGACGACAGCCGTCAGGGGGCGCTGCGTCAGGCCTACGCCACCGGACTGAACCGCGTGTCGCTGCAGTCGCGCGCCGCACAGCAGATGGCGTTCATCGATCCACTGCGAGGGCGCGAGCTCTTCGAGTGGATCGATCTGAACGTGTCGGCCGCCACGTGCGATAGCCCGCTCGTGCCCGCGGTCGACGAGTACTACACGACGCTCAGCTATGTGGCGCGGACGACGTTCGGATCCGATCGGGCGGCGGGCCTCTGGTTCCTCGAGTTCTATCTCTGGCGCGCCCACTTGCCCGCCGAGGTGCCGGCCGTCGCGAGAGCCGCGCAGCGGTTCCGTCCGCGCCCGGACGAAGCGGCCTACCTCGAGGGCGTCCTTCGGATGATTATGCAGGGCGGTCGCTCCGACGCGCGCGGGTTCTCGACGGCGAGCCTCGACATCGTCCAGCGGCTGGCCGACCTTCAGAAGGCGGACAAGGAGATCGGCGTCACCGGATGGGACGTCATGCTGTCGCTGCGCGACTATCTGACGACGCAGTTGAAGGGCCCGCGCTGCGCGGACAGCGTGACCGAGCCGTTGGCGGCGCCGGCGTTCAACGCGGCGGTGACGCTTCTCGACCCGTACTCTCCTGTCAGCCCAATCGACGCCGCCGCGCTGAAGCCCTCGCGAGTCCTCGCGCCCGCGCGCATCGACTACTACTGGCAGTCGCCAGAGGCGCGTCGCCTGCGCGAGGAGTGGATCCGGTTGCGTGGGCGCGACAGGACACCGGTCCGCCTTTCCGTGCGGGTGATGCCGGAGTGGCGCAACCAGGCCGAACGTCTGCTGACGGAGATCGAACAGTGGACCGGTATCCGCGAGCCGGCGCCAGGCGACTACCTGTATCAGAAGAACGTGCTGCTGACGGGGCTCCTCGACCTGCTGCCGCCCAGTCCCGTTCGAGTGAAGGCGCTGCGCGCGCTGGTGGAATTCCTGCGCCACGAAGACGCCGATCGCAATCTGCGGTCGCTGTGGTTGGCGATGTTGAACCGGCTGCTCGAGATGGCGCGCGGCCCGGCTCGTAATGAGATTCTGACGGCGCTCGAAGAGTCGCACCACCCGGTGATGTCGCTCTACGCGCGACTCGAACGCCGCGTCCGAGCGGGCAATCCGATTATCCGATTACCAGATTAGCCAATGACCCGATTCAGGAGACAGACGGCCGACCAGGGCCGTGAGCCCTGAGACCCCGACGACTCCGGCAGCATCGCGAACATCCGCAGCATCAGCGGCAGCCGTTCGAGCTTGGCCGCCGCCTTCAGAATCGACCGCACCTGCTCCACGTGCCACCCGTGCGACTCGAAAAAGGCCGGTCCCTCCTGAGGGGCGAACAGAAACGGGGCGCCCGCTTCTTCAACGGCAGCGCCCATCCGCTGCTTGAGCATATCGAGCAATCCCGGCGACCCGATGTCGACGGCCCAATGCTGGATGGAGGCTGGCGCAGCCAGGTCCTCAGCCAACGCGGCGACTTCGGCCGGCATCAGGTAGATCACCAGCCCCTCGGAGATGACGAGCACGTTGGCGGCGCCGCGTCCCAGGCGCGCGAACAGACCACGGCGCGCGTCGCTGTTCGACAGGTCGAGTCGCACGCGCTCCACGGCACACGCTGGTTTTGCGTCGCCGAGGATCGCCTCCTTGTAGTCCAGGATCTCTGGCAGATCGACTTCGACCCAGCGCAGCAACGAGGGCAGCTCCATCCGGTACGGACGCGTGTCGAGGCCGGCCGCGAGATTGAGGATCAGATCGGCGCCGGCGGCCACCTGTGCCTTGATGACCTGATCGAAGAGGTAGGTGCGCGCGACGAACGGCCAGTCGTTCTCCTCGCCAAAGCCGGCCGATTTCGCAATCTGCTCTCCGCGCTCCCCCGCCAACGCTTTCGCAAACGGATCGCGGAACACGGCGTCGCGCCGTCTGGTCTCTCGCGCGCGGTAGACCGCCATCCACCTCGCGGTGTCGGAGATGTCGCGAATCAGGGGATCGGACACGTCCCCTACTCACTTCTGAGCGCCAGCATCGGATCCACGCGAGCGGCGCGCTGGGCGGGCAGGAGGCCGGCAATCGCCGCGAGCGTCGCCATGACGAGAATGGCACTGACGATGGTCACCGCGTCGGTGGGGCTGACTCCGAAAAGACGCGACGCGACGAATCGCGCCATCGCAAGCGTCACGGGGACGCCGATGACGATGCCCGCCGCCACCAGCGTCAGGCTCTCCTTCAGGACGGACCACAGCACCTGACGCCGCGTCGCGCCCAGCGCCAGCCGGATCCCGATCTCGCTCGTCCGCCGAGCCACGGTGAAGGAGATGACGCCGTACAGACCGACACACGCGAGCAGCACCGCAAGTCCGCCGAAAAACCCCGACAGCGACGCTACGAGGCGTTCCTGCACGAGCACGTCGTTCAGCTGTTCGTCCACCGTGTCGATCTTCAGGACCGGCAGGTTCGGATCGACGTTTCTGAGCTCCCGCCGCAGCGTCGCGACCATCGCGCGCGGATCAGCGGCGGTCCGCACGGCAATCGTCATCGAGCGCAGCCGTCGGGCCGCCTCCTTGTCGCGATACGAAAAGTAGGTCTGCGACGGCCGTTGCAGGACCTCGCGCGGCGTGCCCCCGGTGAAGTCATGCGCAACGCCGATGATCTCCGTCGTGCCCGAGCCATCCTCGGGAAACGCGACGCGCCTGCCGATCGGATTCCGACCGCCGAAATAGTACCGCGCCATCGTCTGACTGAGGATCACGCCGCGCGGTGCCGCGGCTGTGTCGTTCTCCCTGAACTCGCGGCCCGCCAACAGCGGAATGCCCATCGTCTTGAAGAACCCCGGCGCGACGAAGCTGCGCACGCCGAGTTGACCCGGGCGTTGTGGTTCGCCTTCGATTCTGAGTCCCGGGCCGGATCCGGTCACGCCGCTGAAGTCCGTGCCGTTGAGCACCCCCTGGTTCGAGGCGCTCGCGGCGATCACGCCGGGGACCGAGGACAGGCGCTGCTGGACCCGCTGCCAGAAATCGGCCGCGGCGGCGCCACGACCGCCAGTCTGGCCCGGGAGCGTCCAGATCAGCAGAAGGTGCTCGCGATCGAAGCCGAGGTCCTGCGTGGTCAGGTTCCGCAGCGTACGGAGGAACAGGCCCGCGCCGATCAGCAGCACCAGTGACACGGCGACCTGCGATACGACGAGCAGTTTGCCCGGACGCAAACCTCCACGCGTCGTCGTCGAGTCGGCGCCGCGCCCCGTGAGCGATGGCGTCAGCGAGATGCTCGATGCCCGAAACGCCGGCGCCAGCCCGAATAGAATGCCTGTGGCCAGGCACAGGAGTGCGGTGAAGACGAGGAATCGCGAGTCGGGCTCGACGTCGAGGTCCATCGACAGGCTGACGGCGTTGCCGACCGGACCGGATCGCATGAACATCGCGAGGATGCTCGTCGCCCAGCGAGCAAAGGCCAGCCCCAGCACGCCGCCCATGGCCGCCAGCAGCACACTCTCCGTGAGCATCTGACGAACGATGCGCGAGCGCGCGGCGCCGATGGCAGCGCGCACGGCCATCTCCCGCTGTCGCGCCTCGGACCGGGCCAGCAGCAGGTTCGCGATGTTCGCGCACGCCACCAGCAGGACCAGGCCGACGCCGAGCATCAGAATCGTCAGCGACTGACCAAACGACTGCCGCTGGGGAGAGAATCCGCGGCCGCCCTGATCGACGAAGAGGCGGTTACGCGGGAACGCCTGCAGCTGCTGCTCGGTCGGCTTCGGACCGGCAGCCTCGCGCAACACCTGCTGAAGGGCCACCTGCAGCGCCGCCTCGGCTTGCGCGAATGAGATACCCTGGCGAAGCCGTCCCACAACCAGCACGCCGGTGTTCGCGAGACCAAGCGGAATCTCCAGCATGATCCGCGGCTGGTTCACGATCGGAATCCAGAGATCGGCTGGACGTCCGACCCACTCGCCCGCGAATCCACGCGGCGCGACGCCGACGACTTCGTAGGCTTCGCCGTTCAGCGTGAGCGTTCGGCCGACGACGTCGGGCGCATGGTTGAATCTACGGTCCCAATAACCGTCGCTGATGACGGCGGCGGGCTGGAATCCAGGGCGATCGTGTTCGGCGCCGAGCGTCCTCCCCATGGCGGCGTTGATGCCGAGCGTCGAGAAATAGGTGCCTGACACCAGCGCGAGCCGAACTGGGCCTTCGTCGATGACGGTCGAAGAGATTCCGACGTTGTACCGATCCGTTCGGATGACCGCCGACAGATCGGCCACGCGTGCGGCGTTCTCGCGAAGCCGCTCGAACGTCCCGTAATCGACGTTGAAGTTGGATCCCGATCGGACGATCAAAAGCTCGGACGGATCGCGGACAGGCAACGGACGGAACATCAGCCGATCGACGATGCTGAACATGGCCGTGTTGGCGCCGATGCCCAGCGCAAGGGACAGCACGGCAGCAACGACGAAGCCAGGACCGCGGCGAAACATCCGAACCGCGTACCAGAGGTCGCGCGCGAGATCGTCGATCATGCGCCTTCCAAGTTCCAAGTTCTGACTTCTAAGTTCTAACTTCTAGCTTTTATTGATCCAGCTGTGAGCGGGATCCTCGTGCAGCGCGAGGCGGCGCTCCGCGCCCGCCATTCCCCACAGGTAGTACAGCCGGTAGCCGGGCGGCGCCGACACGGGGTGATAGCCGTACGGCAGCAGCACCGCGTCGCCGTCACGCACGGTGTGGGTGATCGACTCGCCGTCTGCCGCATACAGCATCTGCACGCCGAACCCCTGCGGTGGATCGATGCGGTAGTGGTAGACCTCCTCGAGCACCGGCTCACCGTCGCGCCCGTCGTGCTTGTGCGGTGGATAGCTGCTCCAGTTGCCGGGAGGATTGAACGTCTCGCCGACCAGCAGCCGTCTCGCGTGCGTGTCGGTGACGAAGACGTTGTGCACTTCGCGTGTGAACGTGTCGCGGCCTCGAGTCTGCGCCAGCACGTCGTCTGCCCGAACCAGCACGGGTATGCCGCCGTCCGGCGCGGGAGCAGAGATCAGGATCGCTTCGAGTGGCGTGTCGGCGCGCACCGTCAAGGCGCGCCCTGGTGGCATCAACAGTGCCGTAGCTCGTTCGCTGAACACGCTCGCGCGACTCGCACTCCACCGCTCGCCGTCGCACTCGAACGTGCCGCGCCCTTCCTGGAGCACGACGATCGTCTCTTCACCTGGGGCGGCGTAGCGCTCGACGCCACCGGCATCCAGCCGCAGCCGCCAGCTCGTGAGCTCGCGGGCATCTCCATCGCCACGCCGGTGCAGCAGATGGAGTCCAGCGGCGCGCGGTACGCGAAACAACGTGTCTCTCAGCATGCATTCGTCCTTTCGCCGGCTTACCGGCGCGGATCGCGTGCGGCTCCTTGCGCGGCCTCTTTCTCCGTGAAGCGAGCGCCCCTGAGGATGTCCGGCATGCCGTAGTTCCCTTCGTGGCAGGCATACTCGTACAGGGGACCCTTGGTTGCGGTCATCGGGATTTCCGCGCTCCATGGCCTGGTCCACGTGTTGGGATCCTCAACCGTAAACTGGTAGAGGATCGTGTCGGCGCTCACACGCGTGAAGCGTTCGACGACGTGCAGGGTGGAACTCGATCCCTGGAACGCGGTCTTGTGTGTGAAATTCGTTGTGTCGACGACGAGCGTGTCGCCCTCCCACCGGCCGCGCGAGTCGCCGGTCCACCGCCGGATGCTTTCAGAGACGTGCGGTCGCCCGTCGGTCGGGATCAGACGCGGCGCGGTTTCCATCTCTCTGAACACGAGGACGTGGCCCGGCGTCTGGATGATTTGCAGCACGTCGTTGTAGGCGGGCTGCAACATGGGTGGACCTTCGTTCGCCAACATGATGCAGCGCTCCGACAGCGGACGATTCTCGTAGCTGTCGAAGCCGCCGGCGGCCCGCCTCGCAGCCGCGCGCTGAAGCGCGTCCGGCGTCAGTGGAGGAATCTTCCCGTCCGGCGGATCGTAGATGAGCGAGGTTCTGTTGCTCGACAATGGTTTGAGGTGAGGTGTCGCGAGCCAGAGCGCGTTGTCGTAGTGCGTCGGATCGTTCTGCACGATGCGTTTACGCCGCTCCTCGTCGCTGGCACCGAAGATGCCCGCGGCGAGCGGATCGACCTCGTCCTGGGTCAGGAGCGTCGTCAGTTCCGCCGCTTCCTCTTCCGTCAAAAACTCCTGGCCAGCGTATCGCGCGGGCCGAACGAGTGGTGTGAAGGTGTGCGTCGTCCAGATGCCCTGAAGATCCGGATGGCCGTCAGCCGTGCGAGTTGGTGTCCACTTGTCGGCCGCCGGCTTGGGCGATTGCGCACTCAGGGATACGGCCGCCACCATCACACCGACAACAACGAGCATCCGTTTCATGTGATGGTTCTCCCTCCCGCGTCCTCGTCGATGCTGCCGCTGCACTTTGTAGACCGCCACGTGTATCGAGTCAAGACGAATCACTTCCTCGTAAGCATACGGCCGTCGAGCTCCGCTACCGCGTCCAGATCTTCAGCTCGTGGCCGGGCCGTTGACGAGCGAGGCACCGAGCGCGATGGCGACGAGGGCGACGTGCTGATGATGGACACTTCTCAAGAAGCGAGGATCCATCGAAGGGCGATTCTAGAATCCGCTCGGTCGAATCGAGAAATGCTCCTGCCACGTTCCGCCGGGCGCCACCTGTTGGAGCTCCTTGTACAGTCCACGCTGCGCGAGATTCAGCGCGTCGGTGATGCCGGCCATCGGCTCGAAGCAGATGAAGTCGCGTCCCTTGGGAGCGTAAATGACCGCCGCCCGGTAGCCGGGGCCGAAGAGCACGTCAATCCGCTGCGACGTCCCGGCCAGGGACATCGTGGCGAATCCGGATCGGTCGCGCGTCAGATCGCCAAAGACGTGATCGAGATCGTGCTCGCGCAGCACGGCGTTGCGAGGATCCTGGAAGCGCTGTTCGATCGATCGCGTCTCGCCCGTCGGGATCTTGTCGGGCGACAGCACCCATTCCGTCTTCGCGCCGACGCCAATCGTCCAGGCATCGCGCGGCGCATCGTCCACGCGGAAGTACGGGTGAAACCCGATGGCCACGGGCATCGGCTCGGCGCTGAGGTTGTTCAGCTGGATGGCGATATCCAGGGCGCCATCCTTCAATCGGTGCGTCATGCTGATCGTGTGCGCGAACGGAAACTGGGCCATCCAATCCGGCTGCGCGAAGAACTCCAGACGACTGGTCACCCAGGCCGACGCGCCGTCAGACCTGGCTTCCACGACTTCCCACTTCGCCGCGGCGAGAAAACCGTGAATCGGGTGGGCGCCCCGAACGTTTCCCAACTGCATGTCGAACGCGTACCGCTTGCCGTTCGCATAAAAGGCCTGTTCATCGAGACGATTCGCCCAGGGCCCGAGGAAGGGGACGCCTTGCGGACCGAGGACGTTGTGGCCTTTGACCGTCATCTCGCGCGTCAGGTTGCCCGTGGCCGGCGCGATCGCGACGACGATCTGGCGCGCCGCGTCCTCGAGCTGCACGAGATCGGGCGTGCGGCGGACCGAGTACTGTGCCGCGGCTGTCCCTTGGAACGCAAAGACCGCTAAGACCGCGAAGAGTGTTCGTCTCATGGTCGCTCGGAAAAGCTCTCTGCAGTCTCTGCGCACGTTGCGCCTGCCAAGCCGAAGCTCGACTCGATCGTTGTGAGTGAAGGCTGGTTCATCGGGCTCTACTCGCCGAGCGCGAAGCTATAGACGACGTTGCCCGCTGAAACAGCGACGAACTGCCTCCCGGCCACAGAGTAGCTGATAGGGGAGGCGTCGATGGCCGCGCCGGTCTGAAAGCGCCAGAGCGCCGCGCCCGTCCGCGCGTCGAGGGCGAACAGATAGCCCTCGCGGCTCGCGGCGAACACCACTCCGCCCGCCGTCGCCAGGACGCCTGACGTCAGCGATCCCTGGGTCAGCGGAAACTCCCACATCGTGTTGCCGTTTTCAGGATCGATCGCCTTGATGCCGGCCGTTCGGGTCTGGCCAGCGGACGCGCCGCGGCCGCCCGGATACTGCCGGCCGGGCTCGAACTTCGGCGTGTCGCTGATATATCGTTGCGCGCCGGCCGAATATGCGAGGTACATCCAGCCGGTGATGGGACTGTAGGACGGCGCCTGAAAGTTCGTGCCGCCGCCAATCGTCGGCGCGATGACGTTGCCTTCGGGGCTCGACTCCGAGCCAGCGTTCAGAATCGCCCGGCCGTTCGAATCGAAGCCGTTGCTCCACGTCTGCGGCACGAAGGGCGTCGCCGCGAGAAACGTGCCGTTCGTCCGATCGAGCACGTAGAAGTGCCCGTTCCGATCGGCATGCATCAGCAGTTTGCGCGGTTCACCGTGGAAGGAGCGATCGACCAGCATCATGTCCTGGTTGGAGTCCCAGTCGTGGGTGTCGTGCGGCGTGAACTGGAAGTGCCACTTCCGGGTGCCGGTCGCCGGATCGAGCGCCACCACGGAGCTCGTGAACAAGTTGTCGCCCTGACGGACGGCGCCGTTGTAGAGCGGACACGGATTGCCGACCGCCCAGTACACGAGATCGAGGTCCGCGTCGTAGGAACCGGGCAGCCAGGTTGCGCCGCAGCCGAGTTTCCAGGAATCGCCCGCCCACGTGTCGTGTCCGAATTCGCCGGGGCCAGGGATGGTCGCGAACCGCCAGAGCCGCGCGCCGGTCGCCGGATCGTACGCGTCGATGAAGCCGCGAATCCCGAACTCGCCTCCCCCGATGCCCGCGATGATCTTGTCTTTCACCGGCAGCGGCGGGCTGGTGATGCTGAACCCCTGCATCGGATCGGCGACCTGCACTTCCCAGAGCAGCGCGCCGGTGCGTGCGTCCAGCGCGACGAGCGCCGCGTCCAGCGTGCCGACGAACACCCGGTTGCCCAGTACGGCGACGCCGCGGTTGAACGGGTTGATCTCGTTGGGATTGCGGACCTTCTGCGTACGTTGATAGCGCCAGATCTGTCGTCCGGTCGCGGCCTCGAGCGCAACCACGACACCGGGCGGTCCACTCGTGTACATGATGCCGTCGACGACGAGCGGAATGGCTTCGAGCACCGAGCTGCCGGGGAGCTGGAGGGCCCAGGCGGCCTGCAGGCGGCGGACGTTGGACGTCGTGATCTGATTCAGGCCGGAATAGTGGGTGGCGTGATAGTCGCCCCAGTACGTGAGCCAGTTGTGCGGCTCGCTGGCGGCGTTCCGGAGTCGCTCGAACGTCAGTGCCGGGCTTGGTGCCGGGTTCGGGGCCGGGGTTGGCGTCGGGATCCGTGCCGGGTTGGGTGCCGGAATCGCGGATGCGGCAGACAAGCTGCGGATGTACGCCACGAGCTGACGGACTTCGTCACCGGACAGTGCCGGGAACGGCGGCATCTGCGTACCTGGCACGCCGGCGCGAATCGTTTGTGCGATCTGCGCATCCTCCGATCCGTGCGTGAAAACGCCCGTCGCCAGCGACGGCGCTCGCCCCTCGACGTTGTGGCACGACCCGCAGCTGCGCTGAAAAAGCGCGGCACCGGCAACGGGCGGCGCGGCTTGCTGCCCCGACGCGAGGAGAGAGAGCAGCAGGAACAACGTAGCTACGAGCGAGAATCCCGAGTCCATAGGCCGGCTAGCTTAGCCGATCGGCTCGCGTTATTTGCCGGGCAGTCATAGTTTCCCAACACTTTTCGTCTTCAATAGGAAAACAAGGAGCGCACGTGAAGACCAAGAGAATCAACCGACGAGAAGCGATTGAGGCCATCGGCGCCGCCGCCGGAGCCGCGCTGGCCTTCGGCTGCAGCAATGCGGCCACGAGCCCATCCACAACAACGACGACGGGTACGACCACGGGATCGACCAACTCGGCCTGCGCCGTGACCCCGAGTGAAACGATCGGGCCGTACCCCTCGGTGACGAGCATCGTCCGGAGCGACATCCGCGAAACCAAAACGGGGACCGTCCTCACGCTGACGATCAAGGTCGTCAACGTGAACGCTGCCTGCGCTGCAGTGTCCGGCGCGAACGTGGAGATCTGGCAATGCGACGCGACCGGGAACTACTCCGAGTACGGCTCGCAGACGTCCCAGACGTATCTGCGCGGCATCCAGACAACCAACAGCAACGGCGAGGTCACCTTCGTCACGATCTACCCGGGCTGGTATCAGGGCCGCGCGACCCACATCCACGTCGAGGTCAAGACCGGCGGCGTGTCGAGAAAGGTGACGCAGATTGCCTTCCCCGAGAGTGTGAACAACACCGTCTACGCGACCGGCGTGTATGCGTCCAGGGGCTCCAACCCGATGTCGAATCTGTCGGACGGCATCTTCGCGGACAGCCTGTCATCCGAGCTCGTCACTCCGGTGGGATCTCCGACCGGCGGGTACGCCGCTTCCTTTCAGGTTGCGATATCGGTCTAGCCGGTGACACCGACACGTGCGGTCCATCGGGTGCCCTGGTACCGAAGCTTCTACTTCCGCATCGGCTTCAGCTTCGTGGTGTTCGTCGTCGCGGTGCTGGCGGCGCAGAGCGTCATGTTCACCTACATCCTCGCCCGCCGCGGACCGTTTCCAGGGCGGTCGCCGAACAACGTGGCGGCGATCGTCGCCGCCGACATCGGCGCCGCCCTCGCCCAGGATCCGCAACTTGACCTTCAGGCGTTCATCGCGCGCGAGTATGGGCGCATCCAGCCGCTGGTTGTCGTCATGAAAGACGGACGCGTCGCCTCGAACCGTTCCCAGCCGCTGAGCGAGAACATCAGGCGGTCGGTCGATGCGGTCCTGGCGGGCCGGACCTTCGGCCGCGAAGGCGAGCCTCGACTCGAAACGGCCGTCGTCATGACCCCGATTCAGGTGGCTGGGGAACTGCGCGGGATGGCCGTCCTGCCACCGCTGCCGCCGGGCGGTCCCGTCACGCGCGACCTGGGACGAATCCTCTCGGTACCAGGAACACTGCTCCTCATCGTCGCGACGACGCTCGCGGCGGCGATCATCTTCGGACCCGCGCGCCGCAGGCTGACGGCCCTGGAAGCCGCCACCGTTCGGCTCGGCGCCGGCGATCTCTCGGCACGCGCACCCGAATCGGGCGGCGACGAGGTGGCGCGGGTCGCGGCCGCCTTCAACCGCATGGCCGATGAACTGGCGGCGCGCGAGGACGCCTTGCGCCGGATGGATCGCCTGAGGCGGCAGATGCTGGCCGACGTCTCGCACGAACTGAAGACGCCGCTGACCGCGATGCTCGGTTATCTCGAAACGCTCCACATGGCCGACGTGGCGCTCGACGAGGCGACTCGCGAGCGGTACTTCGCGACGCTCGAGCGTGAAACGCGACGCCTCGATCGGATCGTGCGCGACCTGCTGGATCTCGCGCGTCTCGAAAACGGGATCGGTCCGCTCGACGCTCGCGTGTTCACGATCGGTCGCGTGTTCGAGCACGTCATGCAGCGCCACGAGAAAGAGTCGCGCGCTCGTGCGATCGCGGTCCGCGTCGCGATTGATGGCAAGGCGGATCAGGTGACGGCCGATCCGGATCGCATCGAACAGGCCGTGGAGAACCTCTTTGCGAACGCGCTTCGCCACTCGTCGTCCGGCGGCGCAATCGAGATGAGCGCACGAGCCGAGGGCGATTCGATCGTGCTCTCGGTCGTCGACTCAGGCACGGGCATCGCCGCCGAGCACGTCCCCTACGTCTTCGATCGGTTCTACAAGGCCGATGCCGCGCGGGCGAACAACTCTGACGGCAGCGGGCTCGGCCTCTCGATCACGAAGGCGATTGTTCAGCGCCATGGAGGGTCGATTCACGTGGCCAGCGTCCCAGGGCGCACGGCGTTCACCATCGTCCTGCCCCAACAGGATGGGGCCATTTCGTGCTTTCGTGGCGATACGCGCCCGCTCGATCACTCGGCGTCGACGAACTTGTAGCCGACGCCCCAGGCCGTGAGGATCAGCTCCGGATCCTGCGGATCGCGCTCGATCTTTCGGCGGAGCCGGCTGACAACGGTGTCCACCGTGCGTTCGGTCACGTACGTGTCGTCGTGCCAGATCTTTGACAGGAGCGCGGTCCGGCTGAAGACGATGCCGCGGCGTGACGCGAGCAGATACAACAGATCGAATTCCTGCTTCGTCAACTCCACAGGAGCGCCGCGCACGACCGCTTCCCGCCGTTCGACGTCGAGCGTGAGGTCGCGCGACTGAACGCCGTGCACACCAGACGCTGACGGCCCGTACCTTCGTTCGGTGCGCCGGAGCAACGCCGCCGTCCGCGCCACGAGCTCGCGGACGCCGAAGGGCTTCGCGAGGTAGTCGTCGGCGCCGCTCTCGAGACCGAGGACCGTGTCCGATTCCGTGTCGCGGGCCGTAACCATCAGGATGGCGGTGTTCGTGTTGACGCCCTGATTCCGAATGGCGCGACAGACCGTGATGCCGTCCAGACCAGGGAGCATGACGTCGAGCAGAATGAGGTCGAACTTCTCGGCGCGCGCCCGCTCGAGCCCGAGTGTCCCGGTGCCGCACTCGACGACCTCGAAGCCGGCCAGCCCGAGGTGCAGCCGCATCAGCTCTCGAATCGGCGCTTCGTCCTCGACAACCAGGACGCGACGCCGCATCACCTTCGTGGCCGCATCGGTCATGGGCTCGTGTCGCCTCTCTGGGACACGGTGACGCTGGGACAGGACAGCGCTTGACACAGTCATGTTATGTGACTGCCACGATCCTGCAATGTTTTTTGAGTCCAATTCATCGCAGCGGTCAGCTGGAGTGCAAGCATGACGCCACCGCCGCGTTCAGGTCGTCCTGCCCGGTTCGCGAAGCGCTGAAGGAGCTCGGGCGTCATGACACCACGCGGCCGTACCATCGACGCGACGATCGTGAGCGTGGCACGTGAGACGCCCAGCCAGGAGATCTTCAAATGCCACACAAGCTCACCTGCGATGGGGTGAGTCCCGCTAGTCCAACAACCTTTGTCGCTTCCCGAACTGTCCGGCCGGTCGTCGCGCGCCGCCGTCCAAATGGACGTGAGACGCGCACTCGAGGTTGTTGTTATTGCGGCGGCCACGCTCTTGGCGGCAGGGCCGGCCGGCGCTCAACCCGCCGTCCGCTGGCTCCTCATCGTCGACGATCTTCACTTGGATTTCCGCAACACCGGAAAAATCAGAACCCTCCTGAAGACGATTGCCGCCGAGTTGATCCGAGACGGCGACCAGGTCGCGCTCCACTGCACCGGCCCCTCGCCCGCATCGGTGGCATGGACCTCCGATCGCGGCGTAGTCGACAGCGTCGTCAAGACGATCGCCGGCAACGGCCTGAAAGTGTCTGACCTCCTCGCAATGACGCAGGGCCTCACGCCGATTAACGAAGTGGATCACCGGGCGACGCTCGCTCTGTCGCGAGTGAACGAGATCATCGCCATCCTCGATCCGGCAGTCGATCGGATCGGCGTCATCTATATCAGCAATGGCTACGTCGATCGGTCGCCGTCGTTGACCCGCGCCGGTGGCCGCGCCCGCATGCCGGTCTTCGCGCTCGATCCGCGGCTCCTGCCCGGTGCCATTGTCGACATGGCCGGCGTGGACGCCGCCCGTTGGAACGCCTATTGGGCGGTCACGCGGAACAGCCTTCGCTCGCTGTCCGAACAGAGTGGCGGCTTCGCGCTCGCCGAGGGCCAGGACCTGGCTGCAGCACTGGCGCGGATCAACGACCTCGTCCGCCAGTGACCCGGCGGCGGGTAGCGCCACGCGACGGCCACCGGCCGCTCGTCCTTGACGCCGTCCGGCGCGTGTAGAATGCTGCCCGGATTCGACGGTCAATCGGAAATGACAGGTCGAAGGGAGTCGCAGAGGGCTTTATGAAGGCATCCGCCTGCGTGATTGCCGTATTGTTCGCGCTCACGTGTGGAAGCTCGCTTCAGGCGCAGTTCAGCGTCGGGACGTGGGTCCAGACGGCACCCATGAAGGGACTGACGATGAACGTCGATCAGTGCTGCAACGGGGGGCGCCGGCTGACGTTTCATATCACTGTCGGTCAGAAGACGCAGACCGTGACGATCGAGTCACGATTCGACGGCAGCGACGCTCCTCAGGTCGTTGATGGCAAGCCAAGCGGCGAAACGATGGCACTCAAGCGCGTCGATGACCGCCGCACGACCACCGTGTTCAAAAAAAATGGGAAAGTCTTCCGCACGTCGACGGCGACGGAGTCGGCGGACCGAATGACCATGACCGTCGAAAATGAATTCATCGATCCCGGCGACGGGCGGGTGACCGGAAAGATGACCGAGACTTACGTTCGGAAGTAGCTGGAGAGAGGGCCGCCGCCCTGCGCTGTTTTCGCTTCGCTATGACTTCGGCGGCATATCCATACCTGCCCACAGGTTCATCGTCCCCAGCTCTTCGCGCCCGCAGGCTTTGAGATACAGGAACAGCTGCGTGCGGTACGCCGCGTGGCCGTTGAGCACGAGCGTGATGACGAGCAGCCCACGCGACGACTTCCGGCCGAACATGTCGACGTCCTTTCGGAAGTCCGCGTCAGTCCACGCACCCAGACGCCGCGCGTATTCGTCCGACTGCCGCCCGATCGCCGCGAGCGCCTCGTCAAACGACATCCTGGCCGCCGCGGCCTCTGCCGGACTCCACGTGGCGCTGAGCGTCGGCCGATCGAAGACGCCGTGCTCGATGACGGTGAGCTGCGTCGGCCCCATGATCGCCAGGTATTGCAGGAGCTCGAGCGTGCTGCGCTGCTTCGGCGTCGGCCGGTAATCGAGCATCGAGGGGTCGACCTTACCCGCGAGGTGAAGCAGGATGCGGATCTCCTGTTTCAGCGTGCCGATCAGTTCAGATGTCGTCAGGACCATGGGTTCATCTCACCTCACGTGATCCGGGAGCATTGTTCTCGGTCACGCTTGATATAGTAAGGCGCCCAAGGAGCGCAGACGATTCGATGACTGTCCAGACCGTTCAGACGCCGGCCGGATCCCTCACCTCGCAGGAGCGGCAGCGGCTCGAGGACGTCGGCTTCATGACGTGCATGACGCTGGTCCTCTTCGGCAACTACAACCAGACGGGCCATTTCGGCGGGCCGCTGGCGTACACGCCGTTCAATGTCGCCACGCACCTCGTCGGGCCGGACACAGGCGGCCTTCGCTACGACTACCGGCGTCCCAAACATCCCTACGGCGACAAGTTCATGCTCGCCGCCGGCCACTGCGCGCCGACGTGCTACGCGCTCTGGATGATCATGGGCGAGGCGCTGTACCGAAAGCACCAATCGACCGGCGATCGCCGCTACCATGTCGCGCCGGACGTCGCCATGCTGCCGGTCGACGCCCTCGGATTCCGGCGCGGCGCCGGCGCATTGAAGACGCTCCTCTCGGACCAGGGCCTCGCCGATCACCCGCTGTTCGCACAGGCCAAAGGACGCGGCATCCGTGCGTTGTCCGGTCACATCGAATCGACCGATCTGACCAACGACGTCAACGGCGGGCCGTCCGGCGTCGGCATTGCGACCGCGGCGGGAAAAGCGGCCTTCTGGGACATCGTCGGCGCGCCGATGGCCTCGCCGAAAGTCGTCGCGTTCGAGGGCGAGTTCGCGATGTGCGCCGGTCACGCGCAGGAGCTGAAGACCCAGGCGATCGCGCTGCAGGTCGGCAAGCGGCTGCGGATCTTCTTTTCGTACAACAACGCCGGCATCGACGACCGGCTGATCGGCGGCGTCGTCAGCAGCAAGTACGACGGCTACGAGCTGATCGATCAGTGGCGGTCGTACGGCTGGAACGTGTTCTCCATTCCGGACGGCCATGACTACGACCAGATTGCCGGCGTCCTCCAGGAGATGGAGTCAGCGGACCCGGCTGATCGGCGGCCGATGATCATGCTCGGCACGACGATCAAGGGCTACTGGCCCGGCGCGAAAGACGGAAAGATCCCGGGAGCCGGCGACCAGATCGTCAGCTTCGCCAGCCATCCGTACGGCTTCAAGATGAACTCGGAGTACATCGTCACGCTGGCGCGCACGTTCGAGGAGCGCTACGGCGTCGCGTTCTCGGGCATGGGCGAAGGGCCCGTGGCCGATCCGCGCGAACGCTTGATCCAGTTCAAGACCAACGTCGACGTGATCATGTCCGTGCTCGACCGGAACGGTCTCGGGGATTGGCTGGCCGATCGGCTCGTCGAGATCGGCGATTCCGTCAAGGATCATCACCCGCTCCGCATCGACGTTTCTCGCGATCCGTTCCTCGACGATCGTCTCCGCGTCGGCAACCTGCCCGAAGAGCCGCAAACCGTCACGGCGAAGAACCCGGTGTCCGGCGCAGAGAAACAAGTCAAGATCGCGCTGTTCCAGAAGGCCGGCGAAATCGCCGGCGCCCGTCGGGCGGTCTCGGAGATCATCAAGTGGCTGAATTACGTCACCGACAACCGCGCGCTCACGCTGGCGGCGGATCTCTCCGAGTCGGTGAATCTCGAGAAAGGCAGCCTCTGGGGACACTACGATCCCGACACCAACCCTGCCGGCACGCGGCTCAAAGCGGCCATTCAGGAAGCCGGGAACGTGTCGACGGCGATCGGCCTCGTCAGTCAGAGCGCGTCAGTCGACCCGGACAAGTTCGCGGGAGTCTGGGCATTCAGCGGCAGCTACGGTGCGTTTACGCCCCTCATGTATCTGCCCGCGCGAGTCTGGAGCCAGCAGAACCAGGACAGTAGATTCCGCACGGGCGTTCTGCACATCCTGGCCGGCCACTCAGGCCCCGAGACGGCCGCTGACGCGCGCACACACTTTGGCATCTTCGCGCCGCAGGTCTGGAAGCTGTTCCCGCGGGGTCAGGTCATCAACCTGAGCTTCTGGGACTACAACGACGTCGCGCCCGGCTATTTCGCGGCTGCTGAAATCGCCGCGCGCGAGAAGAACGTCGGTGTCATCGTCATCGAGGTCGCGCGGCCGGACTTCAAGGTCGTCGATCGCCGGACGTTTGCCGATACGGATCTCCGCGCGGCGGCCAAGGGCATGTACGTGATTCGCGACTTCGCACCTGGCGCGCCACGGCACGGCTATGTGGTGGCACAGGGATCGAGCGCAACGTTCAACCTGGTCAGCGTCCTGCCGAAACTGGAGCAGGCCGGCGTCAACGTGAAGGTGATCGCCGCCATCAGCGAAGAACTCTTCGATCGCCAATCCGCCGCGTACCGCCAGGCGGTCTTCCCGCCCGAAGCGGTGGACGATCTGATGTTCGTGATGAGCGGCACGCGGCGCGTGTGGCCGCTTCGCAACGTCGGTCCGCTGTGCGACGAGTACTCACTCACGTCCGACTGGGACAACCAGTGGCTCACTGGCGGGTCAGAAGCTGACGTGATTGCCGAAGCGCGCCTCGACCAACCGTCGATCTTCGCTGGCGTCAAGCGATTCGCTGAAGAGCGCTCGAAGCGGTTACAGCACCAGCGCTCGATGCTCGACGCGCTGGAACGCTAGCGGTTCGACGGGAACTGATACCGCCGGCCGCCGCAGCCGCGCTGTCGGTATCGCTCCCTCCCCTCCGGGTTCGCGCGCCGGGAAATTTGTCCTTCGCTCGAACCCTTCCGCAGCCGCGTCGCCTAAGGGGTTCTTTGGGGGACAGTTATCCGCGGAATTCTGCCTGGGGTTGTCCCGGCAGGGAGGATCACGTTTGCACGAAGGCGCCGCGAACGTCTCGCTACGGTCAAATTTCCGGCTTCGCCGTTCAGCGGCACGCTCACACGTCGGGTCGCAAGCCACACCGACAGTGCTGTTCTCCCGCGGCCGGGAGGACGTCTCGCGCAGCGGGCCGTAGAGTCAAGACGTCGGGAATCACGAAAAACGTCGCGAAGCGAATCGCTAGCGGCGGTCTGCTGCTATGCCACCCGAATGATTCAACAACGCCAGGCGCTGCCAGTTGATCTGAGCGATGCCGCAATCCAGTAGGACCGCCGCGAGAAGCGTCAGGTTCTGAGCGCAGCGACGTTTTTCCGGCTTGACGATCACGGCACGCGGAGCGAGATGTCCTCCCGGCCCGACAGCGCTTGCAGCAACCCCGGCACGACGAACCCGGAAGATAGCGAGCGATACCGCCGGCGCATTACGTCGAGCGCTCAGTACCTAGGTTTCCGCGGAGACCGCCGCGATCAGCGCTTTGATATAGCCGAACGCGAACGCGAAGCCCTGGGCGCTGTCGAGGCCTTCCATCTGCGGCACGTGGTCGG
>Ga0114129_10002031_pt1 | contig 27746 bp, 28 predicted proteins | sample RhiMetdeltSRZDD1_FD_80071 | JGI IMG/M metagenome (GOLD analysis project Ga0114129, IMG submission 80071) | Populus rhizosphere microbial communities from Tennessee, USA - Rhizosphere MetaG P. deltoides SRZDD1 (version 2) (version 2) | ecosystem: Host-associated > Plants > Roots > Rhizosphere >... | reverse complement strand
GCTGGCCGATGCAGTAGTGGATACCGCTGGAGAAGGACTTGACCGACCTGGCCCATGATGGTGTGCCCCTTCAGGAAGTCTGGGGTGTCCCGATGCCTTGCAGCAGCGTGCGCAGCACCATGTCGGTGGCGAAGCGCGGCGCCAGGTATCCGGTCCGTACGCATTCCTTCGCGGAGTAGATGAGGGAGTTGCAGGCCGGCAGGAGCCACCATGACGGCACGTCGGCCGCGATCAGACCGGCCGCCTGGACCCGCAGCAGCACCGCAAGGCAGCGCTCCTCCACCGCCCCCCACCGCCGGCTGATCTCGTCAATGTGGTCGAAAGCGGGTGTACGCCAAAGGAAAGTCAGTTGCGGCCCGACCATCAGCATGGCGTCGATCAAGGCTCGCAGGCCCTGCTCGGGGTCGCCGTGCTCGCCCACCGAGTCGATGGCCTCCTCCCACCGGTCGAGAGCGCGGTGGCCGGCCGCACGAATCAGCTCATCGCGCGTGGCGTAGTGCTTGTGCAACGTGGTGCGGCCGATTCCCGCGGCCACCGCGACCTCGGCCAGGGACGCCGAGGGGTTCGCGACCAGCAGCTCGGCCGCCACATCCAGCAGCGGCGACAGCGGTCTCAGCGGTTCCAGTTTGAACGAAGGTGTACGGCCGCGAACATCCATGTTCGCGACCGTACTCGTTTGATCGACGAGCGTGAAGGTAAGTGGCGTGCCAAGTTCTCCGACGGCTCAGCCGGCATCGCGGCGCGACAGCACCAGACCGGCCATGCCGATTCCGAGCGCGAGGTGAAGCCAGTTGTCGGCCGAGTTCACGCGGACTTCGGATGGTTCAAGCCCTCGTCAGGGCGTACCGCTCAGCGCGAAAACGTGGGCCCGGTCGATGTAGGCGTCCCCGAACGAGCCGAAATCGGGACTTCGATACGTCGCCAGCAGTTCCAGCCCGCGCGGGGGAAGGTGGCCTCGTCCGGGATCTCCGATGAGGACGTCCCCGCCGGCTTCCTTCACACGCTGCAGGTAGGGCAGGACGACGGCGGTGATGTCGGCGTTGTAGAAGGCGTCCCCGACCAGGACGACATCCGCCTCCCGTCCCGTTCCGGACAACACGTCGCCTAGGCAGGGCGCGACGTCGGCCCCGTTGGCGAGGGCGTTGAGTTCGGTTGCCGCGATGGCGAGCGGGTCGATGTCGTTGGCCACGGCCCGCGCTCCCGCCCGGGCGGCGGCGATGGCGGCCAGGCCGGATCCGGACCCGATGTCGAGGACCGTTTTGCCCCCGACGAGCTGCGGATGATCGAGGATATATCGGGCGACAGCCTGCCCACCGGGCCACGCGGACGCCCAGAGCGGTGCGGCGAGCCGCGACTTGGCGGCCGCCTCCAGCCGCGCCCAGAACAGGATCGCGTCGACCGCCAAATGCAGCCGGATCTCGGGCACTATCTCCACGGGGGTGAGGACGAGCTGGTCGCCGGCTGGATCATCGGTGCGGCCGGCATCGATCAGGCTGCCGAGGAACTGCACCGCGGTCGCCGGGCCCCGCCCGATCGAGATCATGTCGGACACGCTGTCCCTCCGGCTCGATCTACCGCTACGGTGGACTTGTGCGGGTTGGTCAAAGTGATATGGCCTTCGTTCTCTTCGGAGGTCTCAACTCCGCACCCGATTAGGAGACGGCACACATGGCAACTGGAACCGTGAAATGGTTCAACGCCGACAAGGGGTTCGGCTTCATCCAGCAGGACGACGGCGGCCCTGACGTCTTCGTGCACTACTCGGCCATCGCCACCGGCGGTTACCGACAGCTCGACGAGGGCCAGAAGGTCCAGTTCGAGGTCAAGCAAGGTCAGAAAGGTCCGCAGGCGGACAACGTCACCGTCATCTAGCACTTGGTTCCTTCCGGGGCCGACCGAGGTCGGCCCCGGAAGCGTAGCTTAACTGCGTGAGATCCCGGGGCGTTTGACTCAAACGCGCTGTGACTACCCATGACCGTCAAACGGCAAAACGCCTAAACGCGCTCGGTGGCGCTGCGCTCCACGCAGAACAGGTTGCCCTCGGGGTCGGCCATCGTCACCCAGCCGGTGCCGTCGGGATTGCGGTGATCCTCGTACTCGGTCGCACCGGCGGCCAGCAGCCGCTTCACTTCCTCGTCGCGAACCCGGTCGGTCGGCATGACATCCAGGTGGAACCGGCGACCGGTGCGTGGTTCGCCGATTTTCTCCTCCGGTACGCGGACGAACAGCAGGCCGGGTCCTTCGCCATCGGGCGCGACGAGGAGCGCCGTGTCACCACCCGGCTCGGCGTCGGGATGGCGCGGATAGCCGGTGACCTGGCTCCAGAACTCCGAGAGCGTATATGGGTCGGCGCAGTCGATGGTGATATGCCGAATCAACGCGGTCACGCGCCAGATGCTAACGCCTCCGTGCCGAGGGGAACAGACGTCGGAACGGCCACGGTGACTTCGAGCCCTCCGTCCGGTTGGGCGACGGCACCGACCGTGCCACCGTGGGCGTGGCAGACCGCCCGGACGATGGATAGGCCGAGGCCAGAGCCGCGGGCGCCGGTGCGTTCGCGGCCGCCGCGGCGGAAGGGCTCGAACAGACCTTCCACGTCGGCCTGGTCGACCTCAAAGCCGGTGTTGCCGACGACGAGGTAGGAGAGCCTGCCGGCGGTGCCGGTGCGGATCCAGATACGCCCGTCCACGTGGTTGTAGCGGCAGGCGTTCTCGATCAGGTTGCCGGCCAGCCGGTCGAGGAGGCTGGGGTCGCCGACGACCGGGGCGGGCAGGAGTTCCAGCGCCACGCTGAGGCCGAGGCGGCGGATCTCGCGGGCCATGGAGTCCAGCGCCCGGGGTACGCCGTCGGCGAGGTCGGCGGATTCGCGGCGGGTCAGGGCCGGCTGCGCTTCCGACCGTGCGAGGACCAGCAGGGCGTCCACGAGGGCGTTGGCCCGTTCCGAGGCGTCTTTGACGACGGTTCCCATCCGGCGCAGTTCGGCGAGGTCGGCCGACGGGTCGGAGAGCGTCACGTCGATCTCGGTCTTCATCACCGCCAGCGGCGTACGCAGTTCGTGCGAGGCGTTGGCGACGAACCGGCGCTGGGATTCGAAGGCGGCGACGAGCCGGTCCAGCATCGCGTCGAAGGTGTCGGCCAGTTCGGCTACTTCGTCGTCGGCCCCGGTGTAGTGGATGCGCTGATCGAGGGTCTGGCCGCCGAGATGACGGGCGGTCGCGGTGACCTGCTGCAAGGGCCGCAGGGCGCGGCCGGCGACGGCGTACCCGCCGGCCACCCCGACCACGCTGACGGCGAGCAGGGCCAGCAGGCCCTTCTCTACCAGTTCGACGGCGACGGAGTGCCGCAGCCGGTCTTCCCACTGGGCGACCGGCATCGTACGCCCGTCCGACAGCACGACCTGGGACCCGGCGTCGAGGTGTTCGGCCGGTCGCAGGGCGTCGCTGACGAGCAGGAAGGCGAGGGTCAGCAGCAGTGCCCCGGCCCCGACGAGCAGGATGCCGTTGAGGAGGGTGAGCCGCAGCCGCAGGGTCGGCCGCGGCAGCCGCTTCAAAACGGCTCCGCGGCGATGCGGTAGCCGGCACCGACCAGCGTCTCGATCAGCGGCGGGTCGCCGAGCTTGCGGCGCAGCGTACGCATGGTGACGCGGACGATGGTGGTGAACGGATCGGCGTTGGCGTCCCAGACGCGTTCGAGTAGTTCCTCCGTGCTCACAACGGCACCGTCGGCGCGCATCAGCACTTCGAGGAGGCCGAACTCCTTATTGGTCAGCTCCAGCGCCACGCCGCCCCGCGTGACCACCCGCTTCGCCGGGTCGAGCGTGAGGTCGCCGATGCGCAGGACGGGCGGCGTGACCGGGGTGGCCCGGCGGCCAAGGGCCTGCACTCGCGCGACCAGTTCGGTGAAGTCGAACGGCTTGGGCAGGTAGTCGTCGGCGCCCAGGCCCAGCCCTTCCACGCGGTCGGCCACCGTGCCGCTGGCGGTCAGCATCAGCACGCGGGTCAGCATGCCGGAGTTGGCGATGTCGGCGCAGATCCGGTCGCCGTGCACGCCGGGCAGATCCCGGTCGAGGACGACGACGTCGTACCGCGTCACGAAGGCCGCCTCGTGGCCCGCGTCGCCGTCGTAGGCCACGTCGACCGCCATGCCGTGGCGGCGCAAGCCGCGTGCGATCGCGTCGGCCAGGTGCCGCTCATCCTCGATCACGAGTACGCGCATCCGCGCCTCCTGGTACGGCTTGACCTCAACGGTACGTGGTCGAGAAAATGCGTCACGGCTTGTGAGGGAGTTTCTCGATGGGGACACGCAGTGTACTGCGAGACATCGTCTTCCAGCGCTGGGCGTCCGACCGGGACTACTCCACGGGCGCCGGCGAGGGTGTGACGATCAACGGCGGCAGCATCGCCTTTGGTAGCGCAATCGCGCAGGTCACACATAATAGCGTGCATTTTGAACAGGCCGTGTGGACCTCCGCCCCGCTCGCGCCGGGATTCGGCGTACAAGAGATCGTCCCCTCCTGGACCGCGGACACCCCCGGCGGCTCGTGGGTCCAGATCGAGGTCCGCGGGCCCGCCACGCCGTGGTACACCCTCGGCCGCTGGGCCTCTCACGACACGGTTGTACGCCGGGCGACGATCCCGAAGCATGATGACGAGAACGGCACTGTGGACGCCGACACCTTCCGGGCCGCGCCGGACCGGGAACTACCGAGCTTTCAGCTGCGGGTGAGCCTGATGCGGCCGGCCGGCAGCGCCGACGTGCCGGTGCTGCGCAGCCTCGGTGTGATGGCGTCGCGCCTGCCTGCACCTGATCGGGACCTGAGCGCGTCGCCGCCGCGCAGTGCGCTGGGCGTGATCCTCGACGTGCCCGGCTATTCGCAGAAGATCCACATCGGCGAGTACCCCGAGTACGACGGGGGCGGCGGTTCCTGGTGCAGCCCCACGTCCACCTCGATGGTGATGGCGTACTGGGGTGCGCTGCCGCCCGCCGAGGACTACGACTGGGTCGATGCCACGCTGGCCGACCGTTGGGTCGATCACGCGGCCCGGGGCACGTACGACCACGCGTACGGCGGCTGCGGCAACTGGCCCTTCAATACGGCATACGCCGGCCGCTACGGCCTGAGCGGTTTCGTGACGCGGCTGCGGTCGCTGGCCGAGGCGGAGCTGTTCATCGCGGAGGGCATTCCGCTGATCGTGTCGGCGTCCTACCGCAGCGGCGAGGTGTGCGGCCTCGACTACGACACCAACGGGCACATCATGGTGCTGGTCGGCTTCACCGCGGATGGGCATCCGGTCCTCAACGACCCGAACTCGGCCACCGGTGCCGACGTCCGCAAGGCCGTCGACCGGACCGAGTTCGAGCGAGTCTGGCTGAACACGTCCCGAGGCGTGGTCTACGTGATCACGCCGCCCGGACGAGCGCTGCCGCAGCCGCCTCAGCAAGCGAATTGGTGAAGCGGACGGCCTTCGGCCGCTACCGGCTGCACTGTCTATCGGCTGCACTGTCTATCGGCTACCCAGGGCCTTGAGCAGTTCCGCCTTCGTCATGCTGGACCGCCCCTTGATGTTGCGGTCCTTCGCCTCCTCGTAGAGCTGGACGTACGTGCGCCCACCCGCGCCCGTATGCGACCGCAGCCCGCCGCGGCGGCCCGACGACATGTCCTTCTTCGACAGCTTGCTGGAGGTCTTGGCCTCCCCCGAGCGGGCACGTTCCTTGTTCACCGTCCGCGCCGCGATCTCCTCGGCCACATCCTCGGATTCGCCGCGCTTCTTGGCGCTCGACTTGATGTGCTTGTACTGCCGCTCACGCTTGGCGGACCAGGTCTGCTGTGGCATGACTGCCTCCCTTCACCGCTGGCGTACCCATTTTCCGGCCGGATCACCGTCAAGTCCCCGAAATAGCCGCCTACGGGGCGATGGGGATGGCGTACGGCGGCTGGTCGGCGACACCGGTCTGGCAGACCGCCCACCGCTCGCCGAAATCACAGCGCTGCGCGGGCACCGGCAGGTGCAGCGTCGTGCGAACGCGGGCCGCCGGCGAGCCGAGGTCGACCTCGCCGAACCAGGCCCGGCCGGCCACCCCCGATCGGTAGACGAAGGCCCGGCCGCCGAGGACGGCACCGAGACGCCAGGGACCCAGCGCCGCCACGAGCCGCCCCCGCGCCGGGTCGAGAATGGCTTCCTCCGACCGGAGGTGGTCGTCGGTGAGAACACCGGTGAGGATCGGCTCGCCGTCCGCTCCGGCCGCGCTCGCGGTGATGCGGAAGCGGTCCACCGCCCATCGCAGGCCACCGTCCTCCAGGTCGTACGCCCGGGTGCCGCTGAACGTTCCACTACACAGGAAGGCGCCGCACGCCATCAGCCGGGGCGGGTCGCTTCCGGAGACCCGTTTCGCCCACACCGGGTTCAGGAGGCCGCCGGTGGTGTCGTACACCGTGATGAAGCCCGGCCCGCGGCTGTCCTGGCGTACCTGGAGCCGGCCGTCGTACAGGCCGATCGGGGTGTCGCCCGCCTCCATCCGCCCCAGCGACGTCCACGCGCCGGTGAGAAGGTCGAGGCGGCGTACCCGGCCGTCCGATTCGAGCGCCACGACGGCGGCGGTCCGGCGCCCGTGGGCGTACACCGGAATGGGCGTGGACTCGGGCGGCCAGGCGGTGACCCAGTCGCCGCCGGGGCCGATGGCGCGGGCGATGGACCCCGACTCGTCGACGCGCCGCACGGCCTGGATCCCGCGCGTGGCCGGCGCAAGGGCCGAGCCGTCCGCGCGGGCGACCGGCCGCCCGGTATCGAGGTCCACAATCGATACTTGACGCGGCGATCCCGCACCGGTGTCGAGGATGACCAGCCCGTCGGCGATCTGGACGGAGGGGCGGCCGTTGAAGCCGGAGTCGTGCCTCCAGCGCAGCCGCCCGGTGTCCAGGGATACCGCGACGACCTCGCCGGTGTCCGGTACGACGCCGACCGCGATGTCACCGAAGATCTCCACCCGCTCGACCTCGGCCAGGTCGGACAGGGCGGCCGCTTGCACCGCGTGCGCGGGTGGCGTGGCACCGGTCGCGCCGATCAGGACGGTGGTCACCAGAAGGAGCGCGAACGCACCACGACGGCGCCGCTCGGGCGTCACGGCCGGTTCGCCGGGGTCGAACTCGTCCCGGCTCACCGGGCCGAGGTCGATGGTGGTCACCGCTCGATGATGGCAGATCGGGGGGCCGGGCCCGGGTACGGCCGATCTGCTCACCCGTCCGGCGGGCCGAGCCGCTCCCGCCGGACGGGTGAACCCCCGATAGTTCTTGCTACCGAGACGAGCCTGCCATCCGGCGTTGATACATTTCCTATACGTCGCCCGGCCCCAACAGCCGGTCCAGCTCCGCCAGGCGTACGGAGACCGCGTCCTCGACCGCGGAACCGTTGCAGAACAACCAGTTCGGCACAATCATGCAGTAGTTCGACCGGGGCCCGATCGGCATCAGCGGGCGTACGCGCACCGCCGTTCCGACGCGGATGGCGTCGCCGAGCCAGGTCTGCCGGTCGCGGCTGAAGGACGGGTCGAGCCGGACCAGGGCGTGGCCCTTGTACATGTCGATCGGCTCCCACTCGCCCATCCCCGGTTTGCCGTACCAGTCCCGCCACGGGTGGTCGACGAGCTCATAGGGGTCGAGAGCACCGGGTGCGACCTCGGCGATCACCTGCCCGGTCAGCGGATCGAGGCGCCGGAACCCGGCCGAGTCGTACGCGCACAGCTGGTCGCCGCACGCCGACATCGCCGGGCCGTTGGCGTTCAGCGGTTGTTGCCATAACGGCTGGTCGTCGCCGAGGCGGTACATGAGGAAGGTACCGGGGTCGTCGCGCCCCGCCGACCTGGTGAGGCCGAGCAGGCCGCGCCATTCGAACAAGACCTCCGCGCCGGGTGGGACGTGCCCAGCGGACTGGGCTTGCCCGGTCGCCAGCGACATCCGTTGCACTGCACCGGACTTGTTGATGATCAGGATTTCGTCGTCGCGCTGCCCGAGGCCGTCGCCCTGGCTGCGGACGAGCGGCGTGCCGGTAAGCGGCTGCTCCCACAGCTGCTTGCCGTCGCGGGCGTCGATCCCGGCGATCCGTTCCATCGGTGGTCGCGAACCTGCGGTGGCTGCCGAACCTGCGGTCGCTGCCGAGCCGACGGCGATCACCGGCCCGGTCAGCGGGCTGACCGGCCAGCCGGTGACCTGCCACCGGGGCCGGCCGGTCGCCACCTCGACGGCGAGGATCCGCGGCGGCAGATCGCGCCAGCTGTTCGTGGTCGATTCGAGGTACGACAGGTCGATGAAGGCGATGACGAACAGGTCGCCGGCGACCGCGATGCCACTGGGCGGCTGGTCGGCCGGCACCGACCAGCGCGGCCCGTCCCCGTCCAGCGGGTACGCCACGATGGTCGCCTGCTGATCGCTGTAGGTTATGACGACGTCGCCGGAGATCTCGGTCAGCGGCCCGCGTACGCGCCCGACCTGGTGCAGCTGCGGATTCGGGGCCGGCTGCGGCCCGATGCCGCCGATCGCACCGGCCATCGCGACGAGGGCGGCCACGATCCAGGCCCGGCGCCGCCGCTGCGGTGGCAGGGCGCTGTAGCCGCGCAGGATCGGTGCCTCGCCGGGTTCGTAGCTGCCGGGCTCGCCGAGTTCGATGACGGTCACGGAAGGCCGTCGAGTACGCCCAGCGGCAGCGCCGCCGCCTGTCCACCACCGTCGAACACTTCGCAGAACACCTGGGCCCCGCCCAGCCGGTGGCGGCGCGGTGCTCCGAGGTCGACGAGCGTCACGGCCACCCAACGCGCTGGCCCCGCCCTTCGGTTGTCAGGCGGTACGCGTGGAGAGCGCGGCGTACCAGCCGGAGACGCGCTCGGCGATCTCGGGCGCGGTCAGGCCCAGCTCGGCGAGGATCTCATTGCGGCTGCCGTGCGGGATCCAGCGCGCTTCGATACCGAGATCGCGCAGCGGCACGTCGACCTCGTGGTCGCGCAGCAACTTGCTCACGGCGTCACCGACACCGCCGTTGCGTACGCCGTCCTCGACGGTCACGACGAGCCGGTGCTGCCGAGCCAGCTCGACCAGCTCCTCGGGCGCCGGGCGGACCCAGCGAGGGTCGACGACAGTGACACCGATGCCTTGCGGCGCAAGGATACTGGCCGCGGCGACGCCGGTGTGCGCGAACGAACCGACGCCGATGAGCAGGACGTCCTTGCGGTTCTCCTCGGCGAGCACGTCGACGACGCCGGTGCGGCGCAGCGCCGGCAGCGCGGCCGGAACCGACCCGGTCGGGAAGCGCACGATCGTCGGGCCGTCGGAGGTCGCGACCGCTTCGCGCAGCTCCTCGCGGAGGGTGGCGGCGTCGCGCGGCGCGGCGATGCGCAAGCCGGGCACGACACCGAAGATCGACATGTCCCAGATGCCGTAGTGGCTCGGCCCGTCCGGACCGGTGATGCCGGCCCGGTCCAGCACGAAGGTCACCGGCAGCTTGTGCAGCGCGACGTCGAGCAGGACCTGGTCGAACGCGCGGTTGAGGAACGTGGCGTAGACGGCGACGATCGGGTGCAGCCCGGCCAGCGCCAGGCCCGCCGCCGACGTCGTCGCGTGCTGCTCGGCGATGCCGACGTCGTACGCCCGCTCCGGGTACTTGGCGGCGAGCCGGTCGATGCCGGTCGACTCGGGCATGGCGGCCGTGATGCCGACCACGTCTGGGCGCTCGGCGGCGATCTCGACCAGCTCTTCGCCGAAGACATGGGTCCACTTCAGGCTCGGCGCGGCCAGCGACTTGCCGGTCAGCGGGTCGAACGCGCCCGGCGCGTGCAGGTTGTCGGCCTCGTCGTCGAGGGCCGGCTGGTATCCGTTGCCCTTGCGGGTCACGGCGTGCACGATGACCGGGCCGTGGAACTTCTTGGCCCGCTCCAGCGCGCTCTCGACGGCCGCCTGGTCGTGCCCGTCGACCGGACCGACGTACTTGATGCCGAGGTCTTCGAACATCGCCTGCGGTGCGACCGCGTCCTTGATGCCCTTCTTCACCGCGTGCAGCGCTTCATAGAGCGGGCGGCCGACCAGCGGCGTCCGCTCCAGCGCGTCCTTCACCAGGTCGAGAACCTTCTCGTAGCCGGGGTTCAGGCGCAGGGTCGCCAGATGGTCGGCGAGGCCGCCGATGGTGGGCGCGTAGGAGCGGCCGTTGTCGTTGACGACGATCACCAACGGGTTCTTCGCCGCCGCGATATTGTTCAGCGCCTCCCAGCACATGCCGCCGGTCAGCGCACCGTCGCCGACGATCGCCACGACGTGACGATCCTCACCCTTGAGCGCGTACGCCTTGGCGAGGCCGTCGGCGTAGCTGAGCGCGGTCGAGGCATGGCAGTTCTCGACGAGATCGTGCTCGCTCTCCTCCTGCGACGGGTACCCGGTCAGGCCCCCGCGCTGCTTGAGGCGTTCGAAGCCCTCCTGGCGCCCGGTGACCATCTTGTGCACGTATGACTGGTGTCCGGTATCGAAGACGAACCGGTCGTACGGTGAGTCGAAGACCCGGTGCATGGCCAGCGTCAGCTCCACCACGCCCAGGTTGGGGCCGAGGTGGCCGCCGGTCTTGGCGACCTTCGCCACGAGAAACTCGCGGATCTCGGCGCTGAGCAGCGTCAACTCGTCGAGGCTGAGCCCCTTGAGGTCCCGGGGCGACGCGATCTTACTGAGGATGTCACTGCTCATGGTCGTGAAGTCTATCGGAGCTGCGCAGCCGGGCTGGTCACCCATCGGGACGGCCTTGACGCGAGTCTCGCGCACGCCACCGCCGCCCCGACCCCGGCGTCAGGACTTGAGGGCGCCGGCCATCAGTCCTCGCATGAAGAAGCGGCCCAGGAGGGCGTACACCAGGAGGGTCGGCAGGGACGCGAGCAGCGCGCTGGCCATGGCCTGGTTGAACGGCACGGTCTGGCCGCCCGCGATGTTGTTGAGGGCCACGGTGATGGGCCAGTACTCGGTGTTGGTCAAGATCAACCCGAACAGGAAGTCGTTCCAGGCCGAGGTGAACTGCCAGATCATCGAGACCGCGAAGGCGGGCAGGGCGACCGGCAGCGCGATCGAGAAGAATGTGCGCAGCATCCCAGCGCCATCCACCTCGGCCGCGTCCACCAGCTCGTCGGGCAGGCCGGCGAAGAAGCCGCGGAAGATCAGCGTGGTGATCGGCAGGCCGTAGATGATGTGGACCAGGATGAGCCCCTCCAGACCGCCGACCGCCTTGTAGTGGATCACCGGAATGTCCGACAGCGTCTTGAACATCGGGATCAGGATGGCCTGGTACGGGATGAACATGCCGAACAAGATGATCGGAAACACCACGTCGGCGCCGGGGAAGCGCCACTTGGCCAGCACGAAGCCGTTGGCCGCCCCGAGCATGGAGGAGATCAGGCTGGCCGGGATCGCGAGCATGAGGCTGTTGCGGAACCCGTCCTGCAGCTTCGGCCAGACGATCCGGAAGGACTCCAGCGACAGGCTGTCCGGCAGGCTCCACATCTTGACCACGTCGACGTGCGCCGGATCCTTCAGCGCCGTCACGAGCAGGGCGTACACGGGCATCAGGAAGAAGCAGGCCAGGGCGAACAGGGTCAGCTGGCGTACGAACCGGCCCCAGCTCCACGCCTTTCGGGTACGCGCAGCCGGCGCGTCGGGGATGGCGCTCACTTCTTCCGCTCCTGCCGCATCGTGTACCAGATGTACGGGGTGATCACGAGGACGATCGCGATGAACAGCATCGTTGCGATCGAGGCGCCCCGAGCGAAGAAGGTGCCCCGGAACGTGGTCTGCCACATGTACAGCGCCGGAGTCTCCGTACGCGGTCCGCCGGGGTCGATGGCATAGATGAGGTCGAAAGTCTTCAGCGAGATGTGGGCCAGGATGACGACCGCGCTCAGCAGGACCGGCAGCAGCATCGGCCGGATAACGTGCCAGTAGATCCGCAGCTCGCTCGCGCCGTCGACCCGGGCCGCCTCCCGCAGCTCCTCGGGGATGCCGCGCAGGCCGGCCAGGAACAAGGCCATGATGTAGCCGGACAGCGCCCAGCCGGCCGGCAGCGCGATCGCCGCCACGGCGAACGACGAATCGGTCTTGTGCCACTCGCTGTGCAGGAAGCCGAGGCCGGCCGCCTCGGTGAGCTTGTTGATGCCGGTGGTGCTGGCGCCGGAGTCGCTGTTGAGCAGCCAGCGCCAGATGATTCCGGTCGCGATGAACGAGATCGCCATCGGGAACAGAAAGATGGCCCGGTATACGCCCTCACCGCGTACGCCCTTGTCGAGCAGCAGGGCCATGAAGATGCCGAGAGCCAGGGCACCGGCCATGAAGAAGCCGGTGAAGATCACCAGATGGATCGAGTCGTTGTGGAACGTCTCGTCGGCCAGGAGCTGGCGGTAGTTGGCCAGCCCCACGAAGGTGTCGCTGGGCTTGAGGCTGCCGCGCCAGTCGGTGAGCGACACGGCGACGTTCCAGCCGATGAAGTAGTAGACGAACACCCCGATCGCCAGCAGCGACGGCAGTACCAGCAGGAACCCCGGCAACCAGTTGCGCATCCTCCGACGGGAACGCCTGCGCATGCCCACCTCCCGACACCGGACCGCACCCGCGCGCGTACGCGGGTGCGGTCGCGAAGGTCTTACTTGTTGGCCGCGTACGCCGCCTTGACGGCACCGGCGAACTTCTTGGAATCCTTGTCCGTGAAGAAGAGGCCATAGGCCCTTTCGATCTCGGACTTCCACGCGTTGTTCGCCACGACGCCGTGCACGAGCGACCCGACGACCACTGTGGACGTGTTCTGCCACTCCTGCAAGGCCCAGGCGAGGTAGTCCTTGTACTTGGACTTGTCGGAGTCCAGGCGCGCCGGTACCGAGCCCTTGAGCGGATTGAACAGGTCCTGGCCGGACGCGGACGCGCACTCCTTCAGCCACGCCTCAGCGAACTCCTTGTGCTTGGCGTTCTTGGGCAGGGTGAAGGAGTCGGCGAGGAAGTTGTACACGCCGGTCGAGCCCGGCGAGGCCACCACGTCGTAGTCGGTCTTGTACTTCAGCGCCTTGGGGCCCTGGAGGTAACCGGCCGCCCAGTCACCCATGACGTTGTACGCCGCGGTGCCCGCGATGACCTTGTCGATCGTCGGCTGCCAGTCGTCGGTGCCGACCACGGAGGCCGCGAGAATCTGCTTGAACGTGTCGAGCGCCTTGATGACTTCGTCGCCGTTCCAGTCGGTCGAGCCGTCCCACAGGCCGTTGTACTTGGCCGTACCCAGCTCGCCGAGCAGGACGTTCTCCATCAGGTGCATCTGCGTCCAGGTCGTGCCGACGCTGAGCACCTTGACGCCCTTGCCGGCCAGCGTCTTGGACTGCGCCAGCAGGTCCGACCACGTCTGCGGCGGGCCGGAGATGCCCCAGCCCGACAGCTTCTTGGGGTTGAAGAACAGCAGGTTCGACCGGTGGATGTTGACCGGCACCGCGTAGATCTTGCCGTCGATGGTGAGCTTGTCCAGCAGGCCCTTGGGGAACTGGGACTTCCAGCCGCCGGCCTCGTACAGGTACGTGATGTCTTCGAGCTTGTCGGCCTTGATGTCGCTGGCCGCCTCCTGTCCGGCGTGCAGCTGGTAGCTGTCCGGCGGGTCGTTGTTGAGCAGCCGCGTCGTCAGCACCTGCCGGGCCTGCGTACCGGAGCCGCCGGCGACCGCGGCGTTGATGAACTCGACGCCCGGGTTCTGCTTCTTGAAATCCTCGATCAGCGCGGCCAGGCCCTCACCCTCACCCGGGCCCGACCACCACGAGAAGACCTCGACCTTCTTCTCGGTGCTGGGTGTGCCCGAACCGCCGCCCTGATCGGAGCAGCCGGGCAGCGCGATGAGCGCCGAGGCGCCCAGGCCAGCCCCCAACAGCTGCCTTCTCCTGATCTGCATGACACCCTCCGGAGATCCACATTCGGCGCGCCGGCCGGCGAGATCGCCGCAGGGCGCGCCAGTTAGCTCTGTTTCCAGGTGTTGCGACGCAACGATGACCCCGAATCGTCAGTTACGTCAATCAGTGGAATTACCTCTGTGATCTGATCGCAACAATCCGCCTGAGAGCGCTTCACCGGGGTCACCTCACGACGACGGATCGTCGCATCAGGTGGCGGGATGTTCCGATATGGGCGGTAACGACCAACACCGGATTATGTGAATATTTGACAGAACCCCCACCCCGGAGCACCCTGCTCTGGTGACCCTGTCGGCGTACGAGCTCGGCTCGACCGCTCGCCGCGTCGCCGCCGTCCTGCGCACGCGCGGGCCGCGTACGCGCGCCGAACTCATCGGGCTGACCCGGCTGTCGCGCCCGACGGTGTCCGCCGCGCTCGCCGACCTCACCGTCGCCGGTCTGCTGACCGAGGAGGCGGGACCGCCGACGGGACCGGCCGGCGGCCGCCCGGCGTCGGTCTTCCGGCTCGCCCGCGAGGCCGGGCTGGCCGTGGGCATCGACATCGGCCGCCGGCACATTCGCGTCGCCGTGGCCGACCTCGGTCACCAAGTGCTCGTCGACCACCCGGCTCGCCTGGACTTCGACGCCGACGACGATCCGCTGCCGGCCCTGGACCGGGCGGCCGCGCAAGTGGACGCCGCCCTGGGCTCCATCGGAGCGAGCCGCGCCGACGTGGTGGGCGTCGGCCTCGGCATCCCCGCCCCGGTGACCCGATCGGGCCGGATCGGGTCGCCGATGCTGCTGCCCGCCTGGGCGCCGCTGCTGCCCGAGCAGGAGCTGAACCACCGCCTGGATCTGCCGGTACGCGTGGACAACGACGCCAACCTCGGCGCGCTGGGCGAGTACGTCTGGGGCGCCGGGCGGGACTGTGCGGATCTGGTCTACGTCAAGCTCGCCACCGGCATCGGGGCCGGGATCGTCCTGGATGGACGGTTGTACCGCGGTTCGGCCGGTACGGCCGGCGAGATCGGGCACGTGACGCTGGACGCTCGCGGACCCGTCTGCCGCTGCGGCAACCGCGGCTGCGTCGAACTGTCGGCCGGGGGCCGGGCGTTGCTGCGGCACGCTCGCATCACCCACCCGCACCTGACCGACCTCGAAGAGCTGGTCGACCTCGCGCTCGTCGGCGACCCCGGATGCCGGCGGCTGCTCGTGGATGCCGCGCGCCAATTGGGTTTCGCGCTCGGCGGCGTCCTGAATCTGGTCAACCCCGATCGCATCGTCATCGGCGGCGAGCTGGGCGCGGCTACCGATCTGCTGCTGGATCCGTTGCGCCGCGGGCTCGCCGACACCGCAATGGCGGCCGCTGTCGCAGCGGTCGACGTCGTCGGTGCCCATCTCGGTACGCGCGCCGCCGCCTTCGGCGGGGTGGCGCTAGCGCTGGACGTCGATCTGGCTCCCGCGCCCTGACCCCGCCGCCCACCCGTTCAATATCCCTGATCTAACCGGGATCTTGAACGGGTCTAACCGGGATCTTGCTCGTCTGGCGCGCAGCCCGGCGTACAGGTTTCCTGACGTGCCGATATCTATCGGGGCAGAAGCAGCGCCACGCACTCCACGTGGTGGGTGTACGGGAACAGGTCGAAGGCTCGCAGGGCCTCCAAGCGCCAGCCGTGCTCGGCGAAGAACGCGACGTCCCGAGCGAGGGCCGCAGGGTCGCAGGCGACGTAGGAGACTGCGCGCGGTCCGGCGTTGCACACGGCGGTCACGACCGGCTTTCCGGCCCCGGTCCGCGGCGGATCCAGCACCACCACATCCACCGGGCCCTGCAATGCGGCCGCCCCGCCGCGCAGCGGCATGGACGAGCGCGACCGGGCCGGCTTCTTCGAGGAGCGCTTCGGTGCCAGCGTCCGCTCCACGGTCGCCTCGATGACGCGAACGGGCAGAGCCGCCAGGTTCTGCCGGGCCGCGGCGGCACTTTGCGGCGCGGACTCGACCAGCGTCACATGGCCGGTGACGCCCACTGCTGCGGCGACCGTCGAAGCGAACAGCCCGGCGCCGCCGTAAAGGTCCCACGCCGTCTCACCCGGCTGCGGCTTCAGCTGTCCCATGACCGCATCCACGAGCGTGTCGGCGGCGGCCGGATGTACCTGCCAGAAGCCGCCGGCGGCGATCGTGAAGTCCCGGCCGGCGGCGTGCTCCACGATGGGGGCGTTCGGGTCGCTGACCACCATCGCCGGGCCACCCGACGGGTACACGGTCTCGACGGCGTCGGTGCCGGGCCACTCCTGGTGCAGGACCGGCAACTCCTGGATGCGCGGATGGGCGATCAGGCACCGCCCGATCGGGACGACCTCGTGTGAGCGGTGCTTGCGCAGGCCCGCCCGGCCGGCCATGTCGACCGTGTAACGCACGCGGGTACGCCAGCCCGGATCGCCTTCCTCGGGAGCCGACAGCGCCTCTACGCGTACCACGAAATCCAGATGGGCCAAGCGCGCGAGCTGCTGGCGCACCACGGCCGCTTTCCACGCGAGCTGGGCGTGGGGTGCGACGTGCTGGAGGTCGCAGCCGCCGCAGGCGTCCGGGCCGGACCACGGGCAGGGCGGAGTGACGCGATCGGGCGACGCGTCGAGGACGGTGACCGCCTCGGACCGCGCGTAGCCCGGGTGGATCTCGGTGATCTCGGCGATCACGCGCTCGCCCGGGAGGGCGTGCCGAACGAAGACGACCATGCCTTCATAGCGCGCCACGCAGTGCCCGCCGTGCGCCACATCGCCCACCGTGACCTCGATGCGTTCGCGCTCGGTCAGAGTGGGTTGCGCATCGGTCATCGGACGGTCTCCTCGCTGCGAGAGTCCCGGGCCGGTGTGTAGCCCATCTGGCGGTCGAACCGCTCCAGGTTCTTGGATTTCGTCGAGGACAGCTGCCACGGCACGCTCGTGACCATCACGCCCGGCTCGAACAGCAACCGCGCCTTCAGGCGCAGGGCCGACTGGTTGTGCAAGAGGTTCTCCCACCAGTGGCCCACGACGTACTCGGGGATGTAGACGGTCACGATGTCGCGAGGCGCGTCCTCTCGCTGCCGCTTGACGTACTCGATGATCGGCCGGGTGATCTCCCGGTACGGCGAGTCGATGACGGTCAGCCGGGTGCCGATGCCCCGGCGCTCCCACTCGTCCTGGATCACGCGGGTGTCGTTGGTGTCCACCTTCACCGTCAACGCTGTCAGCGTGTCCGGCCGGGTCGCCTTGGCGTACGCCAGCGCCCGCAGCGTCGGCATATGCAGCTTGGAGACGAGCACGACGGCGTGGTTGCGAGCGGGCAGGATCGGCCGCTCCTCGGTCGGCTCCAGCTCCCGGGCCACCCGGTCGTAGTGCCGGCGGATGGCCACCATCAGCACGTAGATGACGCCCATCGCGACGATCGAGATCCACGCGCCCTTGGTGAACTTGGTGACCAGCACGAGCAGCAGGACGAAGCCGGTCAGCATCATGCCGAACGTGTTGATGGCCCGCGAGCGCTTCATCCGGCCCCGCACACCGGGATCCCGCTCGGTCCGCAGCAGCCGGTTCCAGTGCCGGATCATGCCGGTCTGCGACAGCGTGAACGACACGAAAACGCCGACGATGTAGAGCTGGATGAGCTTGGTGGTCTCGGCCCGGAACGCGACGACGAGGACCGCCGCCGCGGTGGCCAGAAAGACGATGCCGTTGGAGAAGGCGAGCCGGTCGCCCCGGGTGTGCAGCTGCCGGGGCAGGTAACGGTCCTGGGCCAGGATCGAGCCCAGTACCGGGAAGCCGTTGAACGCGGTGTTGGCCGCGAGGACCAGGATCAGAGCGGTGACGGCCAGCACGATGAAGTAGCCGGGGCGGAAGCCGGAGAAGATCGTGTCGGCCAGCTGCGCGGTGACCGTCGGCTGCTTGGCCCACGGCGCCGGCCCGACGATCTGGCTCTCGTTGCAGCCGATGCTCGGGTTGACCTGGAAGCACTCGACGTATTGAAGACCGGTCTCGCGGGCCAGCAGGATGATGCCGGCCATCATCGAGATGGCGATCACGCCCAGCATCAGTAGCGTCGTAGCGGCGTTGCGCGACTTCGGCGGCTTGAACGCCGGTACGCCGTTGGAGATGGCCTCGACACCGGTCAGCGCGGCACAGCCCGACGAGAATGCGCGTACGAGCAGGAAAACGAAGGCGAATGAGGCACCGACCGCGAGGCCGTGCTCCGGCTCGATCGTCATCGTCGAGCTGACCGCCTTCAGGTCCTCGCCCATGATGAAGATCCGGACGACGCCCCACACGATCAGGCAGCCCATCGCGATGATGAAGGCGTACGTGGGCGCCGCGAAAGCCGTGCCCGCCTCCCGAATGCCCCGCAGGTTAATGGCCGTCAGCACGGCGATCAGGCCGACGGCGACGGCGACCCGGTGCTGGCCGACGTAGCCCCATATGTCGCCGAGCGCGTCGACACCGGAGGAGATGGATACCGCCACGGTCAGCACGTAGTCCACCAGCAGGGCGCTCGCGACCGTGAGCCCGAACTTGGAACCGAGGTTGACCGTGGCCACCTCGTAGTCACCGCCACCCGACGGGTACGCGTGCACGTTCTGCCGGTAGCTGGCCACCACCGTCATCATCACGACCGCGACGGCCAGCGCGATCCATGGCGAATACAGGAATGCCGCCGCCCCGGCCGCCGACAACGTCAGCAGGATCTCGGCCGGTGCGTACGCCACCGACGACAACGCGTCCGACGCGAAAACCGGCAGCGCGATCCGCTTCGGCAGCAGCGTGTGATGGACGGCGTCCGAGCGGAACGGTCGTCCCAGCAGCAGCCGCTTCAGGACGGAGGTCGGTTTCGGCACATGGGCAGCCTAAAGGTCCTCGGGTACGCGCGCTGCGCGGCCTGCCGCGTCGGTCGTGACCGGCTGTGGCAGGCTGTGCAACGACGACGCGTTCCCAGGGGGTTCGGGTGCATATCGTGATCATGGGTTGTGGCCGCGTGGGCTCCACGGTGGCGCACAGCTTGGAGAGCCGCGGTCACTCCGTGGCCGTGATCGATCAGGACGGCGACGCGTTCCGGCGGCTGCCGGCCGACTTCGCCGGCGTCACCGTGACCGGGGTCGGCTTCGACCGCGACGTCCTCATCCAGGCCGGCATCGAGCGCGCCGACTGCTTCGCCGCCGTCTCCAGCGGCGACAACTCCAACATCATCTCAGCTCGGCTGGCGCGCGAGACGTTCGGCGTACCGCGGGTCGTAGCGCGCATCTACGACCAGAACCGGGCCGAGGTATACGAGCGGCTCGGCATCCCGACCGTGGCGACCGTCCGGTGGACGGCCATGCGCATCGTCCGCCAGCTGCTCCCGGAGGCCTCGGCCGAGCTGTGGCGCGACCCGACCAGCGTGGTCTCCATCATCGAGGCGCCACTGCACGCAGCCTGGGTCGGCCAGCCGCTGCGGATCCTGGAAGAGCTCGCGGGTACGCGGGCCGCCTTCGTGATGCGGTTCGGCCTGGGCATCCTCCCGACCACGTCGACCGTGCTGCAGGACGGCGATCAGCTGTTCATGCTCGTCACCGACGACATCACGGCGGCCGTACGCCAGGTCACCGGCTCAGCCCCGCCCACGCACTGAGGAGATCCCATGCGCGTCGCCATCGCCGGAGCGGGCAACGTCGGCCGCTCCATCGCCCAGGAACTCGTGGACAACGGGCACCAGGTGCTGCTCATCGAACGGCTGCCCAAGATGCTGCGGCCGGAACGCGTACCCGCGGCCGAATGGGCCCTCGCCGACTGCTGCGAGCTGTCCAGCCTTCAGGAGCTCGACATCGCCTCGTGCGACGTCGTGGTGGCCGCCACCGGCGACGACAAGGTCAACCTCGTGCTGTCGCTACTGGCCAAGACGGAGTTCGCCGTACCGCGCGTGGTGGCGCGGGTCAACCGGGCCGAAAACGAATGGCTCTTCACCGAGCAGTGGGGTGTGGACGTCTCGGTCAGCAAGCCCCGCCTCATGGCAGCGCTGGTCGAGGAGGCGGTGACCGTCGGCGATCTCGTCCGGCTCATGACCTTCCGTCAGGGCGAGGCGAACCTCGTGGAGATCACCCTGCCGCAGTCGGGGCCGTTCGTCGGCCGCCCCGTGCGGGAGGTTCCGCTGCCGCCCGACAGCGCCCTCGTCGCCATCGTCCGCGGGCGCCGGGTCCTGACCCCCACCCCCGACGACCCGATCGAGGCCGGCGACGAGCTGATCTTCGTCTGCACCGCGGCGGTGGAGGAGCAGGTTCGCGCCACGATCATGGGCGAGACCAAGAGCAATTAAGCAGGTGGGTTCTTAGGCCGGGTTCAGCGCCTTGTAGCGCTTGACCGACCAGATGGTCAAGGCCAGCAGCAGCAGGTAAGGCGGGTAGCCGAGAACGATCCGGGCAACGCCCAGCGCCACGTCGGCGTGCGCGAGGTAGAGCAGCCACTGCAGCCCCGCCTTGACGATGTACGTGGCCGCCCACAACACCGTCAGCCAGGCGAAGGTACGCACCAGGCGCGGATCGTCCCGCCAGTCCTTGCGCCCGCCGTCGGCGACGACCGAGTAGATCCACCCCACCAGCGGCTGGCGGATGCCCACCGATCCCAGCAAGGCCAGCCCGTAGCACATGCTGTAGATGATTCCGGGCAGGTAGAAGGACCGCTCCTCACCCGAGCGCCACGCCAGGACGGCACCGATCGCGATGCCGACCAGTCCGTTAACCGCGAACCGTACCGGCTTGCCCTGGAGCAGGCGTACGACCGCCATGAGAACGGCCACACCGACCGAGGCGATGATGGCCAGCTTCAGCGCCGGCTTGTCGCCGACCACCGCGAGAGTGTCGCCAGTCTCGAAGAACGGGCCGAGGGCCATGTTCGCGAGAACGAAGACGAGCACCGGGATGCCCGACTCGACCAGTCCCCGCCAGCCGCCCAGCTGCTGGGCCATCTGCTCGGAGAAGGGCGGTAGCTCGTCGGCCGCCGGGGCGGGATCTCGCTGGGTCGTCACGGGTGGCCTCACTTGGGGGCGTCCAGGGCGTAATGCGGGTTGTAGATGACCTTACGTCCGTCCCGCAGCGCGACCCGGCCTTCGGCGGTCAACGCGCGGCCCGGCTCGATGCCGGCGATGTGGCGGCGGCCCAGGAAGACGAGGGTGACGACGTCGGTGCCGTCGTAGAGTTCGGCTTCCAAGGTCGGCAGATTCGTCCGCGGCGTATAGACCACCGTACGCAGGCGGCCGGACAGCTTCACCAGCTGACCACGGCGTACCACGTCGGCGCAGACGCAGCCGGGCTTGGCCTCCTTGCGTACCTCTTCGGACTCCAGCTCCTCTTCGCTGGCCGTGAACCTGCGTAGCAGGCGACGCAGTCCGGATGTCTCCGGCTGCGACTGGCCTTCGACCGTCGCCATGGCCCCGTCGTCACACCCTTTCCAGCACGGACGCTTCCAGCGTACGTCGACTTATGAGCGGCGGGGACGGGGCGACGGCTTGCGACGTGACTCGGCGGCGCCCGGCTCATCCTGTGCCGCGGCGGCCGCATCCGTCATCTCCTTGGGCAGGCGCAGCATGAGCGGCTCGCGGACCGGCTTGGCGTCCACGCCCCGGTTGACCACCAGGCCCCGCATGCACGCCACCAAGGGCTGCGCCACGCCCGCGTCGACCGCGGCCGGGCCCTGGTAGACGCCGCGGACCATCCAGCGCGGCCCGTCGACGCCGACGAAGCGCAGGTCAGTCAGGCCCTCGGGGGTACGCACGCGCGCCCGCAGTTCGGTGCCATAGTCGCCCTGCTGTTCCTCAGCAGTAACACCGTCATCGAAGAGCGACTTGCGAATCTCGCCGCGCACCTCGTCCCAGATGCCCTCGTTACGAGGAGCGGCGAAGACGCCCAGCTGCAAAGCGCTGTCGCCGTGGACGAGGACGACCTGCGAGATGACGCCCTCGGCGTCGGCCTGCACCCGCAGGTCCACACCCTCGACCGCGGGTACCTGAAGCGCGCCCAGATCGAGCCGGGTGCCCTCGGGTGCCTCGGTGAAGTCGAACGGGCCGATGCCCTCGGGCGCGGTGGCCGGGTCCTCGGCTGGAAGGGAATCGGACGCCTCGACGTCGGCCGGCGGCTGGTCCGCAGCGCGCCGCGGCGCATCGGCCTTGGCATGCCGGCCGCTGCGCTGGCGAGAGAAGATCACTGTTCTGCCCTTCCAGTCGGTGCGCCGGTGACACTACCGGCCAGCAACTCGCCGTGCCCACCGGTAGAACCGTGGCCGCCGGTTCCGCGTACCGACTCCGGCAGCTCGTCGACGCGGTGGAACACCGCCTTCTCCACCCGTTGTACAACAAGCTGAGCTATCCGGTCACCTCTACAGATGTGGGCCGTGACACGGGGGTCATGGTTGATCAGATTCACCAGGATTTCGCCCCGATATCCGGCATCGACCGTGCCGGGTGCGTTGAGAAGAGTCACACCGAGCTTGTGTGCCAACCCCGACCGCGGATGCACCAGACCCACATAGCCGTCGGGCAGGGCGATGGCGACGCCGGTACGCACCAGCCGCCGCTCGCCCGGGGGGATCTCGGCGTTCTCCGCCGCCACCAGATCCGCCCCGGCGTCGCCCGGGTGGGCGTACGCCGGCAGGGGCAGATCCGCGTCGAGCAGGCGCACGGCGATCTCGACCTCACTGGACATGCAAACCTCCGGGGGAAGGACGGTACCGGGCCATTCTCGCCACGCTCCGGGCGGTCCGGGCGGCGCTGTGCTCATCACAGTGGATTACCCTCGGACACCATGGCACCCGCACGGACAACGGCGACACCCCGGTTCACGGAACGGCTTGGCGTGCCCTGGTGGTGGTGGCCGCTGGGGCTGGGCGTCGCCGCCCTCGGCGCCGCCGAGATCGGCCTCGGCGCGCCCGGTCCCCGGGGCTGGATGCCCTTCGCCGTCGTGCTGCCGCTGACGGCCGCGCTCCTGCTGTGGTCGCGAGCACTCCGCGTACGCGTGACCGACGACGAGTTCCAGGTCGCCGACGCTCGGCTGCCGTTGCAGTACGCCGCCGAGATCGTTGCGCTCGACGCGGCCGGCCGCCGCCAGCTGCTCGGACCGGCCGGCGATCCGCTGGCGTTCCTGGTGATGCGCCCGTGGATCGGCACGGCGGTTCAGGTGATGCTGAACGATCCCGAGGACCCGACGCCGTACTGGCTCGTCTCGACCCGCCACCCGGTGCAGCTGGCCGAAACTTTGCGGGAAGCCGCACGCGCGGTGCAGAAGGCGGATCAGCTCGGCGGTTGAGGCGGCCCACCCGGCGGCAGGGCCGGCGGCGCGGGAAGCGGCAGTGCCGGCCGCGACTGGGACGGCAGCGATTGCGACGGCAGCGGCGGTGGGCCGGGACGGCCGCGCATGCGCAGATCCCGCATCAAGGACTCGCCCAGGGCTCGGGTGGCCCGGCGGTTGAGGTAACTGGCCACGGCCGCGCCGGTCAGCATCGGGCCCAGCGTCGTGAGGTTACGCCCGAGCCGTTTGACGATCATGTCGCGCAATTCCTTGCGGGCGGCCGTACTGAGCACGGAGGCGACGCCGCCGCCGGGGATGAACGGATTCACGCCACGCTTGTGCGCCCACGACTGCAACAGCCCGGACGCGCGCTGCCCACCCGTTCCGAGCACCGGCTGGCCGTAAACCTCGTGCAGCTCGCCGATGAGCTTCAGCTCGATGCCGATGACCGCGACGGTCTCCGCGGCGAGCATGATCGGCGTGGACAGCAGCGTCGGCGGTACCGCCCACTCGATCGACGCCACACCGCCGCCGACCGCACCGACCCCGGCGGTGGCGCGGGCGGCGTTGCGTACCAAGCGTTCGGCCAGGGCGTCGCCCTCCAGGGCGGGATAGTGGCGGCGCAGCGTCTCATAAGACCGGACGGGTACGTGCGGTGCGAGATCCGCCACGGCGTCGGTAACCCAGCGGACCGCCTTGCCCGGCTGGAAAAGGCGGCCGACACCGCGCTCACGGACCGCGGATACGACACGGCCGAGCACCCGGCGGCGCTCGGCGGTGTTCAGATCGTTCTCGGCCAGCTCGGCAACGGCCTGCCCCAGCTCGTCGACCCCCTCCGGATCGAAGACGTCGCCGACGGCGTCGAGATCTTCACCTTCGGCGGCGCCCGACGGCTGGCCGTCGGGTGCGGTGGACTCGCTCGTCATTCGGGCCTCCTTGCCGGGGAGCGCTTACCGGGGACGCCTTCGGCGAGTCCCCGGGGAGTCGGCGACACCTTATCCGGTCCCCGCCCTTTCCCCTATCCGGTCAGATGCACTCGCGGCAGATCGGCTGCCCGTTCTTCTCCCCCGCCAGCTGGCTGCGGTGGTGCACGAGGAAACACCGCGAGCAGGTGAACTCGTCGGCCTGCAGCGGCACGACCTTCACACTCAGCTCCTCGTCGGTGAGGTCGGCACCGGGCAGCTCGAACGCCTCGGCCACCTCCACCTCGTCCACGTCGACGCTGCCCGACTGGTTGTCGCCACGGCGCGACTTGAGCTCCTCGAGGCTGTCCTCCCCGAGGTCGGCCTCGTCGCGGCGCGGGGCGTCGTAGTCGGTCGCCATCGGTCTTCTCACACTCCCGTATTCGTCATGTCGTTCGCCCAGGTCACCGGCTTCGGCGCAGGCGTGCCGGGCCACCTCGCGCGCTCGGCTGTAACACCGCGCGCGTCCTGTGGGGATCGCTCGCGCGATCTCCTCGGGCCGGCGCCGAACCCAACGGACGCGGCACAATACCTCGCCCGTGTCGCAGTTGTACGCCCAACCGCGCCAGGATGTTCCCAATGTGACTGAGCCGACAGCCGGGCGGAGACAAAAGTAGGGTGACAGGCTGTCCGAATACCGTCGGCGCGCCGGGGCATATTCAGTCTTTCCGCCGGGTCGTACCCATACGGCGGCGATGCAGCGGTTACCCTCACCGTGCACACCGCGTATGCACGGCGTACCGGGGGACTCTTCGACGCAGGAGCAGACATGAGCTTCGCACGGATCCGCGCGCTGGCGCTGGTCGCCGTTCTGGTCGTGGCCGCTTTGGTGCTCACCATCATGGCGCTGTCTAAGGGCAGCGACAGCCAGGCCGACGAGCCGCAGACCTGCCCATCCGGGTACGTGCTGGCGAACATGAAGCTGCCCAACGACAACCGGCAGATCAACGTCAACGTCTTCAACGCCACCGACAAGATCGGCCTGGCCAACATCGTGAAGCTGGACTTCGAATACCGCAAGTTCCACGTTGTCAAGACTGGCAACAACCCGCTCGGCAAGCCGGTGGCCGGTGTCGCCATCCTCCGCTACGGCCCCAAGGCCGTCGGTGCGGCGTACGTCATCGACGCGTACTTCCTCAACGACGCCGTGCACGAGTACGACGGCAAGCGGACCGATGACAGCGTGGACGTGGTACTCGGCGGGGAGTTCAAGCAGCTGGCCACCCAGACCGAGGTCAACCAGGCGTTCACCGTCTTGGCCGGGCGCGGCGGACCGCAGCTGCCGGAGAAGGCTTGCCCTTCCGGCAACTAAGAGCCGTCGGCATCCAGCTCCGCCAGGCGGTCGTGCAGCGGACCATGCAGGGCCGGGGGCGCCGCCAGCACCATGTCCGGCCCGGCTTCGCGCCCGCGCAGACCGGTGACGAGCAGCCCGGCCTCGCGAGCGATCAGGCCACCGGCGGCTAGATCCCACGCCTGCAAACCCTGTTCGTAGAACGCGTCGAGCTGGCCCTCGGCCGCTGCGGTCAGGTCCAGGGCGGCCGACCCGAACCGCCGGATATCGCGTACTCGTGTGATGAGACCGGACAGGACCGCAGCCTGATGCTGGCGGCGGCGCGCGTCATACGCGAAGCCGGTCCCCACGAGGGCCTGGCCGAGGTCGGACTGGGTCGAGCCGGCCAGGCGGCGGCCGTCGCGCCAGGCGCCGCCGCCGGCCGTGGCCGTCCACTGGGCGTCGGTGGCGGCGTTGTGGACGACCCCGGCGACGACTCGCCCGTCCACCTCCGCGGCGATGGAAACGGCGTAGTGAGCCAGGCCGTAGAGGTAATTCACGGTTCCGTCGATCGGGTCGACGATCCACCGCACCGGACCGCCGGCCGCGTCGGTGCCGTACTCCTCACCGAGGACCGTGTCACCCGGGCGGGCGGCGCGCAGATCCGCGACGATCTGGCGCTCGACGGCCTTGTCGGCGGCGGTGACCACGTCCGTCGCCGTACTCTTGGTATCGACCCGCCCGACGCCTTGCAACCGCATCCGGCGAGCGGTTTCGGCGGCCCGCCGGGCCACCGACGATGCCAGTGTCACAAGCTCCTGCGCACCCTGATCCACCACGGTTCCATCCTCGCAAAGGCTTGACCGGCGTGCGCGAGGGGATGATCACCGAAAGCGGCGCTACAATTCACGCCTGCCGCCCGTTGCCGGCGCCGGGGGAAGCTCCGGCGGCGGTGAGCCCGCGGCCCCTCACCGAAAACCGGCTGCCCGGACGGCGCGCCCCATGGGCCAGCCGGACGGCCATGCTCCCGCACGCAGATGACGGAAGGTCGTTCGTGACAGAAGCCCGCCAGATCGGCGCCGACGTACGCTCGCTCACCGACGCTCTCATCGCCCAGGCCGCGCAGGCCGACGGCCAGTTGACGCAGGCTGAGATCGCCCGCTCCGTCGAGGCCGCCGAGGTGACCCCGAGTCAGGCCAAGAAGCTGCTGCGCGCCCTCTTCGAGGCCGGCGTGACCGTCGTCGCCGACGGGCGTACGGACAAGGCGCCGGCTAAGAAGGTCGCCGCCGCCCGCTCCGCCACGCCCGCCTCCAAAGCGACCACCGCCAAGGCAACGCCCGCAAAGCCGAAGACGCCGGCCAAGGAGGCCAAGGTCGAGCCGATCGTGCCGGAGGCGGCCGAGCCCGCGGCCGAGGCGCCCGCAGCGGAGTCGGCGAAGGCGGCCAAGACCCCGGCGCAGCCCGGCCCGGTCGATGAGACAGCGGCGAAGGCCGCACCGGCCAAGAAGGCCGCCGCGAAGAAGGCCGCACCGAAGGCAGCTCCGAAGGCCGCTGCCAATGGCGCCACGGAAGCCGTCGCTGAGGCCGACGCGGCCGGCGACGCCGAAGCCGCACCGGCCAAGAAGGCCGCCGCCAAGAAGACAGCTGCTAAGAAAGCCAGCGCTAAGGCGGAAGCCAACGGCGCCGGCCCGGCCGCCAAGAAGGCGGCGCCGGCGAAGAAGGCCGCTCCCGGCGAGGCCCCGGAGTCCGGCGACGAGCCGAATGTCGAGGACCTCGACGTCGAGGAGCTCGCCGGCGAGCTGGAGGACGTGGTCGTCGACGAGCCGGCCGACATCAAGGCCGCCGAGGCCGACGCCGAGGCCGCCGACGACTTCGACTGGGACGCCGAGGAGTCCGAGGCCCTCAAGCAGGCTCGCAAGGACGCCGAGCTGACCGCGTCGGCCGACTCGGTCCGGGCGTACCTGAAGCAGATCGGCAAGGTCCCGCTGCTCAACGCCGAGCAGGAGGTCGAGCTGGCCAAGCGCATCGAGGCCGGTCTCTACGCCAGCGAGCGGCTGCGCGCCGCCGAGGAGGACGGCGTCGGTACGCTCGCCCGCGACCTGCAGCGCGACCTGATGTGGATCTCGCGTGACGGCGACCGGGCCAAGAACCACCTGCTGGAGGCGAACCTCCGTCTCGTCGTCAGCCTAGCCAAGCGGTATACGGGCCGGGGCATGGCGTTCCTGGATCTGATCCAGGAGGGCAACCTGGGCCTGATCCGGGCGGTGGAGAAGTTCGACTACACCAAGGGTTACAAGTTCTCCACGTACGCG
>Ga0114129_10002029_pt1 | contig 27756 bp, 24 predicted proteins | sample RhiMetdeltSRZDD1_FD_80071 | JGI IMG/M metagenome (GOLD analysis project Ga0114129, IMG submission 80071) | Populus rhizosphere microbial communities from Tennessee, USA - Rhizosphere MetaG P. deltoides SRZDD1 (version 2) (version 2) | ecosystem: Host-associated > Plants > Roots > Rhizosphere >... | reverse complement strand
GAGCATGTGCGCGCCAGCCTCGACCTGGGCGAGCGCGTCGGTCATGACCCGGCCGTAGTCGCCGCGCCGCATCTCCTCGGCGAGGAGCTTGCGGCCGGTCGGGTTGATGCGCTCGCCGATGAGGACAAACGGCCGGTCGAAGCCGAGGATGACCTCACGCCGGGCAGAGGAGATGACGGTTCGCGTCATGCCGGCCGTTCCCGCTCCGCGTCCAGGCCGCCGGCTGCGATCAGGCGGGCGAGGACGTCCTTCGTGTAGTGCGTTTCGAGGCGGGTCGCCTCGGCGTTCGCGATCGCCTCGAGGTCGTCGCCACAGGCCTGGGCCTCGCGCCGCCACTCCCCGATGTAGTCCGAGGCGGCCTTGAGGCCAGCCTTCATCGCGGCCTTGTCGATTGCCACCTGGAAGCGCGGATGGAGCACGACCTTGTGGGCCTGCCGGCGATCCTTGGCGATGACCTGCGCGGGGATGTCGCGCCACCAGATGACGGTGAGGGTGCCTGCCATCGTCACCGCGCTCCGGAGGCGACCAAGGCGTCGCCCGCCGCATGACTGGGAGTCACGTTCCGCGGCCCCGAGACACGGAATGATGGGCCGGGGCGCGTCCTCGGAGTGCTCTCGTGACTGCCGGTCACGGGACCCAGACCCTCGCGGGTCTCGGCTTGCGGATCGCGCCTCGAATGTGACCGGGAGTCAACGTTCCAGCCGAACGCCGAGATAGCGGGAGCCAGCTCGCCGAGGCCGGTGAAGCGCCGTTCGAACGCGAGGCCGAGCTTCTGTGCGAGGCGGCGGGCTGCCGAGGTCAGCGCCGGGTCGTCGGTCTGCGCGAGATAGACCACGCGCCGGTAGTTGCCGAAGTACAGCGGCAGGAGCTCGGGATGACGATCCAGGCCGAGGCCGCGCCACACCAGCCGCTCGGCGTTTCGAGCGAGGAAGTCGGTCAGGTAGAACGTGCCCGGTTCGTCGTCCTGGAGCTGCGCGAACGCCGCCCTGCCGCCGTAGACCTCGTAGCAGTGCGCGCCCTCGAGTCGCTCGACGCCCTCGCGTTCGAGCACGCGGTCCAGCAGCCCGCCGGTCCCGCAGTCCGCGTAGGCGACGAAGATCCGTTCGACCCCGCGGGCCCGGGCCGCCGCGATCTTCCGCTCAACCGCCGCCGGAATCCGCTCGGGCCGGTTGTGGAGCGTCGCCGGCAGGCAGGTGAGGTCCATCGCCGGCAGGCCCGCGCGGCGCGTGAGCAAGACGAGCTCGCGCGCGAGCGCGCCGCAGCCGATGACCAGCGGCTTCACCGAAGCGACCTCAGGCGACCCGCGCCCGCCGCTCCGCGACGAGCGTCCGGGCGGTCTCGGCCGCGACCGCGGCATCCCGGCAGTAGGCATCCGCGCCAACGGCCTTGCCGAACTCCTCGTTGAGCGGCGCGCCGCCGACCATGACGATGTAGTCGTCGCGGATCCCGCGCCGCTTCAGCTCCTCGATGACGACCTTCATGTACGGCATCGTCGTCGTCAGCAGCGCAGACATCCCGAGGATGTCCGGCTTGTGCTCCTCGAGCGCCGCGATGAACTTGTCGGCATCGGTGTTGATGCCGAGGTCGTAGACGTCGAAGCCAGCGCCCTCGAGCATCATCGCCACGAGGTTCTTGCCGATGTCGTGGATGTCGCCCTTGACGGTGCCGATCACGACCGTGCCCATCCGCTGCGCGCCCGTTTCGGCGAGGAGCGGCCGCAGGATCGCCATCCCAGCCTTCATCGCGTTCGCCGCGAGGAGGACCTCGGGCACGAACAGGATCCCGTCGCGGAAGTCGATGCCGACGATCCGCATGCCCTCGACGAGGGCGTCGTTCAGCACCTTGTCCGGGCCCCAGCCGCGACCGAGGAGGAGGTTCGTGCCCTCGGTGATCGCCGGCGCGAGGCCGTCGTACAGGTCGTTGTGCATCTGCTCGACGAGCTCGTCGTCGGAAAGGCTCGCGAGGTCGATGTCCTGGAGATCGCCCTGGTCGGTCATGCGCTCCGCTTCGACTCCGCTGCAGTAGTGCCAGTTCGGTGTTCCACAATGCGGAACCATGCCGTATGATGGAACGGCGACAGCGTACCGAGCGGGGTGAGCCATGTCCAGAGTGCAATCGATCGAACGAGCGTTTCTGGTGCTCGGCGTCCTCGCCGACGGGCCGCTCGGCGTCACGGAGGTGGCCGAACGCACACGGCTGCCGAAGAGCACCGCGGCACGGCTCCTGTCCGCGCTCGCGAGTGAGGGCGTCGTCGAGCAACTCCCCGGCGATGCGCGATATCGCCTCGGGGCACGCCTCTCAGCCCTGGCCGGCAGCGCGCGGGCGACGCGCGGGCTTGTCGCGATCGCCCACCCGCAGCTCGCCGACCTGGCGAAGCTCACCGGTGAGGCCGCCGGGCTCGGGGTCCGCGACGGTTCGACCGTCCACTACGTCGACCAGGTCGACTCCCCAAATCCGGTCCAGGTCCGCGACTGGACAGGCACGCGCGTGCCGATGCACGCCGTGTCATCCGGTCAGATCTTCCTCGCGTTCATGCCGAGCCCGGCCGTCGCGCGGTTCCTCGCCTCGCCGCTCGAGGCCTTCACGAAGCGCACGATCACGACCGCGAGCGAGTTGCTTGAACGACTGCAGGCCGTCCGGCGCGACGGCTACGCCTGGGTGAAGGATGAGTTCGCCGACGGCATCACCTCGGTCGCTGCACCGATCGCCGACGGCGGCGGTGACATCGTCGCCGCGCTCCACGTCCACGGACCCACCTACCGCTTCCCGGGCAAGCGCGAAGCTGACGTCACGCAGCGAGTGGTCGCGGCCGCTGCCCGAATCGGCGAACGCCTCCGGGCTTAGTACTCGAGCGTCTCGATCCCCTGGCGGGCGAAGTCCCGCCGATTCCGCGTCACGACAATCGCTTCCAGCTCGGCGGCGATGCCGGCGATCAGCGCATCGCCGAGCGCGCGCTTTCCGCCAGCGGCGTGGCGCTCTCGGCGAGCCCTGCCTGCGTGTCGGGCGGCCTGGGGAGTCGTCGAGACGTACTCGAGGGCATCGAGGAGCGCCTCGACATAACGCACATCGCCAGCGTCACCTTTCGAAAGCGCCTCACATGTGACGACGTCGCACGTGAAAAGGTCGTGCCCTTCCTCGATCAGGCTCCGAACAAGGCGCATCGCCTCGACATCGCGGTTGGCGTGGTCGATCAGGACGGTTGAATCGAGCAGAAAGCGCACGGTCAGTCCGTCTCCTCAGACCGCAGCTCCTCGACCCAGGCGCTTACCTCGTCTCGCGTCATCGGCCGACCGCCCTTTGGGACGAGCGACCCGAAAGAGGCGTCGAGCGCGCGAAGCAATCGATCCCGCTTGACGCGCTGGGCCACGGCGTCGGCGACGTAGCGGCTGCGGCCACGGGGACCAGCCAGCTTGTCCACCTCGCGCAGAAGCTCCTTTGGGAGTGTGAGATTCGTCCGAGCGAGAGCCATCGACGACCTCTGAGTGTGCGCGGTTATGCGCACACATTAGCACACGAAATCGGTCCAGGTAACGAAAGAAGCGGCCGGCCCAGGTAGGCCGGCCGCAGCACTGGACGATCGAGGATCACTCGAGCGGGTGCGTGCCCCAGTCGATGAACCGTTCTTCTTCGGGCGTATTCGTCAACCGGACGACGTCCGTGCCGTCCGGGAGCATCGTGAAGAGATCGAGGTTGTGGTCCGAGATGTAGCGACGGAAGAGGATCCGGGTGCCGTCCGGCGACCAGACGCCGCCAAAGATCTGGGCCTCGCTGGCGCCCTTGATCAAGATCGGCGTCGCCAGGCCACTTGCGACGTCGACGCTGTAGAGCCGGCCGGCGCTGTGGAACAGGATCGAGCGACCATCGGGCGCCCAACCCCCGGGGAACCCGACGAGCGTTCCAACCTGGCGCTCGTTCGAGCCGTCCACGTCGATGAGCCACAGCTTGCCGTCCTCCCTCGCGGGAAGCGAAACGAAGTACGCGATCGTCTTGCCGTCCGGGCTGTAGCCGACCGGGACGGCGCCCTGGCCGGGCCGTGTGACCCGGATGAGGTCGCCGCCATCGCTCGCTCGGACCGTATAGATGCCGTGAATCTGGACGTCGGCTTCGACGTCATCACTGAAGCCTTCGCAGAGCATCCGCTCGCCATCCGGCGACCAGTCCCAGCACTCGACGTGGAACGCATTGCCGGACTGATCCCAAACCAGGTAGTTCGAGCCGTCGGCGTTGATGACCGCGTGACCGATGCCGATCTGCTTGCCGTCCGGCGACCAGAACGGCCCCTCGTAGGTCTCGGGTCGGAGCTGCTTCTCGTTGCTGCCGTCGGGGTTGATGGTGTAGACGACGGTGTCGCCCAGGGCGTCGCTCATCCGTCCGAACACGATCAGGCCATTGAACGGCGGCTTGGGCGGCTGCGAGCGCCCGATGACCAGGGCACCCACGAGGATGACGAAGAGAGCGCCGACCGCGACGAGCAGCCACGCCGCGCGTGGGATCGCCGGTCGGGCGGCAATGGCGGTTGAAGACATCGTTGGGCTCCTCAGGGCGGCGAGCCAGGCGGGTCGTTGCCGCCGGCCGGCCGTGTGGTCGAGGATCGCGGCGAGCTGGCCGTCAGGGACGGTTCGGTCGGCGCGGGCCTCGTAGTGGACGCGCAAGAGCAGGTCGAGGTCTCGCTGGGTGTTCATGCCAATCGCTCCGCGCGCTGGGCCGGCCGGCGCGTGTCGGCGTCGACCGCGGCCCGAAGGGCATCGATCGCGCGACTGAGCCGCGACTTCATCGTCCCGAGCGGGATCCCGAGCGTCGCGGCCGCGTCGGCCAGCGGGAGGTCGAGGTAGAAGGACAGGACGAGGACGGTCCGCTGATCGATGGTCAGGCGGCGCAGTCCGCGTTCGAGCTCGTCGGCGTTCGCCACCGACGCTTGAAGGTCTTCGTAGGCCGGGCCGTCCGCAGTGAGCGGCAGCTCGATCAGTCCGCGGCGACGATCCAGGCGCCTCACGTTCTGGCAGGCCCGAACCAGGAGCCGGTTCAGCCAGGCGTCGAAGCGATCTGGATCGCGCAGTGCGCGAAGGTCGCGCCACGCGTCGATGAACGCATCCTGGACGGCGTCCTCGGCGCGCGCGTAGTCACTGAGAATGAGCCGGGCGATGGAGTTGAGCCGTCCGATCGAACCCGCGGCCAGGCGCGCGAAGGCGTCATGATCGCCTTCCCTCGCCCGGATCACGAGCTCTCGGTCCATTCCACCACCTGGTTGCGACGCGGATCGGCTCCGCGTTCACATCATCAGGCCGCGCCGGGCCTCGAAAAGTTCCATCTTCGGATCGCGGTACGCGCCTTTCGCGCACCGCGCGTTCGTGCAGGATATGCGCGTGCAATCGCTGACCAGGGACGAGGCGATCGAGCGCGCCGCGCTCATCGCCGTCCGCGACTACGGCATCGAGCTCGATCTCACGACGGGCGCCGAGACCTTCCGATCGCGCACACGGGTCCGGTTCGAGTGCCGCGAGCCTGGCCGCTCAACGTTCATCGAGCACCGCGTGCCGAACCTCCGGTCGGTCGTCCTGAACGGCCGGACCCTCGACCTGGCGCACGTCGTTGACGATGCCCGCATCCGGCTCGACGACCTCGCCGCCGAGAACGAGGTCGTCGTCGATGCCGACGCCGAGTTCTCGGCCTCGCTCGAGGGCCTCCAGCGATCCGTCGACCCCGAGGATGGCGAGGCCTATATCTACAGCGAGTCGTTTCTCGACTACGCCCAGCGGATCTTTGCCTGCTTCGACCAGCCGGATCTCAAAGCGCCGTTCTCAGTGACGGCGACCGCGCCGGAGGGCTGGACGGTCCTCTCGAATGCGGCTGGACGCCAGGAGGAGTCGGGCCGCTGGGTCTTCGCCGCGACGGCGCCGCTCTCGACGTACCTCTTCGCGCTTGCCGCAGGCAGGTACCACTCGGCGACGACAGAGCACCGCGGCACCCCTCTCGGCGTGTGGTGCCGCCGCTCGATGGCGCCGTATCTCGAAGCCGAGGAGCTGTTCGACACGACGAAGCGTGGCTTCGACTACTTCGAAGGCGTCTTCGGGCGTGCCTACCCGTTCGACAAGTACGACCAGATCTTCCTGCCCAACATCGGCGGGGCGATGGAGAATGCCGGCCTCGTCACGTTCGGCGACGACTTCCTGTTCCGGTCGCCGGTCACCGACGACCGACGCCGCGGCCGCGCTGAGGTCGTGCTCCACGAGCTCGCGCATATGTGGTTCGGCGACCTCGTGACCCTGCGCTGGTGGGACGACCTCTGGCTCAACGAGTCGTTCGCCACGTATCTCGGGTATCGGACGGCGGTCGAGGCCACCCGGCATAAGACGGCATGGGCGTCGTTCGTGCTCGACGACAAGGACTGGGGCTATCGGCAGGACGCCTTGCCTTCGACCCATCCGATCGTCGCCGATGTCGTCGACGGTGCGGCAGCGCTTCAGAACATGGACGGGATCACGTATTCGAAAGGCGCCGGCGTTCTCAAGCAGCTCGCGGCGTGGGTCGGTCGGGAGGCGTTCGATGCCGGCCTGCAGGCGTACATCGCGGAGCACGCATTCGGGAACACGACGCTCGTCGATTTCCTCGACGCGCTCGAACGGCCGAGCGGTCGCGACCTCGAGCCGTGGGCGGCGGAATGGCTCCAGACCGCCGGGATCGCAACGCTGCAACCACGGCTCGACATCGGGCCGGACGGGCGCTACCGCTCCGTCGCCGTCGAGCAGATCGCACCTCCCGAGTGGCCGACCCTGCGGTCACATCGGATCGGGATCGGGCTGTTCGACGAGGACGGCGATCGCCTCGTCCGGCGGGACCGCGTGGAGGTCGACATCACCGGCGAGCTGACGAGCGTCGACGTCCTCACGGGCCAGCGAGCACCTGCCGTCCTGCTGCTCAACGACGACGACCTGACGTGGGCGAAGGTCCGCCTCGACGGGCGAACGCTCGATCGCGTTCGTCTTGGTGCCATCCCGCAGATCGACGAGCCGCTCGCCCGGGCGGTGCTGTGGATGGCCGTCCTCGATGCCGCTCGTGATGCCGAGCTGCCCGTGAACGACGCGCTCACCATCGTCCTCGACGGTCTCGGCGATACCCGCGACATCGGAACGACGAGGATCCTGCTTCGAAGCTGCCTCGAGCTGATCGACCGGCTCGGGCGGCCTGAGCATCGCGAGGGACGGCTGGCCGCCCTGAGCGCACGGTCGATGGAGCTCGTTGCGGCCGCCGAGCCCGGGAGCGACGCCCAGCTGGCGTTCGTCCGCGTCGCGATCGAGACAGCCGTCACCGACGACGACGTCGCAAGGCTCCGAACCTGGCGTGACGGGCAGTCTCTGCCGGTCGGCTGCCAGCCGAGCCTGGAGCTGCACTGGGCGATCATCGCCCGGCTCGCCGTCCTCGGCCTCGTCAGCAAGGAAGAGATCGACAACGAATGCGCGATCGACCTGACGATCGCCGGCGCCGAGGCCGGCGCCAACGCCCGAGCCAGCCTGCTGACCGCTGCCGGAAAAGAGGCGGCCTGGGCCGAGCTGTTCGACGAGGCCACCACGCCGGGGATGGGCCGCGCGATCGCGCGCGGCTTCTGGCGACCTGAACACATGGATCTGACGCGGCCGTATCTCGCGCGATATCTCGCCGATACGAAGGCGCTCTATCGCGGCGATGCGCCGACCCGTGCGAACTCGATCGCGAACCGGGCGTTTCCGATCACGCTCGTCGAGCCCGCGACGTTTGCCGCAATTGACGCGGAGCTCGCCGACGGCTCCCTCGACCCATCGTTCCGACGTGTCCTCGTCGAGCGCCGCCACGACCTCGTCCGGGCCACTGCGGCCCGCGCGCTGGACGCCTCGGCCTGACCACATCCGAAGGTCCCGACACCTTGACCGCGTCGTCGCGCAGGTGATGATGACGGCGTGACAGACGCCTTCCCGAGCCCGTTGCTGCAGGCTCAGCTCCCGCGCATGGGGAGAGCGACGCGCTTGCTGCTCATTGCCTGTGCCGTGGCGACCTTGCTGATCGGCGCGGAGGCCGTCCATCGCCTTCTGAATCCATTCGAAGGTACGTTCGTGGACAGCTTTCCGATCGGAGAGCCGATCGCGTGCGTGAGCAACAGTCGCTGCGACGAGGACCTTGCCCTGGCAACGTCAGCGCTGGACCGGCGCGATCCGGGACACGCTCCGATCGTTGAGACCCGCTTGTTCCAGGCCGATGCCCGCATGACATCGCACCGAGACGAGATCGACAAGGGCCTGCTGCTCATCCCGCCCGTGACTGTCGTCGTGTTCAAGCTGGCCGACGGCTCAACGCGCGCGACGGGAGTCGCCTGCCCGGGCGTCGCCGGATGCGCAGGGATCGCGAGCTACTTTCCGTAGCCCGCGAGGGAGTCAGGACGTGCTGCTTCTCTGACGGATCGCGGCACTGATCGCGGGCACCACCTGGTGCAGGTCGCCGATCACCGCGTAGGCGGCACGGCCCATGATCGGCGCCTCGGGGTCCGTGTTGATCGCGAGGATCCGCTTCGCGGCCTTGCAGCCGACGATGTGCTGGATGGCGCCGCTGATCCCGCAGGCGATGTACAGGTCGGGCGCGATCCGCTGGCCGGTCTGGCCGATCTGCATCGTGTGGGGCTTCCAGCCGTTGCTCGTCACGACGCGCGACACGCCGAGGGCGGCCCCGAGCAGCCCGGCCAGCTCCTCGAGCTCATCGAAGCGTTCGGCGCTGCCGACGCCGCGACCACCGCCGACGACGACCTTGGCGTCGGTCAGCGAGATCGAGCCTTCGGCTGCCGGCTCGCGGCCGGTGACCCGAACCCGAAGGTCGCGATCGGTCAGGTTCGGCGTGAACGACGTCACGACCGCCGCAGGCGCGCCGGCGACCTCTGCCACGGCGGTCGTATGGGGAGCCACCGTGAACATGCCGACGGAGGCTTCGAGCCGGGCGTCCTCGATGAGGCTGCCCGCCCAGCGCTGACGCGACAGGCGCCAGCCGCCGGCGTCCGCCGAAACGGTCATGACGTTCGCGGCCAGCGGCAACGCGAGCCGGGCGGCGGCATGGGAGAGCACCTCGTTGCCCCGCTCGGTGCCCGGTCCGAGGACCGCGCCCGGCGAGCCCGACTTAACGACCTGGGCGATCACGGCACCGAGCGCTTCGGGCGCGAAGGCGTCGAGCCGCGCGTCCTCGGCGACATGAACCGCCGAGACGCCGTGCGCGCTGAGTGACGCGGCCACGCCCGCCAGCCCGGCTGAGGGTCCGCCCGCGACGACAGCCTCGACCGGCCCACCGAGGCTTCGCGCCAGGGCGATCGACTCGAGCGAGACGCGGTCCGCCGCGCCGTTGGCGTGCTCGACGTAGACGATGGAGCCGCTCATCGCAGCACGCCGATCCGAGCCAGCATGTCGACAACGGCGGGGGCGGCTTCGGCGCCGCGCCCGAGGATCTCGACGGCTGCCCCCTCCTCCACCGGGACGCGCAGCCCGGCCTTCGCAGGGCCGACCGCCACGCCGGCATCGGGCCGGACCGGAGCGACCCTCTCGATCTCCTTGCGCTTCGCGCGCAATCGGCCCGGCACGGACGGGTAGCGCGGGAGGTTGATGCCCTCCTTCACCGAGACGACGGCTGGCAGCGCCAGCTCGTAGGTCTCCCAGCCACCGCCCGGCGCCTCGCGCCGCGCGACGAGCGACCCGGACCCGACGGTCAGCCCCTTGAGCCCGGTTGCGATCGGCCGGTCGAGGGCGACAGCGACACGGATCCCGACCTGGAAGCCGCCGGTGTCGGCAGACTCGTTGCCGAACACGATCAGGTCGAACGGCCCGTTCGCCGCCTCCTGGGCGCGGATCGCTTCCGTGATCGCGTGGGCGGTCGAGACCGGGTCCCACTCGGCGCCGTCGGTCTCGAGGAGAACCGCCCGCTCCGCGCCGATCGCCAGCGCGTCCCGGAGCACATCCTCGGCCTCGGCCGGCCCGAGCGTCAGCACGGTCACCGAGCCACCGCCGGCCTCGACGATCCGGACCGCCTCCTCGACACCGCACTCCTCGTGCGGGCTGACGGTGAAGCCGAGGAACTTCGTATCGATCGCCTGGCCGTCGGCCGTGAGAACGATCCGACCGCCGGTCTGGGGGACCCGCTTGACGCAGACGAGGATGTTCACGCCTTCTACCTGCCGCCCTTCGTATGCGGGCGATGCGCATCACTCGGAGGAACATCCCCGCCGAGGTCGAAATCGCGCATACGAAGGCCCTGCGAACCAGCTATGACCGGATCCGGGCGTTGTCCGGGTCGAACAGCGGCGTCGCCCCGGCGACCGCGACCGTCACCGGATAGCGCTCGCCGAAGTACTCGACGAGCAGCTTTTCGCCAACGTTCGCGTGCTCGGGCGGCAGGTACGACATCAGCAGGTGCTTCCCGACCGACGGCCCCGAGCCGGCAGACGTCACATATGACCGGCGGCCCTTCGCGTCCACGATCGGGCGGCCGTCGGTCGTCAGGATGGGCTCGCGCCCGAGCATGTAGCGCTTCACGCCCGACGACGAGGTTGGATCGTCCACCGTCAGCGTGCAGAGGATCGCCGCCGGGCCCTTCGACCGCTGCTCGATGTACGCGTCCTTCCCGATGAAATCGGCATCCTTCAGGTTCGGCCGGGCCATGCCCGCCTCGACGAGGTTGAAGTCGAGCTCGAGCTCGTTGCCGTGGGCCCGGTAACCCTTCTCGAGCCGGGCCGTGACCGCGTATGTCCCGATGCCCACGGGAACCAACCCGTGCTGCCCGCCGGCATCCCAGAGCGCGTCCCAGACCCGAAGCCCCTGCTCGATCGGCAGGTAGATCTCCCAGCCGAGCTCGCCGACGTACGAGATCCGCGACGCGAGCGTTCGGACGCCGTTGATGTCGACCGACTTCGTCGAGAGGAACGGGAACGCCGCGTGAGAGACGTCGGCGTCCGTCACCGCCGCGAGGATGTCGCGTGCCTTCGGGCCCCAGAGCCCGATCGTCGTCCACTGGTTCGTCGCGTCGTGGAGCTGGGCCGAGCCGTCTGCGGGCAGCGCATCCGTGAAGATCTTCTTGTCGCGCATGCCCATGCCGCCGCCGGTCACGACCCGGAACGAGTCGTGGGCCAGCCGCATGATCGTGAGGTCGGCGAGGATCCCGCCCGCCGGGTTGAGCAACGGTGTGTACACGGTCCGCCCCGGCGCAACGTCCACCCGGTTCACGCAGAGCTTCTCGAGGTACGCCAGGGCGCCCGGACCGGTGACATCGAAGATCACGAACGCCGAGAGGTCGACCATGCCAGCCCGGTCACGCATCGCGAGGTGCTCGGCGTTGATGATCGGGCTCCACCAGCGCGAGTCCCACTCGGCGGCCCGCGGCATGACCCGGTCGCCGTACTCGGCGAGCAGCCGCTCGTTCGTGCCGTACCAGTACGGCCGCTCCCAGCCGGCGGCCTCAAAGAACTCCGCGCCCAGCTCGCGCTGCCGCGCGTTGAACGGCGAGAGCCGGACGTCGCGGTTCGAGGCCCACTGCTCGCTCGGGTGGACGATGCCGTAGGTCTTGTTGTAGCCCTCGGTTGTCCGCGCCCGGATGTGCTGCCAGGTCTTGTGGTGCTCGTAGAAGCGCGCGACGTCGGAGCCGTGCGGGTCGATCTCGGGCGTGCCGTGGGTCATCCACTCGGCGACGCACTTCGCGATCCCGGGCGCCTCCTTGATCCAGATCGCCGCGACGCTCCAGAGGCCCTTGACCTCGGGGCACTCGCCGATGATCGGGTTGCCGTCCGGGGTCAGCGACAGGAGGCCGTTGATCGCGAGCTTCACGCCGACCGTCTCGTCGCCGACGATGTCCGGGAACAGCTCCAGGGCGTCCTCGAGCTGCGGATCGAAGTCCTCCTTCGTGAACGGCAGCATCGTCGGCGAGAGCGCTGACGCCTCGATCGAGGGGATGTCGTCGGGATCCATGAGGATCGCCCGGTGGGCATACGAGCCGATCTCGAAGCCGTTGCCGTGCTGTCGCTCGTACATGTTCGTGTCCATGTCCCGAACGATCGGATAGTCGACCTCGCTGCGAGCATTCGCGAACATCGGCACCGGCCCGATGTCGATCATCTGGTGGACCGCGGGGGTGAGCGGGATCGAGGCCCCGGCCATCGCCGCGATGCGCGGGCTCCAGATTCCGCAGGCGATGACGACCGTCTCGGTCTCGATGTCGCCGCGGTCGGTTCGAACGCGCTTGATGCGGCCGTCGACGACGTCGATGCCGGTGACCTCCGTCCCGGCCGAGACCGTCAGCGCGCCGATGTCGATCGCGGCCTGGCGCATCAGCGTGCCGGCCTGGAGCGAGTCAACCACGCCGACACCCGGCGTGTAGAAGCCGCCGAGGATGACGCTCTCGTCGATGAACGGGACCATGGCCTTGACCTCGGCCGGGGTCTGGAGGCGGGTGCCCTCGACGCCCCACGAGGTCGACGACGCCATCCGGCGCTTGAGCTCCTCCATCCGCTCGGGCGTGCGGGCGACCTCGATGCCGCCGGTCTCGAGATACACGCCGAGCTCGCGGTACTGGTTCGCGCTGTCGATCGTGAAGGCCGCCATCTCCTTCGAGTGGTCGGTCAGGAAGATGAAATTCGAGGCGTGGCCGGTTGAGCCGCCGGGGCTCGGGAGCGTGCCCTTCTCGACGAGCACGATGTCCCGCCAGCCCTGCTTCGCAAGGTGGTAGGCCATGCAGTTGCCGACGATCCCGGCACCGATGACGACAACGTTCGCGCGCTCGGATGGCACGGCGGTCTCCTGTGTCCTCGCCTCGAAGTGGGCGGTCCGGGGGTGGCGCGGGCGGATAGTATTCCCGTCTACCTCGCGGCGCCGCAAGCGCGTCTCAGCGCGATCAACGCCAGCGGGTTGAGGAGGTGGCCGGTGGCCGGTGTGGCGCCTCAGAGCGCTGTTGGCCCCGCCGTTGGCGGCAAGGCCCAGCCGACGATCGCCGTCCGCAACCTGTGGAAGGTGTTCGGACCCGCGGAGCACAAGGTCGTCGGGACGCCGGATGCGAACCTCGAGAACGACGACCTCAGGGCGAAGACGGGCTCGATGGTCGCCGTGCGCGACGTCAATTTCAACGTCCAGCCAGGCGAGCTGTTCGTCGTCATGGGCCTCTCGGGGAGCGGGAAGTCAACGTTGGTGCGCTGCCTGACGAGGCTCATCGAGCCGACGTCCGGCGAGATCCTCCTCGACGGCGAAGACATCCGAAAGGCCGACGAGGCCCGGCTCCGCGAGCTGCGCCGGCGGCGCTTCGCGATGGTCTTCCAGAACTTCGGCCTGCTGCCGCATCGTCGCGTCATCGACAACGTCGCGTTCGGCCTCGAGATTCGCGGCGACGCTCGTGCGCAGCGGCTTGCACGAGCCCGCGAGGTCTGCGAGCTCGTCGGTCTGAATGCCCACCTCGACAGCTTCCCCGACCAGCTGTCGGGCGGCCAGCAGCAGCGGGTCGGCCTCGCTCGCGCGCTCGCCGTCGACCCCGAGGTCATGCTCCTCGACGAGCCGTTCAGCGCGCTCGATCCGCTGATCCGGCGAGACATGCAGAACGAGGTCATCCGGCTCCATCGCGAGATGGGCAAGACGATGGTCTTCATCACGCATGACCTGGCCGAGGCGCTCAAGCTCGGCGACCACGTCCTGATCATGCGCGCGGGCAGGATCGTCCAGGCCGGCCGGCCCGAGGAGATCGTCGGGGCCCCGGCCGACGACTACGTGACGGACTTCGTGCGCGACGTCCCGAAGTCGCACGTCCTGACGCTGCGCTGGATCATGCGCGACCCGACCCCTGACGACCCGCAGGACGGTCCGGAGTTCCCGCCGACCACGATCATCCGTGCGGCGCTGCATGTCGCGGCCAGCACCGAGAAGCCGATCCGGGTCGTCGCGGACGGCCGGCTCCTCGGCGTCGTCGACCAGGCCCAGATCCTGAGCTCCGTGGCCGGACCCGGCGAGGCGGACGCATGACGGCAGTCGCGCTCCCGGCGCGCCTCCGCGGCGGAATGGCATTCGGACGTGGCACCTGGCTGGTCCTGCTCGCTGTCGCCTTCGCGGTCGGCTACCTGATCTTCCGTGGCACATCGCTGCTGCCCCACAACGAGGATGCCGGGGTCTTCAAGTTCTTCAGCGACGTACGCGACTGGGTCAACGAGAACCGCAACGCCAACCCGGTGCTGGTCATCGTCGTCGGAACGATCAAGGCGGTCGCCGGCGGCCTCGTCGACCTCTTCGTCGGGGCGCTGACGAGCGCCGGCTGGCCGGCCATCGTTGCGCTCGTCGCGGCGCTCGGCCTGGCGTTCGGCGGCTGGCGCCTGGCGCTGCTGCAGCTGTTCGGCTACCTCTCGCTCGGCGTCCTCGGCCTCTGGACGCCCGCGATGCAGACGCTCGGGCTCACGCTCGCGGCCGTCGTCCTGTCGCTGATCGTCGGCATCCCGATCGGAGTCGCCGCCGGCCGAAGCAAGCGCGTCCTCCGCACGATCTCGCCCGTCCTCGACGCGATGCAGATCATGCCGACGTTCGCCTACCTCGCGCCGATGGCGCTGTTCTTCAGCATCGGCTCGGCGTCTGCCGCGATCGCGACGATGATCTACGCGGTCCCCGCGACGATCCGGATCACGGCCCTCGGGATCCGCCTCGTCCCCGCCGCGACGGTCGAGGCGGCGGCGTCACTTGGCGCCACGCGCGGCCAGCTCCTGCGAAAGGTCCAGCTGCCGCTCGCCGCTCGGGCGCTCGGCCTCGCGATCAACCAGACGATCATGCTGGCGCTCTCGATGGTCGTCGTGACCGTCCTCATCGCCGCGCCCGGCCTCGGAGGCAACATCCTCCGCGGTCTCGAGGTGGTCGATGTGGGTGCCGCCTTCGATGCCGGGCTCGCGATCGTCATCCTGGCCATCGTCCTCGACCGGCTCACGGATTCCGCGAGCCGGCGGCTCGACCCGCGGAACCTCGCCGACGCCTCAGTGGCGCGCTTCGGGCCGCTGCCGGCGTTCGCGTTCGGACGCCGGGCGGCGATCGCCGCCATTGCCGTCGTCGTCGGCCTGGTCGTCGTCGGCCTCATGAGCGCGGCGGCCCAAACGTTCCCGGACGCGGTCGAGTTCTCGTTCCGCGGGCCGGTGAACGCGATCACGGGCTGGATCAAGGTCAACCTCGTGCTGATCACGAGCGCGGTCAAGAACGCCGTCTCCTATGGCGTCCTGAACCCGGTTGAATACATCCTCACGACCGCGCCGTGGTGGCTCGTGGTCGGGGCGACATTCGGGCTCGCCTGGATCATCAGCGGGCTCCGAGCCGCGATCACCGCCACCGTGTGCCTGGTGCTTGTCGCGGCGCTTGCCCTGTGGGAGCACGGCATGCAGACGCTCACGACGGTCGTCGCTGCGACGGCGATCACGCTGCTCATCGGCGGTTCGCTCGGGATCGTCGCGGCCCGGAATGACCGAGCATCGTCGGTCATGCGGCCGTTCCTGGACGCCGCCCAGACGATGCCCTCGTTCGTCTATCTCATTCCGGCCGTCGCGCTGTTCCAGGCGAGCCGCTTCACGGCCATCGTCGCTGCGGTCATCTTCGCGGTGCCACCGGTGATCCGGCTCGTGGAGCAGGGCATCCGGATGGTCCCGCCGACGATCGTCGAGGCAGCCCGCTCGTCAGGGGCGAGTCGCTCACAGCTGCTGTGGAAGGTCCAGCTTCCGGTCGCACGGCCGGCGCTGCTCCTTGCCGCGAACCAGGGCATCGTCATGGTCCTCGGCATGGTCGTCGTCGGCGGCCTCGTGGGCGCCGGCGCGCTCGGCTACGACGTCGTCGCGGGCTTTGCGCAGCGGAGCGACTTCGGCGAAGGGCTCGCGGCCGGGATCGCGATCGTCCTGCTCGGGATCATGCTCGACCGGATCACGCAGGGCGCCGGTAGCCGCCCGGCGACACGCCTGGCCAAGGCACCCGTCTAGGAGCGCACGAAACGCCACCGGGGTGCGTCGCGACCTGGATGCGACGCATTACCCTGTGGCCAAGCATGGAGGAGGTCAGCGCATGCGCATGAAGCTTGCGGCGGGCACCGCCGTCGTCGCCCTCATCCTCGCCGCCTGTGGTGGCGGCGCGGCCCAGAAGGGCACGGTCAAGATCGCGATCAACCCGTGGGTCGGGTACGAGGCCGACGCGGCCGTCGTCGCCTACCTGCTCGAGAAGGAGCTCGGCTACAAGGTCGAGAAGCTCCCGCTCACCGAGCAGATCTCGTGGGAGGGCTTCGAGAGCGGCACCGTCGACGTGATCATCGAGAACTGGGGTCACGCCGACCTCGCCCAGAAGTACATCACGGACGAGAAGGTCGCCGTCGATGCCGGCAGCACGGGCGTCGACGGGATCATCGGCTGGTACGTGCCGCCGTGGATGGTCACGGAGTACCCGGACATCACGGACTGGAACAACCTCAACAAGTACGCCGATCTCTTCAAGACGTCCGAGTCGGGTGACCTGGGTCAGCTGCTCGACGGCGACCCGTCCTTCGTCACCAACGACGAGGCGATCATCAAGGGCCTGGACCTGAACTACAAGGTCGTCTACGCCGGCAGCGAGGCCGCGCTCATCGAGAGCTTCCGCGCCGCCGAGACGAACAAGACGCCGCTCATCGGCTACTTCTACGAGCCGCAGTGGTTCCTCGCCGAGGTGCCGCTCGTCCACATCCTGCTGCCGGAGTGGACCGAGGGCTGCGACGCCGACCCGAACAACATCCCCTGCGACTACGCGCCGTACAACGATCTCAACAAGATCGTCAGCAAGAAGTTCGCCGACACCGGCGGTGATGCCTACAAGCTCGTCACGAACTTCCAGTGGACGGGTGCGGATCAGAACCTGGTCGCGAAGTACATCACGATCGACTTCGCCGGCGACGCGGATGCGGCCGCAAAGGCCGCGGAGAAGTGGATCAAGGACCCTGCCAACGAATCGAAGTGGAAGGCCTGGCTGCCGTAGCCGTGGCCTGAGCGCGTTCGCACCCGAACGGAGGACCGCCCATCTCGGGGATGGCGGTCCTCCAGCGTTTAGTAGGTGTTTACTCGCTTCCGCTCATGACCGGTTACCAGTATCCTCGCAGGGTCTTTCGGCGACCCATCCTCACCAGGGGACGAGGATGACGGTCGACCACCCTAGGAGGAGGCAGTGTTGTCCACGAAGAATCCGAGCGCGCGACTGCTCGCGCTGCTGGCGGTCTTCGCAATCGTGGCGGGTGCATGCGGCGGTGGGACCTCGACGGCCCCGTCAACCGAGCCGAGCACCGCAGCATCGAGCGAACCGAGCGCCGATCCGATGGAGGCCCTTGTGGCAGCCGCGCAGGAAGAGGGCAATCTCACGACGATCGCCCTGCCGCACGACTGGTGCAACTACGGCGAAGTCATCGACACGTTCAAGTCCAAGTACAGCATCGCAGTCAACGAGCTGGCCCCGCTCGCCGGCTCCGGCGACGAGGTCGAGGCGATCAAGGCCAACAAGGACAACCCGGGCCCGCAGGCGCCGGATGTCATCGATGTCGGGCTGTCGTTCGGCCCCGACGCCAAGGCCGAAGGCCTGATCCAGCCGTACAAGGTCGCGACGTGGGACACGATCCCCGACGACGCCAAAGACGCCGAAGGCTATTGGTACGGCGACTACTACGGCGTTCTGTCGTTCGAGGTCAATCACGCGGTCCAGCCGGAGACCCCGGAAGACTGGAGCGACCTCCTCGATCCGAAGTACGCGGCGCAGGTCGCCCTGCCCGGCGACCCGCTGGCGTCGAACCAGGCGATCCAGGCGGTCTTCGCCTCGGCGCTCGCCAACGGCGGGTCGCTGGACGACGCGATGCCCGGCCTCGAGTTCTTCAAGCAGCTCAACGACAAGGGCAACTTCCTGCCCGTCATCGCCGGTTCGGCGACCGTCGCCGGCGGCGAGACTCCTGTCACGATCCGCTGGACGTACAACGCGCTCGCGAACCGCGACGCGACGGCCGCGGCCGGTGGCGACGAGATCGACGTCGTTGTCCCGAAGAACGGCCGGTTCGCGGGCGTCTACGTGCAGGCGATCAGCGCCTACGCGCCGCACCCGTACGCCGCCAAGCTGTGGATGGAGTTCCTGTACTCGGACGAGGGCCAGAACCTCTGGCTGAAGGGCTACTGCCACCCGATCCGGTACCCGAACCTCGTCGAGACCAATGCCGTGCCGCAGGAGCAGCTCGACAAGCTGCCCGACGTGGAAGGCGCCGTCTTCCCGAGCCTCGACCAGCTGGCCGCGGCGAAGGAGCTCATCACGACCCAGTGGACAACGGTCGTCGGAGCGGTCGTCAAGTAACCGCCTGACGCTCTGAATCGGTTCAGAACGCCACGATCGTGACCACGATCGCGGCTGGAGCTCGACGCCGACCCACGTTCGCGTGGGTCGGCGTCGTTCCGTTCTTCGTCATCTCGACGGCCTTCCTGCTCGCGCCGGTGGCATTCCTCGTCGTTGGCAGCTTTCAGGACACGAAGGGCGCCTGGACGCTCAAGAACTACCTCGACCTGGGAACGCTGACGATCCCGACGGCGTTCCGGAACAGCATCGAGATCAGCGCGGTCACCGCGATCATGGGCGGCTTCTTCGGATTCCTGCTCGCGTGGGCGGTGATCATGGGCCGGCTGCCGGGCTGGATCCGCTCAGCGGTGATGACCTTCTCCGGCGTTGCCTCGAACTTCGCCGGGATCCCGCTGGCCCTGGCGTTCATCTTCACGATCGGCGCCCAGGGCCTGATCACGAAGTTCCTGCTCGAGCGCTTCGGGATCACAATGCGCACGGACCTTGGCTTCAACCTCTACTCGAAGCTCGGGCTCGAGATCGTGTACCTCTACTTCCAGTTCCCGCTGATGGTCCTGATCATCGCGCCAGCCATCGACGGGCTCCGGCGTGAGTGGCGCGAGGCCGCGGCGAACCTCGGTGCGACGACGAGCCAGTACTGGCGCCAGGTCGCGTTCCCGATCCTGACGCCGTCCATCCTCGGCACCGTCATCCTGCTGTTCGGCAACGCCTTCGGCGCCCAGGCCACGGCCTACCAGCTGACCGGCGGCCAGCTCGAGCTCGCGACGCTCGCCATCGGCCGCCAGATCAGCGGCGACGTCTTCCACAACCAGAACCTCGCGTACGCGATGTCGATGGGCATGATCGTGATCATGTCGGTCTCGATCGGGATCTATACGTTCTTCCAGCGCCGCTCTGAACGGTGGCTCAGGTCATGAGTGCCGGCTCTTCGCCCGGCCCGTTCAGCCCGATTGGGATCATGCGGTCGTGGCTCAGGCTGAAGCCAGCGCCCGATAGCCGCCCTGCGCGGGGCTCGCTCGTCGCCTGGCTGATCCTGATCGCCTCGGTCCTGTACTTCTTCCTGCCGCTCGTCGCGACGCTCGAGTACTCCCTGCGGCCAAAGCCCAATCACCTGCTCGCCTATCAGACCGCCTTGAAGGACCCGAAGTTCTTCAGCGCACTCGCGTACTCATTCGTCGTCGGCGTGATCACGATCGTGCTCTCCATCTCGATCATCCTGCCGACCGCGTTCTGGGTCCGGCTGCGCCTTCCGCGGCTTCGCAGCGCCGTCGAGTTCGTGACCTTGCTGCCGTTCATCATCCCCGCCGTCGTGCTGGTCTTCGGGCTCCTCCGGATCTACAGCGCGAAGCCGATCCAGCTCGTCGCGACCGATCTCGGCAGCACGGCCGTGCTCATCGGCGCGTACGTCGTCCTGTCGTTCCCGTACATGTACCGGGCCGTGGACACCGGCCTCGCGGCGATCGACGTTCGGACGCTGACGGAAGCCGCGCAGAGCATGGGCGCCGGCTGGGGCCGCATTCTCATCCAGGTCATCCTTCCGAACATCCGGGCGGCGCTCCTCGCCGGTGCGTTCCTGACGCTCGCGATCGTCATCGGCGAGTACACGATCGCGACGTTCCTGGCCCGGCCAGCCTTCGGGCCGTTCCTGTCGGACCTCGGGCGGAGCGCGCCGTTCGAACCCGCGGCCGTCGCACTCATCAGCTTCCTGCTGACGTGGCTCGCGATGATCCTCATTGCCATCGTCGGACGGGGCGCGCGGACGCGCGTCCAGGTCGGCGGCGCACGCTAGGAGACGACGATGGCCTTCCTCGAGCTCACGAACGTCCAGAAGCAGTTCGCCGGAACCGCCGCGGTCATCGACTTCAACCTGGCGATCGACCGCGGCGAGTTCGTGTCCTTCCTCGGCCCGTCGGGCTGCGGCAAGACGACGACCCTGCGGATGATCGCGGGCTTCGAGAGGCCGACATCGGGCGCAATCACGGTCGAAGGCAGCGACATCACGAACCTCCCGCCGAACCGGCGCAACGTCGGCATGGTCTTCCAGAGCTACGCCCTGTTCCCGAACATGACCGTCGCCGGCAACATCGGGTTCGGCATGAAGGTCCGCGGCAAGGGCAGGGCCGAGATTTCGAAACGCGTTGACGAGCTGCTCGAGCTCATCCACCTCGAGGGTCGCGGCAGTCGCTACCCGTACCAGCTCTCCGGCGGCCAGCAGCAGCGGGTGGCGCTGGCCCGGGCGCTCGCGATCGAGCCGCGGGTCCTTCTCCTCGACGAGCCACTCTCCGCGCTCGACGCCAAGATCCGGATCGCGCTGCGGGCCGAGATCCGGGCGATCCAGCGCCAGCTCGGGATCACGACGGTGTATGTGACCCACGACCAGGAGGAGGCGCTGTCGCTCTCGGACCGGGTCGTCGTCATGAGCGAGGGCCGGATGGAGCAGGTCGGCTCGCCGTTCGAGATCTACAACTTCCCGGCGACCCGCTTCGTGGCCTCGTTCGTCGGCACGCTCAATCTCGTGTCCGCCGGCGTCGTCGACGGCCCGGCAGGCCGCGTCTCGATCGCGGGCCAGGAGGTCACCGCCGCGAGCCCGGTCACACCGACAGAACCTGATGGCTCAGTCACCGTGGCGCTGCGGCCGGAGGGCCTGTCGTTCCGCGACACCGTCGGCCAGAACCAGCTGCGTGCCGCCGTGGATGACGTTGCGTTCCTCGGCTCGGTCGTGCGCGTCCGCGTCCGTCTGCCCGGCGACGGCGCTCCGACCCTCCACGTCGACACCTTCAACGAGCCGCACCTCAAGCCGCCCGCGATCGGCGAGAACGTCACCGTCTCCTTTCCGCGGGAAGCCTGTCTGCCCCTCGGCCAGTCCGCGACGCCCGGCTCGTCCGACCCCCCGGAGGCGTGACGGGCCGCTCCCGCGCAGCCGGACCCGTCGATCTTGCCGCCCGCCTGGCGGCGATCGAGCTGATCGTCTTCGACAAGGACGGCACGCTCATCGACTTCCACGGGATGTGGGGCGAGTGGGCCCTCCAGCTGGGTCGCGATCTCGAGCGTGAGACCGGACGCGCGATCTCCGCGAGCCTGCTCGAACGCTATGGCGTGAACGCGAGGACGAAGCGGACGCTCGCGCACGGCCTGCTTGCAGCGACGCCGATGCCGCGGATCCGCGAGGTGACCGTTGGGATCGTCGAGGCGGCGGGAGTCCCCGCGGCAGAGGCGGAACGGGCGGTGGCGGTGGCGTGGCGGGCGCCGGATCCCGTGTCGCTGGCACGCCCGCTTGCGGATCTTTCAACCTTGCTCGACGGGTTGCGCACCGGCGGGCCGACCGGTCGCGGCCGACGGATCGCCATCGCCACGACGGACGATCGAGCGCCGACTCTCGAAACCATCGCGGCGCTCGGACTTGGCCCGCGCGTGGACGCGCTTGTCTGTGCCGATGACGGGATCCCGGTGAAGCCCGAGCCGGACATGGTCCTCCACCTCTGCGCGCAGCTCGGAGTCGGGCCGCCGGTGACGGCCGTCGTCGGCGACTCCCCAAGCGACCTGCGGATGGGCCGGGCGGCCGGGGCGGGGCTCGTGATCGGCGTGCTGTCCGGCGTCGGGCGGCGCGACGAGCTGGCGCAGCTCGCGGACGTCGTTCTGCCGTCCATCGCCGCGCTCGAGGGGCTGTAGCGGTAACGTCGGGCCGGGAGGGCGGGACCCGCTTGGCGTGCGGGCCCGGTACTGCCGTCCTATCGTCGCTCCCGGTTCACGCACGTAGGGTTGCGTTCGTGCAACCGCCTGCAGGTGCGCCCCGGCACCGGCGACGGACGGACGCTGTCCGCCCGATCGATCGGCAGACCGGCAGCGCACGAACGAACGGCCATCGTCGCGACCCGGTCCGAGACCTCAAACGGCGGTCTCGAGCAGGGGCTCGGCCGCCGGCCGCCGGATCGAGCGACGCCGCCCCCGCCGCTCGACCGAGTGCCACCGGCGACGCGGGTTCGACCGCGCTGCGCCGGATCGCCGCTGAGATCTCGGGTTCGAACGACCTCCAGACGCTCTTCGACGAAGTCGTCACGGACGCTGTCGGGCTCTTTGCGGCCGACCGGATCGGGCTGTGGCGATTCGATCCGAGCGCAGCCGAGCCATTCATCTCGGCGGCCCACCACGACGTTCCGGTCGAGATCGTCGACTGGGTCCGGACGATCCAGATCGACGATCGCGAGGCGATCGGCCTGCGGGCGATCCTGAACAAGGAGATCGTCGTCTCGCGAACGGCCGAGATGAAGCCCCGATCGCGCCTCCGCGCGCGCTACGAGCGGCACGGGATCGACACGATCTGCTTCGTCCCCGTCGTGTTCCGCGGCGAATCGCTCGGCCTGCTCGTGCTGTATCACGCCACGCCGTACGACTGGACGCCCGACCGGATCGCGCTGGCTCGAAGCCTCGGCGACGGCCTGGCCGCCGCGGTCGGCAACTCGCGCTTGCTCGCCTCGGTCCACGACCTCGCGGCGCGTCTGCGCGCCATCCAGGACCTCGGCCTGCGGCTGAATCGGATCCAGGACGCATCCGGCATCGGCCGCGCCATCGTCGCCGAGATCGGCGGGCTCATCGCCCACGACACGATCCGGGTCTACCGCGTCGACCACGAGGCCGGGTGGTGCGAGCCGATTTCGTTTCGCGGCACGTTCATGGGCACCGAGCATCCGTCCGCGGAGGTGCTCCGCGTCCCCGTCGGCGCAGGCCTGACGGGCTGGGTCGCCGAGCACAACGCGCCGCTGATGGTCGGCGACGCCAGCGCGGATCCACGGAGCCTGATCGTCGGCAACACGTCCGGGCCCGAATCGCTGCTCGTCGTCCCCATGGCCTTCGAGGAACGCGTCCGCGGCGTGCTGGTCGTGTCGCGCCTCGGGCGAGACCAGTTCAGCGTGGATGACGAGGCAACGCTCTCGATCATCGCCGGCGCGGCGGCCCAGGCGCTCGTTGGCGCGGAACAGCTCGACGCGCTGCGCCTGAAGCAGACCGAGCTCGAGCACCAGCTGGTCAGCCAGCGTCGCCTGCTCGAGGTCAACGAGCGGCTGCTCTCGACCCTCGACCCGTCCGGCGTCCTCGAGCTCATCGCCGACTCGCTCAAGGTCGTCGTTGCCTACGACTCGCTGACGATCTACCGCGTCGATGTCGCGCGGGGTGTCCGAACGCCGGTCATCGCCCGCGACCGGTTCGCGGAGCTCATCCTCGAATACGAAGCGCCCCTCGGGACGGGCGTGACGGGCTGGGCGGTGGACCACAAGGAACCGGTCCTCGCCAACGACGCCCACCTCGATCCCCGCTCGACGCAGATCCCGGGCACGCCGTTCGAAGCGGAGTCGCTGATCGTTGTCCCGCTGATCGTCGAGGGCGAGGTCCTCGGGACGATGAACATCGGCCGGATGGGCGAGCAGGAGGCGCATTTCAGTCAGAACGAGTTCGAGCTCACGAAGCTCTTCTCGGCCCAGGCCTCGATTGCGCTTCGGAACGCGGAGGCCCACGGCGAGGTCAAGAGCCAGGCTGAACGGGACGCACTGACGGGCCTCCGGAATCACGGCTCCTTCCAGAACGAGCTGGGCGCCGCGCTCGACGGCCGCGATCCGGGTTCGCTCGCGGTCCTGATGATGGACCTCGACCGGTTCAAGGGCTTCAACGACACGAACGGCCATCCGGCGGGCGACCTGCTCCTCGCCGACGTCGCCGCTGCCCTTGCGAGCGCGGTCCGCGGCGAGGACCGCGTCTACCGCTACGGCGGCGATGAGTTCGCCGTCGTCCTCCACGACGCCGGCCGTCTCGCGGCCGAAGAGGTGGCCGAACGGATCCGCCGCGCCGTCGATGCCGTGCCAAGCCCCGGTCCGCGGGTCACGATCAGCATCGGAATCGCGTGCTACCCGGACGATGGGACGACGAAGGACACGCTCGTCGAGGCGGCCGACCGCGAGATGTACCTCGCGAAGGGCGCTCGCCTGTCACCCGGCTCGGCCCGCGATCCGTACGTCGCCGCGCTCGACGAGACCGCCGTCGCGCTGCTGGAGGGCAACGAGCCGATCGAGCTCCTGCGGACGATCGTCAGCCGCGCGACCCACCTGCTCGGAACGCCGCACGGCTACGTCTATCTCGTGGACGCCGGGGCCGGCGACCTCGTCGTCCGGGTCGGGACGGGCATCTTCTTCGACTATCTCGGGCGCCGGATGCCGTTCGATCGCGGCGTCGCTGGCTCGGTCTACCGGAGCGGACGCCCCGTCGCCGTCGAGGACTACGACACGTTCGAGGAGCGCGACCCGACGATGCCGCGCAGCCAGTTCGGCGCCGTCGTCGGCGTGCCGCTGATGAGCGGCGCGACGGTCATCGGCGTCCTCGGCCTCGCGGCCGGCGAACCGGACCGGGTCTTCGGCGATCGCGAGATCGGGGCACTCAACCGTTTCGCCCAGCTGGCCTCGATCGCCCTCGAGAACGCTCGTCTCCACGAGGCGGCGGAGCGCGGTGCGCTCCTGGACCCCGTGACGAACCTGCCGAACCGAGAAGCGCTCATGGAGAAGCTCGGCACCAGCCTCGCCTGGACGAAGCCGGAGACGGCGGACCCGATGGCGGTGATCCTCCTCGACGTTGACCGCTTCAAGGTCGTCAACGAGAGCCTCGGGCACGCGGCCGGCGACCGGCTCCTGCAGGCGATCGGCCAGCGGCTGATGGGTGCGATCCGCGACGAGGACAGCGTCGCTCGCTTCGGCGGCGACATGTTCGCGATCCTCCTCCCGAGCCCGGCCGACCGCGACGACGCACGCAACGTCGCCGAGCGGGTCCTCGGGGAGCTCAAGGCGCCGTTCGACGTCCAGGGCCGGATCTGGTTCATCAGCGCGAGCATGGGCATCGCCATCGGCGAGCCGGGCCGCACGACACCCGGCGACGCGATGCGCGAGGCGGAGCTGGCGCTCGTCCGGGCCAAGGGCGACGCAACGCAGCGGTACGCGGTCTTCGATCCATCGATGAGCCGCGACACCCTCGAGCGCGTCGATCTCGAGAGTGACCTCCGTGCGGCGCTCGAGGCAAACGAGCTCGGCGTCATGTACCAGCCGATCGTCGACCTCGAAACGGAGGAGATCGTCGCGTTCGAAGCGCTCGCGCGGTGGCGCCATCCGACGCGCGGCTACGTCCCGCCGTCGGCGTTCATCCCCGTCGCCGAGGAGTCGCGGCTCATCGTTCCGCTCGGGCGGGTCGTCCTCGACACGGCCTGCGAGCAGGCCGTTGCGTGGCGCGAGGCGTGGCCGGACATCCCGCTGCGGATGTCGGTCAACCTGTCGCCGCGCCAGTTCGCCCAGCCCGATCTCGTCGCGCGGATCGACGAGACGCTCAAGCGGACGGGCATGACGCCCTCGAGCCTCGAGCTCGAGATCACCGAGGGCATCGCGATGGACCAGTCCGAGAACGGCCTCCGGGCGCTGCGCCAGCTCCGGGATCGTGGCGTCCGGGTCGTCCTCGACGACTTCGGGACGGGCTACTCGTCGCTGTCCTACCTGCGCAACCTGCCGATCGACCTCGTGAAGATCGACCGTTCGTTCGTCGCCGATCTTGAGCGCGTCGACGCGAACACGGCGATCGTCCAGGCGGTCGTGTCGCTGGCCCACGGCCTCGGCTTCGAAGTGGTCGCGGAGGGCATCGAAACGCCGACCCAGGCGGCTCGGCTCCGGGCGCTCGGCGTCGACCTCGGCCAGGGCTTCAACTGGTCGCCGGCCGTGCCCGCCGACAAGGCCGGACTGCTGATCAGCCGCGGTACCGCCGGCCGCCCGTCAGGAAACGGCCACTCGAAGACGCGCCGAACCCGCCCGATCGTTCTCGAGGGCGGGGCGGCTCGACCTAGCGCCGGCCGCCGAGCAGCCGGAGCAGGAAGAGGAAGAGGTTGATGAAGTCGAGGTACAGCGAGAGGGCGCCGAAGACCGCCGCCTTTTCGACCGACCCCGTCTGCTGAACGAGCGCCCCTGACGAGATCCGCTGCACGTCGTAAGCCGTGAGCGCCGTGAAGATCACCACGCCGACGATCGAGATGATCCAGCCGAGCGTGTTCGCCCCCAGGAAGACGTTGACGACGGAGGCCACGATCAGCCCGATCAGGCCCATCGTCAGTGTCCCGCCGAGGCCTGCGAGAGAGCGGCCGGTCGTCCAACCGTAGAGCGCTGCGCCGCCGAACATCGCCGACGAGGCCAGGAACGCCGTCGCGACCGAGCCCGTTGTGTACTGAAAAACGATGACGCCGATGACAAGCCCAAGAGTGGCCGCGTAGACGAAGAACAGCGTCAGGGCCAGCGTCGCCGAGATCCGGCTGATCGCCCACGAGATGATCATCACGAGCGCCAGCTGGCCGAGGAACAGCCAGAGCATGTTCTCGCCGGCCCAGGTCCGGATGCCAGGGCTGGCCTGGAGCAACGCGGCAACACCGGCTGTGAGCAGCAGGCCCGCGAACATCCAGGTGAACGCGTGCGTCAGGAACGCGGCGTTCAGTGCCGGCGCCGTCCGGGCGTCGAGCTGGTTGGGAACTGTCGGTGTGGTCATGCGCGTGTTCCTCTCGAGCGGGCTAACCGTTAGACGATGTAGTGGCCGCCGCGTTACGACGATACAGGAGCATCCGGCCGTCGAGCGCGCGGGCTGGTTCGCGAAGGCACCGCTTCTCGCGATTCGGCCGCCTCTGCCGCACGAGCGAGGACCCAGAGCAGATCGGCGAGGCGGTTCAGGTACGGGATGGCATGCGGCCCCGGGACGAGGCCGTCACGCTGCAGCCCGACCGCGCGCCGTTCGGCCCGCCGGACGATCGTCCGGGCCACCTCGAGCGCGGCGCTCGTCGGCGTTTCGCCCGGAACGACGAACTCGCGCGGCATCGTGATCCGGCGCTCCGCTTCCTGGAGCATCCGCTCCAGCTCCTCGACCATGGCCGCGGAGACGCGCGTGCGGCCATCCTCGAGTCGGTCCCAGGCCTCGGGGTTCGTGGCCAGCTCGGCCGCAGCCACGAACAGCTCGCGCTGGAGCCGCAGGATCACTGCGTCAAGGTCGCCGAAGGCCGGCGCGAGCGTCCCGAGACGCGACTTCAGCCCGAGCTGGGCCCGCGCAAGACCGAGCGCGGCCACGGCTTCGTCGATCGTGCCGTAGGCCTCGGTGCGGGCGTCGTCCTTGGCGATCCGGTCGCCGCCGTACAGGAGGCCCGTCGTGCCGTCGTCGCCGCGTGTCGTCGCGACGACGGAATCGAGGCGCCCGCGCGTCACAGGGTCGCCTCGCGCCTCACCACATGAGGCCGGCGTCGCGGGGATCCCAGCGCTCCGCCAGCAGAGTGACCTTGACGGGATGCTCGACGACCGATTCGGCCTGCTCCTTGACCTGCTGAATCATCGAACCGGCGTACGGGCAGAACGGCGTCGTCAGGATCATCTTG